>Ga0209091_10000528_pt1 | contig 36188 bp, 27 predicted proteins | sample ArcticOcean_MG_C_6_FD_187438 | JGI IMG/M metagenome (GOLD analysis project Ga0209091, IMG submission 187438) | Marine microbial communities from western Arctic Ocean - ArcticOcean_MG_CB8_128 (SPAdes) (version 2) | ecosystem: Environmental > Aquatic > Marine > Oceanic | place: Arctic Ocean...
CTTATGTCTATTACTTCAAATTCACCTCTGGCTAATTCAACTTCAAGTCTTGATGATGACGAAATATCAGAAATTAAACGATCTAATCTTTTGAGATCTTTAATGGCAATTTTAATGAGTTGTTTTCTTTCTTCCTCTTCCTTTGAAAGTTGAAGGGTTTCTATAGCGCTCTGAAGAGATGTTAGGGGATTTTTCAGTTCATGGGCCACATCAGCTGCAAAAGCCTCTACTGATTTAACCCTATCTTGAAGTGCTATAGTCATTCTTTTCACTGAATTTGCTAAAACTCCTATCTCATCTTTCCGATTCTCCATTATTGGTATTTCACCAATACCAGCATTCGAGACGCCCTCTGCAGCCTTGGCAAGTCTATTCAATGGACGAGCAATCGTGCTTGATAGAGATACTGATAAAAAAAGACTTATAGATAAGGCTACAAGAAAGGCCCTTAAATACCTTTGTCTTTCTTCTCGAATTATTCTACCGATATCCCCCTCTTGAGTTGAAAGTAGAAGTACTTCTTTTTTAAGATTATTTCTTTGTAAAGGTATGCTGACGTGGACAGTAATTCCACCATTTTTAAGTTTATATTCAGTAGCCTTTGTTTTTCCTAAAATAGCATCTTTTAAATCACTTAATGAATAACCCAGGTCAGGAAGGAGAGGCGCATCTCTTCCAAATAATTCTTTAATTATTTTTATGATATCTGAAAAGAAATAGTTAGATGAATCTTGGTCTTGATTTTTTTCTTTCTGATAGTTCTTAGAGTCAAATATTTTGATTAAATTGTCATTAAAAATTTGAGTTCTAGCTATCTTTGTTGAAGTCCATTTTTTTGTTAAAAATAAATTATCAATATTATTTATCTCTTGATTTGTTACGCTGGAATCCAATGTAAAAGAAAAAGCAATAAGGTTTGCTTGCAGGATTAAAGCCTCCTTTCTAGCTTCAATTAAATTATTCTCTGACTTATCAACTAAAATAAAACCAATCGCCAGAAGGATCAATCCAATTAAATTGATTGCTATAATTCTGGCACCTAAAGATTCTATTTTAAGAAAACTAAACATTAATCACTTATATATCGATAACCTACGCCGTAAAGGGTTTCTATCGAATTAAATCCTTCATCTATATTTTTAAACTTTCGCCTTAATCTTTTTATGTGGCTATCAATTGTTCTATCATCAACGTAAACGCTATCATCGTAAGCAGCCGACATTAATTGATCCCTACTTTTAACGTATCCGGGCCTTATTGCTAAAGTCTCCAATAAGAGAAATTCAGTTACAGTTAGCTTAATAGGGAGGTTGTTCCAAAAACACTCATGCCTATTCATATTTAAAGATAATCTACCTTTTATTATGATATCAGCATTATCAGTAGTATTTGTACTTTTAACTATTGAGCGCCTTAGGATAGTCTTTACTCTCTCTATTAGTAGTTTTTGAGAAAATGGCTTAGTGATATAGTCATCTGCTCCCATCTTAAGACCAAGAAGTTGATCAATTTCTTCGTCTTTTGAGGTTAAGAAAATTACAGGCAAATCCGACGTTTTCCTTAGTTTCTGAAGGACCTCTAGACCATCAAGTCTTGGCATTTTAATATCTAAAATAGCAATATCATAAATATTTTCCTTTAATGAGTTTAAGCCTGAAAAACCATCTGGAAATGTACTAATTTCATAGCCCTCAGACTTAAGGGCTAGGCTTAAAGAAGCCAGAATATTTTGGTCATCATCAATTAAACATATTTTAGTCATTTGGTACCTTTTTTTAGTTAACTAATTTACTTGAGTAGACTATATAGTACGTTGCATTGCTTGTTGAGAATTTTCTGATATAAGTGAGAATTCAATTTATAAATTAAGGGGTAAATAGTGAAAGAAGTAGGCGAAAATTTTTCAACATCTGGTCCTGAGAATCATGGGTTTTCATCATTAAACAGCGTTTCCTGGAACTTAGGTCAGGAAGATATATATAAAATTATACTTGAGCGTGGCGAAGGAAAGGTATCCAAAGATGGAGCCATGGTCGTCGCAACAGGTGTTCATACCGGTAGATCTGCAAAAGATAAATTCGTTGTTAGAGAATCAAAGAATATGGATGCTATTTGGTGGGATAACGCCAAAGAAATGTCAGAAGAGAATTTTGATACACTTCATAAGGATATGGCTGATTTCTCAAAGAATAAAGATCTGTTTGTGCAAGATTTATTTGGCGGAGCTGACCTTGAATATAGACTTTCTACAAGGATCTATACTGAGTATGCTTGGCACTCATTATTCATTCAAAATCTTCTAATCACCGTGAAAGAAGAAGAAAAGAAAGGTTTTGTCCCTGAATTTGTAATAATCGATTTACCAAGTTTTAAGGCTGATCCAGACAGGCATGGGTCACGCTCTGAAACAATCATTGCAGTTAATTTTGAAAAAAAAGTTGTTTTAATTGCCGGAACCTCTTATGCCGGTGAAATTAAAAAATCAGTATTTACGATGTTGAATTTCTTGCTTCCACCTAAAAATGTTATGCCTATGCATTGTTCAATTAATGTTGGTTCTGAAAATGATTCAGCTATTTTCTTCGGACTTTCAGGAACAGGAAAAACTACTTTGTCTGCAGACCCCAATAGAACTTTAATTGGTGATGATGAGCATGGTTGGTCAGAAAATGGTGTGTTTAATTTTGAGGGCGGATGTTACGCTAAAATGATTAGGCTCTCAAAGGAGGCTGAGCCTGAAATCTATGAAACAACTAGGAAAGTTGGTACTATTTTAGAGAATGTAGTTCTAAACGAAGAAACGGGTGAGCTAGACTTAGATGATGACACTCTTGCTGAAAATACAAGGGGTGCTTATCCTTTGTCTTTTATTCCTAATTCCAGTGAAAGCGGAAGAGGGCCTACACCTAAAAATATTATTCTTCTTACTTGTGATGCCTTTGGAGTCTTGCCTCCAATTGCAAAGTTATCTGCCTCACAAACTATGTATCACTTTTTATCAGGGTATACTGCAAAAGTAGCGGGTACTGAAAAGGGAGTTACGAAGCCTGAGGCAACTTTTTCTGCATGTTTTGGCGCACCATTTATGCCAAGACACCCTTCTGAGTATGGAAATCTTTTAAAAAATCTTATTCATAAGTATGATGTGAATTGTTGGCTTGTAAATACTGGTTGGTCCGGTGGTCCGGTCGGCGAAGGTAAAAGAATGCCGATAAGGGCGACCCGATCTTTGCTTTCTGCGGCTCTTGACGGCACACTTAATAATACTGCTATGCGAGTAGATGAATTTTTTGGATTTGAAGTACCATTGTCAGTTGAGGGTATTGACGAAACTATATTGGTTCCCAGAAACACTTGGTCCAACAAAAATGCTTATGATTCCCAGGCGACTAAACTCGTGGAGATGTTTTCTAATAACTTTTCTATTTATGAAGAGCATGTCGACGCTGATGTTATTAATGCTGCTCCAAGTCTTATTAAGGCTTAATTTTAGCTCTTTAATGAGCTTCATTCCAGTTTTTACCAAAAGCCGCCTCAACCTCTAACTCCACTGATAGCTCAACAATAGGCTTGTGAGCATTTGACATTTCTCTCTTTACAATCTCGAGTGTTTTGTTGATTTGTGTATCCTCCACCTCAAAAATTAATTCATCATGTACCTGCATAATCATTTTTGTTGAGAGGTTTTCATTTTTTAGAGATTGAGGAATTTTTATCATTGCTCTTTTTATTATATCCGCTGCAGTACCTTGAATTGGAGCGTTGATCGCAGCCCTGTCCATAAACGCTTTTCCTCCAGGGCCTCTATTCATAGGACTATCTATAATGCACTTTCTACCAAATAAAGTTTTTACAAATCCATTTTCTCTAGCAAATTCCTTTGTTGCTTCCATATAATCACGAATAGATGGAAATTTTTCAAAATATGATCTTATATAATCAGATGCCTCTGATCTCGAAATATCTAATTGATTGGATAAGCCAAAAGCAGATATTCCATATATTATTCCAAAGTTAATTGCCTTCGCCTTGCGCCTTATTTCATTATCCATATCCTTTAATGGTACTCCAAAGACTTCAGAAGCGGTTAACGAGTGAATGTCTATTTTTTCTTTGAAAGCTTGTTTTAAATTACTGTCATCTGCCATATGGGCAATTATTCTTAATTCAATTTGACTATAATCGGCGCTAATAAGAGAGCATCCTTTTTCTGCAACAAAAGCACTCCTTATTTCTCTACCATCCTCGTTTCGGATGGGAATATTTTGTAAATTAGGATCTGACGAAGATAGTCTACCAGTTGATGTTGAGGACATTGCGTAAGAGGTATGAATTCTATTAGTTTTTTTATTGATAAATGTTGGAAGTGCGTCAGTATATGTAGATTTTAATTTAGAAATACCCCTCCACTCTAAAAGTAATTTAGGCAAGGCATTCCCACTGGATGCTAAAAATGTCAAAGTGTCAGCATCAGTTGACCAGGCGCCCGACGGTGTTTTTTTTCCTCCCTTAATATCTAATTTATCGAATAATATTTCACCTACTTGCTTGGGTGAGCCAAGGTTAAATTCTTCACCAACAATCTTGAAGCAATTCTTCTCAATCTCTTGAATTTTTCTTTCAAATTTTTCAGATAATCTATTTAGTATTTTTTCATCAACAGATACACCATGTTTTTCCATTTCCATTATTATTTTTGCTAATGGCCTTTCAATTGTTTCATATAGAGAAGAGACCCTTTCTTTCGCTAGTCTAGGTTTTAACAGTTTCCATAATCGTAAGGTTACATCTGCATCTTCTGCGGCATATTTGGTAGCAGTATCGATATCAATATCAGTAAATAATTTCTGACCCTTACCTGTTCCTGCAATTTCTTTAAATGATATTGCATTATGAGAAAGGTAATTTTTTGATAAAGCATCTAAGTTATGCCTCATTCCCCCTGATCCAATAGAGTAAGAAATTAACATTGTGTCGTCATATGGGGTAATTGATATATTATATTTTTGAAGGACTAGCCCATCATACTTCTTATTATGAAGTATTTTTAATACTCCCTGATCTTCCATTATTTCCTTTAATACCTCTAATGCTTTTTCTATTTCTATTTGGGGACTATTTTCTGAATGAGCTATGGGTACATAGCAAGCTTCGTTATTATCAATAGCCATTGAAAAACCGACAAGATGTGCGTCTATTGCATTTAAGGAGTCTGTTTCTGTATCAATTGCAACAAATCCTTTTTCAGAAATTTTATCTTTCCATTCATTTAACTGAGTAATATCTGTGATAGTTGAGTAGTTTTTATAATTAAAATTCGTTATGTCAACTGAGTCCTTCAGTGGCTCTTGAGCAATATTTTTTGCTTCGAAATTTAATTCAATTTCCTGAGAATCAATAGTTTCTAATGACACATTGAATTCTCTAGCCTTTTTTTCTGCAAGAGTTTTAAATTCCATACCCTTGAGAAATGATATTAATTTTTTTGGTTCAATTGATTGTATTTGAATATCCTCGATTGGTATCGGTAAGGTAATATCATTTTTTAGGGTAACTAATTCCCTACTTACTTTGGCCTGCTCAGAAAACTCTATTATACTCTCTCTTCTTTTTGTTTGTTTAATATTGGAAGCATTCTGAATTAATTTATCTAAATTATCATATTCATTAATCAATAGAGCCGCTGTTTTTATTCCTATTCCAGGAACGCCAGGAACATTATCAACAGAATCCCCTGCTAACGACTGGACATCTATTACTTTATTAGGTTTGACACCAAACTTTTCGATAACCTCATTTTCCTTAATTGTACGATTTTTCATTGTGTCCAACATTGACGCATTATCATCAACTAACTGCATAAGATCTTTATCTGATGAAACAATAGTTACCTTCATCCCCTTTGATACTGCTGCTTTTGTATAACTAGCTATAAGGTCATCAGCCTCATAACCAACCATTTCCACATGCGGAACATTAAAGGCTTTCGTAGCTTCACGTATTATTGGGAATTGTGGAATGAGATCATCGGGCGGACTTGATCTGTTTGCCTTGTATTCTGGATAAATACTATTACGAAATGTTTTTCCTGGAGCGTCAAATATAACTAAAAGGTGTGTTAAATTATTTTTTTCTTTTTCATCTCTTATAAGCTTATCAAGCATATTACAGAATCCAGAAATCGCCCCCACTGGAAATCCATCAGATTTACGTGTTAGAGGGGGGAGGGCATGATAAGCTCTAAATATATAAGTCGACCCATCTACCAGATATATATGTTTTTGGTTATTGTTCATTTCTTTTCTATTTTACTATTGCACTTAGTTTAAGGAGGTGAAAGATTTAGTTATACTACGACAAAAAAATATAGAGAGATATGAAAAATAATAATCTTCCAGAAAATGCAATAGAGATTAGCGGCCTTTCAAAGGAATATAAAACTTCTGGTGGGAGTGAGAATCTATTAGCATTAAATGCCATTGATTTAAAAATACCAAGAGGATCAATGTTTGGTCTTTTAGGACCCAATGGAGCTGGAAAATCAACATTCATTAATATTCTTGCTGGTCTAACCCTCAAAACATCAGGTAAGGCAGTTGTCTGGGGGTTTGATCTTGATGAAAACCCAAGATCTGTCAGGGCATCGTTAGGAGTTGTTCCACAGGAAATATATGTCGATCCGTTTTTTTCACCCAAAGAAACACTTCATCAACAAGCTGGAATGTACGGAGTTTTGCCTAAAGACCGTAATGTAGATTTCCTCTTAAAGACTCTTAATCTTGAGGATAAGGCAGATTCATATACCCGAACACTTTCTGGAGGAATGAAGAGAAGATTATTAGTTGCAAAATCTATGGTTCATAGACCTCCAATATTGATCTTGGATGAGCCTACTGCTGGTGTTGATATTGAACTTCGTCAACAACTATGGGCGTATATTAGAAAGTTAAATGAATTTGGAACAACTATTATCTTAACAACTCATTACCTTGAGGAGGCTGAAGAGCTTTGTGATACAATAGCTATCGTAGATCATGGCAAGATTGTGAGATGTGCTCCTACTAAAGAAATTTTAAATGATGCTGATTCTAAAAGTATAACGATAAAATTATCTAAAAATATTAAAGATATGAATCCTGCCCTTAAAGATATGGGGGCCTTACTTGATAAAGATAATAATATTTTAATAGGATATAATCCAAAAAACGAGACCTCCAGGGATATCTTAAGAAAAGTTGAGGATTCCGGTCTCGAGGTTAGAGATTTTTCAGTTTCTGGCGCATCACTAGAAACTGTTTTTTTATCAATCACATCAAAAAATTAGACAAAAAAAAGCGCGATATTTTTACCGCGCTTAGTTTTTTTATAGGTCTAATTTTAGAACTTCGCACCAATTGAAATACCAAACATTCTTGGTTCCATATAGAAATCATTTCTAAATTGGCCTGAGGATGGATCGGTAAAATATGCACCAGTTTGATTATTATCATCAGCTAGATTTTGAACCCAAAGTCTTGCATAAAAATCAGAGTTTGTTGGTTTGAATATAACCTGTGCATTAATAACATTCCAAGAATCTATACTATCTCTAGTGCTATTATAAAGACGAGTCCACATTGAATCTTGCCAATAAAAGTCTAAACGAGAAATAATTTGTAGATTTGAATCTGTAAAATCTGAAGTATATTCTATACCAATATGAGCAGTTGCCTTAGGTGCATTTGTTAATTCATTTCCACCTAAATCATATTCTACTTCATAGAAACCACCTAAGCCGGCCGCAGTTAATTTTGTAGATATAGAATTACAGTTACCGAGTGTTGGTAGTGCGCCCATTCCAAAAATTTGCGCTATTGGATCCATTGTTCCAGAAGGATCAGATGAGTCAAAATTATTAACTGATAGAGTTTTTGGAATAAGGTATACATCTAAAGCACCAGCTGCAGGATTAGCATTAAGAACTCCACCACCTATACCAGCAGTTAATTGTTGCTTAGTAAACCCACATGTAGAACCAGTACCAATATCTTTAAGAACCCAGCCCTTTGTATCACCAACGCCTCTGCCAGTAAGGTCATGAGGGTTAAGCGATTTAGTTCCACGCGCCACCTCTGTATCAAGGAGAGAGAACTGCGCATCAATTTTTAAACCAGGTACTTGAGAAGGTGACCAAGCAAGTTCAGCCTCAAGACCAGTCATTTCTGCATCAATATTTTCATTAACAGAAGTTCGAGCTATAATTTTTGAGACTTGAAGTCCTTGGTAGTCATAATAAAAAGCAGAGAAATTAGCAATCAATGTATTATCATTTAATACGTTCTTCATACCTATTTCAAATGCATCAATAAATTCTGGATCTGCTTGAGGATCTACACCAGCGAATAAAACTGGATCTACAGGCGGATTAAATAAGCCTGGGCGATATCCTCGAGAAATACTTGCATAAATTAATGTAGAATCAGTTGACTCTAGATTGGGTGACCAATCAATACCAGCTTTATAGGTAATTTCCTCCTCTGAAAAAGAAGTAGGATTACCTGTAAGGGCTCTTTGTTCACCCGGTGCAGGAATTGGTTGAAGTGCAGGTGGAGCCAATCCAGCAAAAACTAAACCTAAATTAGGATCTGTTCTCTGTATTGCAGCTGTAACGGGGTCGCCAACTGATGCTCCGCCAGCAAGAATAATAGAATTTAAAAACTGCTGGGCATCTGCCACACTTTTTTCTGATTCATTCCATCTAGCGCCAAGTGTAATTCGAGTCTCTTCGTTAACATCAAAATAAACTTGGGCGAAAACACCTTTACGTTCAAGTTCATATGGGTTTGTTAAATTTCTATAATGAGAAGGGTATAATCTTGCACCACTTAATATAGGAGCAAGAGCAACAGCATCACCACCATTAAAATATACGTCATAAAGATTAGTGGTTTCATTTTCCAGCATATTAAAGCCAGCAACAAAGTTTACCTTACCATCAAAATCTGAAGCAATGGTAATATCGGCATATTTATATTCATTTTCATTGTATGAAGTATCATAAGCGAATGGGTAATCGTGAGTACCACCGCTAGATCCTCCAAAAATTCCCATAGCTCCAAAATTCCCTGAATTAGGATCTGTAAAGCCTGAGATAGGAATTTCTCCATTTGGGAAAAAAGGATTGGTTCCTTTAAATAACTTTGTTCGACCGTCATTATTTGTATAATCTTGTTGAGAAAGAATGCCACTTTCATGATAAGCAAAGTTTGCTTTGATAGTTAAGTTTTCAAATGAAGTATTTTCAATGGCCAGCATATAAGCTTTTTCGTTAACTTTGTAGACAGGATCAATAGATTGATAAGTTTGCCTTAAATCTGTTAATGGCTGACTAGGAGTTGCATCAAGAGGGCTAAAACTTTGCAGTCCAGCTGCTCCTAATAGTAATCCATTAAGACCAGAACCTGCTTGTGGTTGTTCGCGTCCAAACCTAAAAGGATGACAACCATATGCTGGTGTTTCAGTCGTTTTACACATTTGACGACCAGCACGAGCTCTATTGTCGTCTTCTTCAAAATTCATATATGTAAATCTAGCAACGGTATCTTCGTTTAAATCAGCTTCAAGAACTGCTCTGTAGGAAATAATATCTCTTCCATCAATATCTTCACCTTCCTTACCAGGGAACATATTAGTAGAGAAGCCTTCTCTGCTAAGCTTCATTCCAGATACTCTCAATCGAAGATTATCCGCTAAAGGCATATTCATCATAATTTTAATTTTTTTATGGTTGTAATCACCAATTTCGATTTCTGCTGAAGCCTCTGTTTCAGCAGTCGGTCTAGAAAAAATCATATTTACAGTACCAGCTGTAGCATTAGCACCATAAAGTGTTCCCTGCGGTCCTCTTAAAACTTCGACACGTGAAACATCATAAAATTCTGTTTCAAATACGCGTGTTGGAAGAGGGATACTATCAAGATGGTAAGCAACAGCACCATCACCTGAAGCGGCAACAGCTGCAGAAGCAACACCCCTAATAGACATGCTACCACCAGTAAAATTACCACGTGTATAAGTAACACTTGGAATGGTGAACTGAAGATCGCTAAAATTTTCAATTTGCTGAAGCTCTAGAGCATCAGCACCAAAAGCAGAAACTGCAATTGGAACATTTTGAATGCTTTGTTCAGATCTTTCAGCAGTAACAAGAATTTCTTCAATTCCTGTTGTCCTTACTTCCTGAGCGAAAGCTATATTAGAAAAAATTACAGATGCAGTCATAAAAATGGCTACAGATAAAATACTTTTTGACATTGAATGCCTCCCCTTACTTACGTTTTATCGCAATTGTTATTTTTTTTTAGACCTTACCATATGAGGGTAAGCATTAAATCATTGATGACAATAGTAATTTTAATAAAAAAAACGTAGTGTACCTTTATTACAACATATTTCTATATTCCAACTATGTACACTACGTTTAAAGGAAGTTTAAAGAAAGCCTAACACTTAATTTATACGTCCCCCCACACATCTATGTATTATCATAATTATTATTATTATTATTATTAATGTGTCCTAGTAAATAATTCTATGGTTTATTTTTAAATAAGCAACTCCTTTTTACTATTAATAAAAAAAATTCCTAGTATTTATAATAAAAATATTTAGTTAAAAAAAAGGCGACTATAAAGCCGCCTTGTTTCATTAAATATATTTCCTTAAGTTTAGAACTGTTTTCCTAAGGTTATACCCATCATTTTAGGCTGGTTCGGATAGATCGCGAACGATCCCGGTGAGCCAGGAACACCAAATGCTGTTTGAACATATTCATCATCATTAATGTTTCTGCCCCAAATTAAAAGGTTCCAGCCCGAATCTTCGTTTTGGAGACCAAAACTTGCATTTATAGTGCCTACTTCACGTGGCGCTAGTGATGTTGGAACATTATCTGTTGCTTGTATTTTATCTTCATAAACATACTCTGCTCTAACGAATCCAGTAACTGCCATTGATACATCAAATGTATACGCAGCTGATACTGTGATTGCTAAGTCAGGAACTCCACCAGGAACTTGTCCAGTAAAGTCTTTGTAGCGTGCAAGAGAACCATCTATAACCGGACAATCATCTGATGCAGGTGCTGATCGGGTTGAATCACACGGTCCATTAGTAAATGAACCATACTTGGCATCAATTAAACTTGCATTAAATGTTACAACAAGATCTTGATTTAGATAGAACATTGAGTCAACTTCAATACCTTTATGTCTTTGTTCAGAAACATTTACAAGATTAAAGCCTGTTCCAACAAAAAGGTTTGATTGAATATTATCGACCGTCATATCAAATAATGTAACATTTAAATAACCGTTACTAAAAGATTTTCTAAAACCAACTTCGATATTTTCTGCTTCTTCAGGGTCCGCATAATATATACTATTATTCATTGGAAGACCTGAATAAACTGTAGCATTTGCTGATAGGTTTACTGAAATAGCCTTAAAGCCTGTTGAATGACTGAAATAAATTGATAAATCATCATCAAGCTGGTGAATAACTTTAAATGAATGAGTTATGTCATCAGAGTCCCATTTTCCATCTTCTGTAGCGTTTGGATAATTGTAAAACGGTGGGAAGAATTGAAAGCCAGCCAAAAGAGCTGTTGAAGGGTCAAGAGCAAAAGGTATTTCAGCAAAAGCATCGTCTATAATCACATTTGATACAACTGTTTTTTCATCTTTAGAGTAACTTACCCCCAATGAAACCGTAGTGTTATCACTAACATCAATATCAAAATTTGCAAATAGACTGAAGGCCTCATTATCAACATCAAAATATTCATGCTGAAGGCCGGAGTTTAGTCCATACCATCCAGCTCTTTGCTGCGCTGCAAGGCCAGGAATTATTGCTGCAATACCGCCATCAAGCGCTGGACTTCCTGTAGAAACACCGGCCAGTACTCCACCAATTTGTGTTGTTGTTAGAGGAGGTAGTGCTGTGCCAAGAAGAGACATTTGAACAGCAGCTGGTAGAGCGGATATTTGTGAAAGAGCTCCAATTGCAACACCACCTGAAATTTGGTCCAAGGAGGTAGGAACAGCTGAAAGAATGATATCAACTAGAGTTGAAATATTCTCTTTATAAAGAACATCTCTGTCATGTTTAACCTTCTCATCTTGATAGTACGCGCCTATCATCCATTGAAAAGGTCCATCATTATTAGAGCTAAGTCTAAATTCTTGTGTGAATGTTTCAAACTCGTCATCAATGCTGTTTGTAAGCAATGGCATTGCACTAAAGTCTACATCACCAAAAACTTTTTGAGAATTTTCTCTAAAGGATGTAATAGATTTGAAAGACATTGCATCAAGTTCCCAGTCAATATGCGCCGATAAACCCTTACCTTCAAACTCTCCTGTTGGATCATTATTAAGGTATGTTGTATAGCCATATGGATCTACTGGATTAACAATTACCTGTTTTCCTAATGCTCCGCCTATAAAGAATGCTCCACCAAGAGTGGCCGCACCATTAGAAACTCCAGCAGTTGTGCAGCAATTTTCATCAGATTTATCATAGTTGGCTATAATTCTTAAAGTTACATTTTCAGAAATTTCACTTAATAGCTGACCTCTGATAGATTGACGGTCTCTATTATTGATCTTAGTTCCTAAAAATAGATTATCTACAAATCCGTCGCGTTCAGTTGTAGATGCTGAAAGTCTAAAGGAGGTTTTTTCTGTTAGCGGCCCAGTAACCGTTCCTCTAAGTTTTTTTAGACCGTAATCACCAGCAGTAATTTCAAGTTTTCCTCCAAACTCTTGTTCGGGAAGTTTTGTTGTAATACTGATAACACCAGCAGATGAATTTTTACCAAACAGTGTTGATTGAGGTCCTTTAATAACTTCTATGCGTTCAACGGAAATTAAATCATTAAGAGCTGATTGATTTCTTGAAATCATAACACCATCTATAGATATGGCGACGGCAGGTTCAACACCTGGATTGTTTGCCCCATTTCCAAAACCCCTAATTAAAAAAGTATTTTGATTTGCAAACTGCTGTTGAGCAATCTTTAAGGATGGAACTGAAGATTGAAGATCGAGAACATCACTAATTGCCAGCTGATCCATTTGCTCAACACTAATAACTGAAATAGATATAGGTGCATCCTGAAGTGTTGTCGCCCTTTTGGTGGCAGTAACAACTATTTCTTCAATAAAAATTGATGGTTGAGTATTTGTTTGGGCTTGTGAGTTATTCGGTGTAACTAAAGTTATAGTTAAAATAAATGCAAATGCATATAGATGCCAACGCATAGTAGTCTCCCCTACGTTAACAATGCTTTATTATTATTTTTATTGATTGTTAGTGTTAAAAAAAACTACATTAAAGTATTGATTCATTTAGCACAACATCAAATACTTATTAATTTTGACTAATGCTTCCCCAATCGACGATGGCATTTCTATTTAAGATTTATCTCCTTCAGTCTTATCTCTAAGTAATCATTGGCAAGAATTTCTTCAGGGTATAGATTTGGATTTTCTTTATCAATACAATGTTTAAGTGTTTTGATAGAAAAATCTGGATTTAGATGAATAAAAAATGGCATTGAGTATCTTGAAGTATTTATATTGCCAGAATTAACAACTCTATGTGTGGTTGATTTTAGTTTATTGTTACTCAGCCTTTGGAGCATATCTCCCACATTACAAACAATGACATTTGCATCTGTATTTATTGGAAGCCAGTTATTATTTCTATCTAAGACCTCCAATCCTTCTTGCTGGGCTCCAAACAAAAGAGTTATTAAGTTTATATCCTCATGTGCCTCAGCTCTAATTCCCTTAATTTTTTTGTTAATAGGCGGATAATGGATGAGTCTAAGTATCGAGTTGCCTTGATTGATTTTATTATCAAACCAATTGGGTCTTAGATCTAAATATAAAGAAATATATGAAAGTATTTCTTTTCCTAGACCATCTAAATCATTGAAAAATTTATCTAGTTTTTGATTGAAATTTTTTATATTAGAGATCTTTTCATTTTGAGGCATTTTTTCTTTATATGGGTTCAACCAGTTAGACCTCCCATGATGCCAAAATTCTTTTTGGTCTGAGGATTTTGCGTTGACTGCCTTCTCTATGCCAAATGGTGTATATCCTCTTTGCCCAGCCCCATTATTCTGCTGATAATTTATCTTATTCTTTAGTGGAAGATTAAAAATTTTCTTTGAAATCTTTAAGGTATCATTAATAAGTTTTGTATTAATTCCATGATCTTTTATGGCAAAAAAACCAAAATCTTCGCAAGCATGACCAATTTCTTTTGCTATGTCATTATTAGAATTGGTTTTCTTTAAAGAGGTTATTGGAATATTCATTTTTTAAAGTTATTTGGCTTCTATATTCAATTGACCTTTTAAGCCTAAAGATCGGTGCTTTTCACTCTCCAGATAGTCTTTATCTATAATCATTTCAAGCATAGCTTTTCTAATAGGATATTTTACTATCACTACCCAATCCCATAATTCTTCAATTTCACCAATCATTAATTGACTTACAACTCCAGAAAAAATTCCTTCACTGCCAACTTTTTTTAAATGAATATTTTGACATGCTTGACTATAAATAGCCCAAGCCTCCTGTCCTGTCCTGTCCTGTCCTGTGATGTTTGTTTCTCGCCTATCTTTATAGACAGCTGTTTCTTTAAACTTTAAAAGATTTATCATGGATATTGGTGTATCTACATCTCCCTTACTAAAATCCTCTATTTGTTCATCATTAGGTCTTAGAGCGTTCTTAATTTTCATTTCTTTACTTCCCCATTGCTAATTATTTTATTTGCCTTAACCACTAATGCTCCGAGTGGTGTGCTGATGATAAACTTTATTGGAATCCAAACCTTCTCTTTCTCAAAATAACTATACCAGTATCTAATAGAGTTGCGCTCTGAGGCAGTTTCAAGAAAATCACTATCCTCATAGCCAATTATTGGATTAAAGGATCCCATACAAATAAATGTTTCATATTCAATTTCATCAATAATGAGTTTTGTTTTTTTATTTTTTTTACTCATTTTAATTTCATAAGAGCGGACTCCATCAAAACTTTTACTATTTTCTAAGCATGGATTTTTGAGAGTACCAGAAACAACAAATGCACTATTGGGGTCTCTAGAATTTGTACCATATTTCTTTAGCTCATCCATGCTTAATGTATCACTGTCATTATATTTTGGATCAGATTCTAATTCCACGGGAATACCTTCCCGATACTTTATTCTTGCATTCCTTGACTTATTTTTATTTTTTATTTCATAGGAGAAAGTATAAAGTTCCGGTTGAATTTGGTTATTAATCAAAATACCTTTACTTTCCGAGCTAAAAACAAAACTCACGAAAGTACCGACTATACCTGCTGCTAATATTTCAGTTTTAATATTCCATTTTTCTTTTTTCAAGTTTACCGAATAGGTTAATTCAGCAATTCGCAAACCACCAAGGTTTGCGGAATATGAAATAGTATTCTGAGCTTTTAACTGTAACGGATTATTAATTAATAATATTAATGCGGTAATTAATTTATATTTTTTCATTTTATCTACTCCAAATTAACAAACCTTACAATCAAGTCTAGCTTGTTTTTTATAAGAGGGCTATTGTCTGATTGATTTGGAGTTATAGTATGAAATTTAAAGCAATAATATGGGATTTTGGCGGCGTAATAACTTCCAGTCCCTTTGATGCCTTTAATGATTTTGAAGGATCTAATGGTCTTCCTAAAGACACAATAAGAACAATAAACTCTGAGAATCCAGATAACAATGCTTGGGCGAAATTCGAAAGGAATGATATCGGTTTAGATGAATTTGATAATTTATTTGGAATCGAGGCTGGGCTAAAAGGCTTTAAAATTACTGGAAAACAGATTGTGAGATTATTATCAGGAACAATTAGACCCATTATGGTTGATTTTCTTTTGAGCTTAAAGGGCCAATACAAGCTTGGGTGTATAACGAATAATGTACAGTCTGACGAGAAAGTTAAGGCAGCTCTAATAAATGATGCATCGCGGGTTATGAAGATATTTGATCATGTTATTGAATCCTCAAAAATAGGTATCAGAAAGCCCGATCCAAAGATTTATGAAATGTCATGCAAATCTCTAGAGGTCTCGGCTAATGAGTGTATCTATCTTGATGATCTGGGTATAAACTTAAAGCCTGCACGTACTTTGGGGATGACGACCATCAAGGTTATTGATCCGCATGTTGCTATCGCTGAAGTAAAAGAATACCTTAATTGGGTGTAAAGATTTATGGAAAATAATCAAAATACGATAGCAAGTTTAGGACCTGGAATAAGAGTAAAAACCCTCATTAATTTGAGGTGGGTTGCTGCATTAGGTCAAATAATTACCTGTATAGTTGTAGGTTATTTCTTTGGTTTTCAATTACCATGGCTGGAGTTACTCCTAACAATATTTGCGCTAGTTATCTCTAATTTGATTTTATACCCCCTTTACTCAACCAAGAACAGATTAAGCGAAACCTCGACAACCTTTGTTATCGCTGGCGACATTGTTCAACTGGCTTTGCTAATATTTTTTACAGGGGGCTTAGCCAATCCGTTTGTTGTTTTATTTATAACCCCAATTGCAATCACGGTTACAAGTCTACCAATAAAATCAACTTCAATTCTTATAACTCTAACTATTATTTTTATTACTATTCTAGGATACGTCAATTACCCTCTTGTCAATAACGCGATCAATCTATCCTCTCCTCCGATTTTTATTTTAGGAATGTGGGTTTCTCTTTTTGTAACAATTTTATTTTTAACTTTTTATGCTGGCGGCCTAACTGATGAATCTAGAAAAATATCAGCAGCCTTAAAGATAGCAGAAAATTTACTAGTAAAAGAAAAGAACCTGTCTTCACTGGATGGATTGGCGGCCGCCGCAGCTCATCACCTTGGAACTCCGTTAGGCACCATCAGTTTAATTGCAAATGAACTGAAAGATGATAATGATATCCCTCAATCGGCAAAAGAGGACCTAATGATTCTGTCTGATGAGGTCGACAAGTGTAAAAAAATTCTTGGTTCCCTGGGAGAAAAACCATCTAGTGATGATGATCTTATTACAAAGATAGAACTTCAGGCTCTCCTTGAGGAATTGTGTGAGCTGATTAAAGTAAAAGGCATAAAATTTTCAATTAATTTCAATAATGATGGTCTTGACCTTAAGAAGGTTTTATTAAAAAGGCGATCCGAATTACTTCTGGGTTTATCTAATATTGTTGAAAATGCAGCTGACTTTGCAAAGGATATCGTTGAATTAAACGTAACTCATGTCGAAGATTCTATAAGACTAGAAATCAGTGATGATGGACCAGGATTTTCTGGTTCCATTTTAAGTAGGCTTGGAGATCCTTATGTTTCAAGTCGACCAAATCCTTCTGATCAAGGTAATGGTCTGGGGTTGGGTTTTTTTATTTCAAAAACATTATTAGAGAGACTGGGCATCAAGGTTCTTGCGTATAACAAAGTTTATCCAGACCACGGGGCTATAGTTTCAATTTCAATTCCGGTAGACGAGCGAAGTTAGAGCTTGTAAAAGAAAGGATAAATAAAAGGTATGATTAAATTGCACGATAGAAAAAATATTATTGTCGTTGATGATGATCAGGTTTGGTTAAACCAATTGTCTCGAGCATTAACAAGAAGAGGGTGTGTGACTTTTGAAGCTAAATCAGTTCAAGAAGCTAGATTGGTATTAGATTCAGAAGAAATTGACTATGGAGTAATTGATCTCCGGTTAGGCGATGGAGATGGGTTGGAGGTTATATTGGAGCTTCAAAAAATTAACCCAAAAGCGCGATCAGTTATTCTTACTGGATTTGGCAATATTGCCAATGCTGTTTCAGCAATCAAAGTTGGTGCTATTGATTATTTATCTAAACCAGCAGGTATTGATGATATATGCGCTGCTCTTTTTGCAAAAACAACTAAAAAACCTGCTCCTCCAGAAGAACCGATGAGCGCAAATCGTGTAAGGTGGGAGCATATACAGAGGGTTTATGAGCTTTGTGATAAGAATGTATCTGAAACTGCAAGAAGATTAAAAATGCATAGGAGAACTCTTCAAAGAATTTTGTCTAAGAGAGCCCCAAATTAAGTATCAATAATAGTGATAAATTGCTCAAGAGCTTTTTCTGAAAATTTTAACATATTTTCCATTCGATTTTCTGAATTTGTATATATATGATTTGTTTTTTCTTTTATTCCTGCGACAGAAAAACAAGAGTAACCAGCTGGGTCGCCATAACCATTTCCCAAGGGTCCTGAAGCTCCAGTCTCTCCAATACACCAATCCGTATTATACATTTCACAACCTTTTTGAGCTATTAGTAATGCAAAAGGCTCGCTGCTAGAACGTATATTTTTTTCTTTCAATTCTCTCAATCTTAAACCTGTTAGAGCCCTTATAGATCGAGCGGTATAGACAACCTGCCCACCCATATAATATTTAGAAGCTCCAGAATGTGATAATAGCGCAGCAGATATTAACCCTCCTGATGATGACTCCACAACGGATATAGTTTGTTCTTTGTTTTTTAAGATTTCTGATACCCTATTTGAGATCTCTCTTAATTTATCCATTCTTCTTCTCCTTGATGAAACGACTTCCTTTTTTTGGTGGGTCTTCTGGAGGTCCAGCAAAGCACTGTGCTATTGACATCCACATTGAGGCAACATCACCCTTTACTCTCAAACTTGTATCTTTAATATTTCTAACCTGAGTTACAACCTGACAAAATTCTGTTGCACTTCCTATAATCGAATTATCATTATTTTGTGTATTCCATTCCCATTTTTCGTTAGTTGGAGATTCTAAAATTAACTTAGGCCGATCTTTGGGAACCTCAATGGATCTATTTCTATAGGTCCACCCAAAAGTATTGATACCCATAATTACAATATTTTTAATACGATCATCGTCTTTTCTAATAATTCCAAGCTGATCATATATTTCTTGTCCGTGAGACCATGTCTCCATAAGCCTAGCAGTTATACTGGATCGTACACTCATATCTGGACCGGCCCACTTAACTCTTTTTTTTGGATCAGCCTCTGAGAACTTATCAGATACTTTTTCGAAACCCTCTTTCCATTCAGCCAGAAGATCAGCACCAGATCTATTATTGGAAAGTTCTTTTTCATAAGCCCTTGCGGAGTAACCAGCCCTAACTGTATTAAAAAATTTTTTCATAAATTTAGTAAACTCTTCTTGGTCAGATAGGGATAGATAAGCAGCGTTATTCCATACATGAAGGTGGTAAAGAACCTCATTAATGGTCCATGATTTGAATTGAGTTTGAGAATTAAAGAGATCATCCTTTGTGCCTTTTAATACATCATACAATGCATTACTTTCATCTCTAAAATCTATACTTTGTTTTAATGCCATTGATCGCTAATTTATAAAATAGTAATAGATTAGGGGTACCCAGATGAGTGAGGTTGTTATTAAGCCCTTTATAGCTTGGTAAGTAATCCATAGCCAAAAATAACGCTTACAAAACTCTTTAATTTTTTTGAACATATGATAACCAACTTGGTATAGGTAAATTATTTTCTTCTAAAAAACCAGCATTAAACATTTTGCCTTGGTAGCGATTAGCTAGATCACATAAAATAGTTACTATTGTTTTTCCTTTACCTAGAGATTTAGCTAATTTTTTTGCTCCAGCAATATTTATTCCAGAAGATAACCCTAAAAATAAACCCTCTTTTTCAATTAAATCATATAAAATAGTTAATGCCTCGGAATCTTTAACTCTAAATGGGATATCCACTGACATTCCTTTAATATTTTCCGTGACCCTTCCCTGTCCTATTCCCTCTGTTATTGAGCTTCCCTCTGACTTAAGTTCGCCATCTTTAAAAAAACTATACATACAAGCGCCCATAGGGTCGGCAAGTCCTATATTTATTTTTTTATTCTTAGATTTTAAGTAAGATCCTACTCCAGAAAGAGTTCCGCCCGTTCCGATAGCGCATATAAAGCCATCGATTGTACCATTGGTTTGTTCCCATATTTCCGGTCCTGTTGTTTCAATATGCGCTCTTTGGTTTGCAACGTTATCAAACTGATTTGCCCAGTAAGCTCCATTAGTAAGCTTTTTATTTAAGTCCTTAGCAAGATCACCAGAATATTTAATATAATTATTTGGATCTTTATATGGAACAGCAGGTACCTGAATTAATTCTGCACCAGAAAAACGAATAGCATCTTTTTTTTCTTGTGATTGAGTGTCTGGCATAACGATTGTAGTTTTGTAACCTAACGAATTTCCCACAAGGGATAGCCCAATCCCAGTATTACCTGCGGTACCTTCGATTATTGTTCCGCCCTTACCCAGTAATTTTTTTTGTTCTGCATCTCTAATAATATAAAGAGCCGCCCTGTCTTTTATTGACTGTCCTGGGTTAAGGAATTCTGCTTTTCCATATATTTTACAACCAGTTTCTTCAGAAGCACTTTTTAAATAAATTAATGGCGTATTCCCAATCATTTCTATTATATTATTATATTTTTTCATATATTTAGGTCTTTATGTCACATATAAAACAGGATATGTATCTTATAAAAATAGAAATCAGATTATGATAATTAAATAATGAAAACATTAAAACACATAAGAAAAAAAATGATAACAATATTATCACTTAAAGAAAAATTTAATTTACACCACGTTATTTTAATTATTCTCGTATTATTCCTGCCTGATAACGTCATCTCTGAAGAAGAAAACATAATTGACGATATAGTAGTGGTTGGTAGCAGAATAAATAATGAAAGATTGATAAAAATACTACCAGTAACAATTATTAGATCAGAAGAGATTGAATTGCTGGGAATAGATTCCGGTGATGACTTAATAGCAAGTTTGGTAGAGCAGGGAACAAATAAATTCAATGATGCTGGCAACGCTATTGCCGGCGTAAATAGTGCTCGTGGAGATATGGGAGCCTTTAATCTTCGTAATATGGGGACTGGTAATACATTAGTTTTACTAAACGGAAGAAGGTTAATAAACTCGCCAAGCTTTCAATCAGAGTCGGTTGGAGGAAGTTTTGTTCCTGTTAATTCAGTAAACACAAATACTTTGCCTGTACGAGGAATCGAAAGACTTGAGATCTTAAGAGACGGCTCGTCAGCAATTTATGGTGCTGATGCAGTCGCAGGTGTTATTAATGTAGTTACAAAAAAAAATATTGAGGGTTTCGCCCTAAGAGTTAAGGCGACTAGTTTTGAAAATTTTAATCGATCAGATTCCCAAATAAATTTTGAATACGGATCAAATTTTAATTCTGGTAATACTAAGTTATCTTTGATTTACAGCTATTATGATCGTGATCCAGTTAAGGCAAGTGAAGATGAGCGTATGGGCATTTCTAACTGGAGAGACCTTCCTCAAATCGCAGGGACTAAATGGGATACTACGCGTTTTAGAAGAAGCTCAATTAACTCACCTTACGGACAGTTTGATGTTGAACGAAGTGTTAAAGGGTTTAGATTTTTTAATGAGCAAGGATTAACAGATAAATCCGGTGAATTTGAGATATTTCCCGATACTGAACCAAAGTGCTTGGTCGACCTTAAAAATGGGGCATGTATAGCAGCTGATACATCGACAAAACGATACAACCTCAATACAGAAAGATGGGTTATATCAGATCTAAGCAGGAACAATCTCCAGGTTAACCTTTCTCATGACTTTACTGGCGGTGTTCGAGGGTTTACTGAATTATCTTATTATTCTTCAGAAACTAAACAAAACAATAGCCCTTCTACTACATTCTCGTCATCAAAATTAATTGTTCCTGAGTCCAATTACTGGAATCCTTTCGGAGTTAAATTTCTTCCTGATGGGACTATCAATCCTAATCGTCTGAATGATTCTGACGCTATGGGTATTCCTGATGAAGGCCTCGCAATAATTATGGACAATTATAGGTTTGTTGATGTGGGGCCGAGAAGAGTAAACGTCGAAAAAGATACTTATAGACTCTTGCAGGGATTCAGGGGGGCTTGGAAAGGTTGGGATTGGGAAACAGCATTATTTATTTCTAAAGCAAGTTCTGATGACATAACAAGTAACCGATTATCAAATACCTTAGTAGAGGAATCATTATCGTTATCTTCACCTCAAGCATATAACCCGTTTAATGGAGGAGGTAACTATGATGACTATTTATTGTACGGAAAGGATCAGACCTCTAGTGGGGAAGGTTCAATTGAAAATGCTATTATTGACGTTTATAGAAAAGGTGAAAGGGAGTTAAAAGGGTGGGACCTTAGGTTAGAAAATTTAAATTTTTTACAAATAAATTCTGGATTTATTGCACTTGTGACGGGAATAGAGTTTCGCGAAGACTCATTTAAGGATGATCGAGATCCAAGGCTGGATGGTACAATCCAATATACGGATAGTGATGGAGATACATACCCCTTTGTAAGTGATGTTATTAACTCAAGCCCGACCCCAGATAACTCTGGTAAAAGAGATGTGTTTTCAGCCTTTATCGAATTAGCCATCCCTTTGATTTCTAATGAAATGAACATTCCGTTCGTAAGGAGTTTGGATGTACAGCTTGCAGGCAGGTATGAAGATTTTTCTGACATAGGAAGTAAGGCCGTCCCAAAAATTGGTATTGGTTGGCAGGTAGATGATGAAGTTATGTTTAGGGGTTCATGGTCAAAAGGATTTAGAGCTCCAAATTTAATTCAGATCAATGAATCAATAGGAGCACGTCAGATTTACGGTGTTGATGCGCTTCTGTGCCTTCAACAAATAAATAATAATGGAACAATAGATTATTGTGATTACTCCCTTCAAAAAATTGCGAGAGGCAGTGGAGAATTAAAGGCTGAAGAATCAACAAATTTTTCAATCGGCGTTGTGTACGAGCCTAAAAGTATTAGGAATCTAATCTTCACATTAGATTGGTGGAAAATTGAGAAAGAAGACACCATAGGGCTCTTTGGCGAAGATAATATTATGCTTACAGATTTAGTTTTGCGTATGGAGTCTAATAACTTAACTGATTGCTCTTTAGTACAGTCCAGTCCTTTTGTTTTTAGAGAAGACCCTGATGAAGGCCAGATTGAAGATTACCTAAACGCGGGAATTTGTCCTGCAGGGCGTGTTTCTAGAGTTGAGGAAAGTTATCAAAATTTAGACACAAGAATTTTGAGTGGTTTCGACGTTTCTCTATATTATTCCCTAAAGAGTTCTCTAGGAAATTTTAAATTTGCTTTAAATATTGCTAAATTAGAAGAGTTTAAGCAGCAAGCTGGTAACGATTTTATTAAACTTATTGATGCGCAAGAGAAGAATATTATTCCCAAGGAATTAGCCATCAGCGGGTTCTCAGATCTTTTAGAAAAAGATGGGTCACCCGAGATGCAGGCAAGTATAAGGTTTCTTTGGAGCAATGGGCCCTTAGGCCTTGGATTTTTTGCGAAGCATGTAGGTGAATTCTATGAAACGAGGAATAGACTTTCTGATGGAACCTTATGGAAAGTCGAGGATTATAATACAATTAATGGACACATTGATTATAATTTAAACGTCAATTATGCTAATTCCAGGATACGCTTGGGAATAAATAATATTACTGATGAGAGGGCTCCTCTAGCTTCTGATATATTTGGTTATTATTTTGATAAGCATGATAATTTAGGTAGATATTATTATATCGACTTAAGTTATAAATTTTAAACTAATGAAAAAAATTCTTTTCTTTATAATTTTTTTTTCAATAAATCCCTTATGTGCAGAGAATAATAATCTTAAGAAAGAATGTATTACAGATGTTGTAAAAATAGATTTTAACTTTTCTGGTACAGGAAATGTGTCGTGTAAAATTATTAACTCCCGCTACATCAAAATCATCATAAAGCCCGAGTTAGATGACTCGATTAATCCAAGCCCATGGTTTAGTTTTAGGAAGTCAAAACACTCTGAAAGTATAAAGGTAGAGCTAGATTATATGGATTATAGTCATAGGTATTATCCCAAGGTAAGTACTGATAAAATACTTTGGAAAAGCATTGATAAATCATCTATTTCACTAAGTAAAAAAGATAAAGTTATAGTCATTGATTTTCCACCCTCCGTTCGGCAAGAATATATTGCTTCACAAGAGCTAGTAACAGAAATCTGGTATTATGATTGGTACGATAAGCTTGAGGGCTCTGGCAAAGTGAAGGCCGAGGTTATCGGATTTTCAGTTTTAAGAAAACCAATCATTATGCTCTCTGTGGAAGGTGATACAAAAAATCCGTATATACTTATTATAGGAAGACAGCACCCTCCTGAAGTTACGGGTGTATTCGCAATTAAAAGTTTTATTAATGAATTAATATCAAGCAATGAGCTATCAGAAAATTTCCTCTCTCAATATAATGTTATTTTTATTCCACTTATGAATCCTGATGGAGTTGAAAATGGATATTGGAGATATAATGAAAATAAAAAAGATCTGAATCGTGATTGGGGCAAATTTTCTCAACCTGAGACAATCGCGGTTAACCAACAATTGAATAAATTTGTCACCAATAGAAGGCTAATTCTTTTTATTGATTTTCACTCTACATATAAAAATATTTTTTATATTTCTGATACCTTTAATAGCTCCATCAAGAAGGAATTTTTAAAATATTGGCTAGATGATTCAAGTGCTGATTTATTAAATTTGGGCTATGATTATTTAATTATTAATTCTAAAGCTATAAAAAATGGCGTTGCAAAAAATTATATTCATAATAAATTTAAAGTACCTTCAGTAACATATGAAGTTTCTGATACTGAGAATAGGGATAAAATTAAAAAATCTTCATCTATATTAGCAAAAAAAATGATGGAAAATCTTTTAAAATTGGATTGAATGGTATGGCGGAGAGGAAGGGATTCGAACCCCCGAGACGGTTACCCGCCTACACACTTTCCAAGCGCGCGCCTTCGACCACTCGGCCACCTCTCCATGTTATGACATACTACAATTAATTCTCATCAAATTTAAGCGCAGAAATGAATGCCTCCTGAGGAATGTTTACTCTTCCAAATTCACGCATTCTTTTCTTACCCTTCTTTTGTTTTTCTAGAAGCTTCTTCTTACGTGTAACATCGCCGCCGTATAATTTTTCTGTAACATCCTTCCTGAAAGGAGGAATTGTCTCCCTCGCAACCACTTTAGCACCTATAGCTGCTTGAACAGGAACTTTAAATTGATGACGGGGTATCAAGTCTTTGAGTTTTTTGCACATAGCTCTTCCACGCATATCTGCTCTTTCCGCATGTACAATAATTGATAAAGCATCAACAACTTCTGAATTGACTAGAATTGTCATTTTTACAAGTTTTTCTGCTTTATAAGAATCCATTTGCCAATCAAAACTAGCGTAACCACTTGAAATAGATTTTAAGCGGTCATAAAAATCAAAAACAACCTCATTGAGAGGTAGATTGTAAACAACCATGGCTCTATTCCCGGCATACGTAAGCTCGACTTGATCCCCCCTTCTGTCTTGGCACAACTTTAATACCGCACCCAAGTATTCATCAGGAACTAATATTGTTGCCTTAATCCACGGTTCTTCAATATAGCTAATTAGACTGGGGTCAGGCATGTCGGCAGGGTTATGAAGGTCTATGTAGCTTCCGTCATTAAGGTATATTTTATAAATAACACTTGGTGCGGTTGTTATTAAATCAATATCAAATTCTCTTTCAATTCTCTCTCGGACAATTTCCAGATGGAGAAGTCCAAGGAAACCACATCGAAAGCCGAATCCAAGTGCGGCTGAATTTTCAGTTTCATGTTGGAAACTAGAATCATTAAGGCTTAATTTTTCTATAGATTCCCTTAGATCTTCGAATTCTCCACTGTCAACAGGAAATAAGCCACAAAAAACTGATGGCTGTGATGGTCTAAACCCCCTTAGAATATCTTTACAGGGCCTTCTGTCATCAGTGATTGTATCGCCAACCTGAGTATCAGAGACAGTTTTGATACCTGCTATTATATAACCTAATTCTCCAGGCCCTAATCTATTAACCGATACTTTTTTAGGGGTAAATACCCCTATGTCATCGATTTCATACGTACTATTGGTTCCTAACATTTTTATTTTCTGACCCTTAGTTAGCTCCCCGTCAATAACCCTTACTAAAACAACAACCCCAAGGTAAGAATCATACCAGCTGTCGACTAAAAGTGCCTTTGTGGGTTCATCAGTAGAGCCAATTGGAGGATTTAATCTATTTATTATTGCTTCAAAAATATCATCAATACCTTCCCCGGTTTTGGCGGATACAAATATCGCATCAGAAGCATCAATCCCAATCACATCTTCGATTTGTTTACATACCTTTTCAGGTTCTGCTGCCGGAAGGTCTATCTTATTTATTATAGGAATAATCTCGTGATCTAACTCAATAGCTTTATAAACATTAGCAAGAGTTTGTGCTTCTACACCTTGTGTTGAGTCAACTACTAGAATTGAACCCTCACAAGCAGATAGTGACCGGCTAACCTCATAAGCAAAATCAACATGTCCAGGGGTATCTATAAGGTTTAGTTGAAATATTTCATTATTTTTCGCTTTATATTCGAGTCGAACAGTTTGGGCTTTTATTGTAATGCCCCGCTCACGTTCAATATCCATAGTATCCAGAACTTGTTCTTTCATTTCTCTTTCTGTTAAACCATCGCAACTCTGTATTAACCTATCAGCCAATGTTGATTTACCATGATCAATATGAGCAATTATTGAAAAGTTACGAATATTTTTAATATCTGTCATTGATGAAGGTATATCATAAAAAAAAATTAAAACTAGCTACGCAATTTTCCTTTGGTTCGATCTTCGACTGACTTAATAATCTTTTGTGAAATAGTTTCTATTTGAGTATCAGTTAAGGTATCTTCTTTTGGCTGTATGATGACCTCAATAGCTATCGACTTTTCGTCATCACCGAGGAATTGATCAAAAATTCTTACATCCTTAATAAACCTCTGGTCACTTTGCCTGGCTGCTGTAATTATCGTTTGAGCTTGTGTATCATTTGAAACTACAAAAGAAAAATCTCTCTTTAAGGATTGTAGATTTGATATATCTGGAGCTGCATTTATTTTTGTTTTGAGCTTTTGATCACCTATTGAATCAATATAGATTTCAAACGCAACAGCAGTTTTAAAATCCCTATCTTTGATAATTTTTGGATGGAGCTCGCCAAAAGATGCTAAAATATCACCTCCCCCAGTAATGATTTGACCCGAACGGCCAGGGTGATAATGTTTAGGAGCTGTACGTTCTACTTTATTACTATTAAGATTTAAATTTAATAACTCTAGAACTGATATTACGTCTTCCTTAACATCAAAAACATTAGCATTCTCAAACCCTCGCCAATCCTTTCCGGATCCTTGACTTCTATGTGTTCCCACCCTTAATCCTGATGCTATTGTAATTTGATTCTCTGGTTCAATTCCTTTAAATCCCGGCCCCACTTCAAAAATTCCAATATCTTGATAACCCCTTTTATAATTTTGATCTGCATAAGTTACTAGGGAGGCGAGAGGAGTTGGACGCATTTCTGATAGTTCATCTGAAATCGGATTCATGATTTTCAAACTACTACTACCTCCTCCAAACTCTATGGCATCCCTACTATTAACAAAGGAGTAAGATATAGTTTCCATAAGACCTCTCGAGGCAATAGCTCTTCTTGCCATTTTAGTCTGCTTTTGTTTTTTTGTTAAAATGGGCTTTGATGGTTGATCGTAGTTTAATAGTGGTTCAGATTTAATATTACTTAAACCAAAGATTCTTACAATCTCCTCCACAAGATCAGCTTGCCCAAAAATATCTGGACGCCAAGAGGGAATGATCACATTCCATGAATCTGATACATTGAAACCAAGGGACGTAAGTATCTTGACAATTTCTTTATTTGGAATCTCTATTCCTGTTAATTTACTAACAAGCTGTGGGTTAAATTTTATTTCCTTCGATTTAAATTTTAAGTTATCAACCATAGAGACTTCTCCTGCCTCACCGCCGCATAAATCTAATATCATTTGGGTTGCTAAATTAAGCCCTTCAACCACATATTCAGGATCAACACCTCTTTCAAACCTGTAGCGTGAATCTGAAACAATATTTAATGTGCGTCCAGTTTGTGCAGTTTTTATGGGGTCAAAATAAGCAGATTCTAAAAAAACATCAGTTGTTTTGATTTTTGAGCTAGATTCTTCCCCACCCATAATTCCACCAATTCCAAGTATTTTTTCGTCATCAGCAATTACACACATTCCTGGTCTTAACTCGTACTCCTTACCATCAAGTGCTAAGAATCTTTCACCATTTTTTGCATCTCTAGCTCCAATTTGATTAAAAATTTTATTTGCATCATAGACATGTAAGGGCCTTCCTCTATCAAAATTAATAAAGTTTGTTATATCTACAAGGCAGTTAATAGATTTCAAGCCTATTGATTCTAAGCGCCTTATAAGCCAATCGGGACTTTTATTATTTTTAATATTTTTTATTAATCTACCTGAGAATATTGAACATCCACTATCATTTTCTTGATTATCTGCGAATACCGAAATATTATCCTTTAGTGAATCAATTTTATTTGTATTTTTTTGTATGAGCCTTCCTAGTCCTGCAGCAGCTAGGTCTCTTGCTATCCCATAAACACCAAGGCAATCGGGTCTATTAGGTGTTATTGCAATTTCTATATGAGTATCATTTATATCTAAAGCTTGAGCAATGGGAGTTCCTGCCTTCATCTCATTAGGTAGCTCTGTTATACCTTCTGAATCATTCCCTAGGCCAAGCTCTTTTTTGGAGCAAAGCATTCCTAAAGATTCGACACCTCTAATTTTTACTTTTTTAAGCTTTAAGCCTGACTCAGGTATAGTACTTCCTATTGGCGCATATATAGTAGTTAGATTTTCTATTGCATTTCTTGCGCCACACACAATCTCTATTTCTTCAGTTCCTGTGTCAACTAAGCAGAGTTGTAACCTATCTGCATCTGGATGTGACCTTGTAGATATAATTTTTGCTACGATAAAATCAGTTAAACTTTCGGCTGGATTATAAGAATTTTCAACTTCGAGTCCAATATTAGTCAATGTTTTTAGTATTGTACCTGTATCAGCATTAGTATCGAGATGTTGTTTTAACCAAGATAGTGTAAACTTCATTTTTTCAGACCTCTTGATAGGGTTGGTATATCAAGAAATGAGAATCCATAATGATTTAACCACCTTACGTCGCCATTAAAAAATGTTCTAAGATCAGGTATGCCATATTTCAATTGCGCCAGTCTATCAACGCCAAGGCCAAATGCAAAACCTTGATATTTGTTAGGATCAATGTTTGCTGCTTTCAATACTTCACTGTGCACCATTCCAGCGCCCGCAACCTCGAGCCAGTCAGAGCCTTCGCCAACTTTAAGGACCGAACCAGACCTATCACATAAAACATCAACCTCAAGAGATGGTTCGGTAAATGGAAAATAACTTGGTCTAAGTTGAATTTCTATAGTGTCTATTTCAAAAAAAGATTTAAAGAATGTTTCTAGAGTCCACTTTAAATGACCGAGATGAGTTTTTTCATCCACTACTAAGCCTTCGATTTGATGAAACATGGGTGTGTGTGTTTGATCGGAATCACATCTATAAGTTCTTCCTGGTGAAATAAATTTATAAGGCGGCTCTTCTTTTTCCATAGTCCTAACCTGAACAGGGCTTGTATGTGTTCTCAGAACAAGGCTTTCATCGTTAATGTTTTTATTGGGCAAGTAGAAAGTATCATGCATTTGTCTTGCTGGATGAGATTCTGGAATATTAAGAGCATTAAAATTATAGTGCTCAGTCTCTATGTCTGGCCCCTCATTTATCTGATAACCAAGAGAGCCAAAGATTTCTGATATTTCATCCATAACTTGTGATACGGGATGAATTTTACCTGTTATAGTTTGTTGGGCCTGAACTGGTAAGCTTACATCGACCCTTTCTTTAAGGAGTCGTTTATTTAATTCAACATCAACTAATTCATTTTTCTTTTTTGAAATTGAATCAGAGATTATATTTTTAAGGTTATTAAGCTTTGAGCCCTTTTCTTTCTTATCTTCAGGGCTTAAGTGGCTAAGTTCTTTCATTAATAATGAAATACGGCCTTTCTTACCTAACTCTTCAACACGAATCTTCTCAATGATATCTTGATCATTGGCAGAGTTAATTGCACTTAGAATTTCTTTTTCTAGTATTACAGTATCAATCATTAAGTTTCATCCAAGAACTATAAATGCATTAAATAATGAAGTTTAACACAAGTTAAGTTTTATTTTAATGAAGCTTGAGCTTTTTCTACTAATTTTTGAAAAGTAATAGCATCAGATATTGCAAGTTCTGCAAGAACCTTCCTATCAATTTCAATACCAGCCTTAGTTAAGCCATTAATAAATTGTCCATATGTTGAACCATTTAAACGTGCCGCAGCATTTATTCTTTGTACCCATAAAGATCTAAAGTTTCTCTTTCTAACTTTTCTGTCTCTGTAGGCATACTGACCTGCCTTCTCAACTGCTTGATTGGCAATCCTGAAGGTATTTTTTCTTCTTCCCCAATAGCCTTTAGCACTTTTTATAATTTTTCTATGTCTAGCGTGACTTGCTGGACCACCTTTTACACGAGCCATCTCAATCTCCCTATGCGTATGGCAGGAATTTTTTTACAACCCTGCTGTCAGAATTGGAAAGGATTGTAGTCCCTCGTTTATTCCGGATTTGTTTTGGACTTTTGTTAATCATGCCATGTCTCTTACCGACCTGTGCTCGACTAACTTTACCTGAAGCTGTAATTTTGAAGCGCTTTTTTGCTCCACTTTTTGTCTTTAACTTGGGCATTTTGCATTCTCCTATATTTAAATATCATTGAAGGAATAAGCTTTTTAGATAACCACGGCATGCCCTGCCGGATCATCTACAGGTGGTTTATATTACTTTTAATATTATTTCAACCAAAGAAATATTATCTAGGTGCTAAAACCATAATCATCTGTCGACCCTCAAACTTAGGAGCGAGTTCTAATTTGGCAATTGGCTCTATTTCGTCCTTAACTTTTTGTAACAGGGAAGTACCTCTGTCTTGGTGGGCCATTTCTCTTCCTCGAAACCTAAGGGTAATCTTGACCTTATCACCTTCCGATAGAAATTTATGAACACTTCGCATTTTTACTTGATAATCATGGACGTCTATATTCGGACGAAGTTTGATTTCTTTGATGGCAATAGTTTTTTGCTTCTTTTTTGCTTGGTTGGCTTTTTTTTGACTTTCGAATTTATATTTCCCGTAATCCATCACCTTACAGACAGGTGGATTTGTCTTGGGGGATATTTCAACAAGATCGAGTCCTTGTTGTTTCGATACTTCAATCGCCTCGGGAGTTGATACGTTTCCTCTTTTTTCACCAGAAGCATCTATTAATAAGACTTCTTCTGCGGTAATTTGTTCATTGACGCGCGGTCCTTTGGAGGAAGGCGGTGTCGAGCTATATTGTCTACTTATGGATTCTTCTCCTTTTTTATTAAATTTAGTCCCTAAGATTGCTTTCTACACTAGTCATGTCAAGAAATTCATTTAGAAATTAACAATCTATTATAAACCTCTAGTGTTTTCTTACACATACTTTCAAGTGAAAAATTATTTTTTACATTTAGAATGGCTCTTTTATGGATCTCTGATAGTTCAGATTCTTTCATCTGTAATACCAATTTTATTTCCTTAGCAAGCGCCTCACTATTGTTTGGCCTTACCTTAAACCCAGTAGAATTTAAACCACCCTTTATAGTATCTTTTACGGCACCACTATTACTTGAAATTATTGTTTTTCCAGAAGCTTGAGCTTCTATAGGGATTCTTCCAAAAGGCTCTGGCTCAATAGAGGGGGATAAAATTATATCAGATGCTCGATATGCTAAAGGCATATTTTCAACTTTACCTATTAACTTTATTTGGTTTTCAATTGAATAAGAGGAAATCACTTTCTTAAGCTCCTCTATATACTTATCACTACCTTTTTGTTCCCCAGCAAAAAGACAAATGATATCAGAGAAAAATTTCTCTTCTTTCAGGGAGTTGATTGCCTTGATTGCAATTAAGTGACCTTTCCATTTTGTTAATCGAGCAGGTAAAAGTAGTATAATTTTTTTTGGGTCAACGACATTCCACTTTTTTCTTATATTAATAATCTGTTCTTCTGAAAAGTTCGATTTTTTAAAGTTTTTAATATCTACGCCTCTGGGTATTATATCGATGCTGCTGTTATCTATACCATATATTTTATTAATTCTTTCTGCTGTATAATGAGAGTTTGCTATTAAGGCATCTCCTTTGCACATGATGGAGTTATATTTCTTCTTAAACCAGGACGATTGATTAACATGACCGTGCCATGTCGTGATGACTGGTATACTTAAAATTTTTGCAGCAAGAATTGCAGACCATGCCGGACCTCTTGATCGAACATGAACAAGGTCAATTTTTTTTTCGATAAATATTTTTTTAAAAACAAAAATATTTTTTATAATTGAAAGTGGATTTTTTCTATCGATTTGACGCTTGATTACTTCTATGTTTAATTTTTTAAGATCTTCAGTTAGTTTTCCTCCAGAGGTGAGGACAATTGATGAATAATTAGTGTTTTTTAGAAATGCGGTTATCTCTATTACAGTTCGTTCGGCTCCACCTATTTCCATATTAGGAATTATTTGTAATATTCTTTTATTTTTATTATCAGAATCTGAATTTGACATATAAAATACACCTATGAAAAAAATACACGATACATTAAAAACCGCAAATGATGATTCTATAGCGTATATTTATGATTATAGCCTTGATAATAAATATAATCTTATTTGGTTTGGGGGGTTACACTCCCACATGCATGGGACCAAAGCTAGTGCAATTTCTAGTTATGCAGAACAAAATGGTCTTAATTTATGTAGATTCGATTACTCTGGTCACGGAGAGTCATCGGGAGAATTTAAGGATTGTAATATTTCCGGGTGGATAAATGATAGTTTATCAATTATTGACGAAATTTGCCTAGGACCACAAATTTTTATTGGATCTTCCATGGGCGGATGGCTTGCCTTACTGACAGCACTCAAAAGAAAAGATAAAGTTTCTGGTATTATTTTATTGGCTCCAGCAGTAGATATGACGGAAATTTTAATGTGGGATAGTTTTAAAGAAGATGAAAAAGAATTGATTTGCAATCAAGGCTATTTAGAGAAATCTTCTGAAGGGTATGATTCAAGTTACCTTATAACATCACAGCTAATAAAGGATGGACGTAAACATTTGTTATTAAATAATCCCATCATCTTAGATTGTCCGATAAAGATTATTCATGGAATGAAAGACCAATCTGTTCCTTGGGATTTGTCATTAAGGGTAAGTGAATCTTTAAGCTCAACCTCTGTTGTAAAAACCTTTATTAAAGATGCTGATCATAGTCTTTCAAGAAAGGATGATCTTAATTATTTATTTCTTTCAATTAAAGAAATGATCAAGATTGCCTATTGATCGAGGTTCCACTCAGCCCTAACATCTAAATCTTTTTCTGCTGCTAAAACTTTTTCCTTAACAGCCTCCAATTCATTATTTTTTAATATTTGTTGGATTGCCCATCCAGCTGCGCCTCTTACAATTGAAGATTCGTCTCGAAGATTTTTTTTTATGAACGGTAGGGATTTTTTAGATTTTGCGTTACCTATCGCAATCAAAACATTACGTAGAAATCTATTTCTCCCTATTCTTTTTATTGGGGATCCTGAAAACATCAATCTGAACTCCTTATCGTCTAACAACGATAATTGATTAAGGCTTAAATCTTTTGAGTTATGTCTGGAAAGGAATTTTATTTCTTTTGATTGTTGCGCAAACTTGTTCCACGGACAAATAGCAAGACAATCATCACATCCATAAATTCTATTTCCTATCTTAGATCTTAAATTTTTTGGAATAATTCCTTGATGTTCTATTGTTAAGTATGAAATACATTTTCTAGCATCAAGTTTATATGGCTCTGGAAATGCTTGTGTTGGGCATATGTCTATGCAGCTAGTGCAATTACCACAATGGTCCGATTCTTCCTTATCAGGCCTTATGGGAATATTTGTATAAATTGAACCAAGAAAAAGCCAAGATCCAAATTCCCTAGAGACTAGATTTGTATGTTTTCCTTGCCATCCTAATCCTGCTTTTTGAGCCAAAGGCTTTTCCATAACAGGTGCCGTATCAACAAATACCTTAATTTCAGAATCTACCTGATTAACTAGCCACCTTCCTAAAACCTTTAAATTTTTTTTTATAACATCATGGTAATCTTTGCCTCTAGCATATACTGAAATATTTCCTGTATTTGTTAGTTTGAGATCTTCTAAAGGATCATGATTTGGTCCATAATTTATTCCAAGCATTATAATGCTCTCAACATCCTTCCATAACTTCTTAGGTGACTTTCTTCTTTCCTTTTTGCTCTCTAGCCAAACCATTTCCCCATGGAAACCTTTATTTAAAAATTGATCAAAATAATTTTTATTTTCTTTATTGATTTCTGGGACGGTAATTTTAATTAAATCAAAACCACATTCTCTAGATTTTTTTATCAATGATTCTCTTAAATCATTTTCTAGTTCATTATTAGAAATCGAGTAGGGCATAGTTTCCTCTTGGAGGTATGCCGACGATCTTATCGGTAAGAATAGACCTAAAGGATGGACGGCTTTTTATTCTTGAGTACCAGAGTTTGACTTCTGGAAAATTTCTCCAAGGAATATCACCCAAGTAATCTAGGCAGGAGATATGTGCAGCAGCACTGAGATCTGCAAGTTCAATTTTATTACCTACTAAGCAAAATCTTCTCTCTAATAGATACTCGATATATTTAAGATGATTATTCATATTACTGATTGCTGAACGAATCAAATCTGTATTTGGTAGCCCACCACCCTTTTCAACTAATCGAAATCTTTTTTCTACTCTCTCATTTATTATTACTTTACTAACTTCTTTATAAAATTTATTATCAAACCAATCAATTAACCTTCTATTCTCTGCCTTCTGCTCTATATCTTCCGGCAGGATGGCGCTATATTTATTTTCTAAGCGTTCAGTAATGGCATAGTGACCACAAAATGTTATATCATCAAATAACATCACAGGTACTTCACCAGATGGATTTAATTGAACAAACTCTTTACGATTTTCCCAATACCTTTCAACAATCAAATCAACTCCAATCTTTTGTTCACCAAGTAATAATCTTACTTTTCTACTGAATGGACATAACGGATAATGGTATAAAGTTGTCATTTTGATCACTAAGATTATTAATTTATCTATTAATACTTTTTATCGACTTAACTATAATTAAAAATGATAAATTTTATATAAACATTTCTAATTATATTTTTCTTATCTGTATCTTTTATTATATTTGTTTATAACATGGTAGTGAAATGAAAATTGAACTTCATAAAAATGACTTACCCGATAATATTAATTTTGAAGGCTCTGTCGCCGTTGATTCTGAAACGCTCGGGCTAAGACCAGAGCGTGATCCTTTGTGTTTGGTTCAGTTATCATCAGGTGATGGAGATGCACACTTAGTTCAACTAAATAGAGAAAACTATAATGCTCCAAATCTTAAAAGAATATTATCTGATAAAAAATGCCAGAAGATATTTCATTTTGCCAGATTTGATGTTGCGGTTTTTAAAAAATATCTAGAAATTGATTGTAATCCAATATACTGCACAAAAATAGTTTCTAAATTAGTAAGAACGTATACCGATCGACATGGTCTAAAGGATTTATGTAAAGAACTTGTTGGTATTGATCTTTCGAAACAACAACAGAGCTCTAATTGGGGAGCCGAAGAGCTTACAGAAGAACAAAAGCATTACGCAGCTTCTGATGTTTTATATTTACATCAATTAAAGGGTATCCTTGACAAAGAATTATTAAAATTAAACCGCAAAGATCTTGCTGAGCAGTGTTTTTCTTTTATTAAAACCCGGGTTGATTTAGATCTGAAGGG
>Ga0209091_10000529_pt1 | contig 36132 bp, 44 predicted proteins | sample ArcticOcean_MG_C_6_FD_187438 | JGI IMG/M metagenome (GOLD analysis project Ga0209091, IMG submission 187438) | Marine microbial communities from western Arctic Ocean - ArcticOcean_MG_CB8_128 (SPAdes) (version 2) | ecosystem: Environmental > Aquatic > Marine > Oceanic | place: Arctic Ocean...
CCGTTCTCTAAAGTCATCCACTTAGCTAATACGTCTTTTTTTTCCCTCATCCGATCAGCTATTTTTCTTAAAATGTAAGATCTGTCCCACGGTGTTGTTTTTTTCCAAACCTTTAATCCTTTTTGAGCAGACTTTAGTGCTCTATCAACATCAGCAGGAGTGGCTTTTGATGCATGACCTAGAACCTCTTCTGTTGCCGGGTTAATTACTTCATAAGTTTCTTTATTTTCTGAGGGTGACCATTTACCCTCAATAAACTGTCCAAATTTTTCGTACATTATATAATTTAACCCCTGGTTGATTATTAATATTTTAATATTTTAACAAATATTTTTTTTCATTCAATTAATAAAGATTAATTTAATAACCCTTTGAAGGATTAATTTTATTTAACACTTTACTTTTTTTTAAATATTTTTGCAAATTATCTAAAAAAAAGTTAATCTTATCCACCATCTCGTCTTTGTATCCACCTCCGGTATGTTGTGTAAGTATTAGGTTTGGACAAGACCAGAGTGGGTTATTTTTCCTCAATGGTTCCTCGGCCGTAACATCTAAAATTGCCCCTTTTAAAAAATTATTTTTAAGTTTTTTTATTAAATACTTTTCATCGATTAAATTACCCCTACCAACATTAACTAAAATAGTTTTTTTTGATAAACTACTAATCATTTTTTTATTAAAAAGCATTTTAGTTTTTGCTGTCCCAGGCAGTGCACAGATGACTATTTCTGCTTTTTTTAATTTTTTAATAATAAAATTTTTCTTTGAATTTGAATCAATAAATGAATATTGACAATTAAATACTTTTAGATATTTTGATATTTCTTTATTTATTGATCCTTTACCAAAGAATAAAACATTTTTATTATTTAGTATTTCTAATTTGGCCCTCATTGGGTCGCCAATCCATTTTTTTTCATTTTTTAATAAAGTAAATGCATCCAAACCTCTATAAAAAGAAAAAATTCCAGCCATTGTTGTTTGGGCTACTTGACAAGCAAAAAAACTTTTAAGGTTAGTAATAATTACATCTTTATCTAAAAAATTTTTTTTAACATTGGAATATTCACCAAAGCCTGTAGACTCTAATTGAAGCCATTTTATTTTGCTACTTTGTTTTACCCAGTTTGATGGAATATTTCCAAACACAATTTCACATTTAAGAAAATTATTATCAGCAATTTCTTTAAATTTTAAGTTAGAAAAATATAAATTATGTTTTTTTAAATTATCTTTAAGAATTTTTTTTTCTAAACTTTCTAACTCACATGCAATATAAATATTCATATATTTCTATTTTAGTTAATTATTTGTGAAGGATTTAATTCTTTTATATTCATTTTTTTAACTATTCTTTCCAATAATCATCGCTTGGTTGCCCTCTATCAACGACAACGCACGAATAAACTGCTTTTTTATCAAATAAAAAATCTTTTTCAATTTTATCATTCATGGTGATACCTATTCCTGAAATTTCAGGCCTTAAAAGGTTTCCACTTTTAATGACTCTTTGATCCCCAAACATTATTGATTCAAGCTTGTACGGTATCATTGGAAATTCAACTAAATTTCCATTACATCCAAATGCAACATGGTAATTTGCCATAATTGCTACAGGTCCACCCCACGCATGTACAACGGGTGTTATTTTTTTTGTTTTTGCATAGTCAAATACTTCTTTCACCGCATGCATTCCTCCAATAACTGACGCATCTGGTTGAACAAAGTTATAAATATCTAAATTTATTCTTTCGATCATTTCTAAAGGTGTGGTTATAACTTCACCTCCACAAATATCTATATTGAGTGTTTCTTTCAATTTTTTAAACCCCTTTATATCCATAGGGCCAACCGCTTCTTCTAAAAATAAAATTTTTTCTTTAGTAATATCTTTTACAAAATTAACATAGTCTATTACATCATCTGCATTTATTGGTGGGTCAGCAAGATTTTGACACATATCAATGCCTACATCTACATCATATTTTCTAGCTTCTTTGAGCACCCAGGCGGTTCTATTAATATCACTTGGAACTGCTCTAATTTTATATTTCTTTATTCCTAGTGTCTTTAAAAGTTCTAACTCCTCAATAAAATGTTCTTTTGTGTCACAAATTCCTCCACTTCCATAAACTTCTATGTTTTCTTTTAAACTATTTCCAAATAATTTATATGCAGGACATTTTTGAGTTTTGGATTTTGCGTCAACTAAGGCTGTTTCAATTGCACTTGTAGTGTGTCGTGCTGCACCTTGTAAAGACCAATAATCACAAACACTACATAAATCTTTATATCTTCTTAAAATATCAAAACCATCTTTTCCAATTAGGTATGGTGCACAAAGTTCAACAATGGATTTAAAAACTTGTGGCGCAAAAACTCCTAAGTAACCTTCGCCATAACCCTTTACACCATTTTCCAATGTTACTTCAACTAATCCAATGGTTCTTTTTGGTCCATTAGGAAAACACTCTAAAATTTCTGGATGTTTTTCGTCACCATATTCTGCACTTAATAGAATTGTTCTTATATTTTCAATCTTACTCATTAAAACTTTAAATGAGGAACTTTAATTTTCTTCATGTAATCAAGTGTTTTTTGTCTATATTTTTCACGCATATCCCTTGTTGGAGGCCTACATCTGCTTGAAGGAAGGCCTACTAATTCCATACAAAGTTTATCTAAATATCCATCACCAGAAGTGTAGTTAGTTTCTATTTCTACCCACAATTTATAAAAAGGCATAGCTTCTACAATCATCATTCTAGCAACTTCCTCAAAGTTTTTTTTATTAATTTCAGTAATTAGTTTCGCTCCCCATTCTGGCCAAAAATTACACATATGAACTTCAAAAGCTTTTGCATTTAATGGCTTCATTGCTGAGTAAGGAAAAAATAAATTATTATCAATTATTGTAAACCTACTAGAATAAGTTGATGTCACATCTTCAAACTCCATTGCATCAGTTCGTGGTGTTGCCCATTTTAATCCAACAATATTTGGAAGATCTTTTATTTTTTCAATAAGTTGATTAGAAACACTAGTTGAAGTCCAAAAGGTATTATATAAAATTATACCAATTCCTTCAGCTGCACTTGATGCTGCCCTTACATATTCAATAAAATCATCTTCAGTGTGTTTGAAATAAAAAGGACAGGAAACTTGAAGGAAATCATAACCAAAATCTTTGGCTACATTTGCAAGTTTTTCTAATTCTTGTGTATTTGTTGTTTGACCTCCAAGAGCAATTGGAACTCTTCCATTCACTATTTTTGCACTTTCTTTAGCTAATGATAACCTCTCATCAAAGCTCATTGCTGAAAAATCACCTGCAGCTCCACCAAAAAGTAACGTACAATTCTCATTATTTAAACCATTACCCAATAAAAACTCTACATAATCTTTAAGTGCATCAAAGTTAAGGGGTAAATTTTTTATATCCTTAAAGGGTGTTGGAACAGTTACATAACAACCTTCTAGTTTTTTTTTTAAATTTTCAAAATCCATAATTTATTCCTTATTTGTTGATTCTTTTCATTGATATATGCCAAGGTATTAATATTTTTTCCATCATTGTAACAAAGCCAAATACTGACAAGCCTAAACAGGTTAAGAAAAATATTCCTGCAAAAGCTAAATCTGGTCTCATATTTCCTGTTACAATAGAAATATAAAAACCAAGTCCTTTATCTGATCCAATAAATTCCGCTATAGTAGCTCCAACAGTTGCGTTAATAGCCGCATATTTAAAGCCAACAAAACATTGAGGTAAAGCAGCTGGTAAACGAATTGTAAAAAAAGTTTTTAGTCTACTTGCCCCAGTTGATTGATAAAATAAAGTAAGTTCATTGCTTAATGAATTAAATGCTAAAATTGCATTTAACACTATTGGAAAAAAACAAACTAGAACTACAATAATTACTTTAGGCATCAACCCAAAACCAAACCAAGATATAAATAGTGGCGCAAAAGCTATTTTAGGTGTCATTTCAATACTAACAAAGAAAGGATATAAAGTTCTTCTTAATATTGATGAAAAAGAAATAGCTATTCCAAACCCTAAACCTAGAATTAGAGCTATAATATATCCAAGTACAGTTTCTAGAGCGGTAACACCAGTATAATAAATTAACTTATCTAAATCAGCAGAACCTTTTAAAATAATTTCTGAAGGTGCTGGTAGAATATATCTTGGTATGTCAAATAAAGGTATTGAATATTCCCAAAATAAAAAAAAGCCAGCAAAAAATAAAATTAACATCCATCCACTGAAGATCCATTTAATAAATTTTTTCATTTTAATAATACTTTTTAAATAACACCATATTTATGGAAAACTTCTTGTATTGAATTGACGTACTCAGTAAATTTAGGTGATCTTTTAACCTTTAAATCTCTTGGGTATGGAAGGTCTATTTTTATCTCTCTATCAATTTTACCTGGTCTTGGTGTAATCAAAATAACCCTGTTAGATAGCTGAACTGCTTCCTCAATAGAGTGAGTAACAAATATAACTGTTGGTTTTTTAACCATCCATAATTTTTGAAAATCAGCTCTAATTTTTTCTCTAGTCATTGCATCTAACTTACCCAGAGGCTCATCAAGTAAAATTATTTTTGGGTCATGTATCATTGCTTGACAAAAAGCAGCTCGTTGTTGCATACCTCCTGATAATTCATTGGGAAATCTTTCTGCAAAATCCTCTAAATTTACAGACTTTAAAATATTATTAATTTGTTCTTGATAATCTTTAAGATTAAGCCCTCTTAACTCTAGTTGTAGTTCAATATTACCCCTAACAGTTCGCCAAGGAACTAGGGTATTATCTTGAAACATTATTCCAATATCTGTCTTTGGTCCATTTACAAGTTTCTTTTCAAATTCTACTTTTCCACTTGTTGAATCTAATAGTCCAGCAACCATAAGCATTAGAGTTGATTTTCCACACCCAGAGGGTCCTAAAATTGAAACAAATTCTCCAGCATTAATATTCATAGTTGCAGGTCCAAAAGCATGAACTTCATCCGCACCATTTCCAAATACTTTTTTTAATTCTGTTACTTCTATGAAATTTTTCATTTATAAGATTTAAAACTAGCCGAGTATTATTTATACTCGACTAGTAATTTAATGTGTTGATTAATTTATGAATTGATTTGTATAAAAGTCAGATGACTTAGCATTTTTGTCTAAATCATTATATTCTTTCATCAATTTAACCATACTATCCCAATCAGAAGCAACATTTAGACCAAGAACTTTTTTCTTGTTTGCTCCAGAATATAATATTCCTAAAGTTACATCTAAAACTTCTCTTGATTGAGCTTTACCAGCGTCTTCAGCCATTGAACCACCAACAATATCAGCAATTGCATTTACGGCAGCATCTGGATTTTTTTCTGCTTTAGCATAAGATTCCATTGTTGCTTTAATAAATCTTTTTGCTATATCAGCATTATTTTTAATCGTATCATTATGGGCAGCTATACAGTATCCAACTTGATTTACTCCAAAATCAGAATATGGAAAAGCTACTGGTTGAGCGCCACCGTTTGCTTTGATTTCAGCTGGTTTATCATCTAATCCACCTAAAATTCCTACAGAACCACCACTACCTTGTAAATAACTTGATACAAGAGCACCGTCTGGAACAACCGTTATATTAATATCAGATTCCTTAAGGCCAGCATTTTTTAAAACAATTGGGAAAAAAGTATTTACTCCAGCATTAGCTGTTGTTAATATTTTTTTTCCTTTTAAGTCTTTAATTGTCTTAACTCCACTATCAGGCTTAACAAGAATTGCTTCTGTTCCCATAGCATCAATTACACCAATTGACTTTAATGGTGCTCCTTTAGCCACAAGATCTGTCATAGCTCCACATGAACCGTAAGAAAAATGACTGTCTTTATTAGCCACTAGTCTGTGTGCAGAACTTGATCCATTTCCTGATCTTATATCCAAATCAATTCCATATTTAGCATAAGTTCCATCAACAAAACCTAATGCAAAGCCCGCATGTGATCCGTAGTACATCCAATTCAATCTTAATTTAACCTTATCTGCGGCAAATGAAGTTGAAGCGGTTAATAAAAAAATAATTGCAACTTTGCAAATATTATTTAAAAGTTTAATCATATTGTTCCCTCTCTATTGTTATTTTTAATAGTTTCTCAATAATTTTTATAAAATAAACTATTTAAAACGACAAACTATCAATATTTATAGACAAAAATTAAATTGTTTAAATACAGGTTTAATTCTATGATGTTGTCATAAATGAATAAACTTATGTCGTTAATAATTAACTTTTTAATCAATTAATATTATGGAAACAAAAGTATTTTCATTTGATATTATTCTTCAACCAGAGTTTCCATCTAACTCACTGGTCTTAATACAGGAGGCGCTAAGAATAACTAACCAATACAGAATTAATGAAATTTTTAAATATAAGCTGATAACTGTTGATACAAAAAAAATTAGATCCAGCAATGGTCAATGGTGGAAAGCAGACGGTGGATTAGAAGCTATTCAAAATCCAGATTTTATAATTGTAATAGGTGGAAATTTACCCGTACAAACAAAATCAAAAAAATTATTTTCCACATTAAGAATAGCTCATAAAAATTTATCCAAAATAATTGCAGTTGATACTGGAGCTTTTATAATTGCTGAATCTGGTTTAATTAATAAAGAAACGATTGTTTGTACTCATTGGGAAACTAAAAGTAATTTTATAGAAAGATATCCAGATATCAAAATTGTAGAAAATATTTATACAATAAATGCTAATGGACTAATGTTTGCTGCAGGTGGAATATCTACTCTAGATTTAATACTTGAGTGTATTAAAAAAATCAAAGGAAAGAACTATTCTGATGAAATTGCACAAGCTTTAATTTATAGACCCAGAGAAAAATCAACAATGCAAAAAGATAATCAATTTAATCCATCAATAAATAATATTTGCCAAAAATCAATTTTAATAATGGAAAAAAATATAGAAACACCAATAAAAATAAATGAGATCGCAAAAAAACTTAACATATCTTTAAGAACGTTAGAGCGTAAATTTTATAAATTATATAAAATGTCCCCGATTAAATTTTATGTTAATTTAAGAATAAAGTTTGCCAGAAATCTTCTTTTTTATGATGATCGCAAAATTAATGAAATATCAAGCATTGCTGGATTTAACTACAATTCTGTATTCATTAATTCATTCAAAAAAATTTATAATAAAACTCCTTCTGAATACCGAAAATATTTTAGAAACCAACAATTTGATAAAGATATTCTTCAAAATTAATATTTATTGTTAAAATTTTTTAAGTTTCCTTGTTAGAAGAGGGTAACCAATTACCATCAATAAATTGTCCAAATTTTTCGTACATAACTTGCTAAACCTTAAGTTGATTTTAAAAAATATTTTGCCTCAAATTTTTAACAAATATGTTTTAATGTTTCAAATTAATAAAAGAGTTAACTTGTCTCAAATAACGTTGGAAACATTTTGCCAGATAGATCATCACCGTTTTTATAACCATTATCTTCCATAATGGCTCTTTCATCTCTAGCCCAATCACCTCTATAAGTAATTTTAGAATTTTCTTTTGCCATTCTCAGTGTGTATCTATGAACATCTTTTTTAAGCTGATTTATTTCCATGTTAGTAATAAAATTTTTCATTTACAAATCTTAAAAATATATGAAATAGATAATGTTATATAATAGTCCAAACTATCTTTAAAAATAATCTGTTTTTTTTTCATAATAAATTTTAAATATTTATAAGCCTCATCTCTTCTAATCCACCAAAGACGTGAAAATTTTTTTTTATTTGCTGTTATACCATTTTCATCATAAGCATAATAAGTTAATTGCTTATTCAATAAATTATACTCATTGTTAAAAAAATTAGAAAATATTGTTAATCTTGCATCAATTTCTAGATTAGGATAATTTGTTTTTTCTAAATTTTTAATAAATTTTTTAAAAAAATTTCTTCTAAAAGAAATACAGCTTGTGGGGAATATAGTGGGCCATATTGAGGTTTTTTTTTTCATTTTGAAATTAAATTGATTTTTATTACTTTTTGGAAAATTAAAAATACAATTAATATCTTTATTTTTTTTAAATTCTTTATTTATGATTGCAATTTTATTTTTTGTAAAAAAATCATCAGAGTCCATTAAACATATAATGTCTCCTTTTGATTTTTTAAATGCCTGAAGAATTCCATTTATTTGATTTAATGGTGCGGATTTTTTAACTCTATTTGGATTTTTAATTAATCTTATTTTTTTAAATTTTTTTATAATGTTAATTGAATCATCACTAGAACAATCATCAAAAAGAATTATTTCATAATTTTTAAAGTTTTGACCGCATACACTGCGTAAAGATTTTTTAAGAAATTTTTCTTTATTATAATTTGTTATTAATATTGATGTTAATTTTTTTTTCATCTAAATGCTATTTTCTTATAACCTATTGAAGTCTCTGATGCTTTATTTCTAATTAAATTGTTTTATTTTTTATATATTAACTTATATGATTAAAGAATAAATGAAAAAACTTGAGGACACTTTTGGAAGAAAATTTCCCTACATAAGATTATCTATCACTGATGTTTGTAATTATAAGTGTACTTACTGTTTGCCTCAAGGTTATAAAAAAACTCCAGGGGATATGAGGAGTTTTATGTCTGCTGAAGAAATATCAAGATTAACTAAAGCTTTAGCGGAACTAGGTGTTTGTAAAATAAGATTAACTGGTGGAGAGCCCACGGTTAGGAAGGATTTTTTTGATATCCTTAAAGATATGAAGCAAAATTCAAATATTCCAAAAATAACAATGACTACTAATGGTTATCGTTTAGATAAGATTGCCAAACAATTACATGATGCTGGTTTAGATGGTATTAATATTAGTATTGATAGCTTAAACAGAGAAATTTTTAAAAAACTGACTGGACATGATAGGCTGCCTGAAATTTTAAAGGGAATTAAAATTTTACAAAAACAAAATTTCAAAAATATTAAAGTTAATGCTGTTTTGCTTAGGGGTATTAATGATTCTCACAAAGAATTTGAGGCATTTGGAAATTTTATAAAAGATAATGAAATTGATTTTCGTTTTATAGAGTTAATGCAAACAGGGGATAATTTAGATTATTTTAAGAAAAATCATGTTTCTTCAAAAATATTTAAAGATTATTTACATAAAAATAATTGGATATGCCAAACTCACGGTAAAGATGCTGGTCCTTCTTTAAATTTTATTCACCCAGATTTTAAAGGTAAATTTGGATTAATTGCTCCCTACTCTAAAGATTTCTGCAAAACATGTAATAGATTAAGAATTACATCAAGAGGTGATTTAAGGTTATGTTTATTTGGAAACACAGGAATTAGTATTCGACATCTTTTACAAAATGATGATCAAAAACAAGAACTTGTGGATCTTGTAATAAAACAATTGCATCTTAAAAAAGAGTCACATTATTTAGAGCTTGGAGATACTGGTATTACTCCAAACCTATCAAGCACAGGAGGGTAATGAAAAATTTAAAAGTAATAAATCAAGAAAATTTAAAAGATTGGGCTAAAGAAATTTTTAAAAAAAATTCTTTTAATATGGTGGATGTTTCTTCAAAAAAAGAAACTTTTAGAAGAGCATTAGCGTCAGGTAAGATTTATGTTGGTAAAGAAGTTTTTGATTTAATCAAAAACAAAGAAATGCCTAAAGGAGATCCTATTACTTTAGCTGAAGTTTCTGCTGTGCTAGGTGTTAAAAAAACAAGTGAATTAATTCCTTTGTGTCACCCACTTCCAATAGACCACACAGCGACTAAGATTATTACACATGAAGAGGATAATTCTTTAGAAGTATTTTGTGTCGTGTCAGCTGTTTCTAAAACAGGTGTTGAGATGGAAGCAATTATGGGGGTTAATGCAGCATTAATTACTATTTATGATTTAAGCAAAATTGTAAACCCACATCTTAGAATTGATAATATCAGGCTATTAATTAAAGAAGGTGGCAAAAGTGGATTATGGACAAATCCAGATGGTCTGCCAGAATTTTTAAATAATATTTTTTAATATGAAAATTAAGCTTGAACTATTTGGTGCAAGTAGAGAGTTTAGCAATAAAGATCACTTAGAATTTAATATTAAAGAAAAAATTGAAATTAAGGATTTTAGAAAAGAAATAATTAGTTATTTAAATAAGAAATTTAAAAATAACGAAAACTTCAAAGAAATTGTAGAAGCTTCTGTTTTTTGCTCAGAAGATAATAATATTATTAACGATAATTATAAAATCTTAAAAGATCAGAAAATTGCAATTATACCTCCGATAGGAGGTGGTTAATGCTTCATGCTAGAATAATAGATATCAAAAAAGAAAATATTAATATTTTATCAGCTGAAAAATTTATTAGCTCATCAAAATTTGGTGCTTCTATATTTTTTATAGGAACAGTTAGAAATATAAATGAAAACAAAAAAGTGACTGGAATAACTTATGACAGTCATGATGAATTAGTTATAAAAAGTTTTGAAGAAATTTATAAAGAATCTAGTGAAAAACTAAACATAAAAGATAAAGCAGTTTTTATTGAGCATGTTAAGGGGTATGTTAGTTTAAGTAAAATAAGCATTATTATTGCTGTTGCCTGTAAACATAGAGACCAAGCTTATATTTTATCAAGGTATATAATTGAAGAAATTAAAAAAAGATCTCCTATTTGGAAAAAAGAACACTATGAAAATAAAAATAGTGAGTGGTTAAAAGGTAACCCTATTCAAACTAATTAAAATCTTTTTTTAAATCAAGATCTTTAAAAAATTTATTTGAAGTAACTTCTATAAAATTAGTATTCTTTTTTAATCTTTTTACCATATGCTTAGCACCAGTATCTCCTTTTATCTTTTTAAATTTACTCAAAACTTTAATGTTAAAACCAATTGGATTACCTATTTTATCTTTATATTTCAAAGCATGGACTAAATTATCTTTTTTTAATATAGAATTATAAATTTTATTGATATGAATTGAGCGAACAAAAGGCATATCTGATTGTGCAACCATAAATCCTTTATCTTTTTTATTAATTTTCTTTAAGCCTGTTTTTATTGATGAAGATATTCCTTTTCTATAATTCTTATTAATTATCAATTTAATTTTTTTACTTTTTAAAATGATATTTTTAATAAGATTATGTTCAAAACCTAGAACAACTATTATCTTTTTAACTTTACTTTTTACTAAAGACTTTAAAATATAATTAATCAAAGGTTTTTTTTTGAAATTCTTAATTAGTTTATTTTCAAATGGAATTCTTTTGGACTCCCCGGCTGCGAGTAAAATTACAGATATCATTTATTTTTAAATAATTGTATATGCACAAATTTTATTACCATCTAGATCGCGAACATAAGCAAAATAATCTCCCGATCTTATTCCTGGTAATCCTTCATTAGTACCTCCATTTTTTAATCCAATTGCATGAAATTCATCAACTTTTTTTTTTGATTCTACTAAAAATGAGATTTGGGTTCCATTGCCATAGGTGGATGGCTCTTTATTAGAGGGTTTTGTTATATAAAACTCAATATCTTTAAGGTTATTTTTTTGAGCATACCCAATATATTTTTCTGTAGCTATAGCCTGTATAAGATTTAAAGGTACAAATATTGCATCATAAAATTTTGCTGATGTTACTAAATCATTCGTTCCAACCATTACAAATCCAAAAAGTTTTTTCATTTTTTACACGCACCAATTGATCCTAAGCTGCACTTTTTACCATCAATCCAAGTTGCATTATTTAGATTTGCTCCTTCAAAACTTGCATTTGTAATATTAGATCCAGTTAAATCAGCTTCAAAAAGATTACTGTTTTTAAAATTAGTCTCTATTAAAGAAGCTCCTTTAAAATTAGCACGTGTTAAATTAGCACTAGTAAAATTTGTTTTTTCAAAATTACCTCCTTCTAAATTTGCTTCATATAAATTCGCTCTAAAAAAAGAAGACTCTGCAAAATTACCATTACTTAAAATTGAGTTCATCATTATACTTTTATCAAAGTTTACTTTAATAAAACTAATAAAAGATAAATTTGAGTTTGGTATATAAGCACGACTTAAATCTTGTTCTTCAGAAAATTGACAGTTTGAATAATCAACTCCATCAGTTGGTGCATCATCACACCCCGCATTAATAGCGCTGTTAAATAGAAGAGATAAAACTAATATTGAAAAAATTTTTTTCATTTTTTATATGTTTCTGCCACTAATTGTGCAACTATTGATAGTGCTATTTCTGGAGCTGATTTTCCACCTAGTTTAATTCCTATCGGTCCATGAATTGAATTGATTTCATCTTCATTAAACCCAGATTCTTTTAATCTTTCAATTCTGTTTGCATGAGTTTTTTTACTCCCTAAAGCACCAATATAGTAAAATTTTTTTTTTAGTGCGTGTTGTAATGCTGGATCATCAATCTTTGGATCATGAGTTAGTGCAATTAAAGCTGTATTTGAATTTGTTTCTGTTTCTTTAAAAACTTCATCTGGCCACTTATTTATAATTTTTATACCAGGAAATCTTTGTTCTGTTGCAAAGTATCCTCTGGGATCAATAACAATTATTTCAAAATTTAAACTTTTTGCATAATTAATAAGGTATTGAGCTATATGAACTGCTCCAACAATAATAACTTTAATTGGTCTAATATAAGTTTCTACAAATATATTTGTATTCTCAATAACACCATTTTTTTTACTTGTATAAAATTCATTTATTTGGTCTTTATACTTTTCAAAATTTTTACTTATAGGTTTATCTAATTCAAAAATTTCACTATTACTAGTTTCTAAGTTTGTTATTATTGCAAATTCAGACTTACCTATTTTTTTTTTAATTATTTCTTGTAAAATTTTTATTTGCATTAATTTACCTGTTCTAAGTAAACTACTATTTCACCACCACAAGCAAGTCCGACTTCCCATGCACTTTCATTTGAAACTTTAAATTCTATTTTTTTAAAAGGTTTATTTTCTTTTATAATTCTAATACATTCCCTAACAACAGCAGACTCTACACATCCACCAGAAACTGATCCTGAAAAGTCTCCATTCTCATTAACAACCATTCTACTACCTGTTGGCCTAGGAGAGGATCCCCAGGTTTGAATTACAGTTGCAAGTACTACTTTTTGATTTGCTTTTACCCAGTCATAAGCTTCTTCTAAAATTTTTTCATCAAATGAATTTTTCATTTGGAAAAATATAGATCTTAACTAACAAGCTTCAACAGCTTTTTTGGTATATGTAACTACCAAACTGGCTCTAAAATTTCCAGAAGCATGGATATCTGTGTTCATTTCTGAACTATCTAACTCCATGCCATCAATTACTGATGATGAAAAACTAGAAGATAGAGCTCTAGATAAATCTTTATCTATATAGACAGCAGATTTTGCCCCTGTAACCGCTACATTAACTTCTTTTTTATATTTTGCCAAATAAACACCCACTATCGCATATCTTGATGCTGGGTTTGGATGTTTTTGATAGTTTGATTTTTCTGGAATTTGAAATTCTACTGCTTCAATTAATTCACCTTTTTTTAAAGCTGTTTCAAACATACCTTTGAAAAATTTAGAGGCTTCTATTTTTCTATTATTAGTATGAATGATTGCATTAAGTGCCATACAAGCTGACGGGTAACATGCAGAAGGATCATTGTTTGCTATAGATCCGCCTACCGTTCCTCTATTTCTAACTTGAGCATCACCTATTCCTCCAGCTAGTTTTGCTAAAGATGGTATTGCTTTTTTAATATCTTTGGAGCTGGCTACGTCAGCATGTTTTGTAGTTGCACCAATTGTAACTGATTTACCACTTACTTTAATTCCAGACAATTTTTTAATTTTTTTTATATCAATTATATCTTTATAAGTTGCTAATCCTAATTTCATTGACGGAACACTAGTCATTCCACCTGCTAAAAAAGCTGAATTAGTTGAAGCCAGCTTTGATGCTTCTTTAACATCTTTTGGTACATGGTAATTAAATGTTTTCATATTTCTCTCCTTAAGCTGCTTTAGATTTAGATTTTTTTATTGTCTTGCAGGCTTTCCAAACTTTTTCTGCTGTTGCAGGCATTGTTATTTCTTGTCCACCTAATGCATCAATGACAGCGTTCATTATTGTTGGAGGTGAAGCAATTGCTCCTGCTTCTCCACAACCTTTAACTCCCAAAGGATTTGATGTTGCATGAGTACAAGTAAAGCCTAAATTAAACTCAGGAAAGTTATCTGCTCTTGGCATTGTGTAGTCCATGTAAGAAGCTGTAATTAACTGTCCTGTTTCATCATATTCAGTGTTTTCATGTAGAGCTTGACCAATACCTTGAGCGATACCACCATGAACTTGTCCTTCAACAACTAAGGGATTAACAATTTTACCAAAATCATCGACTGCTGTATATTTTTCAACTTTAACTTCTCCTGTTTCAGGATCAATTTCTACTTCTGCAATATGAGATCCTGCGGGGAAAGAAAAATTTGAAGGGTCAAAAAAAGATGTTTCAATTAAACCTGGTTCTTCACCTTCAGGTAATGGAGATTTAAAATCTGAATCTCTACTACCAGGTAAATAGCAAGCAAAAGCAATTTCACCTATTGTTTTTTTTTTATTTGATTTTGTTACAACGAATTCACCATTTTTAAAGTCTATTTCATCTTCACTGACTTCAAGCATTTTTGCAGCAACTCTTTTTCCTTTGGCTACAATTTTTCTACATGCATTTACAACAGCTATTCCTCCAACTGCTAGGGATCTAGAGCCATAAGTTCCCATTCCAAATGTTCCTTTGTCTGTATCTCCATGAATTACATCAACCACATCAAGTCCTACACCAAGTTCGTCTGCTGCAATTTGTGCAAATGTGGTGTCATGACCTTGTCCATGACTGTGAGCTCCTGTATAAACTGAAACTTGTCCAGTTGGATTAAATCTAACTTCTGAAGATTCCCATAATCCCACTCCACAACCTAATGACATGACAACAGCTGATGGAGCAATTCCACAAGCTTCAAAATAAGATGAAACCCCAATTCCTCTTAATTTTCCATTAGCTTCTGATTTTTTTCTTCTACTTTCAAAATTATCATAATCTGCCATTTGCTTGGCTTTTTCTAAGCCTGCAACATAATCACCAGAGTCCACTGTGTGAACTAATGTTTGTTTAAATGGAAATTCAGTTGGAAAATTTCTCATTCTTATCTCTGTTCTATCAATACCAAGTTCCATTGCAGCCTTTTCAACTAATCTTTCAATCGTGTAAGTTGCTTCTGGTCTACCTGCTCCTCTATAAGCATCTACTGGTGCTGTATTTGTATAAACTGCTTTAACATTTGTATACGCTGCTGGGATTATATAAACACCAGTTGCACAGGGGCCAAATAAATAAGTTGGTGTAACAGTTCCAAATACTCTTGCATAAGCTCCAAGATTTGCAATCGTTTCATTTTTAAATGCTAAAAATTTACCATCATTTGTTACAGCAAGTTCTGCATGAGTAACGTGGTCTCTACCATGAGTGTCAGTTAAAAAAGACTCAGTTCTTTCAGCAACCCACTTTATTGGTCTTTCAATTTTTTTTGATGCCCAGCTACAAACTATTTCTTCATTATAAACATTAATTTTTGATCCAAAACCACCTCCAACATCTGGCGCTACTACTCTTAATTTATTTTCAGGTGCTACCCCACCAAATGCAGACATTATCAATCTTGAAAGGTGTGGGTTTTGACTTGTGGTATATAAAGTTATTTCTTCAGAAGCTGTATTGTAATCTACAACACAAGCTCTTGGCTCCATTGCATTTGGTATGCACCTGTTGTTAATTAAATCTACTTTTATAATTTTATCAGCTTTAGCAAAAGCTTCATCAACTGCTTTTCTGTCACCTAGTAACCAATCGTAACAAAGATTTTTATCTATTCCATCATGAATAGTTTCTCCTTTCATTGCTTCAGCTGTATTGATCACACCTTTTAAAACTTTATAATCAACTTTAACCAAATCTACAGCAGCTTTAGCTTCATCAAGAGACTCTGCAAAAACAACTGCTATAGGTTCTCCTACAAAATTTGCACTATCTTTAGCTAGAGGGGGATTTGCTGGCACTTTCATTTCAGAACCATCTTCACTTCTAATAGCCCATCCAGCAATTAAACCACCAATTTTATCAGCAGCAATTTCTTCTCCAGTTAAAATTTCCACAACACCTGAGGCCTTTAAAGCTTTAGATATATCTATTTTTTTTATTTTTGCTCTTGCGTGAGGAGATCTTACAAATGCAGCATAGGTTTGGTTGGCAATATTAATATCGGCAGTGTACCTTCCTTTACCTGTTAATAGTCTTTTGTCTTCTTTTCTTTCTACTCTTGAACCTACTAAACTAGCCATATTAATCCTCCTTTAATTACATTTTTGAAGCTGCTTCTTTAACTGCAGCTACAATATTTTGATAACCAGTACATCTACAAATATTTCCCTCTAGCCACTCTCTAATCTCTGTATCACTTGGATTTTTTCTATTTTGTAACAAGTCAATTGCACTCATAACCATTCCAGGTGTGCAAAAACCACATTGTAGTCCATGCATTTTTTTAAATGCTTCTTGCATCGGGTGCATTTTTCCATCCTTAACTAATCCTTCTATCGTTGTTACTTTTGATCCATTAATGTCTGCTGCTAAGGTTGAACAACTTTTTATTGATTTTCCATCAACATGAACTACGCAAGCTCCACATTGGCTGGTATCACATCCAACATGTGTGCCTGTTAAATTTAAATTATCTCTTAAAAAAACTGATAAAATTGTATGATCAGCCACCTCTTTACTGACTTTTTTACCATTAACTTCTATTGTTACTTTTGTCATCAAGCTCTCTCCTTCTCGATTAATTAGTAATGAGAAATTACAACACAATGAAGAGGCTTACTCAAGTTGAAAAAGTAAAAACTTTCTACTTATGCTAGAAAATAATACCCAGAAATTGCCAGACTAATTACAATTATTAAATAAATTAATGTTTTATTTGAAGATATAGAAGCATTCTTTTCTGGTAGAGTATGTTCTTCAATTTTATCATTCAATCTTGCTATTGTTATTTGAGGTTCAATTAATTTTGAAAATTTTCCAAAAAATATATCTGCCATTTTTTTCGCAGTCATATCAATTAATCGTGAACCAACTTGTGCAATTTTACCACCAACATTTGCCTCAACATTGTAGATAAGTTTTGTGCCACTTTCACAATCTTCAAGGTTTACAATGGCTTCTCCAGAAGCAAATCCAACTGGTGAATTTCCTGATCCAGTTATCTTGTAACTGTTTGGTGGATTGAGTTCTTTTAATTCTATGTCTCCTGTAAATGTTGCATTAAATGGGCCAATTTTATTTGTTGCTGTTACTGTAAACTCTGTATCAGAATTTTTTTTAAATTCTTCGCATCCAGGTATAGCTTTTTTTAATACTGCTGAATCATTTAAAGCATTCCAAACATTTTGTTTTTTTAAATTAATTTGATATGATCCAGTAAGTTTCATTAATAATTTATATACTAATTAAATATGGATGATAATACAAAAAAAGAATTACAATCTGCAACCTTTGAACGATTGCTTAATCATTTAGATGAAAGAAAAGATGTTCAAAATATTGATATAATGAATCTTGCTGGATTTTGCAGAAATTGTTTATCAAGATGGTATAGAGAAGAAGCAGAAAAAAAAGATATTAAGATCACTGATCTTGAGGCTCGAGAACTTGTTTATGGTATGCCCTATTCTGAGTGGAAAAAAAAATATCAAAAATAATTATTTTTCTTTAAGTCTAGGAAATAATTCAACAAAATTGCAAGGTTTGTGATTTATGTCAAGCTGATGCTTTAAAATTCCATCCCACGCATCAGTCACACCACCAGAAGATCCTGGTAAGGCAAAGACATATTTACCATTAGCTAGTACCGCGCATGCTCTAGACTGAATTGCAGATGTACCAACTGTTTTAAGACTAATTGTTCTAAAAATTTCACCAAAACCTGGAATATGTTTGTCAGCAATTTCATTTATTGCTTCCGGCGTAATATCTCTTCCAGTTAACCCTGTGCCTCCAGTTGTAATAATAACATCTATATTTTTTTGATTTATCCAGTTTTTTAAAATTAAGATAATATCTTCTTTATTATCTTTGCAAATTTTTCTATCTATTAATTTATGTTTGGCTTCTTCAATTTTATTTACTAAAATAGATCCTGATTTATCATTTTCTAAAGTTCTAGTGTCTGTAACTGTTAAAAGTGCTATATTTATAATCATGAATTTAAATTATTTATAATGATTATATTATCAATTTTATTTTTTATAACAGCAATATTATATTCAAGTGTAGGATTTGGTGGCGGATCTACATATTTGGCTCTTTTATTGATTTGGGAAATTCCTTATTATATCTTTCCTATTATTGCTCTTTGTTGCAACATGATTGTCGTTTCTGGAAATTGTTTTAACTATATTAAGGCTGGCAATCTTAATATTAAATTAATAACACCTTATTTGTCTTCCTCTATACCCTTGGCTTATATTGGTGGATCTTTACCGATAGATAAAAATTTTTTTGAGATACTACTTTTTATAGTTTTGGCTTCTGCTGGATTTTTATTGCTTTTTAAATTTAAATCTTTTGATGGTAAAAGAGAAATTTACAAGAGTATTCCAACGATAATTTCAGTTTTAATTGGTGGTTTTATTGGATTTATATCTGGATTGGTTGGAATTGGTGGTGGTATTTTTTTGAGTCCAATACTCTTTTTGATAAACGCAGGTAAGGCCAAGCACATAGCGACAGCTGCATCACTCTTTATTTTCATAAATTCTATAGCTGGATTGATTGGTCAACTTACGAAGAGTTTTGTTTTTAATGAAATATATAATTATTGGCCTCTTTTTTTATTAGTTTTAATAGGTGGTCAATTAGGAAATTTTTTAAATATAAAAATTTTTCCTGCACGTATACTGGCGCTTGTAACCGCTGGGCTTGTGATATTTGTTGCTATAAGAATGGGGTTTAAATTGTTTGTGTAATATATTAATAAAATCAATATAAAAAGGAATATGAAAATTTTTAAAGCATTTGGTCCAACAATGGGAAAGAGCAAATTATCAAAAAAAATCATTAAAATAATTAATGATCATATTGATAAACTTACTATAACAAAAAAAAATGACTACAGCTCAAAACTTGCGAGTCAAATTAAGAATGAAGTTAAATTTACTGGTGCTTTTATTAAAAAAAACTTGTCTAAAGAATTAAAAAAAAATATTAAAGAATATTTGAGAAAATCAGATCTAAATAATTTCAAAGAAATTAAGATAATGAACCTTTGGGTGGTCAAACAATTTAAAAATGAATATAACCCTATTCATTATCATGAAGGGCAAATATCTGGGATTGGTTACCTAAAAATACCCAAAAATATGAATCAAAATAAAATGGTTAAAAATAAAAAGATTAAAACAAATGGAACAATTGACTTTATAAATGGTCAAAAAAATTTTCTAAGTAAAAGTATTTATAACTTAAATCCTAAGCTTGGTGATCTTTTAATTTTTCCAAATTATTTAATGCACACAGCTTATCCATTTAATGTCAACGGAGAAAGACGATCTTTTTCTTTTAATGCAAAAATTATATTTAAAAAATAATGAATAAAAATTTTTTTAAAGAAACAAGAATTTTAGATGGTGGAATGGGCCAAGAGTTATTAGCAAGAGGAATGGAACCTAATGGAACATTGTGGAGTGCAAATGCTTTGTTGGAGAAAAAATATCATAAGCTATTATTAGATACTCATTTAGATTTTATTAAATCAGGAGCAGAAGTTATAGTAACCAACACTTTCACCTTAAGAAGAAAAAGATTACGTGATAATAAAATTGAAGATAAGTTTGAATATTTAAATAAAAAAGCCGGTGAAATTGCAAAAAAAACTAAAGAATTTTACCCTCATGTTTTAGTTGCTGGTGGTCTGCCTCCTCAAAATGATACATATGAAGCTGATACTAGAGATAGTAATGAAATTAGAGAAGATTTTTTTGAACAAGCTAAAATTTTAAACCCTTTTGTTGATTTTTTTTACTTGGATGTATTAAGTAGTGTTAAAGAAATTAATCTAGGAATTGAAGCTATAACGTCTTTTAATAAACCTTATTTGATTGGAGCTCATATTTCAGAGGGTACAAAACTACCTAGTAATGAAAATATTTCTGATATTATTACTAAAATTAATCACAAAAACTTACTTGGTTTAATACTTTCCTGTATATCTCCAGAAAATTATGAAAAAAATCTAAATGAAATAAAAAATTTAGGTATTCCTTTTGGTTTTAAGCTTAACGCATTTATAACAACAGTTTCAAAAAGTGGCTATATTGTTAAGTATGCAAAAAGCAGTGGAAACCCTAATGAATTTTTGGGTCAAAGAAAAGACCTCACTCCAAAAAAAATGTTAGAATTTGTTAAAAAATTTAAAGATGCTGGCGCTACGATCCTAGGAGGGTGTTGTGAAACAAGACCTGATCATATTAAAGAAATGTCTATGCTAAAATAATTAATCATTATCAGTTAGACCTGCCCCAGCTCCACCTTCTTTTAAGCTATCACTTTCTTCCACAAAAGTATTTTCAGATAATTTATAAAGCTCTCTCCATTCATTTTCTTCAAAAGAGTCTTTATTTTCTTTAAATTTAATTAAAACACTATTTCCTATTTCTACAATACCACTATTTATAGAATTAGAATATATGCTGTTATTATAGTTAAGTAAAAAAACTCTATTATCTATCTTTAATTCTAATTTTTTTCCAATAATCTCAGAAGCTCTACTTATGAATGGTAAAAAAAGTAATGGATATGAAATTTTTTCGAATTTGATTTCATTTAAAATTTCTAGTGATCTAACTTGATCTAAAAAACTTAATCCAGCAATTATAGGACAAAATTCTAATTTTGATATTTTATTTTCATTACTAATGAGATGTAGTTTTTCAAAATTTCTCTTATTTCTAACTTTAAAATAGTAATTTAAATTTTTAACTCCTTCCAGCCCAAACATTTCTAACATTCTAATATTTTTTCCAACCTCTTCTGCAATACCCCAAGAGAAACCAGCTGCTTTACTAGATCTTTTTGATACCATTTCAATTTCGCTTAAAGATTTCATTTAATTTAATGAATTATATACCCAATGATCATCATAATTTTTTAATTGTTCTGGTAGTGGTGCGCCTTGAAACATGCATATTCGTAACCATTTATTAGACCTTGGATCAAACTTTAATGCACCAAAAAAAGATAATTTTAACCTTAACATATCAATTGGCACTATAGATTTTCCTATTGTATTATCTTGTATTTCTGAATATGGAAATTTTTCAATTATAAATGCTCTCCTAACAACATGTCTCAAATCTGAATTGTTTGCCAAAAATTTATCAATCGTTAAGCTATTCTTAAATACAGAAAGTGAATCATAAAGTTTTTTTATATCTCTTGCTATGGCTAATGGTTGTTCTAGCTCCGATCCATTTTCCATAAATCTATCTGCCAACCTTGGTTCTTCTTTATTTTTAGAAATAAACCAAAAATTTTGATTATTTTCTTTTTTTAAAAAATCTATATTTAATATCTTAGAATATTTTTCCTCTAATATGTTTCTTAATTCTAAAACTGTTCTATTTGTTGGTATATTAAAATATTTGTCTTCTTCTGAGCTCATCGTATTAATCAATGGATTTATTATATTATCATAAGGTTCCATCATCATTGACACAATATATTCTATACATTCTTCTCCAGAGTTTTTCTCTAACCACAGATAAATTTCATTGAATGCGAATTCATTTGAAAAATCAAATTTTTTTTCAATAAAATTAATAAAAATATTTAAATCACTTAATAATGTTTTTATCTTATTTTGTTGGTATTCACTTTCTGTATTCCAGGATGTTATATTTTTAATAGATCTTTTTAAACAAACCTTAAACAAATCACTATTTTCAATCCTTACATTTTTTATTTCTCTTATTTTTTTTAAAGCTGTTTCTCTTGCATATATCCAATTATTTAAAAGTGTAGGATGATTAACAATAAATGGTGCCATTCCTAATCCTGTAGAATTACCTATTCCAAGATTTCTACATATCTCAGGATCTAAATTAACTGCATTTTTAGGATTTTTATTTTTTGCTACATGATTAACTTGATCAAAAGTAAATTGTCTGACTAAATAGACTAACATCATTTCAAGGCGAAAAGGCCCGTAAATCTCTTCTCTATTCTTAATTCTAAACCTATCTGCTAACCCAAATTTTCCAGAGCCATAAACGGCTGTTGTTCGATAAAGATAGCCCACTTTAGATAGTAAGTTTGTATCTGGTTGAATTCCGTTACTTAAACTTTCTACTACATGGTTAAATATGCGTACTGATTTATTTGCTCTAGATAAAGTTAATTCTTTGTATGAAAGTCTTCCAACTTCTTGTTTGGGTACTTCACTTTTTAATCTTTCAATATCTTTTTTTGTAGGAACGCCATCATAAAGTGTAAATGCTGCATCCCATTTTGTTGCAATTACCCTATCCGACCTTTCATTTTTTTCAAGTTTATTAGCAAAACAAATTAAAGAGTAGACTCTATCTTTTTTTTTAAATGAATAAACAGCAACACCATAGCCAAATTCATCTAAATTAAATAAGTCTCTTTTATATTCCCAATCTTTAAATTCTTTTAAAAAACTTCTTAAGAAAGATAATTTTGATTGGTGAAATGATCCCAATCTAGATAATTTCATTATGACATTTGGATCTCTTAATTCTACTTGCACTAATTTATTCCTTTATAAAAGTTATACCAATTATTACCCAAAACACCATTTACCTCATCATTGTTAAAACCAACTTTTTTTAAACCTGCTTCTAAATTTTTAAATCCTCTTGCATCAATAAACCAATCTGGTTGTTCAGGAAAGCCTGGTTTATTTTTTGATCCTTCTCCAAAATTTTTAGCTTTTGTCCATGTTCCATTTCTCATCCATTCAACTATCGTATCTGGTTGATTAAGGCATAAATCAGATCCAATACCAATATTTTCTGCTCCCATAATTTCTGCAGTTTTTGCAGTCATTTCACAAAAACTTTCAAGTGTACAATTGGTGCTATTTTTTAAATGATGCGCATATAAGGAAAGGCCAAGCATTCCACCACTCTCTGACAGAGCTTTTAATAAATCATTTGATTTATTTCTTTTGGCTGCATGCCAAAATGTTGGATTTGCATGTGTAATTGCAATTGGTTTTTCACTAATATCAATTGCATCTAGGCTGCTTTTTTCTGCTGAATGAGACATGTCAATTACTATGCCAACTCTATTCATTTCTTTAATTGCTTCTCTTCCAAAATTGGTAACTCCACTATCATTTGTTTCATAACATCCTGTAGCAAGTAATGATTGGTTGTTGTATGTAAGTTGCATGAATCTACATCCTTGTTCGTGGACTTTCTCTATTAAGGCAATATTATCTTCAATTGGTGAACAGTTCTGAAAGCCAAAAAAAATTGCTGTTTTGTTCTCTTTTTTTGCTTTTTCAATATCTTTAAAATCTTTACCTAAAAAAATTAAATCTGAATTTTCTTTAAAATGCTTATTCCAAGAATTAATAACGTTTTGAAGCTCATCGAAGTCCTCGTGGTAAACAATGGTCACGTGAACAGCGTCTAGTCCAGCCTCTCTATTAATTTCAAAGATTTTTCTAGACCAATTGCAATACTGTAAATTATCAATCTTAAAATTCATTTATTTTTAAAGAATATCAATAAGAGACATAAATTCTATTAATTTTATTGAAATATAACCTTTAATTTGAAATAACTGTTTAGGTGATAAAAGAATTAACACCTAATGTCTAAAATTAAATCTAATAAAGTTTCTATTGTAATGGGAAGTCAGTCAGACTTCAAAACCATGAGGTTATGTCAAAAAGTTCTTAAATTACTGGAAATTAAATTTGAAACTAAAATTATTTCAGCACATAGAACTCCGAAAAGGATGTACGAGTATGCAAAAAACGCTGAAAAAAATAATATTGCAGTTATTATAGCTGGAGCTGGTGGTTCTGCACATTTGCCTGGTATGATTTCATCATTAACATCATTACCAGTTTTGGGTGTTCCGATTGAAAGTAAAAAGCTTAAGGGTTTAGATAGTCTTTTATCAATTGTCCAAATGCCAAAAGGTATACCGGTTGGAACTTTGGCTATTGGAGAAGATGGTGCAATTAATTCAGCATTACTGGCTGCATCTATAATTGCAATCAGTGACAATAAAATCAAAAAAAATCTAAAAGAATGGCGGATTAGTCAGAGCAGATCTGTTAATAAAATACCTAAATAATTTTAAATATGTCAAAACCAACATTAGGAATCTTGGGTGGAGGTCAATTAGGTAGTATGTTAGCTACAGCTGCTAAAAAACTAGAAATTAAAACTGTAGTTTTTTCTGATGATATGGATGCACCTGCACAAAAATTTTCAGATGAGTTTATTTTTGGAAAATATGATGATCAAAATAAGATTAGTGAATTGGTAAATAAAACTGATGTAATAACTTATGAATTCGAAAATATTCCATATGAAACTTTAAACCAAATCAATAAAGTAAAGCCTATTCTTCCTAAGCCCTCAATAAATAGAATTGTACAACATCGACTAGCTGAAAAAGATTTTATTAACAAATTAAATATTAGAACAACACAATATGTTTCAATTGAAAATAAATCTGAAATAGATACTGTACAGGATTTATTACCTGGAATACTTAAGACTGCTACCCTTGGTTATGATGGAAAAGGACAGCATCTTATAAACTCAGTTGAAGATATTAAAAAATTAAATATTGATTTCTCTAAGGGTTATATCTTAGAAAAGTTAGTTAAATTAAAAAAAGAGATTTCTATAATCATTACAAGGTTTAATGATAAAAAATATGAGATTTATGAACCAATTGAAAATGTTCATGAAGATCAAATTCTTAAATATTCTACTATACCAGCTGATATCAATGATAAAATTTTAGAACAATCTAAATTATGGGCTATGCAGCTTGCTGAAGAATTAAAATATGTGGGAACTTTATGTGTAGAATTTTTTATAGATAGAAATGAAAACCTTTATGTAAATGAAATAGCACCTAGAGTTCATAATTCAGGTCACTTAACAATAAATGCTTATAATGTAAGTCAATTTGAAAACCATGTAAGAGCTGTGTGTAATTTAGAACAAATTAAACTAAATAAAATTTCAAATGCAAAAATGATAAATCTGATTGGTAGCCAAATAACTGTTTACCAAAATAAACAATTTGGTGCTAATGAATTTTTCTTTGATTATCTTAAAAAAGAGATAAAACACAAAAGAAAAATGGGTCATCTAACAACTCTTTTTTAATAAACTAATACACTAAACAAATGTTAAAATTTATATGTTTTATAATTATAATTATTACATATAACTCTGCATCAATTGCTATGGAAAAAAAACCCTATCACCACTTACCAGATGGAACATTCAGAAACCCAGAAGGTTCACCTGTTAGATCTAAAGATGTTAAATTTTCATACAGGCAATTTACTAAAGAAAAGAAAAAAATTGATATAACAATTCCAAAAGGCCATGTTGTTGACAAAGAAACAGTTTTGTCTGATTTAAAAAAGTATAAAAATGAAGATTATATTGCCTGGATTGGCCACGCAACATACTTAATAAAACTGGGAGACACTACAATTATTACAGATCCTGTTTTTTCAAAAAATGCTGGTCCTTTAATTTTTGGCCCTGATAGATTTACTGAACCTGCTTTAAACTTAGATGAAATTCCAAAAACTGATTTATTTTTATTAACACATAACCATTACGATCATTTAGATAAGAGTACTATTAGAAAATTTCCATTTAAAGATACCAAAGTTTTATTGCCTCTTAAACTTGGAAAATACTTTACTCCTAGGTTTAAAGACATAAATGAAATGGATTGGTATGAAGAAATTCAAGTTAATGATGATTTAAAAGTAACTTTTTTACCAGCAGTGCATTGGTCTAAAAGAAGCTTAATAGACACAAACAAAACACTCTGGGGTAATTTTTTAATTGAATATAAGGGAAAAAAAATACTCTTTGCTTGTGATACTGGTTATGGAGATATTTATAAAGATTTAGGAAAAAAATATGGTCCAATAGATATAACAATGATCAATATCGGTGCGTATGATTTTAAACCAATGTTTGATAAATCTATCTATCATACAACTCCTGAAGAAGCATTAAATGTGGCTCAAGACTTAAGAAGTAAAAAAGTTATTGGAATGCACTGGGGAACTTTTGTGTTATCTTTAGAACCAATAATGGAACCACCAAAGAGATTTAAAGATAATGCTGAAAAATTTGGATTTAAAAAAGAAGATGCAATTATATTTAAAGTTGGTGAATTTAAAAAAATAAATGAACTTTTAAAATAAATGTTAAAATCTATCAAAGGTAATTTTGATAATCCTGAAGTTCATGAATTGTTAGTTAAACATTTTATTGAATTAAGATCTGTTTCTCCAGAAGGTAGTGCTCATGTTTTAGATATTGTAGGTCTTAAAGACCCTACTATTAAATTTTGGAGTTTATGGGAAGAAGATCAATTGATAGGAGTTGGTGCTTTAAAATTTCTTGATAAAGGGCATGGAGAATTTAAATCTATAAGAGTTAATGAAAAATTTAGAAATAAAAAAAATGGAAACAAGATCATTAATCATTTAATTATTGAAGCAAGAAAATTAAATGTTAAAAAATTGAGCCTTGAAACAGGAGCCGGAGAATTTTTCTTACCTGCTAGAGAATTATTTCTTAGTTGTGGTTTTAAAGTTTGTGAACCTTTTTCTCATTATAAAGATGACATTAATTCAGTATATATGACCTTGTTAATAGGCAACTAATCATAATTATATTACAATTATTGGTTTAATTTAGTTGACAAAACCACAATAATTCTAAACAAAGCCATATTACTTAATTATAAGTAATAAAATGTAACATAACAAAAAGTAAGAAAAAAATATGAGTCTACAAGGAAAAGTAAAATGGTTCAATCCAACTAAAGGTTTTGGTTTTATTGAAAGAGAAGATAAAGAAAAAGATGTATTTGTTCATGTATCAGCTGTAAGAGATGCAGGTATGAATGGTTTAGATGAGGGTCAAGCTTTGACTTTCGATGTTGAAGATGGTCCTAAAGGTCCTTCTGCAGTAAACTTAAAAACTGCATAATTTTCACACTTTCTATTGGCTGCGATTTTTTGATTAAATTAATTTTTAATTATTTATAAAAAAGTTTCAGCCAATATTATTTTAAAAAATTACCCACACAACTATTAAACTCACCTATTTTTTCTAAATGCACGTTATGGGAAGAGCCTTTTACAATCTTCAAATCACTATCTGGAATATTATCTCTTAAAATTTTAACTTGATTAAAATTATAAGCTTTATCTTTATCACCCCAAATAATTAATGTTTTATTCTTAATATTCTTTAAATTATTTATACCATTCCAATTTTTCATAGCATCAAGAGCTTTCTCGGTAGCTAATAAAGATGTTTCTTTACCTGCATTAGAGCATAAGTAAAAATATTTAGCTTTGTCTCCGTCTACAAACCATGTTTTGGCAATTCTATTTGCGGTAGTTGCTAGACCATCAATTTTTAATTTTTTTTTAGACTCATTTATTGTTTCGAACCTGCCTGGAATATCTCCCATAGGGCCTGTCCCGTAACAAATTAATCTAGATATTTGATCTCCTGCTATCATGGCTATCTCCTGAACTATCATTCCACCCATAGAATGACCAAGTAAGTTAAATTTTTTTATTCGCTTTTTTTTTAAAATATTAAGGACTGCCATAGCCATACATTTAATACTATCACATGATTGAATGTTATTGCTTTTACCAAAGCCTGGTAAAGCTGGTGTTAAAACATTATAATTTTTTTTAAAATATTCAATTTGTGGTTTCCACATATCTGTAGATCCTAAAAACCCATGAACAAGCACTAAAGGAAATCCTTTGCCTGTATCTCCTATAAATATATCTTGCATAATTGTTATTAGTTTATAATTAATATTTTATATATGAGTAAAAGAAAAATAACAGATCCATTTAATGTAACCTTTGAACCTTTTGATCGTTATGGGAAGCCAATAACAGGAATGAGCTGGCACAAAGTAAGTTATAATTCAAAAAATGGTTATGGAAGTTATATTTTAAAAATGGACCCTGGTGCAAAAAGCTTAGCACATAAACATACAAATTATGAAGAATTTTTAATGCTAGATGGTGAACTAATTGATCCCGATAATAAAGTTTTTAAAAAAGGAGACTTGGTAACTTTTAATCCTGGCAGCACACACTCATCTTATACTAAAATTGGTTGCTTAATTTTAGTTTTCATGAGAGGTATCAACGAGCCTATTTAGGAAATGTTGCTAAATAAACTTAAGGGAATTAAAATATTATGATTGGTGTTTTAGGTGGGATGGGCACCCAAGCAGGACTAGATTTTTGTAACAAATTAGCTATGATTAATAGAGGTAAGATTGATCAAGAATATCCTCTTTTCATTTTATATAACAAATCAAATATACCAGGAAGACCTGAGTCTATTGGTGTTCATACTAAATCATTATCAAATAACTCAGGAGAGCCAAAGAATTTATTAAAATATAACAAAGTTTTAAAAAGTTTAATTGAAGGATGTCTTTCACTTCAAGAAAGCGGATGTAAATATATTGTTATACCATGTAATACCGCTCATTATTGGTACAATGATTTGCAAAAAAAAATTAAAATTCCAATAATAAATATGCCTAATGAAGTTTTTCAACATGCAAAAAAAAAATCTAAAAAAAATTCTAAAATAGGACTTCTTGCAACAGAAGGTACGTTAAAAACTGGTATATATAGTAAATTATTTAATAAAAATTTTACACTAATTAACCCAACTAAAAATCTACAAATAAAGTGTGTTAACAAAGCAATTAAGTATGTAAAAATGGGAAATATAAAACTAGCAGAAAAAACTATAAGTCCTGCTGTTAATTATTTAATGAAAATGAAATGCAAAAAAATAATACTTGGTTGTACTGAGTTACCCATAGCAATTTTTGCTTTTAAATCATTTAAAAAAATTAAATCATCTAAAATTTTTTTAGATCCTAATTTAATATTGGCTAACTCTGCTATGGCTAAATATAAAAAAAAAAAATGAATTCTTTAAAAAAAAGACCATATGTAATTTACATGGCTGAAATTATTTACTCATATATATTAATTATTAAAAAGAAATACCCAGATATTAAAACAGAAGAAGCAATTTATAAATTTATCAAAACAGAACATTTTAGCAGATTAAGCAGTGGAGAATTACATAATGTGTGGTTTAATAAACTTAAAAAAAACAAATATATAGATCAAGAAACTGGTAATAAAATACCAGATGAAACAATCAAACTTTTAGAAATACAAAGAGACGCAACAATACAACAGTTAATTAAAATACCTAAACTCTATGAAACAAAAAACAATACTTTAATTAAGGTCTCTAGTAGAGCTTATCAATTCTTATGGCGTATGTGTGAAAGTTATGAACTTTGGTGTAAAGAAACAAAGCAGCCCGATTCTTTATCTTTAAAAATTACTACTTAGTAAGGTTTAATTTTTTTTATTTGATTCAGTGTCATCTTTATTTAATTTTAATATTTCTTTAATATTTTGCCCTGTGGATTTTCCTGTTAATTTAGTAATAGCTTTTTCAGAGCCATAACTTAAACTTGCATTAGCTACGCTTCCAGTACTAACGAAAGTATAAGCAGGTCCTAAAAGAGTTACATTTTGCGCACAACTATTTAAAGCGGTTAATAGAAATATTCCAATAATTAGTTTTTTTGTAAACATAAATTCTTATAAAATACTTTAGGTATTTTTTTTTATAACTCAAGGTAGGATATCTGTATTTTAGGTATTAATGTGTATAAACTCTATTTAACAATTCATAGGATAACTGTATTTTAGGTGTTAAAAGGCCTAATTTATTGATAATTTAGCCTATAAACCAAAAAATGATCAAAATTTTTCCATTTATCTTTATTATTATATGGTCCTCAGCCTTTGTAACAACAAAGCCCATAATAGATAATAGCGATCCCTTTGCAGCACTAGCTTTCAGATTTTTTTTTGTTGCTTTAGGTTTTTTAATTTTTGCAATTTATACAAAACAAAAAATTTTAATTAACAATAAAAATTTAATCCAATCAATTTTTAGTGGTGTACTCTTTCATGGGATTTATTTGGGTGGTGTTTTTTACTCAGTTTCAATTGGAATGCCCACTAGCATCACAGCATTAATTGTAACCTTACAGCCTATTTTAACCAATGCTTTAGCAGGAAAGTTTTTAAGTGAGAGTGTTTCTTTTAAACAATGGATTGGAATTATACTTGGGTTTGTGGGTGCAACTTTAGTTTTAGGTTTTGATATTGGTTCAAGTCTCCCTGGTATTGGTGTTATATCTTCTTTTATAGCCCTAATAGCAATAACAACTTCTACTTTATGGCAAAAAAAAATAAGTAACGAATTACCTTTATCTGTAAGCAACATGTATCAAGCTATAGGTGGTTGTCTTTTTCACATAATAATTATTATTATTTTTACTGATCCTTTTATCAATTTTACACCCACTTTCTTCATTGCTATTAGTCACCAAATATTTCTAGTATCTTTTGGAGCTTTCACAATACTAATGTTCCTTATTAAGAATAATTCAGCAAGTAAAACTGTTTCTATTTTTTTTTTAATACCCCCAGCCACAGCTGTGATGGCTTGGTTATTTTTAAACGAAGTATTACATAGTTTGGATCTAATTGGTTTTGCTTTAGCAACCCTTGGTGTCTACATTGCTACAAGAAAATAATAAATCTTATATATTCTTATAACCAAACTCTAAGGAAGCATCTGTAATTGAATGATAAAAGGATTCACCAAAACTTCTAAGTGTAAATATTCTTATTTTATCAGGATTATCGTCTGTCATATCAATTGTAACTGACATTCCATTAAATACAGAGTTTAAGCAATTATTTTTTTTTAATTCATTAAAATTAAATGGACATCCTTTTTTTAATATTTCTTTTGTATTTTTTCCCTCTAATTCAATTATCACCCTTGAATGTGATAAGTTAGTAACAGCAAAATCTGTTTCATTAAATTTTTTCTCTACCTCTTCTTTTAAAAGATTATTTTTTGTTGAAACTAAAAGCCAACTTCTAGGTCCATTCCATAAAATTCGAGTATCATTATTGCTGTTAACATTAAGAGGCTGATCTTTTAAATTTAAATTATCAATTTTAATATTTTCTACATTTGTAGTAGAATTTTTATATTGTACTATTTGAACAATTAATAAATTTTTATTTTCATAAATTCTTATTAAATCTGACTCATCTTTACCCTCATGATCACCAAATAAACCTTTGTTGTGTGTATCTTTTAGTGAGGATATTGATGTCATGATCTTACCCTTTCCCCTTTTGGATCCACATAATGTGAAGAAACTATTTCAACTGGAATGGATTTATTTTTTAGCGGTGACATAGCAAAGAGTTTTTGTCCGATCATATTTTTTCCATCTTTTAGAATGGCTAATGAAAAAGGATTATCATATTCTACACTCCAGCATGATGCTGAAATATAACCCAATTTAGGATTTGGAAGTTTTGCTTTTGCATCTTTAACTAAGTGAGATCCTTCAGGAATGCTTGTTTTTTTATCAAGAGGAATAACTCCCACTACTTTTTGTCTATCCTTAGCAATAAAAGCTTTTCTATTTAAGGATCTTTTACCTATAAAATCTTTCTTTTTACTAATCATTCCTTCTAAAGAATTATCATAAGGAATAGTTCTTCCGTCTAATTCTGACCCAGCTACGTGGCCCATTTCAATTCTTAATGTAGATAAAGCTTCGGTTCCATATGGCTGAATTTGAAATTCTTTACCCACTTCTATTATTTTTTCCCACATAAATATTCCATTATCAGACTCAACGTTAACCTCATAAGCAAGTTCGCCTGAAAAAGAAATTCTAAAAATTCTCGCATGAACACCAAACAAATTTTCTTCTACATATCCCATAAATGGCAAACCTTCATTTGATACATCTCTATTAGGAAATAACTTTTGCAATAAGGCTCTTGACTTTGGTCCTGCAATTGCAGCACCTGCCCACTGTTCTGTTGTTGAAACTACATTTACATTTAATTCTGGCCATACAACTTGTAAGTAATATTCAAGATGAGATAAAACATTAGCAGCTTGTGCTGTAGTTGTTGTCATATGATAGTGATTTTCTGAAATTCTTGTAGTTGTTCCATCATCCATCACGATCCCATCTTCTCTTAACATCACACCGTATCTTGCTTTACCAATCGGTAGTTTTAACCAAGCATTTGTATAAACTCTATTTAACAATTCAGCAGCATCAGGTCCTTTAATATCTATTTTCCCTAAGGTGGTGACATCACAAACACCAACATTTTTTCTAACATTGGTTGCTTCTCTTTTTGATCCTTCAAATAAATTTTCATTTTCTTTCTTGTAATATCTTGGTCTTAACCAAGCTCCCGCATCAACAAAAACTGCACTATTTTTCTCATGCCATAGATGCATGGGAGATTTTCTAGTTGGTTTTGAGTGTTTGCCGATTTCTCTACCCACGATTGCTCCTATTGTAACAGGTGTATAAGGTGGTCTAAATGTTGTGTGCCCAACCTCAGGCACAATTTTATTTTCTATATTTGAAACGAGCTGCAATCCATTAAGATTGCTAGTTTTACCTTGATCTGTTGCCATACCTAATGTTGTATATCTTTTAACATGTTCTATTGATCGATAGCCTTCTTTTAAAGCTATTTCTATATCAGATACAGCTACATCATTTTGAAAATCTAAAAATCTTTTATATTTCTTTCCCTTTGGTAGTGGAACACACCAAAATTTATCATGTTTAGTAGATTTTTTTTCAACCACCACAGGTGTTGAGGTTTTATTATTATTTGAAGTAATTTTTTTTGACAACTCGTATCCAACATTAAATGAATCTTTTAAAGTTTCTTCTAATGTAAACGTACCATTTGCAGCACCTACAGTGGTTTCTTCTTGTTTGGATTGTCCTGGAACAAAAGCATCTATATCTTTATTAAATATAGTTTTGTTTCCTGATTGAGAAGCTAAATGAATTGTTGGTGTCCAAAAACCCGAAACACAAATACAGTCACAATTAATACTTTCTAACATTTCTAGATATTTTTTATCTTCAGAAATTTTTGCAATGTCAGCAGATTTTACTTTTTTATAACCTTTTGCAGCTACTACCACATATGAAAATTTAATATTAATATTTAAATTTTTCGCTTCTTCTATTATTTCAGATGTAGGATTTTTTCTTGTATCTAAGATAACTGGATCTATACCATTTTTTTTGAATTCTATTGCCGATTCATATCCACTGTCATTATTTGTAAATATTAGAGGTTTTCTTCCAACCAAAACTCCATAAACTTTTAAATATTCTTTTGCTGCCGATGATAGCATTACACCAGGTGTATCGTTATTTCCAAAAACTAAAGGTCTTTCTATTGATCCAGATGAAATTATAACTTCTTTAGCTCTAATGTACCAAAGCCTTTGTTTTGGATGGTATTTTTTTGTTTTAGGTAAATGATCACTTAACTTTTCTGACATTACCAACATATTATGATCATAATAACCAAAAACTTGTGATCTATTTTTTACTATCACATTAGGCATCTTTTTTAATTCAGCTATAATATTTTTTGCCCATTCTTTTCCGCTTTGATTTCCAATGCTCACCTCACTAGTTAATAAGCTTCCTCCAAACCTTGGTTTGTCTTCAGCTAATATTACTCTGGCTCCATTTTTTGCTGCAGCATATGCACTTGCTAAACCTGATGGTCCTGATCCAGCAATTAATAAATCACAATACTCATATTTATGTTCATATCTTTCTTGGTCATGTTTTATCGAGGCAACACCAAATCCAGCTGCTTTTCTAATAAAAGGTTCATAAACTTTATGCCAAAAACTTTTTGGCCACATGAACGTTTTATAATAAAATCCTGCTGGGAGAAATATTTTTAAAAAATTATTAATTGCTCCAATATCAAAATTAACACTTGGCCAACAATTAAGACTTGTTGCCTCTAGTCCTTCAAAAAGTTCTTGTTCTGTTGCTTTTATGTTTGGCTCAGTTTCATTGTTCCTATATAACTGAACTAAAGCATAAGGTTCATCGACACCTGCTCCAAAAAAGCCTCTTGGTCTATGATATTTAAAGCTTCTTCCTATTAAATGAATACCATTTGCAATCAAGGCAGATGCTAGTGTATCTCCTTCAAAACCACAATACTTTTTCCCATTAAATTTAAATGATATTTTTTTATCTCTATTAATTAATCCAACATTATCTAATCTAAAATTTTGTGTCATAGTTAAATATCTTCGTTAGCTTTTATAGTTTTAAATATTTCATGAGTTGCCGTATCTCTTTGTACTTTAATCCATTGTCTACATCCTGATATATGATGCCATAACTCTAAATGTTTTCCTCTTAAACTTTTTCTAAGATAAATAAAATTATTCCACTCTAAATCAGAAATTTCTTTATTGAGTTCAGGTCTTTTAACGCTTGCGTCACCTCCATAAGCAAATTCATTTTGTGATCTGATGCCACAATGTGGACATTTAATGTGTAGCATTTAAGAAATCCAAGTTTTTGTTCCAAGTCCTTTTTCATCAAGTAGATGGCCTGTATTAAATCTATTTAAACTATATCCTGCGTTTAATTTATGGACTCTATCTTGTGCTATTGTGTGAGCAAAAGTCCATCCAGATGCTGGCGTAGCTTTAAAACCACCATAACACCATCCACAATTTAAATATAATCCTTCTATGTGTGTTTTGTCTATAATTGGTGAACCATCCATTGACATATCCATTATCCCTCCCCAAGTTCTGAGCATTTTTAATTTGCTAAGAAAAGGCATCATCGCAATTCCTTCTGTTAAAACATGCTGAAGTGTTGGTAGGTTTCCTCTTTGAGCATAACTATTATATCCATCCAAATCTCCACCCATTACCATTTCACCTTTATCTGATTGGCTAATATAAAAATGGCCAGCACCAAAAGTAACTACTCTATCTAAAACTGGTTTTACTGGCTCTGAAACACATGCTTGCAAAAGATGAGTCTCTACTGGTATTGTCATGTTTAATTTTTCAGCTAAAATATTTGTACTACCAGCAACGCATAAACCAATTTTTTTAGCTTTTATATCTCCTCGTGAGGTTCTAACTCCATTGATTTTTCCACCTAAAACATCAAATCCAATTACTTCACAGTTTTGTATAATATCAACTCCCATTGAATCTGCTTGACGTGCATAACCCCAAGCAACAGCATCATGTCTTGCAGTTCCTGCGCTTGGTTGCATCAATCCACCAAAAATAGGAAACCTTACATTGTCAGAAAAATCTGCCATCGGAATAATTTCTCTCACTTCCTCTCTGTTTAAAAGTACTGCGTCGATTCCGTTTAAACGCATAGAATTTCCTCTTCTTGTAAAAATATTCATCTGAGCATCGGAGTGTGCTAGGTTAATAATTCCTCTTGGAGAAAACATTACGTTATAATTTAAATCCTGGCTCATCTTTCTCCATAAATCCATTCCAAACTCACTAAACAAAGCATTGTCATCGTACATATAGTTAGATCTAATAATGGTTGTATTTCTTCCTACGTTTCCTCCACCAATCCACCCTTTTTCAATGATCGCAACATTTGTAATGTTGTGCTCTTTAGCAAGATAATATGCTGTTGCGAG
>Ga0209091_10000530_pt1 | contig 36120 bp, 27 predicted proteins | sample ArcticOcean_MG_C_6_FD_187438 | JGI IMG/M metagenome (GOLD analysis project Ga0209091, IMG submission 187438) | Marine microbial communities from western Arctic Ocean - ArcticOcean_MG_CB8_128 (SPAdes) (version 2) | ecosystem: Environmental > Aquatic > Marine > Oceanic | place: Arctic Ocean...
CTTCCCTTTATTTCTTTAGATAAAGAAAGGGTAATTACCTCTACAGAAGCATTAAAGCTTAAAGAAATACCAAAACATTTAGTGATTATTGGTGGTGGTGTTATTGGACTTGAATTAGGACAAGTATATTGTCGTTTAGGCGCCAGGGTTTCTGTCATTGAATATGCAGATAGAATTACACCCATAATGGATGCAGGTTTGTCTAAAGAACTAATGAAAGTCATGAAAAAACAAGGAGTAAAGTTTTTCCTTTCTCATGGTGTAAATAAAGTTAGTCGAAAAGGCGATGTAGTTAAGGTAACTGCAAAAGACAAAAAAGGGTTAGAGGTTCACTTTGAAGGTGATTATTGTCTGGTTTCTGTAGGTCGTAAACCCTATACTGCCGGTTTAAATACTGAAGCAGCAGGGATTCAATTAAACGAAAAAGGCCAAGTGACTGTTGATGATCATTTACAAACAACTGCAACTAATATTTATGCAATAGGTGATGTGGTAAGAGGTCCAATGCTTGCACACAAAGCGGAAGAAGAAGGTGTAATGGTTGCGGAACTTTTGTCAGGACAAAAGCCACATATAGACTATAATCTCGTGCCTAATGTAATTTATACATGGCCTGAAGTAGCTTCTGTAGGAAAAACAGAAGAGCAGCTTAAAGAGGCAGGTATTTCATACAAAACTGGACAATTTCCTATGAGAGCTTTAGGACGAGCCCGAGCCAGTATGGATACCGACGGTTTTGTGAAAATCCTTGCAGATACTCAAACCGATGAAGTCTTGGGTGTTCATATTATAGGTGCACGTGCAGCAGATTTAATCGCTGAGGCGGTAACTGCTATGGAATTTAGAGCATCTGCTGAAGACATTGCTAGGATGAGTCATTCGCATCCAACTTATGCAGAAGCTATAAAAGAGGCAGCTCTAGCTGCTACTGAAGATCGCGCATTGCACATCTAAGTAACTATTTCCTTAGTAGTAATTGATTTAAGGTTATTTTTTTGACTAAATATAGGATTAAAAGGAAAATCTATTAATTCAACTTTTATTTTATTCGTTCCATTTTTTGACGAATTTTTTCCAGTCCTAGGTTACCAATACTTCCCAAGTGGGAGTGATTAATGGTTCTATTAGGAAGGAAATCTCCTTTTTCAATAGTGTGACCCAATTCACGATAAGCATCTCGGAATGGTTTTCCAGCAATAACTTCTGTGTTAAGAGTATCCACACTAAAGAGGTAATCATATTTTTTCTGGTCGGTAATATTTTGGGTTACCTCAAGTTGGGGCAAACTAAACAATAGTATGTCCATGCAGGCTTTCAATTCTTGTACCGCACCGATAACAGGTCCTTTAGCTAATTGTAAATCTCTATGATAACCACTAGGTAAGTTAGAGGTTAGTAAAGCTAATTGGTTGGGAAGAGCTTGAAGATTATTGCATTTTCCTCTTACTAGTTCAAACAAATCAGGGTTTTTTTTGTGTGGCATAATACTAGAGCCTGTAGTTAAATTTTTAGGAAAGGAGATGAAGTTAAAATCTTGTCCCATGTACAGGCAAATATCCATACTTAATTTTGCTAAGCTATTGCCAATACTTGAGAATGCGATAGAGGTACTTTTTTCCAATTTTCCACGACTCATTTGTGCGGCTAGTGAATTAATTTTTAATTGATCAAACCCTAACAATTCTGTCGTTAATTCACGGTCAATTGGGAAAGCGCTTCCATAACCTGCAGCACTTCCTAAAGGATTTTGATCTGCAATTTTATAGGCAGCTTCCCAAAAATATAAATCATCAATCAGATTTTCGGCATAGGCAGATAACCACATTCCCACAGATGATGGCATGGCAACTTGTAAATGGGTATAACCTGGGAGTAAGTTATTTTGATATTTTTCAGCTAATTCAAGTAAAAGATCAAACAATGCAATGACTTGGGTTTTAATTTCTCCCAATTCTTTTTTTAAGTATAGGTGCATAGCAACTAGCACTTGATCATTTCGAGAACGTGCGGTATGAATTTTCTTTCCTAAATCTCCAAGTTTTTTAGTTAGTACATGCTCTATTTTAGAATGCATATCCTCAAATTCATCTTCAATTGTGAAATTCCCTGTTTCTGCAGCTATTTTTAACTCCTCTAATACCTTGCATAATTGTTCAGATTCTGGGATACTTATTAATCCAATTTTAGCTAACATTTTAGCGTGAGCTATAGAAGCTTGACAATCGTATTGTGCCAAAACTATATCGTATTCACGATCTTTTCCTACAGTAAATTTATCAACTTTTTCATGGGCTACAGCCCCTTTTTGCCAAAGTTTCATATTATAAAAAGTTTTTTAATAATTCAATATAAAAGGTAATGCCATCTTCAATTTCTTTAATATAAATATATTCATCTGCAGAGTGGGAACGTGTTGAATCACCGGGGCCTAATTTTAATGAGGGACATTCTAAGGCTGCTTGATCTGATAGAGTTGGTGATCCATATGTTTTTTTTCCCAAAGAAATTCCTGCTTGAATTAGAGAATGATTTATATCGATTGAAGAACTTTTTAATCTTAATGAACGTGCATTAACTTCACATGGAAGTACAGCTTTTATATATTGTTCAATTTCACTATTGCTGTAGCATTCATTTACTCTAACATCAATGACTAATTTTACTTGGGATGGAACTACATTGTGTTGACTTCCCCCATCAATTTGAGTCAGTGTCACTTTAACGGGTCCTAAAATAGGCGAAACTTTATCAAATTTAATTGAATTGATTGCTTGAATCACTTCTGGAATTTTTAATAAAGGATTATCTGAGTTGGGATGGGCAGCATGACTAGGGGTGCCCTTGATGATTACTTCAAATACAACCAATCCTTTTTCTGCTATTGCTAAATCCATTAAAGTTGGTTCCCCGATAATAGCTAAATCTATTTTAGGTAGGTCTTGTAATAATCCTCTCAAACTTTTTTCACCTGCAATCTCTTCTTCTGCAGTAGCCGCCATCAGCAAATTATATTTGGGATTAGGATGGGCATAATAATGAGTGAATAATGCAATTAGAGAAACCAAAGCTCCTCCAGCATCATTACTCCCCAGTCCATATAATTTACCTTCAATAATATCGGCTGAAAACGGATCTCGAGTATAGCCATTGTTCGGCCTCACGGTGTCATGATGTGAATTCAACAAAAGGGTCGGTAATTCGGAATTAAAATTTTTATTAGTAGACCAAATGTTGTTATGTTGTCTTGAGAAGGGAATATTATATTCGTTAAACCATGTTTCAATTCGATCAGCAGTTTTATTCTCTGATTGAGAAAAGGACTCAATTTGAATTAAATCTTGCAGTAGGGATATGGCCTTTTGAGTAATCATTATAATTTAATTTGAGTATATGCAATAGATTCTGTAATCATTTTTGAATTACCAATTCGCACCTTAGTAACTCCTTTTTTCAAAGCTTCAAAGCAATTTTTTATTTTGGGTAGCATTCCTTCATTTATAATCCCTTCTTTTTTTAAATGTTCGTATTGACTTGAATTGATTGATGGAATGACCGAATCTTCATCCATTAGTTTTTTGAGTACTCCTTTTTTTTCAAAACAATAACTTAAGGTTACTTCATAATATGCTGACATTGATGAGGCAATTTCGGAAGCTATGGTGTCCGCATTGGTGTTTAGTAATTGACCATTCTTGTCATGAGTAATAGCACAACACACAGGAGTTATCTTTTGATTTAATAATAAATTAAATAGAGCTGAATTCACAGAAATAACATCTCCTACAAAGCCAAAGTCAATAGGTTTTGAGGATCGTTTTTCTGCCACTACACTATTACCATCTGCACCCGTAAGTCCCAAGGAATCACAATTATATGCTTGTAATAGAGCAACAATGGTTTTGTTTAATTTCCCTGCATACAACATGCTAATGATTTCTAAATTTGCCTTATCTGTTACACGTCTTCCTTCTATAATTTGAACTGGAATATTGAGCTTTTGTGCCATTTGTGTAGCTTCTTTTCCGCCGCCATGAACTAAAATTTTAGCTCCTCTAATTTTAGTAAAATCAAATAAAAATTCATTGAGTGATTCACGATTTTCAATAACATTACCTCCTACTTTAACTACCTGTAGCTTATCCATTTTCTAAAATTTTCTTCAAAACTACTTGAGTAGCAAAGGTTCTATTATTTGCTTGTTCAATCACCAATGAATTTGGGCTGTCAAGTACATCATCAGAAACAACAATATTTCTTCGAATTGGTAAACAATGCATGAATTTTGCATTATTTGTTTTTTTCATCTTTTCACTAGTTACCATCCATTGAGGATCGGTTCGTAATATTTTCCCATAATCTGAATAAGAAGACCAGTTTTTTGCATAAACAAAGTCTGCATCATTTAAAGCTTCTTCTTGGTTGAAAATCAAGGGAGTTTTTTTGGTAATTGCTGGATTTAATTCATAACCTTCGGGTTGAGCAATAACAAAATCAGCATCCAATTGTTGTGTCATTCTAATAAATGAATTTCCGACTGCATGGGGCAGTGCTTTTGGATGAGGTGCCCAAGTCAAAACAATCTTGGGTCTTTTTTTACTTTGATGTTCTTTAATTGTAATGGCATCTGCTAAAGCTTGTAAAGGATGGGCAGTTGCACTTTCCATATTTACTACAGGAATACTTGCGTACTTAGCAAAATTTTGTAATACTTTTTCTGATTCATCACTTTCTTTATCATTTAGAGATGCAAAAGCTCTTATAGCAACGATATCACAATATTGAGAAACTACAGCAGCAGCTTCTCTTATGTGCTCAGAACGTAATCCATTCATTTGGGTTCCATCTTCAAATTCTAGTGCCCAGGCTTCGTTTGAAAAATTCATAATCATATTATGTATTCCAAGATGTTGTGCTGCTTTTTGAGTACTTAAGCGGGTACGTAAACTCGGATTAAAAAACAACATACCGAGTGTTTTCTTTTTTCCAAGAGTCTCAAATTGAAAAGGATTTTTTTTTAATTCTATTGATTCTGTAACAGCATCATCTAAATTTGGGAGGTCCTTTAATGTTAAAAATTGTCTCATAGATAGTGATTAATAGTTGATGTCTTTATTTTTTAAAGCAATTATTAAAGCATCAAAAAAGGTATCAAAATGTTTCTCTTTTATGGTCAAAGGTGGTAAAATTCTAATAAGTTTTTTATTACTACTTCCCCCTGTGAAAATTTTGTGGTTATAAATAAGTTCTTTTCTGAGCGCTGCTACTTCAAAATCAAATTCTAAACCAAGCATTAAACCTCTTCCTTTTATTTTTAAAAGATGCGGTAGCCCTTTAGCTTTTGTTCTGAAATAATTTTCTAAAACAACTGCTTTTTCTTGCAATCTTTCTTCTTCTAAAACTTCTAAAACTGCTAAAGATGCACTACATGCAAGATGGTTTCCTCCAAAGGTAGTTCCTAACATTCCATATTTGGCCTTAATATTTGGACCTACCAGGATACCTCCAATTGGAAAACCATTTCCCATTCCTTTAGCCATTGTAATAATGTGCGGACTAATATTGTACTTCTGGTAGGAGAAAAAAGTACCCGTTCTTCCAAAACCAGCTTGGACTTCGTCTGCAATTAGACAACTACCAAATTTTTTACATAAACGTTCCATGGTAAAAACGAATTCTTCAGAAGGTTGGTCCAGTCCCCCAACTCCTTGAATTCCCTCAAAAATAACAGCACAATACTCTTTTGAAGCTAATGCTTGATGAAGTGCTTTTTCGTCATTAAATGGTAAAAAGGTAACTTCTTGTTGTTTATTAAGAGGTGCATTTATTCCAGGGTTATCTGAAACGGCTACTGCTGCTGAGGTTCTTCCATGAAAGGCATTATGGAAAGCAATTACTTTTTTTCGATTGGTGTGAAATGAAGCAAGTTTTAAAGCATTTTCAATAGCCTCAGCTCCAGTACTGCATAAAAACAGTTTGTAGTCATGTAGACACGATTGTTCTCCGATAGCATCTGCCAACTTTTGTTGCAAGGGGTTTTGAATGGCATTTGAATAAAATCCAATTTGCATTAATTGCTGTTTTATTCTCTCTACATAATGAGGATGGGAATGTCCAATTGAAATAACTGCATGGCCTCCATAGAGATCAAGGTATTCTTTATTATGTTCATCATATACAAATACATCTTTTGCACGAACAGGGGTAACATCATATAACGGATAAACCTCGAATAGTTTCATGTTATTGCTTGGCTATTTCATTAATTTTATCAAATGAGGCATTTAAACCTTTAATAAGCGATGAGCTTAATCCTTGATGCTCCATTTCATTTAGGCCGGTAATGGTACAACCTCTGGGAGTGGTTACACGGTCAATTTCTTCCTCAGGGTGTGTCCCCGTTTCAATTAATAGACTAGCAGCTCCCATGGCAGTTTGCATTGACATCTGTAAAGCAACATCTGCATCAAACCCTAACTGAACTCCACCTTGGGTTGTTGCTCTAATCAATCGCATCCAAAACGCAATACCACTGGCGCACAAAACTGTTGCTGCCTGCATATGATTTTCGTCTATAGTCAACGTGGTGCCTAAGCCGTTAAAAATAGCCTCGGCGATGGGTAAGCTTTTTTTACCTACAACATTATTACAGAGACAGGTCATTGATTTACCTACAGAAATTGCAGTATTAGGCATTGCTCTTATGATTGGATATTGATTGCCTATCTGGGTCTCCATTCGACCAATTGTATAACCTGTAATAGTGGAAATTAATACGTGTTTATCGTTAAGAATTGGTTTTATTTCATTTAAAATAGCATCAAACTGACTGGGTTGAACGGCAAAGATTATGATGTCTGCGTTTGATAAAGCTTTTGAATTATCTTTAGTCAGAGTTACATTTTTATATTCTTTCCAATTGGAAAGTGTATCTAGATTTCTTTTGGTTAGATATAAAGTAGTGTAGGTGTTATTAATAACCAACCCTTTGGCTATACTTAAACCCAAATTTCCAGTACCTATAATTGCTATTTTCATATTAAATTTTTTAAAAAATGGAGGCTTTTAGATTAAGGCCTAGATTTTCCTCCCAGCCCATAATGAGGTTTGTATTTTGAATGGCTTGTCCGGAAGCACCTTTTACCAGGTTATCAATTACACTGGTTATTAAAAGTTTGTTTTGGTATTTATGCAAATGAATAAAACAATAATTTGTATTAATAACTGATTTTAAACTAACCTCTTGATCTGAAATTTGCGTAAAAGGGTGAAACGCATAAAATGTGTGATAGTATTTTTTAGCCTCTTCTAAACTACCCTCAAAAGAAGTATAAAGAGTTGTAAAAATACCGCGAGTAAAATCTCCGCGCTGTGGAATTAAATAAATTTCACTTGGAGAATCTAACTGCTCTAAACTCTGATGAATTTCTCCTAAATGTTGATGTGTAAAGGGCTTGTACCAGGATAAATTATTATTTCTCCAGCTAAAGTGATTGGTAGTACTTAGTCCAACTCCAGCTCCTGTACTACCAGTGGTAGCATTAATGTGAACAGGACCATTTATTAAATTTTGGTTTGCCAAGGGTAAGAGTGCTAGTTGAATTGCAGTAGCAAAACATCCTGGATTAGCAATAGACTTTGAATTTTCAATCTTTTCTTTTTGAAGTTCAGGAAGACCATACACAAAATTCCTCCCTTCAAAAGCTTGGTCAGCTTCTAGTCTAAAATCATTTCCTAAATCGATAATAATGGTTTTATCAGAAAAAGAATGTTCTTTTAAAAAAGTTTTTGAATTACCATGCCCTAAGCATAAATATAAAATATCAATATCTGATTCAATAGAATCTGTAAAGTCTAGTGATACAGTTCCTAAAAGATCTTGGTGAACAGAATTTAGTGATTTCCCAGACCTTGTAGTGCTGTAAACAAAAGACAATTTTAATGCTGGATGTTGAAGGACTAAACGAATGAGTTCACCTCCCGTGTAGCCTGAACCTCCAATAATTCCTACATTTTTCATAATTTTTTATTGATATTTTGATATATTTTTGTGGCATTAGCAGTGAGCTTAATAAATCCTTTTACTTCATCTGAAGTCCATCCTTTGTTCATTTCTCCATAGCTTCCAAACTCTGCTTGCATCAGATCATTTGGAGACGAAATACCAAGAAGCTCAAAGCGATAAGGGTGAAGCTTAATAGAAACGGTTCCACTTACTTGTTTTTGACTACTTTCCATAAATGCCTCCATGTCTCGCATTACAGGATCTAAATAATGTCCTTCATGTAGTTGCATTCCATAGAAATTGGCTAATTGTTCTTTTTGATATAGTTGCCATTTTGTTAAAGTGTGTTTTTCTAAAAGGTGGTGTGCCTTAATAATAATTATAGAAGCAGCGGCTTCAAAACCTACTCTTCCTTTTATTCCTATTATGGTATCGCCAACATGAATATCTCTTCCAATAGCAAATTTTTTTGCATGCTCTTGAAGTTTTTGAATTAATTCCACTGGAGACCCTAATGTTTTGTTTACCTTGATGAGTTCTCCTTTTTTAAAACTAAGAGTTAAAAATTTGGGAGTTTCTGTTTTAAGCTGACTTGGGTAAGCTGCCTCTGGTAATGGAGAATTGGAGGTAAGAGTTTCTGCTCCACCGACACTTGTTCCCCATAAACCTTGATTTATAGAATATTTTGCTTTTTCCCAAGGGAGATTAATACCTTGAGTTTTTAAATATTTTATTTCATCTTCTCTAGATAGTTGGAGATCTCTAATTAAGGTGATGATTTTTATTTCAGGGGCTAATACTTGAAAAATCATATCAAAACGTACCTGATCATTTCCTGCGCCCGTGCTGCCATGAGCAATATACTTTGCTCCAATTTTTTTGGCATAATTAATAACTTCTATAGCCTGAATAATTCGTTCTGCACTAACGGAAAGGGGGTAATTATTGTTTCGTAAAACATTACCGTAAATAAGGAATTTTACAATTTTGTTATAAAAAGAATCTAAAGCATCAATATTTTTGTACAAATGTGCACCCATTTGATATGCCTTTTCTTGAATGATTTCAATTTCATTTTGAGAAAAACCACCGGTATTAATACTGACAGCATGAACTTCAAAATCATCTTGAGAAAGTTTTTGAAGTGAATATGAAGTATCTAATCCTCCACTATAGGCCAAAACCAATTTAGATTTATTTATCATTTTTATTTTTTAGTGAAATTGCTGTTTTAATTCTTTGCACTATTTTTTTATTAATAAGTATATTTTTTATTTCTTTTTTTGGGTCAAATAACATCCCAGTACATAAACACATTTGGCGTTCTGTCCTGGTTAAAATATCATAATTTTTACAAGTTTGACAGCCTTTCCAAAATTCAGGATCATCTGTAAGTTCTGAAAAGTGAACTGGTTTATAACCTAGTTCATAATTTATTTTCATAACAGGCATACCTGTGGTGATTCCAAAAATTTTAGCCTTCGGATATTTTTTTAAAGAAAGTTTAAATACTTCTCTTTTAATTTTTTTAGCAAGACCTTTTCCGCGTTGCTTAGGAGTAACAATTAATCCGGAATGAGCTACATATTTTCCATGCCCCCAAACCTCTATGTAACAAAAACCAGCAAATGAATTATTTTCAATCGCTATAACTGCATTGCCATTTTTAATTTTTGTAGCAATATATTCAGGAGTACGTCTGGCGATTCCAGTGCCTCTGTTTTTTGCAGAATCATCAATGCATGCACTGATATTTTTAGCATAAGAAATGTGTTCCGCAGTAGCGCGTAATATTTTCATTTTGTGTATTAATAGATAAGAAATTTGTTTAGTACGAGAAGAGAGAAGGGCACACCGTACTCCATAAATAAGCTACACCCCTAGGGGCGACGAAACATCTGGCGCAACGGAAGTGATGAAGTGCCTGGAAAATTATATAAAAGTGTTGTTTTGAACATAACACTGCAAATATCACTAATTTTTATTAGATATCAAAAAATATATTTATTAGTACATATTATTAAGATCTATATTATTGGATGACGAATGTTTATCTTTGTGGTTTATAAAACTATAACAATTGAATATTAACCTCACTGCTCTTACTGGAAAGCGATTTTTACTTGCTCACAGTGGTGGCTTGGATAGTAGTGTGTTAGCAAATTTATTACTTGAAGCTTCAGTTGATTTTAGTGTAGCACATTGTAATTTTCAATTGAGAGGATCTGAAAGTGACGACGATTTCTTTTTTGTTGAAAAATGGTGTCAAAAACACAGTATCCCTTTTTTTTCAAATATTTTTTCTACTAAAGCCTACATGGAGTTCCATAAAAAGAGCACCCAATTGGCAGCTAGAGAATTAAGGTATGAGTGGTTTAATTGTTTATTGGCAATATATAATTTTGAAGCTTTAATAACAGCACATCATCTAAATGATCAACTCGAAACTTTTTTTATAAATACTACTAGAGGTACTGGTATTTCAGGTCTTTTAGGGATTCAAGAAAATAACAAATTGTATCGACCTTTGCTTCAAGTGTCTAAAAATTCCTTAGTTATTTATGCGGAAAAGCATGATATTAAATGGCGTGAAGATCGATCAAATGAGACAAACGATTATTTACGTAATAGCGTTCGACATCTTGTTTTAGACCCTTTAATAAAAATCCAGCCAAAGGCACTAGACAATTTCAAAACTACTCTGAGACATTTAACTGAAGCCAATTCTTTTATTCATAATTCGTTGGATACTCTAAAGCAATCGACTTTCATTCAGCAAACCGATTATGTAAGTATATCGATAGCTGGATTAAAAAAAATTCCTCAATCTTCATTTTGTATTCATCACTGGTTTTCTCCTCTAGGTTTTGAAGCTTTGGAGGTTATAAAGCTATTAAATGCTGATAGCGGAAAAATATTAATATCCAAGACCAATCGACTGTTGCGTGATCGATCAGTTTTAATATTGACAGAAATCCCCATCAAAATAAAAGACTCTTTTAAAATTGATTTAAAAAGTTCTAAGATCACGGTGCCCATTAATTTATCATGGAAGTTTATTAATACGGTTTCTTTTTCTTGGAAGTCAAATGAAGCAGCACTAGATTACAAATTGTTAAAAAAGCCTCTTTTAATTCGTAAATCAATCAAAGGAGATTACTTTTATCCGACAGGAATGTCTGGTAAAAAGCTTCTTAGTAAGTTCTTTAAAGATGAAAAATATTCTCTTTTGGAAAAGGAAGAACAGTGGCTTTTATGTTCAGGTGATCAAATTGTTTGGGTAGTTGGTAAAAGATGCGACCAACGTTTTGCAGCAGATAAAAAAACTAAAAAAACCATATTAATATCATGTTTATGAAAATGAAGTGGGTAATGTTTTTATTGGGAACTATTTTTGTTCAAGCTCAGCTTGATTCAGAGCCCGTAGTTTGGGAAACTTACATAGAAAAAACTGAAGATAACTGCATCATACTTTTTTTCGAGGCCAGTATTGCTCCAAAGTGGCATTTATATTCTCAATTTTCAAGTAAAGATGGTGCCTTACCTACTGAATTTGTTTTTAATCCTAGCGGATATGAGAGAATTGGTAAAGTTGAAGAAAGTACTTCAGTTACAGAATATGATAATGTATTTGAAATGGATTTGACCTATTTTAATGATCGGGCCACTTTTCAGCAAGAATTATTTATATCAGATTCTTCTTTATCGACAATATCTGTAGAGGTTAATTACCAAGCCTGCGATGATAAACTCTGTATTTTTAGATCTGAAATCTTTAGATTTTCATTAGACGGAAATGATGTTGCTAACAAACTAGTAACTGATCAGACAAGTCAACGTCTCTCCTCTGAGTTAAAGCTTGAATTATTGAATACGGACTTATTAGAAAGTACACTTTCAGAAGAAATCACCAATTCTTTGTCAAATATTTTCTTATTAGGGTTTATCGCTGGTTTGCTTGCACTATTAACACCTTGTGTTTTTCCGATGATACCACTCACAGTATCTTTTTTCTTAAAACAAGCTAATAGCCGCTCTAATGGAGTTTATAATGCTTTGTTGTATGCTTTTTTTATTGTGTTAATTTATGGTTTGTTAAGTCTTCCTTTTCATTTTATTGACTCTTTAAATCCTGAAATTTTAAACACACTAGCTACAAATGTAACCCTAAATTTGATCTTTTTTGGAGTGTTTGTATTTTTCGCATTTTCCTTTTTTGGATTTTATGAATTGACACTTCCCTCAAAATGGGGAAACAAAACAGATCAAGGCACTTCTTTTAAGGGTGGTATTGGTATTTTTTTCATGGCACTTACCTTAGCGATTGTTTCTTTTTCCTGTACAGGACCAATTTTAGGAACCTTGTTAGCAGGTTCATTAACTGCTGACGGAGGAGCTATACAGCTTAGTGCGGGAATGTTAGGTTTTGGTGTTGCTTTAGGCTTTCCTTTTGGGCTTTTTGCATTATTCCCCAATGCATTAAATGCATTACCAAAATCTGGAGGATGGATGACTACTTTTAAGGTTTTTTTAGGTTTTTTAGAATTAGCACTTGCATTAAAATTCCTTTCAAATGCTGATCTAGTTGCTCATTGGGATTTGTTGAAACGTGAAGTTTTTATTGCAATTTGGGCCTTCATTTCTTTGCTATTAACCCTTTATCTTTTTGGTGTGATTAGTTTTAAGCATGACGTTAAACAAAAACTGAGTATTCTTAGGATAATAGTTGCAACTCTCAGTTTTCTTTTTACATCTTTTCTAGTGTATGGATTATTTTCAGATGAAAATGAATTCAAAATTTTAAGTGGATTTCCACCTCCTGAATTTTATAGTATATCTTCAAAAGAGTCAGACTGCCCTTTAGGTTTAGACTGTTATAAAGATTATTCAACTGGTATTGCAATGGCCAAAGCAACAAATAAACCTATTCTATTAGATTTTACTGGCTGGGCGTGTGTTAATTGTCGTAAAATGGAAGAAAATGTATGGTCAGATTCTGAGATATTTTCTTTGTTAAATGAAAATTACATAATCATTTCTCTTTATGTAGATGATGGTAAAGAACTTTCTAAAGATGCGCAATTCAATTATCAATATCCAGATGGCCGTATTAAGGTAATTAATACAGTAGGAAAGAAGTGGGCTACATTTCAGGCAATAAATTTTAAAACGGCTTCTCAGCCTTATTATGTTCAGATGATGTCAGATGGTAAAATACTTAATAGTGCTATTCAGTATACTGATATCCCAACTTTTAAAGCTTGGTTAAAAAAGGGATTAAAGAATAGTAAAAAGGAACCTCCCAAAGCTAAATACCTTACTTTTTAGCATTTAAAAGCTATCTTTCAAAGTAAACTTCTTTAAAAGGGATACGGAAACGATCTCCGTAAATTCCCTCAGGCATTCTAATTCCACAACCAATGACCATACTAATTTCGGCAGTCTTAGGTAGGTTTAGTATTTTTTTTAATTTCTTCGAATCAAAACCTTCCATTGGGCAGGTATCATATCCTTGGGCCGCCATACTCATCATGAAATTTTGTGAGGCCAAAGCAACGCTTTTATGTCCAACAACCCTGAGGTCTGAGGCGCTAACTTCCCTGTAAGAAGTTTTGTTGTTTCTAAAGAATGCTGTTCCAAATTTATTTAAAAATCCTTGAATCTGACTTCCACCACGATAAAGCTTGGGAATTATTTTTTGATAATAACTTAAGGCTCTTTCTTGGGTTTTTGAGTCAACGATATTGTTTTTACTAAACCCTTTTTTAATGAATTCAATGTTAGCCTCAACACGTTCAGGCCATAAATCTCTGCGAACAACAGGGATTACAAGTTGAAGTGCTGTTTTTGCAGCTGGTTGGTTAAAACAGGTAGCTGCAATTGCTTTTTTCTGATCTTCAGACGTAATATGGTAGAATTCCCAAAGTTGTAAGTTGCTACTGGTGGGTGCTAATGTAGCGTGTTTAATACATTGTCTTACTACTTCTGAGTCAATAGGTTGCTTTGCATCATAAACCCTCACAGACCTTCTATGAGCGATTGCCTCAGAAAATGTTTTTTCTTTCATACTTATAATTTTTTCAATAGAAATTTTAGAAATTTTAATGATTTAGGGTAAGGGGCATAGCGTTGAGGTAAATCAAACCAAAAGGGACGTTTAACAAGTGGTTTTGCATGTGTAAAAATATCAAAGCTATATTTCCCATGATATGATCCATTTCCACTTGTTCCAATACCTCCAAAAGGTAAGTTTGTATTGGAGAAATGAATTACAGTATCATTAACAACTCCACCTCCAAAAGAATACTTTTTAATTAAATTATTTATAAATTTTTTAGATGAACTAAAAATATAAAAGGCTAAAGGATTTTTAAGTTTGCTTAAAACAAGATCAAGGTCTTCTTCTGTTTGATAGGATAATACAGGAAGGATTGGGCCAAAAATCTCATCTTCAATTAGACGGCTATCCATCGCAGGTTCGTTTACAAGTGTGGGTTCAAAATAAAGACTTTCTCTATCCATGTTCCCGCCAAATAAAATATTTTCGTTGTGTAAATCTTTTTTTAATTTGTCAAAATGTTTATTGTGAATTAGACGTCCGTAATCATCAGATTTTTTTGCATCAGGACCAAAGGCTTTTTCTATTTCTTGAATCAACGCCTTAATTAAATCATCTTTGTGATCTTTTTTAACTAATATATAATCTGGAGCAATACATGTTTGTCCACAATTAAGAAATTTACCCCAAATAATTCTCCGTGCTGTTTTTTGAATAGGCGTAGTTCCATCAACTACACACGGACTTTTGCCACCTAATTCTAGAGTTGTTGGAGTTAAAAATTCTGCAGCAGCTTTTGCTACAATTCTACCTACATGAGTGCTTCCAGTATAAAATATATAATCCCATTGATATTTTAATAAAGCTTCACCTACGGTAACATCCCCTTGAATTACTTTTACCCAATTTTCAGGAAAAACCTCCATTAATATTTTTTCTATAATTTGAGCCGTATGGGGTGCGGATTCTGAAGGTTTTAAAACTGCTGTATTACCCGCAGCAATTGCTCCAATAAATGGAATCATAGCTAGTTGGAAAGGATAATTCCAAGGGGAAATTAGTAAGACAGTTCCGTAGGGTTCTGAAATAATAAAATCTTGTGAAGGAAAACTTAAAAGACTTCCAGAAACTCGTTTTGGAGCCGCCCAATCTTTAATGTTTTTTATTAACAGTGATAATTCTTTTTGAACCATCAAAACCTCACTAGTATAAGATTCAAAAGCAGGTTTTCTTAAATCTAAAAACAATGCATCCATGATGCTTGCTTCTTTTTTGTCAAGTAATTTCTTTAACTTCTTGAGGTATTGAATTCTTTTTTTTACACCATCTGTTTTATGTTGTTTAAAAAAAATACGATGGTCCTTTTGAACTTTTAAAATAAATGAACGCCCACTATTTTTCAATTTTTTTATGTAAAGTTACTAAAAAACAAAGCTCCATTTTTTAAGTGATTGAATGTCTTAAAATATAATAACAAAGTAGTTGATTATCAGTACTTTAATAGGTATTTATAAAGGTTGGGTATAGGAGTGTAATTTTAAACAAACTAAATTGAATTCTAAACATGTATTATATTCGTGAATATTTTTCAATTAATGACTTTAAATAAATACAGTAAATTAGTTACTCAAGATTCGACTCAACCTGCAGCACAAGCTATGCTTCATGCTATTGGATTGACAGATGATGATTTTAAAAAACCTCTTGTGGGTATCGCTTCTACTGGTTATGAAGGAAATCCTTGTAACATGCATTTAAATGATCTTTCACAAGATATTAAAGTTGGGATTAATTCGCAATCAATTGTCGGTTTAGTATTCAACACCATCGGGGTAAGTGATGGTATTTCTATGGGAACTCCTGGAATGCGATTTTCACTTCCTTCGAGAGATATAATTGCCGATTCTATAGAGACAGTAGTCCAAGCAATGTCTTATGACGGTTTAGTTACCGTTGTTGGATGTGACAAGAACATGCCAGGTGCACTTATGGCAATGCTTCGATTAAACCGACCTTCTATCCTTGTTTATGGAGGCACTATTGCAGCTGGTTGTCATAATAACAAAGAGTTAGATGTTGTTTCAGCTTTTGAAGCTTGGGGAGAAAAAGTTGCAGGAAAAATTGACGAGAAAGAATATAAAAACGTTATTAAAAATGCATGTCCAGGCGCAGGGGCCTGTGGAGGGATGTATACAGCAAACACTATGGCTTCTGCTATAGAGGCTTGCGGAATGGCACTTCCATATAACGCTTCTAATCCTGCAGTAAGTAAAGACAAAAAAGAAGAATGTTTAGTGCTTGGTACTCACATTAAAAACTTATTAGAACTTGATCTTAAGCCACTGGATATTGTTACAAAAAAAGCATTAGAAAATGCATTGCGTTTAATTGCTGTTTTAGGAGGATCAACAAATGCAGTACTTCATTTTTTAGCAATTGCTAAAGCAGCTGAAATTGATTTAACCATTGACGATTTCCAACGAATTAGTGATACTACACCTTTCTTAGCGGATTTAAAGCCAAGTGGAAAATACTTAATGAAAGATTTACATGCTGTAGGAGGAGTTCCTGCAGTTATGAAGTATATGTTGGAACAAGGAATGTTACATGGTGACTGTATGACGGTAACCGGTAAAACTTTAGCCGAAAATTTAGCTTCTGTCCCTGGTTTGTTAGAAAATCAAAAAGTAATCAGACCTGTAGAACAACCAATAAAGGAAACAGGTCATATTCGAATTTTAAAAGGAAATCTTGCTACGGGTGGTTCTGTAGCTAAAATAACAGGTAAAGAAGGACTTCTTTTTAAAGGACCTGCGCGTGTTTTTGATGGAGAATATGCTGCAAATGATGGTATTAGAGATGGCAAAGTAAAATCCGGTGACGTAGTAGTTATTCGTTACGAAGGTCCAAAAGGAGGTCCTGGAATGCCCGAGATGTTAAAGCCTACCGCTGCTATTATGGGTGCAGGTTTAGGCAAGAATGTTGCCTTAATTACTGATGGTCGTTTCTCTGGAGGAACTCATGGTTTTGTTGTCGGTCACATTGTCCCTGAGGCTCAAGAAGGAGGTGCGATTGGTCTACTGCAGAATGGTGATATAATTACCATTGATGCAGAGAAAAATATTTTAAGTGTTGGTTTAAGCGATACTGAACTTTTTAAGCGAAAAGAAGCTTGGGTAAAACCACCTTATAAATTTAAACAAGGGGTATTATTTAAATATATTAAAAGTGTAAAAACAGCCTCTCAAGGATGTGTTACTGACTCTGAATAGTTATGAAAAACCACAAAAATCAAAAGAACCAAAAGTCTCCAAATGATTCTATTACTATTTCTGGAGCAGAAGCAGTTATTCGTTGTTTATTAGCAGAAGATGCTAATTTAGTTTATGGATATCCTGGAGGGGCAATCATGCCTATTTATGATGAATTATATAAGTATAAAGATCAATTACACCATGTGCTAACGCGTCACGAACAAGGAGCAACTCATGCTGCACAAGGTTTTGCCCGTACTTCAGGTAAAGTAGGGGTGGCTCTTGCTACTTCTGGTCCTGGTGCAACTAATTTGGTAACAGGAATAGCAGATGCACAAATTGATTCAACTCCTATGGTTTGTATAACTGGTCAGGTAGCTTCTCATTTACTAGGATCAGATGCTTTTCAAGAAACAGACATTATTGGAATTTCTACACCAGTTACAAAATGGAATTATCAAATCACTAAGGCAAGTGAGATTCCCGAAATCATGGCCAAAGCATTCTATATAGCACGTTCTGGAAGACCAGGACCTGTTTTAATTGACATAACAAAAGATGCTCAGTTTGAAATGTTTGATTTCAATTATGTCAAATGTACAGGGATTCGTAGTTATTGGCCCAATCCACCATTAAATTCTAATCATTTAGAGGAGGCTCTTCAGCTCATCAATGAGGCTAAAAAGCCATTTATTGTTTGGGGACAGGGTGTGATTTTAGGTCAAGCAGAAGAAGAATTTAAAGCATTTGTTGAAAAATCTGGTATTCCAGCAGCCTGGACTATTTTAGGTCTCTCAGCCCTTCCTACCGATCACCCTTTAAATCGAGGTATGGTTGGAATGCACGGAAACTATGCGCCTAATTTATTAACTAACGAATGTGATTTGTTAATTGCCATAGGTATGCGTTTTGATGACCGAGTTACGGGTGATCTAAACACCTATGCTAAACAAGCTAAAGTCCTTCACTTAGAATTAGATCCTGCTGAAGTAAATAAAAATGTAAAGGCTGATGTAGCACTAATAACTAATTGTAAAACCAGTTTAAACGCACTGACAAAAAGAATTTCTAAAAACACCTTCACGAAGTGGTTAAAACGTTTTGATGCATTAGATGTTATTGAAAATGAAAAGGTGATTAAAGGAGATTTATTTCCTATAAAACCAGGGATTACGATGGGTGAGAGTATTGCGATGATTAATAAATACACTAAAGGCGATGCTGTTATTGTAACCGACGTAGGGCAACATCAAATGGTAGCTTGTCGCTATGCAAAATTTAATCAATCAAAAAGTAATGTTACTTCAGGAGGATTAGGAACTATGGGTTTCGCGCTTCCAGCGGCCATTGGTGCTAAAATGGGAGCTCCTATTAGAGAGGTAGTTGCAGTGATCGGTGATGGAGGCTATCAAATGACCATTCAAGAATTAGGAACTATTTTTCAACAACAAGTTGCGGTAAAAATCGTGATTTTGAATAATGATTTCCTTGGGATGGTTCGTCAATGGCAGCAATTGTTTTTTGACAAACGATATGCTTCTACAGAAATGACAAATCCAGATTTTGTGACTATAGCAAAAGGATATCATATAGAAGCAGAACGTGTTGAAAAACGTGAAGATTTAGACCAAGCAGTTGGAAGGATGATTGCCTCTGACAAGCCTTTTTTTTTAGAAATATGTGTTGAAAAAGAAAATAATGTTTTTCCAATGATTCCAACTGGAGCAAGTGTATCAGATATTAGATTAGAATAACCATGGAGAAAAAGACCTATACCATATCAGTGTATTCTGAAAACAATATTGGCTTGCTTAATCGTATTTCTGCCATTTTTTTAAAGCGTCACATAAACTTAGAAAGTTTTTCAACGTCAGAATCTGAAATACCCAATGTTTTTCGGTTTGTAATTGTTATCAATATCACACCCGATAAAGTTCATAAAATAGTTCAGCAAATTGAAAAACAAATAGATGTTATTAAAGCATATTATCATACCGATGAGGAAACTATTTTTCAAGAAAATGCGCTTTACAAAGTTAAATCTAGTTTTCTTTTTGAAGAACGTCAAATTCAAAACATTATTAAAGCAAGTCATGCAAAAATAGTCACTGTATCACCTGAATTTTTTGTTATTGAAAAAACAGGATTTAGAGAAGAAACAGAACAGTTACGAAAAGATTTATCACCTTTTGGTTTGTTACAGTTTGTTCGTTCAGGACGAATTTCAGTAACTAAAGAAAAAATGGGCATTTCAGAGATATTAAATACCTTTAAAAATAATAATTAATAAAAATTATGTCAAATTACTTCAATCAATTATCATTACGTAATCAACTTCATCAATTAGGACAATGCCGTTTCATGGATGCCTCAGAATTTGAAGATGGAATCAAGGTTTTAGCAGGAAAAAAAATTGTAATCGTTGGCTGTGGAGCTCAAGGTTTAAATCAAGGATTAAACATGCGTGATTCAGGTTTGAATATTTCTTATGCACTTCGTGAGGAAGCTATAAAACAAAAAAGGGCTTCGTATCAAAATGCTGTTTCTAATAATTTTGATGTAGGAACCTATGATGTTTTAATTCCTGCTGCAGACGTTGTAATTAATTTAACACCTGACAAAAACCATACTCCTGTTGTGAAAGCTGTAATGCCTTTAATGAAAAAAGGAGCAACACTTTCTTATTCTCATGGATTTAATATAGTTGAAGAAGGAACGAAAATTAGAGAAGATCTTACTGTAATTATGGTAGCTCCCAAATGTCCCGGTTCAGAAGTTAGAGAAGAATATAAACGTGGTTTTGGAGTACCAACACTTATAGCAGTTCATCCTGAAAATGATCCTCAAGAAAATGGACTTGCACAAGCAAAAGCTTATGCTTTTGCAACCGGAGGTCATCGTGCAGGTGTTTTAGAATCATCTTTTGTAGCCGAAGTTAAATCTGATCTAATGGGTGAACAAACAATCCTCTGTGGTGTTCTTCAAACTGGATCAATTTTAAGTTTTGATAAGATGGTTGAAGAGGGGATAGAGGCAAGTTATGCTGCCAAACTTATTCAATACGGATGGGAAACCATTACAGAAGCTTTAAAGCATGGTGGTATAACAAATATGATGGATCGTTTGTCAAATCCTGCCAAAATTAAAGCATTTGAATTATCAGAACAACTTAAGGAAATTTTGACTCCATTATTTCAAAAGCATATGGATGATATTATGTCTGGACACTTTTCAAAAACAATGATGGAAGACTGGGCGAATGACGATAAAAATCTTTTGTCATGGAGAGCTGTAACAGGAGAAACAGCTTTCGAAAAAACAGTGATCACTGACCAAGAAATTACCGACCAAGAATTTTTTGACCACGGAATTTTAATGGTTGCGTTTGTTCGTGCTGGAGTAGAATTGGCCTTTGACACTATGGTTGCTGCTGGTATCAAAGAAGAGTCTGCTTATTACGAATCTCTGCATGAAACTCCATTAATAGCCAATACAATTGCACGTAAAAAATTATTTGAAATGAACCGGATTATTTCTGATACAGCAGAATATGGTTGTTATCTTTTTGACCATGCAGCAAAACCAATGCTTACTAAATTTATGAAAGGTATTAAGAAATCAGTTATTGGAGCTGGCATATCAACAACAGACCTTGGTGTTGATAATAAAAAATTAATAGACATCAATGAAATTATTCGTTACCATCCAGTGGAGATGATTGGATATGAACTCCGAGCATCTATGGTTGCGATGAAGAAAATTGTTTAATGGAAAGAGTAATGCCTTCTTTAGAGGGAGTGTATAATGCTGCACAAACATTAAATAAGGTTTGTAAAAAAACTCCTTTAGAGTTGAACGAGCGTCTATCCGAATTGGTGCGTGCTTCAGTGCTTTTAAAGCGTGAAGATTTACAACAAATCCGTTCTTTTAAAATTAGAGGTGCCTTTAATAAAATTGCTTCACTTACAAATGATGAATGTGAAAAAGGTATTGTATGTGCTAGTGCTGGAAACCACGCGCAAGGATTTGCTCTAGCCTGTAAACAGCTAAAGATATATGGTGTAGTATACATGCCCGCAACAACTCCTCATCAAAAAATAGCACAGGTAGCTATGTTTGGTGGTTCTTTTGTAAGAATTGAATTAACAGGTGATACGTATGATGCCTGTCAAAAAGTAGCAATTAAAATAGCGCATGAGAATAATAAAATTTTAATTCATTCTTTTAATGATTTAAAGGTAATAGAAGGACAAGCTACAATTGCTTTAGAAATGTTAGCGCAACATAAAGGAATTTTCGATTATATAATTGTACCTATTGGTGGTGGGGGATTAATTTCGGGAATTATCACTGTTTTTAAAGAATTGTCGCCCTCCACTAAAATTATAGGAGTTGAGCCTGAAGGAGCTTCTTCAATGAAATTTGCTTTGGATAGAGGTGAGTGTGTTGCACTTAATGAAATAGATCCTTTTGTTGATGGAGCAGCCGTAAAAAAGGTAGGTGATCTACCTTATGCTATTTGTAAGGATAGCCTGGATAAAATCATAACTGTTCCCGAAGGCAAAATTTGTCAGAGTATTTTGGATTTATATAACATAGAAGGAATTGTAGCTGAACCAGCCGGTGCATTAGCAATATCAGCTCTTGATTTTTTAGGAGAAGAGGTTAGAGGTGCATCAATTGGAGTTCTATTGTGTGGTGGAAATAATGATATTTTAAGAATGCCAGAAATTAAAGAACGAGCACTTTTATATGCAAATTTGAAACACTATTTTTTAGTTCAATTTCCTCAACGTGCTGGTTCATTAAAACAATTTGTTTCTAAAATTTTAGGGCCAAATGATGATATTACATATTTTGAATTTTCAAAAAAGAGTTTTCGTCCCAATACAACAGCACTAGTGGGAATTGAGGTTTTAATGGTTACAGATTATCAGCGTTTGGTTGATAGTATGAAAAGTAATAACTTCAAATTTGATTATTTGAATAACAAACAAAGCTTATTTGAGTTTTTAATCTAAAAAAAATAAAAAAAATGAAAGTAATGATAAATGAAATTCCTAAAGAATTTCAAATTAAGCCTTATGCGTGTGATCAATATCTTGTAAATGGTCATTTAAAAACATGGAAAGGCGCAACTTCAAATGTTTATTCAACCATTAAGACTAAAGATTCTTCAGGTGAGCTAGTTCCGACATTATTAGGGTCTATTCCTGATATGGAAACACCACCAGCATTAGAGGCCTTAGAGGCTGCGGAAATGGCATTTCAAAGGGGTCAAGGCTTATGGCCTACAATGAAGGTAGGAGATCGTTTAAAGCATATGGAAACTTTTGTTGAAAAAATGAAAGAACACCGTGAGGAAGTTGTAAAACTTTTAATGTGGGAAATATGTAAAAATAAATCAGACTCTTACAAAGAGTTTGACAGAACAGTAGACTACATAATTGATACTATTGAAGCTTATAAAAATCTAGATCGTAAAGGTGCTAAATTTGATAAACAAGGAGATGTGTATGCGCATATAAGGAGAGGTCCCCTGGGCGTTGTTTTGTGTTTAGGTCCCTATAATTATCCTTTAAATGAAACTTTTTGTTTGCTTATTCCTGCTATTATAATGGGGAATACTGCTATTTTTAAACCAGCAAAGCATGGGGTACTTCTTATTGCTCCCTTACTTAGGGCTTTTCAAGAAAGTTTTCCTCCAGGGGTAGTGAATATTTTATTCGGGAGAGGTCGTAAAATCGCATCTCCTATCATGGAAACTGGTAAAATTGATGTCTTAGCTCTTATTGGTCATAGTTCGTCAGCTGTTTCTTTACAAGATCTACATCCAAACAAAAATCGACTTCGTTTGGTTTTAGGTCTTGAAGCTAAAAATCCAGGAATTATTCTTCCAGATGCTGATTTAGACCATACTATAAAAGAATGTATTTCGGGAACATTGTCCTATAATGGACAACGTTGTACCGCTTTAAAAGTTCTATATGTCCACGAATCCATTGTAGATGAATTTAATCGTCGTTTTGCAGTGGCTGTTGATGCGCTAAAATTCGGAATGCCTTGGGAAGATACTTTTTTAACTCCCCTTCCTGAACCAACTAAACCAAAGTATATTCAAGAGTTAATAGATGATGCAGTTTCAAAAGGTGCGAAAATATTAAATAAACGTGGAGGTGATTTATCTGATAATTATTGTTTTCCAGCAGTTTTATATCCCGTGGACGAATCTATGAACTTATACCACGAAGAACAATTTGGTCCAGTAGTGCCAATTATTTCTTACAAAGAAATTGATGAACCTTTAGATGCTATGGCCGCTTCTGATTATGGTCAACAAGTAAGTTTATTTGGAAGAGATGTAAGGAAAATTGGACCATTAATAGATACATTAGCAAATTTGGTATGTCGAGTAAATTTGAACTCTGCCTGTCAACGCGGACCTGATGTGTATCCATTTACTGGTCGGAAGAATTCTGCCGTAAGTACATTAAGTGTTTATGATGCCTTACGCTCTTTTTCTATTCGTACTTTTTTAGCTTCTAAAGACACTCCTTATAACAAGGAAATTTTAGAGAGTTTACTGAATTCAGATAGCTCAAATTTTGTTTCTACGGAATATTTACTCTAGTATTAAAATAAGAATTAACATTAACATCCTGGATCAGAGTATTTATAGCGGATTAATTTCATTTAAAAAAAAGGACATAAATTTTAGTCTTGTATTATTATAAGTGAAATCGAAAAGGTTAAAATAATTAGTCAGTTTTTTTTCTAAAGGACATAAATATAAAATTTTGCGTAGTATCAAAAGGAGTAATATGAACTTCTTCTTTCTCTTCAATTATTTTAAATTTTTTTTTAAAATTAGCTTTAAGTTTATCGAAATCATATTGGGAGATATTTAATCCACTACATTTTAATGGACCATTTTCTGAAAATGTTCCAATCACTAATCCTTCCGAAACATAGCGATTTATTTTTTCAGTATAATTCTCTATTTGTGAGGCTTCTGTTAGAAAATGAAACGCCGCTCTATCATGCCAAATAGAATAATTTCTATTGGGTTTAAAGTCTAATATGTCACAAACAATCCAGCTAACTTTTTTGGCGGTTTCTCCTAAGCGCTCTTGGGCACAAAGAAGTGCTTTTTCTGAAATATCCAAAACAGTAATATCTGTAAATCCTTCTTTTATTAGAACATCTACTAAATGACTATCTCCCCCACCAACATCGATTATAGGTTTAGAAGAATCAATTTTTAATGATTTAATAAATTCTATTGAAGTTTTGGGATATTTTTGTGTCCAACTAACTTCTTGGGGTGTTTTAGTATTGTAAACAGTTTCCCAATGTTTTTTTTTATTCATTATTTAAAGATTTAGCCAATAATTAACTTTTAAGGTTAGGCTCCAGCCCCTAGAAACTTTTGGTACAATTATTTCATTGCTATTAAAAACTAAAAATATGTCAGAAGCTGGCTTATAGCGCCATTGAAAGCGTGAATTAAAATTCCATAATCCAAGTTGTTCATTATATTGAAATAGATTTGAAAAGAAGATTTTATTTGTAAATGTCAAGTTTGCTTTTAGTCCTAATAACCAAAATGAATTTTCATTCCATGGAGCGGGTAATTCAATTTGATTGTAATTTATAACTGAATTAAGTTCAAGTATTGGCTGAAAGCGATACCCAAATTCACCAAGAAAAGCAGTTCGCTTTCCTTTTTCATAATACCCCCCTGTTAGAACTTCTGTTGAATAGGTAAAGCGGTTTTGAGGTTTTGAAATATACTTAACCTTATAACTGTTCCATTGATGTGTTGATCCTGCAAATAAGGATGAAATATTTGTTCGTAGTGGATCAAAGTCAGATAGGAGTTCTATACACTGTCTTCTCATTCCAACTGAAAATCTACTTCTATTTTTAAAGTTAAATAAATAGTCAAATTGTTCGGTTTGATCTTTTTTATTAAAATCCGTATCAAAATAATAAGTTCTTCCAATGCTTGGCCCGTGAGATAAAAGTGATGTATTTTTTTTAGTATAGGTTAAATGTCCAGCAGTTGCTTGAATTTTGATGTAGTTATTGCGAGGTATAAAACCTACTTCAGCACTATAATTTCCTGTTATATATTCTTGTTGTAATTTCCATTTCCAACGAGTAGATTGATATTCAATGTGAGAAGCAAATACTTCACCTTGTTTTGTTTTTATTGGACTTAATGATTTTAAGAACATTAGTTTGCTGTTCCAGAGGTTGTCAGCAGAAAAGTAATTATACTCTAAACCAATATTTCGATTATACTGAGACTGATTTATTTGATTTTCATTGAGCTTAACGTCTTGTTTGTTAATAAAGATTAGACTCACATTAGAACGATCAAATACTTTTCGCTGCAAGGAAACAACCCCAAAATTTTCTGCGGCTGTGTTTAAAATTTCATCGCTACGTGTTTGAATGTCCATAAGTCCAATACGCCAATTTTTGTCAATGTTTCCACTCAGCCTAATTCCAGCTTGAATTGGAACACCCAAACCAATTCTTCTAGAAAAAAATGGACGGATAGTTTTGTATCCAAAGTTTGAAAATAAATCTCCATTTTCTAAAAAAAACTGCCTTCTTTCAGGAAAAAATAATTCAAATCTATCTAGGTTTGTTACCTGTTGGTCTACTTCAGCTTGAGAAAAATCTGGATTTATAGTGGCGTCTAAATTTAATGATGAATTAAGGCTATATTTTAAATCGCCTCCAATTTTAATTTTATTATTTGATGTTCCCCTGTTTACGCTTTCTAGATTATTTGAAAAAAATGGGATTAAAGAAATGTTATTTCCTTGTTTTGGCGGTGGTGTATCCCATATGAGAGCGCCTGCATATGCTAGGGTTACAGAGGGAAATTGTCTTGGCACAGGTGCCCAGCTTGATTTTTCACTGGCTTTTAAATCAAGCCGACTAAAGTTGATTCCCCACTCTGTAATTGCTTTGTCATAACGAATGGACTTAAATGGTATAGCAATTTCACATACCCACTTTTTTTTATCAAACTTCACTTCAGAATACCATTTAGTATCCCAATTTAAATCTACATTTCGTCCATTATACATTGTCCCATCCCATTGAGCACCATAAGTATTCAGTCCAAAAGCAAAGCCAGTATTTTGATTATTGAAAGGATCTATAGCTACTAAGAAGTTGTCATTTTTACCAAAAGAAAAATCTCTTTTTAGCGACTCAATAACATAATCTCCTTGGATACTAGTATTGAAAAAAATGATTGCGATATATAAGTTTTCCTCATCAAAACTAACACGAGCTTCTGATAATTGTGTTGCCTTCCCTGAATCTACAGGTGTTATCATAAAAAAATCTTTAGCTATTTCAGCATCTTTCCAGGTAGTTTCATCCAGAATTCCGTCTATTTTGATAGACTCCTGTGTCTTTTTAATTGACAGGCGGTAATTTTCCAAGTTTATTTGTCCTAAAAGATGTAACGGTAGGCAACAAAAAAACAAGAGCTTGATGAGATTTTTTAACATAGTTTTAAAGAAAATACAAGTTGCTTTAAAAAGGAATTATTTTAAAACACGATTGTCATTTGAGCTCTATATTGTTTTAATAAAAGTATCCCATTTTTTCGCAAAAGAGCTCCATAAATAGTCATTTTTCACTTTTATCAAATTTTTTTGATACCTCATATAATTATTATCTTCCAACATATTTTTTATGTTTGCTGCTATTTCCTTGGGCTCTTTAGAGGTCCATTCGCCTGTTTTATCATTTTCAATAGGAGTCCTAAGTCCTTTGATATTAGAAACCAATATTGGTTTTTGATAAAAATAAGCAAGAGGAGTTACACCACTTTGAGTCGCGGTATGATAAGTTTGTGCAACGATATCTGAAGCTGAGAAAATTAATGCAATTTCCTTAGAATTTTTAAAGGTTAAGTCAAAAATAATACGATCACTTATCCCTAAATGAGTAACGAGATCAATATACTTTTTTGGGTTTTCATAACATTCCCCTGCTATATATAAAACGATGTTATTATTATTTAGAGGAGTTTCATTAAATGCTTTGATTATAAGCTCTAGTCCTTTATATTTTCTGATTAACCCAAAAAATAATACAACTTTAGTTTTCTCTGACACAGAAATTCTTTTTCTTGCTAACGATTTGTTAATTGGATCAGAAAGTGAGCTAGAAATTGGATGAAATCCCGTCCAAACTGGTTTTAAACTATCCTTCTTTACTTGTCTAGCTACATTATCTGAAAGAGTAGTAAAGCCATCCATTTGTTTTCCAAAATATATATTTAAAAAAGAGTCCCAAATTTTTGTTTCATGGGGAATCCAGTTGTCAACAAGCGCAATTTTTTTTATAAGTGAATTAATATTTTTGGCAATCACTCCATAAACAGGAGCTAGAAAGGGCGTGTAGTATCTAAAAACAACAGTTGTAGGATTTAGTTCATTGATTTTTTTTGCAACTTTTTTCCATCCAAAAGGCAAGTAGGCATGGATGTATTGTTTTATAATAATTGCCTTTGGGGCTTTTGCGAGAGATAACGGACTGCTTCCTGGAAACAAAAACTCAGGGTATAAGGTTGTAAAGGTTATTAATTTAACTGTTTTACCTTGTTCTTGTAGTGCTTTTGCAAGTTCATGTTGTGTGTCGGAAATCCCACCTCTATAAGGGTATGCAGGGCCTATGATGAGGTAGTCTAAAGTCTTATTAGACATTTTATATTGCTAATTTTCGATTCAGTTTTTTTGTTTTTGACCAAAACCCTATCCCAATTGTAAATAAAAAATAGAAAACAAAATAGACAGTAATTAATGGATATTCCTGTTTTAGAAATTGATGATAAGGAATTAGAAAAAACACAACTCCAAGAGATCCTCTGATTATTTCAAAGTTAGGTGCCCATTTGTAAAAATCCATTAAGGATGTAAAACCAAAAATAGAAAATAGTAAAACACCTCCGAAGCTTAGGCGAAAAGAAAATTCTAAGATCTCAAAATTTGTCAAGAAAAATAACAACATTATTACATGAGAGATAAAATGAAAGACAGCTATAAACTTCCATTGTGAAGTATAAAAAGGGCTATATTTTAACGAATTGTCAACTGGGCGAGGAGTAATTGGGAATTTATTTTCCACATCTTCTGGCCTCCATCCTGTCGGCATGAACCATATTTTAAACTTATCTTTCCATTTTTGTGAATACCAAGCATCTTTTGTAATACCCCATAAATGTTGATAATTTATTATAATTGGATTCCAACTATTGGATGGTTTTAGAGTCCCGTATATTGGAGGGACTTCTTCTAACTCCTCTTGAAAAGTACCAAATATTCGATCCCAAACGCAAAAAATAGCAGACAAATTTTTATCAATATATATTGGGTTAATTGCATGGTGAACTCTGTGTTGTGAAGGGGTTACCAAAATATATTCAAGTAAACCTAATTTTCCAATATGACGAGTGTGATACCAAAATTGAGCAAATAAGTGAAGTGGTGTCAATACCATAATTATATCTGAAGGGATCCCTATTAATGCTGCTGGAATCAAAAAGAGGGCATTAAAGGCTACAATATTTGAAATACTTTGTCTTAGCGCACAAGCAAGATTGAATTCCTCGCTACTATGATGAATCATATGTTTGTTCCAAAAAATATTTATTTTATGAGCTAGTCGGTGGATCCAATATTGAGCAAAATCAATACATATAAATGCAGTAATAAATAAGATCAATGTACTTTCTTGCTCCCAAAGACCAATATTCTTTAGCATGAAGGGATATGAAACTAATACTAAAGCTAGACCTAAAGCATCTTTAATAACCATTGATATTCCAGAGCTTAAACTGGCGATGGTGTCCATAAAAGTGTAGGTTTGTTTTTTTGTAAAATGACCATATAACACTTCTATGACTAAAAGCATAAAAAACATTGGTATTACCCATAATAAAACAGCAGCATACGCCTCCATAGTTCTTAATTTCTTTAAAAATAAGAAATTAAGAACTAATTACCCACTTACCTAGTTTTAATAGAGGCTCTGCTTGTTTAAATTTAACAGATTTAGTTTCTCCCGTAGTAATATTTTTAATGGTTACCTTTTCATTTCTTCCAATTTTAGGTTGCTCTCTAATTATGGTTTCAATTATTTTTTTTCCTGTTTGACTTACTCCAGCCCCAACCGATCTGTTGCGTTGAGCTAATTCTTCTGTATTTAAAACTTCATCTTTAGACGTGTTAAAATTTTTATTCAGTTTCGCACGTTTTGCTTCTTGAATACTAGCAGGACTTTGGTTTGGAAGTCCTCCTTTGATTAAGAATGATAAAATCTCTTTATTTAAGTTAGCTAGCATTGATTTAAATAATTCGAAAGCCTCAAATTTATAAATCAATAGAGGATCTTTTTGTTCATGAACTGCTAGTTGTACAGACTGTTTTAATTCATCCATTTTTCGTAAATGTACTTTCCAAGCATCATCAATTAATGCGAGAGTAATATTTCGTTCAAAGTCCTCAATAAGATGTTTACCTTTACTTTCATAAGCTTCTTTAAGGTTAGTAACAACATTCAGTGACTTAACTCCGTCAGTGAAGGGAACAACTATTCGTTCAAATTTATTAGCTGGTCGCTCATAGACTTCTTTAATAACAGGAAATGCCATTTGTGCGTTTAACTCTGTTTTTTCTTGATAGTGCAGTAGAAGTGCTTCGTAAAGTTTTGTAATTAATGAGTCTTCAGAAGTCTCAGAAAATTGTTCTTCTGAAATAGGAGCTGTCATTGAAAAATTACTAATTATTTCAAACTCAAAGTTTTTATAATCACTTGTAGCCTTGTAGTTTAAGACAATTTCTTCACAAGTATCAAATAACATATTGAGAACATCTAATTTCAAGCGAGATCCTTGTAATGCGTGTTTTCTTCTTTTATAAATAACTTCTCTTTGAGCACTCATAACATCATCATATTCTAAAAGACGTTTTCGAATACCAAAGTTATTTTCCTCAACTTTTTTCTGAGCACGTTCAATTGATTTTGTCATCATAGAATGTTGGATTACTTCACCTTCTTCCAGCCCCATTCTATCCATAACTTTAGCTACTCGTTCAGATCCAAATAGTCTCATTAAGTTGTCTTCGAGTGATACGTAAAATTGTGAACTTCCTGGATCTCCTTGACGGCCAGATCTTCCGCGAAGTTGTCTGTCAACTCGACGTGAATCATGACGCTCTGTTCCTATAATTGCTAAACCACCTGCATCTTTTACAATCTGAGAAAGCTTAATATCTGTTCCTCTTCCAGCCATATTGGTGGCAATAGTTACAATTCCTGGATTTCCAGCTTCCGCAACAATATCAGCTTCTTTTTTGTGCATTTTTGCATTCAAAACATTATGTTTCACCTTTCGAATACTTAACATTTTACTGAGTAATTCTGAAATTTCAACAGAAGTTGTTCCAATTAATATAGGTCTACCTTCTAGAGATAGTTCCGTTACTTTTTCAATAACAGCATTATACTTTTCACGTTTAGTTTTATAAATCAGATCATCATCATCCTCTCGAACTATAAGTCTGTTTGTTGGAATTTCAATAACATCCAATTCATAGATTTCCCAAAATTCTCCAGCTTCAGTAACAGCAGTTCCTGTCATTCCAGAAAGCTTCTGGTACATTCTAAAGTAGTTTTGAAGTGTAATGGTAGCGTAGGTTTGTGTTGCCGCTTCAATTTTTACATTTTCTTTGGCTTCAATTGCTTGATGAAGGCCATCAGAATAACGTCTGCCTTCCATTATTCGACCCGTTTGCTCATCAACAATTTTAACCTTATTTTCCATAACTACATATTCTACATCTTTCTCAAAAAGAGTATATGCTTTGAGCAACTGGTTCATGCTATGAATTCGTTCACCTTTAATATCAAAATCTTTAAATAGTGTTTCTTTTAAAGAAGCTTCTTTTTTAGCTTCGAGATCTTGTTTTTCAATTTTAACTATTTCTCCTCCAATATCTGGTAGCACAAAAAAGTTTTTATCTTCATTTTCTTCAGAAAGTACTTCTATTCCCTTTTCAGTTAAATCAATCTGATTGTTTTTTTCATCAATAACAAAATATAACGCTACATCAACTTTGGGCATTTCCCTATTGTTGTCTTGCATGTAGTGATTTTCTGTTTTTTGAAGTAGTTGCTTAATTCCTTCCTCACTTAAAAACTTTATTAAGGCTTTATTTTTTGGTAACCCTCTGAAAACTCGGTATAAGAGTATTGCACCCTCTTCCGTGTTACCTTCTTTTATTTTCACTTTAGCTTCTGCTAAAACACTTGTTAATAAACTTCGTTGTTTTGAAACAAGATTACCTACGTTTGATTTTAAGATATCAAATTCATGCCGATCTCCTTCAGGTGTTGGTCCAGAGATAATTAAAGGGGTTCGTGCATCATCAACCAAAACAGAATCCACTTCATCTACAATGGCATAATTATGTTTCCGCTGAACTAAATCTTCAGCAGTATTTGCCATATTATCTCTAAGGTAATCAAAGCCAAATTCATTATTTGTTCCATAGGTAATATCAGCTTGATATGCTTTACGACGTTCTGGGCTATTTGGTGCATGATAATCAATACAGTCTAGACTCATTCCATGGAACTGGAAAAGTGGTGCCATCCAAGCACTATCTCTTTTTGCGAGATAATCATTTACTGTTACCAGATGCACTCCTTTTCCAGTAAGTGCATTCAAATACACGGGTAAGGTAGCCACCAATGTTTTTCCTTCACCTGTTTGCATTTCAGCTATTTTACCTTTATGTAAAACAATTCCTCCAATAAGTTGGACATCATAATGAATCATGTCCCAAGTAATGGGTTTTCCAGCTGCATCCCAAGAATTTGCCCAAAAGGCTTTATCACCTTTAAGATCAATGTATTCTTTTTGTTGTGACAACTCTCGGTCATATTCAGAGGCCGTTACTTCAATGCTTGTGTTTTCAACAAACCGACGCGCAGTTTCTTTTACTACAGCAAAAGCTTCAGGGAGTATTTTATTGAGTACTTCTTCTACAGCGTTTTGGGCTTCTTCTTCTTGTGAATCAATTTGCTGGTAAAGACTTTCTTTTAACTCGATATCACCAGTTAGTTTAACCTCTTCTAATAATTTCAATATGGTCAAATCAAAATCTTTTCTTTCTTTAGCAATTTCTTCTTTGAAGATTATTGTTTTTTGACGAAGCTCGTCATGAGAGAGAGTTTCAAGATTTTTTTGATGGCTATTTATTTCTGAAATCAATGGAGTGATTTGACTTAAATCTTTTTTAGTCTTGTCTCCTACAAATGTTTTTAAGATGCTATTTAAAATATTCATATACTTCTAGCGGTATTGTCATTAATTATATTTTCAAAAGTAACTAAAAAAAAAGCCTCATTAAGAGACTTTTTAAATTCGTTAAAGAATGAATTAATATTCGTCCTCATTCCATAAATAGTCCTCTTCAGTAGGGAAATCTGGCCAAATCTCTTCTATTGATTCATAAACATCCTCCTCATCCTCCATAGATTGAAGGTTTTCGACTACTTCCAAAGGTGCTCCTGTTCGAATACAAAAATCAATTAATTCATCTTTTGAAGCGGGCCACGGGGCGTCACTAAGGTATGAAGCAAGTTCCAAAGTCCAATACATAGTTCTCTTGTTTTTTGCAAAAATAGATTTTTATAAAAACTATACAAGTAAATTAAGAATTTAGTTTCCACTCCATTTAATTTCTTCTACGTCTAATTCAAGAGCAAAGGTTCTTGAAAGTGTAAAAAAATAATCTGAAAGACGATTCATATAGGCTATAATTGTTGATGAAACTGAAACTTCTTCATCAAGCTCTGTAACATATCTTTCAGCTCTTCTACAAACACATCGTGTAAGGTGAGCGTAAGAAATTAAAACATGACCTCCTGGAATCACAAAATTTTTTAAGGGTGGTAATTTAGCAGTTAGAATGTCAATTTTATTTTCAATATACTTCACAGCATTAGGTTGAATTGGAATTAAATTTTTTGGTATTTTTTTTTTAGATTCAATTGATAATTCAGCTGCGATAGTCATTAATTGCTTCTGAATTTCCAAAAGAGTAGCTTTTATATCTGTTGTTGTAGTTATATCTCTTATTAGACCTAACCAGGCTATTAATTCATCAATAGTTCCATAAGCTTTTATCCGAATATCATGTTTCGGAACTCTTTTTCCTGAAATTAAACTGGTAACACCACTATCACCTGTTTTGGTGTAGACTTTATTGGTTTTCATAATAGCTTTTCATGTCTGAATTTAGTCCTATAGTACTCATTTGTATAAAGATAAATATTATAATTCATAATCAATATTCCTGTCCTTGTGAATTATATTTAGTGAATTTTATTAGGATCAATCCTACGACTTAGGGCAAGTAGAAAAAATAATCCTGCAACAAAGACAGACCATCGTGCAATTATGTCTCCAAAACGTACATAAAAAGTGAGGTTGCTTCTACTACTGAGCTTTCCAATTAAAGCGGTTTTGGTATTATAAGAAGTTTGGTTTATAATTTCACCTTTTGCATTAATAATACTTGAAATTCCAGTATTTGCACTTCGAGCAATATCACGTCTGGTTTCAATGGCTCTTAATCTTGTATAACTTAATAATTGTTTATGTCCCGGAGTTTCTCCCCACCAAGCATCATTTGAGATTACTGCTAAAAAGGTAGCTCCCTCATTAACATAACCCGTCACAAATTCTCCAAATATTGATTCCCAACAAATGATAGGTGCAGCCTTTAATTTAGAATTGGTATGTGAGAAAACATCTCGTTTTTTTTGAGTGACTCTACTGGCAACGGTACCGCCAAAATCAAGTAATACATCACCTAACAAGGGCTTTAGAACTGATTTAAATGGCATGTTTTCAACGCCTACTACTAATTTTGACTTATGATATATTTGAAATATTTCATTACTTTGTTCAGCTAAAGCACTATTATAATAATCAGCCCAAAGACCTTTTCTTATTAGGTTAGCAGTGAGTGAAGGTGCTTTTTCTTGCGAATATAAATCGTAGAACTGAATCCCTGTAATATATTGTGTCAATGGAATTTTAGCCAATTCTTGTTGAAGTTCCTCATGTAATTTTGATCCATTAAACTCACGAAACTCTTCACCATATCCCTCTGCAAAATAAGTTTCTGGTGAAAGAATGTAGTCAAGGCTGTCAGAATAAAATGGCTGTACTTGTTTTTTCCATAGGTCAATAAAACTTGAATTTGTTAATGAATACTTTGTATTATAAGGGTCTATATTAGGTTGAAGTAATAAAACTTTTATGTCTTCAGATCCCTCTTCTACCTTTTCGTATAAATAAAGTGAAAACGTAATAGGAAGCGCAATAAATATTAATGGGGCGATCATTTTTCTTGCTAGCGGTTTGTATCCAAGAATAGTATTATGATTTTTAAAAACATGAAAGAGCCAAACATTAATAACCAAAACCCATAATGAACCACCAAAAACGCCTGTATACTCATACCATTGAATCCAATAAATATTTTCTGAAAACACATTTCCAAGGTTTAGCCATGTCCATGAAAAATCCCAGCTTAAGTGAAGTTTTTCAAAGGCAAGCCACAAGGCAATTAAAAACAAATAAGCACTTCGATTAGGTAGTCTTGTTTTTGCCCATGAAAAGCAAGTAAATATAATAGCATAAAAAAAGCTGTTACAGATATTTGCAAAAAGCATCCCGATAAGCGAGGAATTAATTAACCACCAAGTAATTAGCAGATTCCATAGTAGGAATGTAAGGTAGCTATAACCAAATACTAGTAATCCTCTTCTTTTAAAGTCGCTTAGTCGAATTGAGTTCTCTAAAAATAATAAAGGAATTAGGGCTCCAAAAATGATAAAGGTAAAACCATTTATTGGCCAAGCTGCTGAAAGTAGCAAAGCTGACAGAATTGCTAATAAAAAGTGTATAATTGTTTTAGACATTTCCACGAATTTAAATTTTTTTGAAGCTATAGCAATTACTATCTTGTCAAAAATTATAAATATTTATTAGTGCAGCTAATTAAACGAAACATTCCTAACCTTTTTACGGCTTTAAATTTTCTTTGTGGATGTTTTGCAGCGAGCCTTGCTTTCAAGAATTTATTTGAGGCGGCTTTTCTTTTAGTGCTTCTGGGCACTTTTTTTGATTTATTTGATGGTTTTTTTGCTCGATTATTAAATGCTGAGAGTAAATTTGGACTTCAGTTTGACTCTATGGCAGACTTAATTACTAGTGGTGTTGTGCCAGGTGTTGTAATGTATCAGTTGTTTCTAGAAATTGGAATCAGAGAAAAAAGTTATAATTTTTTCATTTTTCAAAATGAGTTTACTTTCACATTTGCTCCCTTTGCTCTAGTTGGTTTTTTGATTTCTCTGGGCGCTGCAATACGATTGTCAAAATTTAATATTGACATAGAACAACTCTATGAGTTTAAAGGCCTTCCAGCTCCTGCAAATGCACTTTTTATAGTCGCATTACCGTTATTAATGGCACATCCTTTATTTGCATTCTTCAAACCTTTTCTCTCTACATATCCTGCCTTAGTTTTTATTTCAATTTTATCAGCAATCCTAATGAATATCAGATTGCCTTTATTTTCTTTTAAAATTCAATCTTTTGAACTTCGAGATTATGGGTTTCAATTGTTACTTATCTTATTGTCTGTACCCACTTTTTATTTTTTACAATGGGTGGCAGTTCCTGTAATGAT
>Ga0209091_10000532_pt1 | contig 36083 bp, 35 predicted proteins | sample ArcticOcean_MG_C_6_FD_187438 | JGI IMG/M metagenome (GOLD analysis project Ga0209091, IMG submission 187438) | Marine microbial communities from western Arctic Ocean - ArcticOcean_MG_CB8_128 (SPAdes) (version 2) | ecosystem: Environmental > Aquatic > Marine > Oceanic | place: Arctic Ocean...
TGCAATGCGCATCGCCCGCTCACCGCCTTGACCGGATGGTGAAACCATATCAAAGCCATCGGACGTTGCGGCGTAGCCTTTCACTTCTGCATAAATTTTGGCGCCCCGCGCTTTGGCATGCTCGAGTTCCTCGACAATGACAAACCCCGCGCCGCCGGCAATGACAAAGCCGTCGCGGTCGGCATCGAATGCTCTAGACGCGGTTTCAGGGGTTTGATTGCGTTTGGTAGACAAAGCGCCCATCGCATCGAATAACGCGCTCATTGACCAATGCTCTTCTTCCCCGCCACCGGCAAAGACAATATCCTGCTTGCCGAGTTGAATTTGTTCTAACGCATGACCAATACAGTGCGCGCTGGTCGAGCAGGCGCTCGTAATCGAGTAGTTAATGCCTTTGATCGAGAAGGCGGTTGCCAAACACGCCGAAACAGTCGAACTCATCGTACGGGTGACTCGATACGGCCCGACGCGCTTAAGCCCTTTCTCTCTTAAAATGTCGGCTGACTCGATTAAATTAGAGGAGCTGGCGCCGCCTGATCCGGCAACAATACCGGTTCGCTCGTTCGAGATGTCATCCGGTTCAAGGCCTGAATCTGCCAAGGCTTCTTTCAGCGCAATATAAGAAAAGCCCGCCGCATCCCCCATAAATCGCCGGAGTTTCCGATCGATTAAATCTTCTTGGTTAATCTCGATGCTGCCCGCGATGTGCGAGCGCAAACCCATTTCTTCGTAGAGCGGCTGGTATTTGATGCCAGACCGGGTGGCCTGAAGCGCGGCCAGGGTTTCTGAGATAGAGTTTCCTAACGGCGAAACAATCCCCATCCCTGTGATTACGGCTCTTTTCATAACTTGGCGCTCCTATAATCTTGATCGTGTACCGGGGCGGGTCGATGGCCGACCTGATCTTCTAAATCTATCGAATTCAATTAAAATCATCGAGTGACGTGAACAAACCAACCTTAATGCTTTCGGCGCTATAGATTTTTTTCTCATCGACTAAAACGGCGCAATCGGCGATGCCTAACACGGTTTTACCTTCTCGAATTCGGGTGACATCAATTTCATAACGCACCAGTTTGTTTCTAGGTAGGACCTGGCCGCGAAAAGCGACCTTGCCGCAACCGAGGGCCCGGCCTAAACCCGGGTTGCCTTTCCAAGCCAAGAAAAACCCAAGTAATTGCCACAAAGCATCCAGTCCCAGACAACCCGGCATGACCGGGTCATTGACGAAATGGCAATTGAAAAACCAAAGGTCAGGATCAATATCGAGTTCTGCGATAATCTGTCCTTTGCCAGACTTACCCCCATCGGTTGTGATCGATGTGATTCGATCAATCATCAACATCTCATCGATGGGTAGATGGGCACCACCGGGGCCAAACATATTGCCGTACCCACATTCGAGCAAGTCTTGTTTGTTGAAGGAACTAAGGTGGCTAACATCAAGCATAAGCTTTCCCGGTATGGCTCGAGTCTCTGAGCGCTTATCAATGAGATGCGGAGTATAGCATCGCGGCTAAAGAATAAAACTTTGACATCTTGGGGAGAATCTGGAAATTTGCGCTAGTAAAATGCCGTGCAATCCTTACCGAACCTTAATGGGAAAATAAACTATGCCCGATATTAGTCCGCTATCCGTGGTGCATCCGAACGCCAAGATTGGATCAGATTGTGTGATTGGTCCGTTTTGCACGATTGGTGAGCATGTCGAGGTTGGGGCTCGCACTTGCCTTAAGAGTCACGTGGTGGTCGATGGTTATACCACCATCGGAGAAGATTGCGTTGTGTATCCCTTTGTGAGCTTGGGCATTGACTCGCAGGATCAAAAGCATATTAAAGATTCGGTGTCCTATACCCGAATTGGTGACCGAAACACCCTTCGCGAATTTGTTTCGGTTCACAGCGGTACCGAAGCCGATAGCGCGACAGAAATCGGGAATGATTGTGTCCTTTTGACCCAGGCGCATGTTGGGCACAATTGCCGAGTCGGCAATCATGTGGTGATGAGTCACAGTGTCGCTTTAGCCGGTCATTGCGTGGTCGGCGATTATGCCAATATCGGTGGCCTGGCCGCGGTTCATCAGTTCTGTCAGATTGGGTCAGTGGCAATGGTCGCGGGGATGGCTCGGGTGGTGCAGGATGTCTTGCCTTATACGATCGCCGAAGGGTTTCCAGCCCATATGCGCGTGGTCAATAAAATTGGTCTTGAGCGCGCAGGGTTTTCGGAGCAGAAAATTAAAGACATTCGAAAAGCGTTCAGAATCTTGTTTTTTCGGGATCTTCGGTTAGAGGAAGCGGTTGCCGAAGTGCGGGAAGAGATCGGAGGCTCAGATGAGATCAATGTGATGCTGGATGCCATTGCGAGCTCGCAACGGGGACTTGCGCGACCCGATTCGGCGACGTTTGAATTAAATGTTGGTTGAAAATTAGCCCCAGACATCTCATTGGATGTTCAAAAACATAACAAAAGGAGTCAGTCTTGATTAAAGCAGTTCTTTGGGATTTCGGTGGGGTCTTAACCACAAGCCCGTTTGAGGCATTCAGCCGTTATGAGCAGGCCAACAGTTTGCCGGTGGACTTTATCCGTTCAATTAATGCAACCAACCCTGATACCAATGCTTGGGCGCAGTTTGAGAGCAATCAGATTTCGACGGATGCGTTTGACGCAGCCTTCGCTCAGGAATCGGCGGCCAGAGGGCATACCATTCAAGGTAAGGCCGTGCTGGCATTGCTGTCAGGCGATATTCGGCCTCAAATGGTGCTGGCTTTAAAGCAAATCAAGCAGTCCTATGCCGTGGGCTGTATCACCAATAATGTCAAAAGCGGCAAAGGCGCCGGCATGGCCCGTTCTGAGCCCAAAGCCCAAGCGGTGGCCGAGGTGATGGCGCTCTTTGATACGGTTATCGAGTCAAGCCTGGTCGGCATTCGTAAGCCCAATCCAGAGATCTATCTTATGGCTTGTCGGGCCATGTCGATCGAACCCGCAGAAGCATTGTTCATCGATGACCTCGGGATTAATTTAAAGCCGGCAAAGGCGCTTGGCATGACCACGATCAAAGTGGTCAGCGAAGCCCAAGGCCTCCTCGATCTCAGCCGGGTACTCGATTTAACGCTTCCGAACGGGGCTTAAACCTGCTCGGGGCGACCGCTCGATATACGGATTAACTTCAACAGGCTGTGATGGCCGCGCCGTCGGCCACTTCTGAAACAAGCAGTCTGGGTTTAATCCCAGTTTGCTGCTCGTACGCGTTAGCAACTAGCGCTTGGTGCGCCTCGAGGCGGCTGACGGGCACGAGGCTGATGGCGCACCCGCCAAAACCAGCGCCGGTCATTCGAGACCCCAAGGCCAAGCCAGACGCTCGGCTGAGTTGCGTGATCAGATCGAGCTCCGGGCAGCTGACTTCGTAATCAATTTTTAACGATTGGTGACTGTCGTTCATTAAGCGCCCTAACCCTTCCATGTCTTGCTGAGCCAGGGTTAAAGCGGCTTGTTCGACCCGTGCCTGCTCAGAAAAAATGTGTCGGGCTCGGGCCTTTAAAACGTCTGATTTCAGCAGGGATAATGTCGCCTCGGCCGCGTCGAGGGTTAAGGTCGCGAGTCCCGAATATCGCTTTGCGGCAGCGGTTGGGTTGACCCTCGCGATTTGTGCATCGATTGCGCTTATTTCAGCGACCCGCTGCGCGTAACCGGATGCGGCCAAAGTTCTCGGCACGCCGGTATCCATGATCACCAAACGATGTGACGCTGGAATCGGTTGCAGGCGATTAAACTGAAGGGTTCGACAGTCGAGCGTCACCAAGCCGCCGATTAAAACACTTGCGGGGTCCATAATGCCGGACGGCACACCAATAAACTGATTCTCAACCTGTCGACAAAGTAGCGCCAAGGTCAGCCGCTGGCTGACATCGATTAAATCAACAGATTCTCCTGTGAGGGCGTGATGATTAATCAGCGCCAGCAAACCTAAAAAAGAGGCGGAACTCGACAGACCGCCGGCACTCAGATCCGAGGTAACCCAAAGATCGAAGCCGCGCCCTATTTGTCGATGCGCCCCCAGATTCAGAATCCCTTGGACGTAATCTTCCCAAGTGCCTCGCGGAGGCTGGATGACATCATGGGGATTAAAGACGGTGACGGTTTCAAACCGCGTACTGTAAATCCGGATCTTAGAGGTTCCGTTAAATCGGTACCAACCCTGGGTGCTTTGCGCAATGGCCATCGGCATGACCAGTCCGCCGCAGTAATCAATATGCTCACCGATAAGATTGATTCGGCCGGGTGATCGCACTGAAAAGCTGGGTGCTGCCTTGAAATGGTGCTCAAATTGTTGCTGGCCTGTGGCATCGTCCATCATCAAAAACGGTATCCTTGCCCGGGTCGACTATCGGTCATGACTTGAGGTCCAATATGGCGACGCGATGAATCGATCGGTTGTCATTGAACTCGCACGGCCCCTTGGGTTGAGGTTGTTCCTAGGCGGCGCGTTATCGCTCAGGATGACCGGCTATCGATGAGCGCAAAATGTTATACCCACTCGCTAAACGATGTCTGCTAAAGCCTGCCAGTAGTTTACACAAGATCTTCGACTTTCATCAGGTGCTGCGGGGTTGAAGACATGCTGTTTGTCTCGAGGCCCGTTGTCAGGTTTAGGTCCGTAGGTTTCGTCTTTTTCCACAGCCGGTTTTATGGCCGCCAAAAACGCTGTCAAGTGGCGCCCGCCAACGACTCAGGCAACCGCCCAAACCCTTGATGGATCAGAAATTTGTTGCGGGCCATCGTTTGCGAAGGTCTAAAACCTCAAGTTAATCGCTGCGCGCAACGGGTGCAGAACCGTCACCGGTTTGCGCTCAACGGGTTTTATCCTGCTGCAATTTTCTCGATAAAATGCAACTCAGCGTCGGCTGAAAAATCTGCTAAAAATGGTTCCTGCACGATCTCGCCATCGATGACCAAAGCCAATGGCGTGAGCGCGTCTTTCGTTAACTGCGGCAACTTCTGCGTTAACTCATCAATCAAAGCGCGATAATTTTGAGCCGTAACCGTCAAGCTGGCGCAACCCGCTTGTTGTTCTAGACTCGCGTTAAAGCACACAAGCGCCATGGCCGTTTTAAATTTCCGGCATCAACAATTTCAGAATCTTCGGCGGCGAGCACGGCAAGGAACTGATTGGCTGGCCGATGGCTTCAGCCACGGCCGTACCAACCGCTGCAAGCGGTGGAATAATGCCCGTTTCACCCACGCCCCGAACGCCAAAGGGGTGAAAGCTATTCGGGACTTCAACGATGATGGTTTCAATTTCAGGCAGATCTGAGGCCAGTGGAATTCGATAATCTAAGAACCCCGCGTTTTCCATAACGCCATCCTTGCTATACACATATTCCTCATTTAATGCCCAGCCGATGCCTTGCACGGCGCCGCCTTGGAATTGGCCTTCAACATAACCGGGATGAATGGCCTTGCCCGCATCTTGAATGGCGGTATAGCGCACGACGTCGGTTTTGCCGGTTTCTTTGTCCACCTTAATGTCGCAGATGTGGACCGCAAAGCTAGGGCCCGCGCCGCGCGCATTAATATTGGCGCGTCCTGAGATTTGACCGCCGGTTTTTTCAGCTGTCGCGCATATCTCCGCGAGGGTTAATTGGTCCTCCCCTGCCAGGTTATGCGCCACCCCATCTTGAAAGTCGACTTGCTCTGCCGTGACATTCCACATCGCCGCGGCCCGGGCTTTAAGTTGACCAACAATATCTTCTGCGGCTTCAACCACCGCCATGCCCGTGGCAAAGGTTGTTCGGCTGCCACCCGTGGTTTGGTTGTAGGCCACATGCTCGGTATCGGCCACAATCGGATTAAGTCTTGCGGGCGCAATGCCCAATATTTCTGCCGCCATCATTTGCATTGAGGCACGTGAGCCGCCGATGTCGGGAGACCCTTCGATGATGGTGCCCGTGCCATCGGGATTAAGATTGATAATAACGCTGGATTGACCACCAATGTTGAACCAAAACCCCGCCGCGAGGCCGCGGCCGACATTTTCAGGGATGGGGGCATTGTAATGGGGCGACGATTTCGCCGCTTCAAGGCAAGCCACTAACCCAACCACCTTGAGTTTGGGGCCGTAGATGGTCTGGGTGCCCTCCTTTGCGGCATTCTTGAGGCGCAGTTCAATCGGGTCCATGCCGATTTTCTTAGCGAGTTCATTGACCGCCATTTCTGCGGCAAATTCCGATTGCGGTGCACCCGGCGCCCGGTAGGCGGCCACTTTGGGTTTGTTTACCACGACATCAAAGCCCTCAACGTAGAGATTCTCAACGTCATAGGGGGTAAAGACGGTCATGCAACCAGGGCCCATGGGTGAGCCTTGGAAGGCGCCGGCTTCATAATGCAAGGTTGCTTGCATGGCGGTGATGGTGCCATCCATTTTAGCGCCGATCTTGATGTGGCTTTGACTGGCGGATGCCGGCCCAGAGGCTCTGAAAACATCCTGCCGTGACATGGCCATTTTTACCGGCCTGCCGGATTTTTTCGATAAAATCAGTGCAACCGGTTCTAAGTAAACTGTTGTCTTGCCCCCAAAGCCGCCGCCAATTTCACTGGCAACCACTTTGAGTTGGCCTAGCTCAAGGTTCATTAACTGTGCAACCCGGGCTCTCACATCGAAATGTCCTTGGGTCGGGCACCAGATCATAGAGGGACCATTTTCGTTAAAGGCAACCGTGGTTGCATGGGGCTCGATATAACCTTGATGAACCGTTGGCGTGTCGTAGGACCGCTCAACGATGACGTCTGCTGCTGCAAAACCAGCTTCAATATCGCCCTTTTTGAGCTCCATCCGGGCGGAAATGTTCGACGCGATGGTCGCTGGTTCTGCCAAGCCTTGGGTCATCATCGTTTCATGCAGAATCGGCGCGCCTTCAGCGATGGCGGCATCAATACTCAATACAGGGCTTAAAACCTCGTACTCGACATCGATGAGGTCCAGGGCTGCGATCGCCGCCGCCTCAGTCCGCGCGGCAATGGCTGCAACCGCCTGTCCGTGATACAGCACTTTCTGGTTCGCTAGAATATTGCAGGCGGTATCCATAAGGCTCATGCGTTGCGTGCCGGCAATCTGGGACGCCGAATTGACCGATGGAAAATCCTCAAAGGTGGCAATCGCCAAGACCTCGGGGCTCGCCTCTGCGCGGCTGACATCGAGTTTCTTGATGTTCGCGTGGGCATGTGGGCTCCGCAGAATGGCGCCCCAAATCATTCCGGGCAAGCTTAGGTCAGCGCCATAATTGGCTTTGCCGGTGACTTTATCGAAACCGTCAGGCCGAATCGTTCTTTGGCCAATGTGTTTAAACTCGCGTGCTTCGCTCATCTTAAGCTCCTTGGCGCATGGTTGCTGCGGCATCCATGACGGCTTTAATAATTTTATCGTACCCGGTGCATCGACAGAGGTTGCCCGCCAGGTAGTAACGGGCTTCTGCTTCCGTCGGACTTGGATTTTCCTCGAGTAATGCTTTGGTTGAAATAATGAGGCCTGGGGTACAGATGCCGCACTGCAGCGCCGCATGTTCTAGAAATTTCTCTTGGATCACATGCAGCTGATCATGGGCGGCAACGCCCTCAACCGTTTCTATTTCAGCGCCTTCGGCTTCAACCCCTAGGACCAAGCAAGCGCAAACCAGTTCGCCGTCGAAGATGACAGAACAGGCGCCGCAATCGCCGGAGCCGCAGCCTTCTTTGGTTCCGGTCATTCCAAGATCGTTACGCAGCACTTGCAGCAGGGTTTGGGCGGGCTCGCATAAAAATTCAACCGGGTCGCCGTTGATGGTGGTGGTGACGTGACTCTTCATTGGACTGCTCCTGCGCGGGTGGCCGCGATTTTTGCGGCTCGCTTGGTGAGTACGCCAACAACATGTCGCCTGAATTCAACGGTGCCGCGTCGATCTGTTATGGGACTCGCGGCCTCGCTTGACGCCGCGGCGGCAGCGAGCAAGGCGTCGTCGTCAAGTTTTGTGCCGATGAGCGCGTCGGCGGCACTCGGCACCAAGATTGCGGTTGGCGCGACCGCGCCGATGACAACCCGCGCGGCGGTACAAACACCGTTGTCGTCCAGGGTCACACTCACCGCAGCGCCTGCAACCGCAATATCCATTTCTGTTCTTGGGATAAAACGAAGGTACGCATCCATGGTGCGTGCGGCGGGTTTTGGAACCTCGATCGCGATCAATAACTCGTCGCTCGACATGCAGTGTTTGCCAACACCCGTGACAAAATCTGCCACGCTGACCCGTCGAGTGCCATTGATGCCTTGAACTAAACAGAGCGCATTATTGGCGATGAGCGCCGGAATGGTATCGGCCGCGGGCGAGGCGTTACAGAGATTGCCGCCAATACTGGCGCGCCCTTGGACCTGGGTCGAGCCGATCAGGTATGCCGCTTCAACCAGGCCCGGGAATACCGCCTTGATATCTTGGCGCTTCGTAAATTGCGCGCAACTCATTGATGGCCCTAATCGAAGATGATCAGCGCGCCAATCTGCTGAGCGCATTCCGGGTATTTTTTTGACATCGACGACCCACCGCTCATCTTGGATGAGACTTTGCATTTGAATAATCAAATCAGTGCCCCCGGAAAGGACTTTAACCGGCTGACTCGCCGTCGATAAGAGCTGAACGGCTTCCTCTACTGATTCGGGCGCGTGATAGGTGAGTGCAACCATAATGTCTCCTATGAATCTAAATTAAGGGATGAGTTATAACATGGGCCAAGCGTTGTTGCATCCCAGCATTGCGTCGTAAACCCCGCCCGCGCAGCACAAGTACTGGGCGCACCTAACGCTCATCAGGCGCTAAAAAATTGGATGACCACCGCGATGAGTCCGCCCAGTACCATAATGAGTGTCGGCAGCTCGCTGATAAGCGTTCCAAGGGCGCGACTGCTGGGCTCGCGGACGTAACTGACGGCGTAGAGCACTCGCCCGATAAGATACACAGCCCCCAATGCCGCCGCATAGTATTGGCCGACATAATAACCAAACAACCAAAGGGCCGGCAGAAACACAATCAGCTTTTCTAAGGTGTTGTAATGCACTCGAAACCATCGTTCAAAATGTTCGTCGCCAGCGGTTTGTGGCGCTTTGACGCCGTATTTTCCTCGGGCGCGACCGACCAGGCCACCCAGAATCCAAAACTGAAATATCGCTAACAAGGTAATGATGCTGACAAGTTCCATGAAAGATCCTTTTTTAATCGAACTTAATGGGTAAAACGTAAGGGATTCTGTTGAATATCCGTGTAGGTTTCAAGCTTTATCCGAGCGGGTTATGCCGTGAAAAGCCGTCACAGAAAACGTGGTGCCGACACGGGCCGACGCCCATAACGGGCGATGGACTGGCGGCAGTATACGCTTTTCGCCCGGGTTTCATCGTTGCAATGTGGCCGTGAAAGTTGCCGGCGTGGTAAGCATAAGGCCTGCCGTTAAGCCGCGCCTGAGCAGGTGCTTTGGCAAAGGGCCTACGCTTTAAGGCGAAACAGGCTCTGCTTAAGGGCTCTGGCGGAAGGCTCTGGCTTAAGGGCTCTGGCTGAAGACTCCGCTTGAGGGCTCTGCTTGAGGGCTCTGCTTAAGGCTTTGCTTGAGAGCTCTCGTTGAAGACTCTGCTTGAAGGGGCTGTTTTATGGCGCTGTTTTATGGCGCTGTTTAAAAGCCTCGCCGGGTTCTACCGAATGGCCAACCATCTGGTTGATGAGGGCGCCAAGGGTTTTGGCGCCGCCGCGCTCAAGCGTGGTTACACGGGCGTCGTGAATGACCGACTCGAACGCCGCCCGCTTGATGCGAGCACTTTACGGCAGCCCCTCAAATCAGAGACCACGGCACTCGGCGCGGGCCAAGCGAAACTTTAGCCAAGGCGCCAGTTTGACACTAAGGGATCGGCGCGTTGCGGCGCGGGCGTTAAAACTGAGTACAGGACCAGCGTTCGATGCACCATTTGATAGAGCCGGTCGCTGATTCTTGTTGTAAACTAGTCCAATGCAGCGCGGCGTTTGCAGGCGCCTGCGCGCGAATGCAGCACCCGCTGCAGTAACGTTTGATTGACCCTATAACCAAAAGGCACGCCAATGATTACCATTCGTCCCGCCACGCCGGTCGATATCGACGCCATTGCCCGGTTTAATCTTGCGATGGCGCTCGAAACCGAAGACAAGCAGCTCGATGCCGCGGTGTTGCATCGTGGGGTGACGGGTATGCAGCAGCGTCCAGAACTTGGTTTTTACTTGGTCGCTTGTCTTAATGATGTCGCGATTGGCTGCTTGGGTGTGACCTTTGAATGGAGCGACTGGCGATCTGGGTTGTTCTGGTGGATTCAAAGTGTCTATGTTGATCCGGATCATCGGGGTCAAGGTGCGTTTTCTGGCCTATTCAAAGAAACCCAGCGTCTCGCGATGGCCGCTGATGAGGTCATTGGGATCAGACTTTACGCCGAACAGGACAACCTCCGAGCCATTCGCACCTATCATCGCCTTGGGATGCACACGACCGACTATCGGCTATTGGAAATTGCTGTGCCGGTTGAGGGTGCAACGCCAGCATGAATCTAAAAGATTACGCGTTGAACCCTGGTCTCTATGATGAGCTGTTAACAACGTCAGGTCGTGCGCGACCCGGGTTTGCCCAGCTTTCCAATTTTTTGCGGCGTGCCAGCCCGCAAACGTTAGCCCTGAAGCGGGATGCCGCGGACCTTGCGATCAAAACACTGGGCATCAGCTTTACCGTCTATAGTGAAGGCGCGAATATCGATCGTCAGTGGCCTTTCGACATTATTCCGCGGTTAATCCAAGCGCAAGAGTGGCGTCGAATTGAGACCGGTCTCAAACAGCGGTTAAGGGCCCTCAATCTGTTTATTACGGATGTCTACAACGGCCAACAAATCGTAAAAGATGGCATTATTCCAGCGGATATTCTGGCGTCGTCTAAGGATTATCGGCCCGAGTGCGAGGGCATGCGACCGAAATTCGACGTTTGGGCCCACATCTGCGGCACCGATCTCATTCGGGATAAAGACGGTTGTATGTATGTCTTAGAAGATAATTTGCGAGTGCCCTCTGGGGTCTCTTATATGCTCGAAAACCGGAACATCAGTAAGCGTATCTTACCGGAGTTGATTGAGCGCAATCAGGTCTTGCCACTGGATGACTACCCTTCCCGCTTGTTCGATATGCTATGTTCCTTGTCACCGCGTTTGATCAAATCGCCGGAAGTGGTGTTGTTAACGCCTGGGATCTTTAATTCCGCCTACTTTGAACATGCGTTTCTTGCGCAACGGATGGGGGTCGAATTGGTTGAGGGCCCAGACTTGATGGTCGATACCGACGATTGCGTGTACATGAAGACCGTTCAAGGTCGATCGCGGGTCGATGTCATCTATCGCCGAATCGATGACCAATATTTAGACCCAGAAACCTTCCGAGCGGATTCGATGTTGGGGGTGCCGGGTTTGATGCGAGCTTGGCGGGCCGGTAATGTCGCGCTGGCCAATGCTCCGGGCGTGGGGGTAGCCGACGATAAGGTTGTTTATACCTACGTGCCCGACATGATCCGCTATTACCTCAATGAAGCACCGTTATTGCCGAATGTTCCCAGTTATCTGTGCTCCAATCCTGAGGAACGGGCGTTCGTTTTAAATAATTTGCCAGACTTGGTCGTGAAGCCCGCAAATGAATCCGGCGGTTATGGCATGTACATTGGGCCCAGAGAGACCAAGCGCTCAACCCGAGAAATAAAACAAAAAATTGAGGCCAATCCGCGAAATTACATGGCGCAACCCATTATCAGCCTGTCGACGGTCCCCACGCTCATTGGAGAGGGTCTGGAGGCTCGGCACGTTGACCTGAGGCCGTTTATTCTCCAAGCAAAAGATTCTTACGTGACCGCTGGGGGTTTAACCCGGGTTGCGCTCGTAAAGGGTTCACTCGTCGTCAATTCTTCTCAAGGTGGCGGCAGTAAAGATACCTGGGTTGTTATGGATTCGAAAAAGGACAAGGACTAAGCATGCTGTCGCGCGTTGCGGAACGATTGTACTGGTTTGGCCGCTATCTTGAGCGAACCGAAAATACCGCAAGGTTAATTTCGGTCTACTCGAATTTGGTTTTGGACCTCCCTAAGGTTGGATTCGTTTGGGAATCCCTCGTGAGCATTACGGGCTTTGATGCGCAGTTTAAGCAACGCTTTAGCACTGCCAGCGAGCGCAATGTCGTGAAATTTATGTTTGATGACCCGGCTTGTTCGCTGCGCGCTTCTGCAGAATCTGCACGCGAAAACTCAAGAACCACTCGGGATCTGATGCCGAATGAGGCTTGGGAGAAGATGAACGAGCTGCACTACCTGTTGAAACCGGATTTGTCAGGCCGGATCAATCGAAATGGTCGCCATGAGTTCTTGGCCCAAATTATCGATTTGTGCCTTGAACTGACCGGGTACCTCATCGGTAGCATGAGCCGTAAGGAGCCGTATTACTTTATTACTTTAGGACGCAATGTTGAACGCGCGGACATGACCACCCGAGTGATCGATGTGGCGTGTTTGAATTTAATGGGGCGGCAAGCCGAGTTTGATGAGCAAGATAATATTTTATGGATGGGCGTCTTGCAGTCACTCAATGCCTATCAAATGTACCGCCAACAGGTTCAGGATCGGATCAACGGGCCTGAGGTGGTCGAGTTTTTGTTGAAAGATTCAGCATTTCCCAGAAGTGTGAACCACTGTCTGGCCGAGGTTGCCAGCAGTTTTAAGCATCTACCGAGGCATCAAGGTGCGCTCAATGCCGTCAATCGCGCGAAGCGCGCCATTGGTCGTGCTGTCACGGCGGAGCTTTTACAGACACAAGGCCTCCATGACTTTATTGACAAGGCGCAAGCCGATATTTCGACCACCCACAACAAGCTATCCCAGACTTGGTTTCTATCTTAACGGTTTGACCGCTCCGATGCGGGTGAGTTATCCCAGGCCTGACTCCAAGCGATTGGGGGCATGTTATTGAAGGCTTCTTTGAGGCGATCGTCCCAGGCTGAATTCAGTTTGCGTAAATATTCGCTCGATTCTTCGAACCGGTACCGCCGTTCATTGGTCAGGCTATTGGCCTCGTACATGAGTACCTCAATGGGTGGCCCGACCGTTAAATTACTTCGCATGGTCGAGTCCATGGACACCAAACCGCACAATGCGGCGGTCTCTAAGCTGATGTCGCCTGCGATGATCCGGTCTAAAATAGGCTTGCCGTATTTGCTTTCACCGATTTGAAGGTACGGCGTATCGCGTGACGTGGTGATGTGATTGCCCTGAGGGTAGATTAAGTAGGCGCCTGGTTTTTGGCCGAGGATTTGTCCGCCAACAATGAAACTGGCCTCGAAGGCTTTGCCCCCACCGGTATGCTTCTCTTGATGCTCAACCGAACACTCCCCCAAGTAATCCGCGATGTCCTCGAGGGTTTCAAGATTTTCGAAACTGCGTGCAGCTTGTCGTTTCGCATCTTTTTTGATTTGGGTTATGACGCCCTGAGTGGTTGCTAAATTGCCAGAAGATAAAACGACCAATTGACGCTGCCCAGGTGCTTCGAAACAATACATCTTTGAATACGTAGAGACATTGTCGACCCCAGCATTGGTTCTCGAATCACTGACAAAACATAAACCTGCATCTGTTCGAATCGCGACACAATAGGTCATTGACGGCCTCTAATAAATATCGGGGTTAAATGGTTGTAACGAATAGCTCGGCAGCTGAAGGTCAGCCTACCGGACAATTTACATCACAGTCTAGCATCACAAGCCTACGCGAGAGTCTTCAGTCCGCGCCTTTCATCAGAGGCTTTCATCAGAGACTTTCATTCGAGTCTTTCATCCTAGTCTTTCATAAAAGCCTTACATCAGTGCTTTTCATAAAAGCCGTCATCAACGCCCTACATCGTTGCCGTCGCGGTTGGCGACGATAACAGGCCGGTGAGGTAGGTCTCGATTTTGTTTCTGGCAGGATTCTCAGGATCTGTAAATTGAACACCAATGCCTTGTTTGTGTGGGGCCTTGACCTCTTTTCCCGCGAGCCAGACCACTTTGACGGCCAAAGGGATTTGCTCCGCGTCATCCAGCAGCGTCAGCAACAAGAAAAACGCGTCGCCCATTTTATGAACTTTATCCGTTTCGATAAACAGGCCGCCGTTCTGAATAAACGGCATATAGCTATGCTGTAACTGACGCATGTTTTTCACAGTGAACGGCAATATATTTTTGTTCGCCTTGCGGCGCTGCAACGTTTTCAAAATAAGTCTCGATCGATGCCCGTTAAAAAAGTTTGCCTTAAAGGGTCCGTTTCCACAAGGTCGCGTCTACCCGGTATTTTTCTGGGTCATCAAAAAGTGTTCTAAGGTCAGCTCGACGTTTAAATTATTGCTACTTGCAGTCAATGCTCGGGCCTGAGCGCACTGATCGGCTAATCTCACCAAGGCTTTGATTGACCAATTTAATGCCAACAGGTCGATCAGGTCCTGGAAAACGCCGCTGCCTTTGGGTTCCGCTAAAAACTGTTGTCGCTGGGCGATCGTTACTGCTCGGTACAGCAGTTCATAAGGCCGCCCTGGATCTTCCTTTGGTGCCAATTTTCTTGCCGTCTCGATCGGTCCGCACTGGCCTTGCAGCCATTCAGTGAGGGTTTTGACCGCGGCTAAAAGCGGCGCAACCTGCTCGGTATCAAATAAGGTTTGGGCGGTGATGGGCTTATATCCGGTGATGGCATAAATCCCTTCAAGGGCGGCTTGACTGACCCCCGGTCTTGAATCAATCAACCACTGCAGGCCGTCTTTTTTGGCGGGCGTTGGAATATTCAAGCGTTGGCAACGACTTCGGATGGTTGCGAGCAGTCGAGCAGGGCTCGTCGAAATCAAAAAAAGATAGGTGTTGGGCGCCGGCTCTTCCAGTAACTTCAGCAGCGAATTGGTGGCATAGACATTCATCCGGTCTGCCGGGTCTAAGACCAGCACCTTTGCCCGGCCTTGTTGTGGGGTTTGGTGGCTCCATTCAATAACCGACCGAATTTGTTCAATTTTAATTTGTTTGGAGTCTTCTGGGGTGACCCACAATAGGTCTGCATGACTGCCCGCACTTTGTAGTTGGCAAGAAGAACAGGTTGAGCAACCACCCAATTGCGTGTGTTGGCATAAAATGGTGCTGGCCAGCGCTCGGACAAACCCTTGATTGCCCTCCCCGGCGGGATCATCGACCAAATAGGCATGGGCTAAATCTTGGTTGAGATATTGATCCCGAAGTTGTTCGAGGCGTGGCAGTTGCCAGGACAAGTGCTCGCTCATGGCTGATGGCCCTGTAGGCTGCGCCAATGGTGCTCAACGAGGCTCAAGACGACGCGTTGCACAGTGGCTTGCGACTGGCTGGCATCGATGATCTTGGTTCGGGCTTGGGCCTTAGCGCGGCTTAGAAAGGTCGCTCTAGCGCGCTCAAAAAACGCGTGTTGCTCTGACTCGAACCGGTCTGGCGCCCCCACTTGGGCCGCCCTTGCCAGACCGATTGCAATGGGCACATCCAGCAGCACGGTTAAGTCGGGCTGGAAGCCGTTCAGGGTCAATTGTTCAAATTGTGCGATGAGGGTCTCACTCATGCCGCGACCACCGCCTTGATAGGCATAAGTCGAATCGGTAAACCGATCACAAATCACCCAATCGCCCCGCGCCAGCGCAGGCTGAATACGCTCGGCAAGGTGCTGCGATCGCGCGGCGAACATTAGACCGAGTTCGGTCATGTCGGTGAGGTTTTGATTTGACGGGTTCAAAAGCAGTGATCTCAGCGCTTCGCCGATGGCGGTGCCGCCAGGTTCTCGCGTGGTCACAACGGATTCACCTTTTGAGACGAGCCACTGGGACAGCACGGTCATTAAGCTGGACTTGCCAACGCCTTCGGTGCCTTCAAGTGTAATAAAGTGTCCTCTCGGGGCAATTGTGACCATCGTTAACCAACCCGTCTCGTTGAGTCTGACAGTTTAGTGCGAAATGAAATGCGATGCGCGCTCATTTGCGTCTTTGGTATTCATTGACCGCTCGGTTATGGGCGGCGAGATTAAGCGAAAATTGACTCGAGCCATCGCCTCGACCAACAAAATACAACCAATCACCATCAGCGGGTTGCAACACTGCCGCCAGGGCACCCGCGCCCGGATTGCAGATCGGTGTGGGCGGCAATCCCGCGCGGGTATAGGTGTTGTAGGGGCCGTCCGAGGTGAGGTGGCGACGTTTTAAGTCACCATCAAAGGCCGCACCCAAGCCGTAGATAATGGTTGGATCAGATTGCAGGCGCATCCCCTGCTGCAATCGGTTCAGAAAGACCCGGGCGATTTTTCGTCGATCCTCATTGATGCCGGACTCACGCTCGACAACTGAGGCCAAGGTGAGGAGTTCGGATGGGTTGGCAAGGCCCTGGTGTGGTTTTTTTTGCCACAATTGATCTAAGTACCGACGCATGCCTTGGTGTGCTTTTTCAAGAATTTGAAGATCGCTATCTCCGCGGTGATACTGATACGTCTCAGGCAGCAACCAACCCTCTAAAGGGGCCTCTGCACGGGTAACCGCGATGGCGAGTTCGGCCTGAGTCATTGTCTTTGTTTTATGCAGTAGCCCGTCAGCCTGGTGCAACTTGGCTTGCCACTGGGCAACCGTCCAGCCCTCTGGAAAGGTTAGTGTGCGTGCGTATGGCCGCCCAGACCGGAGTTGCTCAAAGAGCGCCAGAATCGAGGTGCCCGGCAGCACTTGGTATTCGCCTATTTTGATGGGGGCATCGCGACCGAATATTCGGTCAATGCCGCGTAATTGCCATAGTGGGCCCGTCCAGAGCCCAGTGTCGATCAGTCTTTGGCCGAAGTGCGTGATATTGCTACCAGGCTCGACTACCATAAGCGTGGGTTCACTGATCGCAAGGGTTTGTTCGCTCAACCGCTGAAGCCAAAGTAGGCTTAGGCTCGTGCTGAGGACGAAAAGAGTGATCGCCCAAAAGCTTTTGGTTCGTATTAACCCCGCTAGGACGGTCATAGCCGCCGCCCTATCTGAATCATTGGCCCGAGTGGTCAAGGGTTCTAAAGATTAAGCTGCCATTGGTGCCGCCGAAGCCAAAGGAATTACTTAAAACTGTATTGATTGAGCGTTGCTGGGCAATCTTCGGCACATAGTTTAGGTCGCATTCCGGATCCGGGTGATCCAAGTTAATGGTGGGTGGCGCGATATTGGTTTCGAGGGCTTTGATCGCAAGGACCGCTTCGATTGCGCCGGCTGCCCCCAAGGCATGTCCGATCATTGACTTAGTAGAACTGACGCATAATTGAAAGGCATGATCGGTAAATACCGATTTGATTGCTTGGGTTTCAGCAATGTCTCCGAGCGGCGTGGAGGTGCCATGGGCGTTAATGTAATCGATTGCGTTCGGGGCAAGGCCGGCATCGTTTAATGCCGCGGTCATCGCGCGTGCGGCGCCCGCACCATTTTCAGCCGGTTGCGTCATGTGCGCAGCGTCAGCACTCATGCCAAAGCCCACCAACTCACAATAAATATTGGCGCCTCGCGCTTTGGCATGGGCAAGCTCTTCGAGAACGAGGACCGCAGCACCATCGCTCAAAACGAATCCGTCGCGGTCTCGATCCCAAGGCCGGCTTGCCTGCGCCGGCGCATCATTTCGGGTACTCAAGGCCCTCATCGAGGCAAAGCCTGCCATCGTGGTCGGCGACGTCGCCTTTTCTGCACCACCCGCAAGCATCACGTCGGCATCCCCATATTGAATCATTCGAGCGGCCAGTCCGATATTGTGTGTCCCGGTCGTGCAAGCCGTGGTGACCGCAATATTCGGCCCCAGGAAACCGTATTTTATAGACAGGTGTCCAGCAACCATATTAATGATCGAAGACGGTACGAAGAAAGGTGACACCTTATTCGGCCCTTTTTGCCGTAGGACCTCGTGGCAGGTCTCGATGGTGACGATGCCGCCAATGCCCGAGCCAACCGCGACGCCGACGCGCTCAAGATCAAGGCGTTCGGGGTCAAGCCCCGCATCCTGAACGGCTTGAATGCCAGCGACCAAGCCATACTGAATAAAACCGTCCATTCGTCGGGCTTCTTTCGGGGGAATGTAGGGCGCGATATCGAAGGCCGGCACACTGCCGCCAAAACGCACCGCGTAGCCTTCGGTATCAAAGCTTTCGATTGGCCGAATACCGCTTTCCCCAGCAGCGACCGCTTGCCAAGTTGATTCAGTATTGACGCCCAGTGGGCTCAGCATGCCGAGACCGGTGACGACGACGCGCCTAGTCACAATAGGCGCTCATCGCGCCAGCGCTGTAAGACTTTTTGCATGGAAGTGTCAGCGCGGCTGTCGCGGATGGGTCCGGACAGCCGCGCTCCAGATAGGGGTTTTAGGTGTGGGCTTCGATATAGTTAACCGCTTCCTTAACGGTTGTGATCTTTTCCGCTTCCTCATCAGGAATCTCTGTCTCGAACTCTTCTTCCAGAGCCATTACCAGTTCAACGGTATCGAGAGAATCTGCACCCAGGTCTTCAACGAATGAGGCTTCTAGCGTCACTTCATTTTCCTTGACACCCAGTTGCTCACAAACCAGCTTAGTAACGCGTTCTACGATCGTGCTCATGCTTTGGTACTCTCCTAAGATTATGCAGCAGTGCTGCGGTAGTTTAATGAAACAAAAGACGGCTTTAAAGGCTTTATTTGATGGATGTGACGAACGACTTCAGGCGCTTTACGGCGCCCTTTTAGTTCATATACATCCCGCCATTGATTTGGATGGTCTCGCCCGTGATGTAACCGGCTGCGTCGCTACTTAAAAACCGGACCAAGCTTGCCACCTCTTTCGGTTGGCCCAGGCGACCCGCGGGGATTCTTTCAAGCATTGCAGCTTGTTGATCCGCTGACAGGGTATCGGTCATATCGGTGGCAATAAACCCTGGCGCGATCGCGTTGACGGTGATGTTCCGACTCGCCAGTTCTGCGCCAAGGGCGCGGGTGAACCCCTCTAGACCGGCTTTAGACGCTGCGTAGTTCACCTGTCCTGGATTACCCATTCGGCCAACGACAGAGCTGATATTGATGATGCGACCGAATTTCGCTTTCATCATGCCCCTTATAAAGCTTTGGGTTAGATGGAAAACACCATTTAAATTGGTATTGATCACCGCATTCCATTCCGCGGACTTCATGCGCATCGCCAAGTTGTCTTGGGTCATCCCGGCATTATTAACCAGGATGAGGGGTGCGTCGTGATCGGCCTTGAGCGCGACGGTAAATGCGTCAATCGATGATTGATCGCCTAAATTGAGTACATAGCCTTGGCCTTGTCCGGCCATGCGCTGGCTAAACTGGTCTGCACCGGCTTGGGTGGTTGCCGTGCCCAGCACATGGTAGCCCGCTTCAACCAAAGCCTCTGCGATGGCAAGGCCAATGCCGCGGGAGGCGCCGGTGACAACGGCGTGGCCGGTCATGATTGTTGCGCTCGAAGGTCAGCGATGCTCGATACCTGATCGAGATTGGCGGTTATCATGGCCTTTTCAATTCGTTTGTTTAAGCCGCTCAGGACTTTACCAGGCCCACATTCAATGACGTGGGTGACACCCGCTTGGTACAAATACTGAATGGATTCGGTCCAACGGACCGCGCTGTACAGTTGGGCAACAAGGTTTTCTTGCAGCCCTTCGATGTCCCGGCAAGGCTCCGCTAAGACATTCTGAATGATGTCAATCGTGGGGTTCGAAAACGTAACTTGCGCTAAGGTTTCGCGCAAAGCATCGGCGGCCGGGCGCATGAGTTCGCTGTGGAATGGCGCGCTCACATTCAGAGCAATGGCGCGCTTTGCCCCGGCGTCTTGGCAGAGTTCAATTGCGCGATCAAGCGCGGCTTGGGTGCCGGAAATCACCACTTGGCCCGGTGCATTCAAATTGGCAGGTTGGACACTGCCGGATTGCGCGTCTGTCGTTGCCTGGCGACAGGCTGCTAATATTTTGTCATCTTCCAGGCCCATCACTGCCGCCATGCCCCCGGCGCCTAACGGGACGGCGGCCTGCATTAATTGGCCTCTTTTTTGTACAACGCGCACGCCATCGCTGAGCGATAAAACATTGCTGGCAACGAGCGCGCTGTATTCGCCCAAACTGTGGCCGGCAACGAAATCCGCGCGGCCCCCGGCCTCTGCCCACAGTCGCCACAGTGCGACACTGACGGTTAATAAGGCGGGTTGGGTAAATTCAGTTTGGTTAAGCTGCTCGACGGGGCCTTGCTGAATCAATGACCACAGGTCATAGCCTAAAGCCTCAGAGGCTTCTTCAAAGGTTCCAGCAACGGCGTCAGCACTCTCGCTGAGCATTCCCAAGGCCTGTGAACCTTGGCCCGGGAATAAAAAAGCAGTTTTCATCGAATTGATCTCTCAATCAAAGCTGGCGCGGGCGGGATCAATCTGGCGAAGGACCCTGCCCCAGCAAATTAATCTTCTTCTGGCGCGGTATGAATCACTTTCTTGCCGCGATAAAAACCATCTGCGGTGACATGATGCCGGCGATGGGTTTCGCCGGTGGTTGAATCCTCAGAAAGGGTTGGGCCTTTGAGGCTGTCATGGGCGCGGCGCATGCCACGCTTTGAACGGGATACTTTGTCTTGTTGTACGGCCATAATAAACTCCTAATCAGTTAATCTTTTTCGGTTAAACGTTTTAGCCCTGCAAAGGGGCGTTGGCGCCCTTCTTCAATCTCATCGTCTTTGTCGTCTTTGTCGTCTCTGTCGTCTTTAGCGGGCCTTGAAGCAGGCCTTTCCGCTATGGGGTCTGGCACCTGAAAAGCGGGTTCACAATCCTCATGTTTTGGCGACATTGGCAAGGCTAATAAAAGCTGGTCCTCAATAATATCGGCGGTATCAACCAGATCGCCTTCGGTTCGTAAGCTGTCCTGATCACTGCCCAATTGCTCGATCACCTTTTTATGGCTCGATAAGATCATCTCGATATCGCTGCCACTGGTCAGTTCAACGGCCTCAAGGCATCGCTGACAGCGCCATTGCTGCTTGAAACTGGCCTCGCCTAAAACCAAAACCCTGGCTGGGCCATCGCTGCTAAAGGTTAATTTTGCGGCAACCGATTCTGGCACACTTTCGTGGTCAAGACCGTTGTCGAGCAAGGCTTTTGCAAGACGTGGCAATCGATTGATTGGAACGACACCCGCAAACACTGCGTCTTCAACGCCGGCTTGAGGATAACGAACACGCTTGGGTAAGGCCTCTGTTAACATAAGGGCCGCATCTTAGGCATCTCTCCCTGAGGTGTCAAAACATTATTAGACGCAATGTTATGATGAAAAACAAAGGAAATGACCGAAATCCGGCGTTAGTGCTGGCTTCTGAATCAAGCGCCCGGCGTTCGATACTGGCTGGGCTCAAGCTGGTCTTTGATGTGATCGCGCCAGACTTTGAGGAACGGGTTCATCCAAGCGCCTCACCCACGGAGATTGCACTGATCAATGCCGAGGGTAAAGCCCGTGCCGTTGATGCGGGGTTTTCATCAGATTTCAGGCCTGCTGCCATTGTCATTGGCTCCGACCAAGTGTGCTGTACCGAATCGGGTTTGATTCTGCACAAGCCGGGTTCGGTCGATCGGGCCATTGATCAATTAATGCAGGCGTCGAGTCAAAGGCTGACGTTTTACAGTAGTTTGGTCCTGATCATGGATGGCAAGGTCGCGCGATCGACCGTCGAGACGTGCGCGGTTAAATTACGACGCCTGACAAAGGATGACATTCGCGCTTATGTGGCGGCAGACAATCCGCTCTGGAGTGCCGGCAGCTTTCATGCGGAAGGCGCTGGCTTGCGGCTGATCGAAACAATCGAAACAACCGATATCAATGTGCTTTACGGTTTGCCGGCGCTCGCATTGCTTCGGTTTTTGCGTGAGCTGAAGGTTCCGTTGGCCTATGCTGCCGACACCTGATGAAATCTGCATAGCAGGAATCCCCTTATGAAAACCCTTGGGTTTTGGGTCGACAGGCTCGGTCTACGCAGCGTTTAGATCATTCTACCAATCGCGTTCGTCTGCGCAGCATGATCGTTGCTGGCGCCGTCTCAATGCAATTTTTCCAGGAATTCGGCCATTCGATGTTCAAGGGGCGCTAAGACAGAAAATCCCTCGAGCGGATGATCCATCATCGATTGCGCGCTGTGCTTCAGCGCAAGCGACGACGCATGCAGCATCATCCGATTCGGACGCATCAGAAGATCTTTTTCCACATCACCATATTTTGTGTCACCAACGATGGGGTGACCAGAGGCCGTCGCATGGACGCGTATTTGATGCATCCTGCCGGTGACCAACCTCGCCTCTAACCAAGTGGCATTGGCAAAGCGCTGTTTAACCCGAAATCGGGTTTCGCACGCCTTGCCTTCGGGGTTGATTCGACTGATCCGTTCGCCATTTGGGAGTTCTATTTTTTGGATCGGGAGATCGACTCGTTTTTTTTGATCGGGCCAAGTGCCATGAACGATCAGATCATAATGTTTTTGCAGATGATCTTTATTACGAAGCTGCTCTTGGAAGCGTCGTAAAAAGGACCGTTTTTTTGCAATCAGTAACAAGCCGGACGTATCTCGATCGAGTCGATGCGCCAGTTCTAGGTAAGGTAAATCGGATCGATGGGATCTTAAAGCTTCAATCAGGCCGCCCGATAAGCCGGAGCCACCATGAACCGCCAACCCTGCTGGCTTATTGATTGCCATCATGAGCTCGTCTTCAAAAATGATATGCTCGATCACAGAGATAAACCGGTAGTCTTTTTCGGCTTCTGGGGCAGCGCGTCGAATCGGCGGAATTCGCACAAGGTCACCTGCCTTCAACTTGTAGTCCGGTTTCACCCGCCCCTTGTTGATGCGGACCTCACCCTTTCGGACCATTTGGTAGATCCGCGTCTTGGGGATGCCTTTGAGGGCGGACAGCAGATAATTGTCGAGCCTTTGACCGGATCGATCTTCGTCAATCTCGACGGTCCGGACGGCCTCGTACGTCATTGTTCCTTGATTCGACTGCATTTTTTTGCTGTATCCAGGCTCGGAAGCTGTTATGCTCGTCAACGGTTGGCACAGTGTACGGCCAATTTTGATAAGGCGAGGACGAAGTTTAGCGCGGTTTAATTCAGACTGCATTCGATAGTTTCCAACGCCGTGAGGCTCTAGCCTTTTATTAGCCCAGAGCCTAAAAAGGTAAGTATTTAGGTACTTAGATTGAACAAGTTGGTATTGGATCATGGTGATCGAGTATCAATCAGAACAGGCCGAAAGACAGGCCACTAAAATTGATGAGCGGCTGTAATCAGTATCGCCAAATCGAATTACGATAGAGACATCATCCTAGTCATTGCCGCAAATTTTGGTAATGCAAAATGCACATCTGAACATCTCCTTTACTTATGAATCGAAAGGAATGTGCACCCAAGGGCAGTGTCATCAGTTGAATAATGCTTCATTCGTGAAGCCTGATAAGCTCGGGTTAGACCGAGGCCGGAAACACTTAAATCTCTAGGCACATCAGTTGGTTTGCCGATATCTGAAGCGCTGCTCGTCGCAGACTAAAGGGTATCGTAATGAAAAGAATGTTAATCAATGCAACACACAGCGAAGAGCTGCGCGTTGCGCTCGTCGATGGTCAGAAACTCTACGACCTTGATATCGAAAGTCTCGCCAGAGACCAAAAGAAATCAAACATTTATAAAGGAAAGATCACTCGCGTCGAGCCCAGTCTCGAAGCCGCGTTTGTTGATTTTGGCGGCAATCGCCACGGCTTCCTCCCACTTAAAGAAATCTCCAGAGAATACTTCACGAAAGGCCCTAGCGACGTTAAGGGACGGGTCAATATTGCGGATGTGCTGAAGGAAGGCCAGGAAATCATTGTCCAGGTTGATAAAGAAGAGCGTGGCACCAAAGGCGCGGCGCTGACGACCTTCTATAGTTTGGCCGGCCGATATATGGTTTTAATGCCGAATAACCCTCGAGCTGGTGGCATCAGTCGACGTATCGAGGGCGATGAGCGCGACGATTTGAAAGACGCTTTGGCAACCCTCGAAATTCCGAAAGATATGGGCGCCATTATTCGAACCGCTGGTGTGGGTCGTACTGCGGAAGAGCTGCAGTGGGATCTTAAGTATCTTTTGCAACTAGCTGAAGCAATTAAGATTGCGAGTGAACGCCCTTCCCCATTCTTGATCTACCAAGAAGGTGACGTGATCACCCGTGCTGTTCGGGATTATATGCGCGACGATATTGGTGAGATCTTGATCGATACCGATGAGGCCTTTGAGCAGGCAAACTCGTTTGTGTCTCAGGTTATGCCGCATCTGAGTTCGCGGATCAAGCGCTATACCAGTGATGTGCCCTTGTTCAATCGATACCAGATTGAAGGTCAAATTGAGTCTGCGTTTCAGCGCGAGGTTCGACTCCCTTCCGGGGGGTCAGTTGTTATCGACCCGACTGAAGCCTTGGTCTCGATCGATATCAACTCGGCTCGAGCCACGAAAGGCTCCGACATTGAAGAAACAGCGTTGAATACCAATTTGGAAGCGGCCGATGAAATCTGTCGACAATTGCGCCTACGGGACATTGGTGGACTGGTGGTCATCGATTTTATCGATATGTCCTCAACCAAGAATCAGCGCGCGGTTGAAAACAGAGTTCGAGACGCGCTTGAAGTGGATCGAGCGAAGATCCAGGTCGGTCGGATTTCACGGTTTGGCCTGCTTGAAATGAGCCGGCAACGATTACGCCCATCGCTGCGCGAGATCAGCCATATTCTGTGTCCGCGTTGTGAGGGTTTGGGCACGATTCGAGATATCGAGTCGAGCGCCCTAGCAATTCTTCGGCTGATACAAGAAGAAGCACTGAAAGATTCAAGCGCCGAAATTAGAGCGTTTTTACCCGTTCCGGTCGCCGCGTTTGTACTGAATGAAAAACGACAAATGATTGCGGATATCGAAAGCCACAATAACGTGCGATTAGTCATTGTCCCAAGTGCAGAAATGCAAACCCCGCATTATCGGGTTGAGCGACTTCGAAACAACGACGTGGAATCAGCCGAAGCAAGCTATGCAATCTCTCCTGAAATTGAGGAAGAGCCGCCCGAGACGGGCGTTGATTTACGGCCGGTTGTAAGAGAGCGCGCAGCCGTTGCGGTTGTTAGAGATGATGCGCCACCTCCTGCCCCGGCGCCCGCTAAAGTTGCGACGACAACGGCGCAAGACACGCCCAAGCCTGCAGCGCGTAAGCGCGCTGCGCCAAAAGGTAAAAAAGCAAAAGCCAGTCCGTCGTTTTTCAAGCGGTTGCTGTCAGTTTTTGGTGGTACTGAGGAAGAAAGCACCCCTAAGCGAGACAATAAATCAAAGCAGGCAAAATCGGCGAAACCGGCTCAGCGTAATTCATCATCGACCGCCGCGACGCCAGACCGAGCGGCGAAGAAGCCAGCGGATGAGTCTCAAGCCACAGAAACAAAGAAAACGGGTACGAGCCGCCGCAGAAGAAAGAGCCCGCGGGCAGAAGCCGCCAATGAAACCGTTGTATCGGCTGAAGTTGCTGAAACCAGCGTGTCTGAGGAGGCCCCAGCGGTTAATGCGGCCCCAGCAGTTAAAGAGGCCCCAGCGGTTAATGCGGCCCCAGCGGTTAAAGAGGCCCCAGCGGTTGTTGATGGGGTAAGCGTTGCGTCGCAGGACCAGGAAGACAGTGGTGACAAGCGGGGGCATGGTAATCGAGAACGTAACCAGAGACGCCGTCGCAGTCGAACGCCTAAAAGTGACACGTCTTCTGAAACCGTAACCTTAGAGGCATCAGATGCGAGCGGTGCGCAATCGGCAGTAACTGAGTCTGATTCGGAGTCCTCTGATGTCGACGCCCAACCCAGCATGAGCGCTACGCCGTTATTGGTGACGCAGGATGACACATCGGATCTCACACCCGTCTCGACCGTGAGCACGACTCAAATAACGCCAACCGAGGCGGTGGTTGATTCGAGGCCTGCCCGTGAAACCGTTGCCAGCGCGGCAAATTCCGAGAAGGTGACGCCGGTTGCCGCATCGTTCTGGGGACAGGCGAAAAATGACCCGCGGGTATCACCAAAACCCGTTGTTGACGGCCCTGTTCTTGAAACCGTCGTGGTGACAACTGCGGTGAATGACTTGCTCTATGTGCCGGTCAATTATGATGATGGTCATCCCAGTCGTTGGCAGCGCGCCAGCAATGACCCACGGAGTGTGGTTTAAAATTGCCGACGCCTACCACCCGCCTTGCTCTTTGAGTTAAGGCGTGTGGTATAGCGGGGTTAACGGTTGCGGCTCGATTTCCAAGTCAATGCCAAAGCGGGTCTGGACTTTTTCTTGAATCAATTGAGCCAAGGTCATAATATCATTCAGTGTCGCGCCGCCCCTATTTTCGATCACCAAATGATGTTTTGGCGAGATACCCGCGTTACCAACGCGAAGATCCCCTAAAGCCGCGGCTTGAATCAAAGCTGCAGCCGATACCTTGCCCTGCGCCGTTCCGGCACTTGAACTGATGACAGAATCTCGCCTAAGGGCCTGGATCTCGGTTTCCGCTAAAATCGGGTTTTTGAAAAAACTACCGACATTGCCTTGAAGCCGATAGTCGGGCAGTTTCTTGCCTCGTATGGATTGAATCGCTTGTCTTAACCCCGCCGGCGATGAAGTGATCTTGGCCGGTAAAGTCTGAAGGTCTTGGTAGGTTAATATTGGCTCGAACCGAGGTTTGAGCTCTAAGGTCATCTGGGTGACCACAAAGCGCCCGGGTTGACGCTTAAACAGGCTGTCTCGATAACTGAATTCGCAGTCGTTAGCCTTAAGTTTGACCGCGACCGCATTGTGCAAGTCCATGGCGTCGACCGACACGACAAACCGGTCTAGCTCCACCCCATAAGCGCCGATGTTCTGTATTGGTGCCGCGCCAACTGTGCCTGGGATACTCGAGAGGTTTTCAAGCCCGAAAAGTCCGGCCTTAAGGGTCTTTGCAACCAGATCATCCCATAGAGCGCCCGCGCCAACCGTGACCAACGCCCCCTGAATCCTAACGGTCTCGTCATTTGAGGACAATACGACGCCAGCAAGGCGCTCTGGCAAAAGCGCGTTGCTCCCGCCCCCTAAAACAAAGCATGGCAGACTCGCATGACGCGCAAATTCTAAAGCGCGTTGCAGGTCATTCGCAGTCTCGAACGTGGCCCGATGCAGGCAAACCGAAGGCAGGCCAAGCGTATTTTGAGATGACAAGTCGACGTTTTTGCGGTGTTCAAATGGCATTGTGAGTCTAGCTTTGACCGTTATTTTATCGAACAGTGTATAATGCTGGCTGTTAATCATAGGGGAATCACATGCAATTAAAAGATAAAACTGCCTTTATCACGGGCGGCGCGTCCGGTTTGGGCCGTGCGACAGCTGAAAATTTCATCAAGGCCGGTGCCAACGTCATCTTGTTTGATCTCAACGAAGAGAATGCAGAAAAAGCGGCCAGTGAGTTAGGCAGTCAAGCAACCTATGCCGCGGGCGACGTGGCGGATGAAGTGTCTGTCGCGGCCGCTATTGAGAAAGGCTTAAGCGCATTTGGTGCGATTCACGTGAACGTCAATAGTGCCGGTATTGGCGCGGCCGCCAGAACGATTGGTAAAGATGGCCCAATGCCACTTAAAACGTTTGAGTTTATCGTTCGCGTTAATTTAATCGGCACGTTTAATTGCTTGCGTCTGTGCGCCGATGCGATGCAAAAAAATGAGCCGGTGACCAGTGATGGCGAGCGTGGGGTCATTGTGAATGTTGCATCGGTTGCGGCCTATGACGGTCAGATTGGTCAAGCGGCTTACAGTGCCAGCAAAGGGGGTGTTGCGGGTATGACCTTGCCGATCGCCAGAGACCTTGCACGAAGCGGTATTCGAGTTGCAACCATTGCGCCGGGGATCTTCGAAACGCCAATGATGAAATTTGCCCCGCCCCAGGTTAGAGAACCCTTAATTGAGATGACGCAGTTTCCAAAGCGCCTTGGGCAACCTGAAGAGTTTGCTCAGACGGCTGCGTACATTGTTGAGTGTGGTTATATCAATGGCGAGGTGATTCGTTTAGATAGTGGTATTAGGATGGCGCCAAGGTAAGACTGGATGGTTTAGCCATTTTTTCGATAGAACGGTATGCAGCGCGCTATGGCGCGCTGCATACCGCCCGGTTGTATTTTACGCCATGCACCACTCGGGCTGAGTTCCGACACGGTATTTTCGAGTTGATCGACAGCTCTTTGGACCTGGGCACGACGTCGGGTATTGAGTCGCAATTAAAAAGGCATTTCATCCGCAACCTGATCGAGTTGCACGCGCGAGCCTTCAAGGTTTAACCCATCGGCGAGTACGTTAAACATTGGCGTAGGGTGTCAGGAAAGGTCCACTCACCCACTGGCAAGCATTCTACGGCAGCGCTTGCTATTTCGACCCAGGACGGGCGTTTGGTTTTGCATAGAACGCGTGGCGCCAGTCATCGTCGATCAGCAGGCAAGGTTCTTCAAACTGCTTAATTTTGAAAATAACAAACGGGTCCACTTTTAAGGATCTTCAAATGACCGGTCTCTGATGTTACGAGTAAAAAATGGGCCCGACGGCTGCGCTGCAACGGTTACGGTCCTCGCTGAAGAAACTGATAAACCCGTCTAACTGCCCACGTTCTACCTTCATTTGAACTCGCTTCCAGCTCTAAACCAACCCCTTCTGGTGGCGTGAGGTTGACGGCTTTAAAAAGATTTGAGTGCGTTGCAGTAACCCACCGGTAATACACCGGTAACTAGGCCCTCACTGGTTTAATAACTCAATGGACGCCAAGCGTCATTAAAGGCTAAGCGGCGTGGTGTACTAAAGACGCAACTCGACATAACAAGCCGCAAGTCCGCAACTCGGTTTTTATTTCAAGCAAAATCAGGCTTTCAGCAGTTGATCGACAAATTCGCGCAAACCCTCTTGGGTGAACGGTTTGCTCAGCAGTTGGTGGGTCGCAAGGTTTGTGACCGCCTCGCGCGCGAAATTTGGTACGTGCCCGCTAATCACACCCACTTTGACTGTTGGGTAAGTCTCCTGGCAGAGATTGATCAATGACAAGCCATCTTCTCGGCTAGGCAAGGCGAGGTCCGTTAGAAGCAAGTTGATGGGTAAGATTTGTTTTGCAAGGTTGGCCCGTGCGTCGGAAAGCGTTGCCGCTTCCAGGACGTCGTGGCCCGCTAATTCGAGATAAGTCTTTGCAATGAATCGAATGTCGGCATGATCATCAACGAGCAGGATCCGCGCGCGCTGGGACGCGTCATCAGGGGCCTCAACGGTCAAGTGCTGGGCCTCGGCGCCGGTCTTGGCCGCGATGTGTGCGACAACCGGTTTAGGTTTTTCGGTAACGCTTGAGATCGCCTCATCGGTCGTCGGCACATAAAGGTAAAAGGTGGTTCCGAGGTTCAGTTCGCTGGCGACGCGAATATGGCCACCGGATTGGGTTACGAATCCGAACACCATCGCCAGACCCATTCCCGTCCCCTCGCCTGCCATTTTTGTCGTATAAAAAGGTTCGAAAATTCTCTCGGAGACCGCTCGACTCATGCCCGTGCCGGTATCTCTAATGGATAGGCAAACAAGATCTTGACTGCTTAAATCTTTGGGAAGATGGCGGATTCTGTCTTCGTCTGATAATGGGTTGAGCGAAAGTGATAACTGCCCGCCCACAGGCATTGAGTGTCGAGCATTGACAATGAGATTGAGTAACGCGTTATTCAGAGCGCCCGTATCGAGTTTGACTTTGGCCGTAGGGCAATCTGTGGAAAAATCCAAATTGACAAGTTTGCCCGAAGCCTGCTCGAGCAGCGGAAGGCTCTTTTTAATTTCTAAAGCCAGGTCGACCACCTCAGGATCTAAAATTTGTTTCCTTGAGAAGTCGAGTAATTGCCGAATTAGATCTGCACCTTGCTTTGATGCTTCGAACGCAATGTTTAAACTTCTTTCCACATCGGGTGATCTTCGTTCTGGATCCATTTTGATCACGTCCAAGGCGCCTTGGATGAGTTGCAGCATATTATTAAAGTCATGGGCAACACCGCCGGTGAGCTCTCCTAGGGCCGTTAATCTTTGGGCATGGGCAAGATTTGTCTCCAGGTGTTTTCTAGATCGTGTGTCCCGCATAAATGACAGCAGTAGGCGTTTACCATCGAGTTCGATTGTCGATGAGGTGCTTTCCACCGGAATTTCGCGACCATCCTTTGCCAGCAGGGTCCCTTCACGCTGGTGGGCTTGGATGCTCGTAACGATTCTGACCCGTTCATTCCATTCGTCAGAATCGAGGGCCGCAGAGATATCGAATATTTTTCTATCCAACAGTTCTGTTTCGCTAAAGTCTAGGAGTCTGAAGGTAGCATCGTTGGCATAAACAATTTGACCATCGGATAAATTAAAGAGCATGCAAGCGTCCCCTGCGCCATCGAGGATGGATTTCAGTCGCTGTTCATTTCCTGCAATTTGTGCGAGTTGCTGCTGTTGCCGCTCGATACTGGCGTTAACCGCGGTTACCAATGCGCCAATTTCGTCTTTTTCATGGCCTGGCGGATAGGATACTTTAAAGCTGAGATCGATCGGTCTCTGAACATCTAAGACCACCTGTTGCAGCGGAGAAATGATGATCCGCCTGAGCACAATCATTAAAATAAAAGTGACCAAGATGATGGATAAAAAAACTTCATCCAAAGAAGCTGAACGCTTCTTGCGAAGGAACGGTTCATTCCGCCGCCATAATCTATTTCTAAATACAAGGTGCCGTATTGCGTGATTTTCGAACTCAGTGAAGCCGGCGCGTCCTCAATGAGAGGAATCGAGCGGAGCACTTTCGTTTCAGAAAGCAGTATCGAAATAAAGGGTATCACGTTGGTTACGGGTTCATTTCGACCTTCTGCTAGGACAGCGTTCGTATCATCTTCGAGCCTTGCTCCTTGCACAATCTCGTTCGCCAAGAATCCTTTGATGATCTGCTGTGAGAGCACCGGGTCCGACAGGTAAGCCGCGTTGATGAGCGCAGGTTTACGAGCAGAAATATACTGATCGAGTAACTGTTGGTCATGTTCGGCCTCGTACTCAAACTCGAAGTAAACCTCACAGGCACCATAAACGGTAGCAACAAGGATCAGTACAACCAGCACTGACAGTACGGTCCGAACTACAAGAGAATGTTCGCGACTGACTAGGGTCATTGGATCTCAATTAAATTAGTGAGGGGGCAGATCATTGAATACCCAATGGCATTTTTACGAATTCTAGCCCCGCTTTAAGATCCACAAGCATGAGCCTATTTGACTTCAACCAATGATGCGAGCACCGATGGAAACGCCGCATCAGCGATTGCCCGCATCTCGTCCTCGGTTCGATCTTGAATTGGGTGCTGAACATACAGCCTAAACGGATGAAAGCCGAGGGCATTGCCTTGTGCTTCAGCCGCTTGTTCAAATTCTACCGTCGCAACAAAGGCGCCAGGCAACCCTCGGCGGTCTAGATCTAGAATGTCATGCAAACTGCACGACGTGCAAGATCCTCAGTCAGCCAATGCTTCTAACACCGCGTCACAGGACCCGGCAATTTCTTGTCGCAGCGCATCGGGTGCAACCCGAGTGAAGGTGGGTTTTTTAAAGCGTTTCGTGATGGCGCCTTGTTCATTGAGCAGCACCTCAATGCGGTCCATAAAGATATTGCCCTTCGGTTTCGAAATATCGAGCAAACCGATCACTGCGCCGTCGATTTTGCTCAGTCTTGGTAGCGGTTGTCGCCCTTCGGGCATTGCTTCCGAAGTTGGGTCTAATAATTCCATGGTTTGATCTCCTACTAAGAATGAATCTGCCGGGTGACTGGCACACTACCAGTGCTACCACTGGCGCCCCAGCCCGCAATAATGGCAGAAAAGAGGCCTGCTCGCCCGCCTGCTCTGACAATATTCAGCCCGCCGTCCCGAAACTTACACAAAACCGAGTCTCGTAGCTTTTCAGGAAGGCCCTCAGCCATGCCGCCAGCGCCCTGAATGAGTTCTTCGCCAGGGATCATCAGCAAGGCCAAAAGGCATTCTTTGACTTGTTGCTTGTTCCACTGCGCGTCGCGAAATATCCGTTCATGCTCGGGTGACACGACGAGAAAGGCATCAGAGCCTTGAACCATCTTGGGGTGACCAATGACTCGCAACCCCGCGGCAAAGGATCGACACAGCGACTCAGGGTCTCTGGATTTTTGGTCAACCAAGCCCTGCATCCCATCGGCCGCAAAGACCGTAACGGTTGATGTCTCGGATGAAAAACCTTTCTCTACCGCAAGGGACTCCCAGCAGGAATTCGTCTCATCTTCGGAAAAGCAAAAGGTGTATTTCCCTGGGTTGCCCAGCGCCGCGCGATCAACCCCGCCGGGTCTACCGCCGCCTACATTTCGAATCACCAATTGCAAGGCTCGACCGATGGTCGCGTTCGCGCGATTGCCCTGTCCGAGCGCATTGCCGCCCGAATTCATCCCAATCGCCCTGGAGATGGGCCCATTAACAATCACCATTGGGCCAGAAAAATAAGTCGTGGCTAAGAGTCCATGCATACAAAATTGGTCTTCTAAAACGGCTTCAACCGCCGCAATCACCACCGGGAGGTATTCGGGTCGGCAACCCGCTAAAACCGCGTTAATGGCAATTTTTTCGATGCTGCAGGGCGCAAAATCCGGTGGTACAATGCCGATGATTTCATCCGATTGCCTGGTTGTTCCGGCGAGCATTCGCATGACGCGCTCTGCCGTGGGGGGCACGACCGGCAAACCATCAGACCAACCTTGGTCATAGCCGATTTCAATGTCATCAACATTTTCAAAATTCAGTCGTCGCGCGGAGAGCAGGTGCCCCGAGAATTGGGCGGCTAGCCGCTCCTGCATGCCTGGATCATGGGTTTTTGAGCCGCAACCCGGCCTAAACTTGGGCAGATCACGGTTCAATTCAATCCCAAGCAGGGCTTCCCAAGCGGTTGCATCCCAGCCAAATATTCGCGAAACCTCAACGCCCTCTTTCCGAATAATGAGGGTCGGAACCACTTCAATTTTTAGGCGATAGGATTGTTCAAGCGATGCGTCATATTCGACCTCAAGGTTTTTCGGAAAGTCCTGAGTATCCTGACAGATGACCCGAAGATCAAAGTGCGCAGCAATCTGACCGATAATGGGCTCGATCAAGGTGCAGGTTTCGCAGGCTTGTTTTACAACCAAGGTGACGTTTAACATCGCGGGCTACCTTTTATTAAAAATCTGTCGAACCTGCTCTAAATCTTCAGGCGTATCCACACCGGGTGGAACCGCACGGATGGCCTGTTCGATATAGATCTCTGCACCATAAGCAAGCGCTCTCAATTGCTCTAGTTTTTCGAGCTGCTCAAGCCTGGTAGGCGGCCACCGAACGAACCGGTGCAGAAAATCCACTCGGTAAGCATAGAGTCCGATATGCCTCAAAAAGTCATCCTGTTCAGTCGGATCATCATCGCGGTTGAACGGGATTGCGGCCCGGCTAAAATAAAGTGCTCGGTTGGTGAGGCTTTTAACCACTTTGACGCAATTCGGGTCCAATATTTGCTCATCTCGATCAAAACCGCAACCCAGGGTGGCCATCTCGGTCTGCGCTTGCGCAATCCCCTGGGCAACTTGGTCTAGACATTCTGGGGGCATCAAGGGCTCATCGCCTTGTAAGTTAACGACGATGGTCTCATCGCTCAAGTTAAGGCTCGCAGCCGCTGCGGCTAATCGGTCGGTGCCCGACGGCAAGTCTGCAGGCGTCATGACAACCTCACATTGGCTGTGGGCCAAGGCAGCCTTGATGTCTTGATGGTCAGTTGCCACGATCACCCGACTCGCCGCGCTCAGGTTCGCTTGCACGACGACCCGTTGAATCATCGTTTCGCCCTGGATATCACACAGGGGTTTGCCGGGCAGGCGGGTGCTTTGCCACCGCGCAGGGATGATGATGACAAAAGGTGCGGTCACGATGCGGGCGCCGCCTCATCTTCATGACTCAAGGTGTCGCCTAAGTGCCTTGCTTCGTTCGGTAACATGACCGGAATATCATCGCGTATGGGATAGGCCAGTTGATCCACAGAGCAGATCAACTCCCCCAATGCGGCATCAAGGCTGAGCGCCCCTTTGCACACGGGACAAACCAGGATTTCAAGTAACCGTTGATTGATCGTCATAACTATTGCCTCAAAGATTTTGATTGTCTTAAATTTAACCACACCGGCCTAACGAAGGCTCTGCCTAGAGATATCTCACCAACGCGGCAGTCCGTCATGCGATCGAGCGTAACCTTCTGCTGATCTTTTCTTTAAGCGACTCCGGAACGTTCAGTCGAATCACCAGAACATAAACGGGCGCCTTGATAGCGCTGAAATCAAGCGCGCGACATCGGCTGTAGTCTTTCTCGGTCATAACAACCGCTAGCTCGTCTTGAAAATTAAGGTCTTCGTCGCCAAAGAGCGCATGATCCGGCCAAGGATGTTCGATTACTGAGCAGCCCAAGCCTGAAAGCGTTTGAAAGAATCGTTGCGGGTGGCCAATGCCGGCCACAGCATGCACCGGCTGTCGCTGAAGCACCGCGACAGAAACTTTCTGGCCAGTTTTGGCATCAAACAGGTGATCAACCTCGACGGCAATCGGCATTGCGCTTGCCGGGGCCACCTTGAACTGATCTGGGCCATTGATCAAAACACAATCGACTTCTTTGAGCCTAGTGGGTTTTTCTCTTAAGGGTCCTGCCGGAAGCAGGCGGGCATTGCCGAAACCGCGCAAGCCATCAATCACAACAATCTCGAAATCCCGCGGTAGCTGATAGTGTTGAAGTCCGTCGTCGCTAATGATCACGTCGCAGTCGGTGGTTTCGACCAATTGTTTGGCCGCTCGTACTCGGTCCCGACAACAAATTGTCGGCGCGCCAGTTGATTTTGCGATCATGATGGGCTCATCGCCAACCAAGGCTGGATCGGACGTAGCCGTCACGCGGGTTGGTCGTTTTGCAGAACCGCCAAATCCTCGGGAGATCACGCCAGGTTTATAGCCTTCAGCGGCCAACCACTGGACCAGAGCAATCACAACCGGGGTTTTACCTGTACCACCAGCGGTAATATTCCCGACAACAATAATCGGCAGTGGGCACTTATAACGCAGTTGATGGGTCTCTGATCGATGCCTTTTACGTCCGGCAAGCTTTTGAAACAGCCAGCTAATCGGTGTGAGCAGGGTCAACCACTGATCTCGTCGATACCAAGCTTTGGGCAACCACAGGCCCAATCGAAAGCCCGGGTCCTGTCTGGGATGAAGGCTCGGGGTTGCCAGCGCAATAGGGGCTGCTTGATTGATCGGTGGGGTTGTTTCAGGCTCGGTTGCTTGAAAAAAACGCGCATAGCGCTCGCCAAGCTTCAGCAGTTCTTGGTGCGTGCCCTGCTCCTTAATTTCGCCATTGTCTAAAACCAGAATTCGATCGGCTTTTTCGATGGTGCTTAAACGATGCGCGATCACGATCGTTGTTCGGCCTTTAACAACCTGTTCTAACGCTGTTTGGATTGCGCGTTCTGATTCTGTGTCTAATGCCGAGGTGGCCTCATCGAGAATTAACACGGGGGCATCCTTCAGTAGCGCGCGGGCAATCGCAAGGCGCTGTCGTTGGCCGCCAGACAGTAAAACGCCGTTGTCCCCAACTTCTGTGGCTAAGCCCTGATCAAATTCTTGAATAAACTCCCAGGCTTGGGCATCCCGAGTGGCTTGTATGACCTCCGCTGCAGGTTTTTGAGCGAGGGCGCCATACGCTATATTGCGTTCTATGGTGTCGTTAAACAGCGTGATCGTTTGGCTTACGATGGCCATATGGCTTCGTAGGCTCTTGCGGGTCATCGAGGCAATGGGATGATCGTCTAATAAAATCTCACCGGATGTTGGCTCATAAAATCTAGGAATCAATGACGCGAGGGTTGATTTGCCC
>Ga0209091_10000533_pt1 | contig 36062 bp, 47 predicted proteins | sample ArcticOcean_MG_C_6_FD_187438 | JGI IMG/M metagenome (GOLD analysis project Ga0209091, IMG submission 187438) | Marine microbial communities from western Arctic Ocean - ArcticOcean_MG_CB8_128 (SPAdes) (version 2) | ecosystem: Environmental > Aquatic > Marine > Oceanic | place: Arctic Ocean...
TAATACCAGGCTCAGTTCCTGTAGCAGGAGCAACAGCAGCAGCACTATTTCGTGTAGCTAGGATAAGAACTCTTTCATTATCCACACCATTAATTTGGTTAGGAGTAGAGTTCTTCCATGTGATTGTACTTAACTCATATGGGAATCCAGCAGAAGCATAAGTAACTGTACCATCTGGTAAGTATGTAGCTCGATCGTAATCAGATACACCAGAACCTAAGTTCTCTCTTTCTAATTTCATCATTACTTCTACATCACCAGTACCTACTGAACCAGCAGCTAAAGTTGGAACTGTACAAGTTGCAAGACTTGATTGTGGATCAAAAGCTACTTGAAAATTAGTCATTGAATTACCTGAAGCACCATTTGTAAAAGTAGTACCTGTAAGAGTAAGTACTGCACCAACAGCAACAGCAGAAGCTACCCACGGTAGGTTACCAGCTGCTATATCAGCAGTAATTTGAGTAGCTAAGTCTGCAGCGATCGCACCAGCAACACCACCCATAACAGCTAAAGATATTTCATAACCCTTTCTTGCAAAAGGCTCATATCCAGCAGAAGTATCAATTATTTTAAAGTAACCTACATCAGGAGTTACAGCATCTTCAACTAGAGTCATAGCTGCTGTTTGAGCAGTTGCAACAGCACCTGTTCCAACATTAGCAAAAATTACATCAGCTACATCTATCCAAGGTGATTTTACTTCACTTACAGCACCACCAGCATTAAGTCGTTCGAATCTGAATTTCCCAGATGCAGGAGCTGTAGTTAATAATGTACCAGCTTGATTTACACATCTGATACCAAACGCTGTAGCACTTGATACATCGTCTCCGAAAATTATTTGTTTTGTCATTTTTTTAAATTTTTAAAATTTATTATTCATTTTTATTTACCTCAATTTCATGAGTTTTGTATCTAGGATCTGCAATAGATTCTAAAATACTACTCACGGCCATGTCTACAATCTCCCTATGAGAATGTTCGGGTAGTTCACAGCTTACTTGCAAAGATAACGAAATCTCTGCCGGTTTTCTTATATAAGTTAATTTTACCTCTTCTATTATAAATATATCATTAGTGTAGAGGTCTAATTTATTGTCACGTATAGTATATAGTGGGTTTTCCAGAGTTGTAGTATTAAATGGATCTTTCAACATAGTAAAGATATCATCTTGTTGTACAAATTTACTAGATTTTTTATTCAATACCACGCCATCATCACTACTCATCAGAGATCTAGTTATATCTAAACCAGCCTCACACTTTAAAAGATCTGTATGTAATACTTTACCAACAGAATCAACAGCTACTACACTCCATACAACTCCTAATGTAGGATCACAATTAGCTAGAGGATATGTCGCAGGCCATAGTCTTAATAAAATATTTCCTGGACTAGTTACACTAAGAAAATTTTCCCAGTGTCCCCACCAATTTAATGCTACTCCTGTTTCCATATGAGATCTAAAAGATATCATTCCCGCTGGATCACTATTAGAATATGACAATGCAGTAACATTATTATCAAATATAGTAGCAGCCCCTGATATAAAGAAAGGAGGAAAAGTTGTAGTTGATACCATTCCAGAAATATCTGGTGTTACATATATACCTGCAACAGAATCCGCCAGTGTTGTATTCATTAAAGATGACATTGGGAGTTCAAAGTAAAGATAATTATTAATAGTTGAAGTTTCCCAATCAGTGTCCTCCTTCATAGGAGCACAGTTAGAGTTATGCCACACATGAGCTCTAGTATTAACTAAATGCATATAATCGTCTGGTAATCTTACAGTATCAACCCATACATTTGTATCTAATTGTTCTTTATATGTAGCAGGTAAGAGAATCTCATCTACTAAAGTTCTAATATCATCAATACGTTTTTGGGATTGTTCAAATCCTTTTTGAAATTTATTACCTTTACCATATTTGGTATTAATAAATTTTCCTTGAGCCTGATTTAATTCTAAATCAATTTCTTCTGGTAATAGCATATCAGCTTGGAATGAATTAATCTTATCCACTCCTTGCTGAATTGCTATATGCATCTCTCCTACATTCATATTATAACGCTAGTTCTTTTAGTTTAGCCCTCATAATCGTTAATTGACCAGAGTTCTTTTTATTTTTCATAAAAATTACTGCATCATCTAAGGTTTCTCCAATTATCTCATCAATAAAGATAACTTGATTTCCAATTCTTCTTATTACTCCAGCTGAAACCATTTCTTCAATTTCTGCTATGGTTGCTAAGTTCTTATCTGTAGCTATCCTTAAGAATTTCTTAGGTTCTGCTTGTTTCAGAGAATAGAGATTATTTTCTATCTGATCTCCAGATAATAAATCCGGATTAGTAGTAGATAATATTCTTAATACTCTTTTCATAGCAACTGTATCAGCTGCCAGTTTGATGAATTCTTTGTCCGCATCTTTCAATACTTGAATTTCATTGTTTCTCTTAGAGTCTTCTCTTGAGAGATCTTGAATATAGAATCTTTTAGTCTTACTTCCATCCATTTCTTCTTTTGTTAAAGCTACTTGTGGATGCCTTACAGCAAATCTATATTTAATAAAATCCATAATACTGATAGGACGATCCTTAGTATCCATACCAATTTCTAATTCAACTCCTGTAAATCCTACAGGTATTGACATATCCGCCCAAAATGTTTTAGAATGTCTTGGCCAATCTACATGATCTGGATTAACATCTAAAATACCTTTTAAATACTTATCCTCATCTTCGGAGTCAAAAGCTTTTAAAGGTTGACGATTTACATACACACTACTGAGCCTTGAAACTGCTTCAGCTTGTACCTCTTTAGGTAAATGATTGTTTGCTTCCTTTCTTCGAAGGAATATTTTTTTACTGTTCATAATAATAGTTCTTTTAAAGTTTAAATTAGTCGGATGTAAAGAATAACTCTCCTATAATTAATTAACCAAAGCCGCGGGGGATTGCTCCCCCACAACCTTAATTAAAAACCAATATATATAGACGCACGTTTGTGCCTTACGCTACACATTGAATATCTAGTGAAGTATCGAAACGTCTCAATACAATACCAGCAGTTTTCAACATGTGTACAGAAGCACCATCCACGTCAGAAGCTCTAGAAGTTCCAGCATCAAATCCTCTAGGCACTACTGATCCTGCAACAGCCCATCTCATCATCTCACGACCTTTCTTAGAGATCATTTGAAGATTATTTTGGCCATCATAGTTAGATTGATCAACGAATACCATTCTGTAAGACTCTAAAGAGTATCCAGTAACTGGGTGTTTCGCTCGTGCTTGTGCAACAGGTCCATGATCAAATAATGGTAATTTAACTACATTTACTGTATGACCATCTACATGCTCATAAGAAGTAAAGTAACCACTCATACCTAGTGATCTCCCGGATCCTGTGATGAATCTATTTTCACCTCCGATTTTCCAGCTATTGCTAGTATTTCCGAAGTGACCTTTTAGAGCTTCATCAAACTCTCTTGCACCACCTGTACCAGTGTACAGTGTTACTTGTTTTGCAGATGCATCAGTCATTCCATAGAATAAATCTCCAATAATGTTTTTGATTTTACCCTCTGTTAAAGTAGAGTAAGTATCTTTATTGATGATTTGTGATAAAAGACCAGGACCAACAACAACAGGTTGTCCATTCTCATCTTTCATGAAAGTCTGTCCAGCAGCATCATACGTTTTTTCTCCATACCAGTAGTACATTTCACATTCTTCTTTGAAGTTTAACATGTGAGTATACTCCTCATAATCCATCCATAACTTAGTTGATTTACCTCCTTTCGTTGGTAAAGTAAACTCAGCTACAAAATCTTTAGCATTACCAGACATGTGGTAAGACTTTCTTACAGTACCAATTTTGTTACGTACCTTTCCTGGAGTTTCCCAGTTAGAAGCGTTTCCTCTTGAGAAGTCAACTCCTACAGGTGCATACATTTGAGCCCATAAGTCCCCGATAGTACCACCAACAGTAATACCAACTCCAGCAGGATCAATTAATTGACAAGTATATTGCCAGTCATTGCCAACTTGGACAGGTTCCTGCATGATTCTAGCTTGATCTCCTACGCTATTTACTAATACGTAAGGGAATACAAACCATTTATCTGGGAAAGTTAATACAAAAGTTGCTCCACCTGCACCCAAGGTACCAGCAGTTGCAACCGAAATAGGTCGTGTCTTAAGCGTGTGGGTCTTTACTCTATACTCATACTCTAATCTATCGATTGACTTAGTGTTACCCACACCTTCTGTTAAGAAAGATAGAGGAAAACGTTTATCGTCTTTACCAGCTAAATGAGTAATGATAGGAGAAAGCTCCGTAGGCTTAGACATTAAAGCGTTAGACAGACTGTTCATATCTGTCATTTGTGCATCATTATAATAATTTTTTTGCACGTTAATGTTTGTTCCGTTCATTTTTTATTTATTTTTAAGTGTTATACAAAAGCTGTTTAACCAGCGAATTGCCAAATTAGTTAAATAGAAAGATCTAAATCATCGAAATCAACGTTTTTAACTGTACGTCTTTTTCTTTTAGTACTTTTTAAATCTTCCTCGTTCTTCGAGAGTTTAGCTCTTAAAGATTGTGTGCTTTTCGTTTTAGCTCGTCTACCTACAATCTCATCAAGATTAAATCCCTTATACATTAGATAATCTATTGCTAACTTTACATCCATGTCAGCTTCTAAATGATCTAAATCTCGCTGGGTTTTACCAGCCTTATCTACAGGTTGAGAAATGTAATGATAAAAATCTTTCTTTTCTCTCTCTGTAATTTTTATACCAGCAAACTCTCTAGAGTCTTGAATGGTATTTGCAACGCCAGACCAAAATTCATTATTTTGTTCGGTTTGCTGCTGAGTCGTTAGTCTTTGCTCCTCTTGAATCTTACTTCGATGCTCTTGTTGATATTTAGACATTGCATCTTTAGCTAAGGTAGCTTTATCAAGTAATTTACCGTTATCTTCATAATCTTCTAAAAGTTCATTGATAAAATCTTTATCATGACCCTTTAAATGTAGGTAATTACCTAAGACATTTCTTTGAGTGTTAATATCATCCTCACGGATTTCTAACAATTCATAATCTCCTTCTTTATGATTAGCTTCTAAAAACGTATTAGATTCTCCTCCGTTCATAACATACTCTAAGTGTGCTTTAACATTGGGATACTCTTCTAATAAATCATCAATCCTTTCATCAGCTAATTTAGAAGCTACTTCTTGAGTCATTTTTGTTAACCCTTCTGGAGTATCTTCATATTCATTTGTTGGATCATATCCAAGATTTGCAAGAACTTCATTTACTACTGAGGCATCATAGACTTCTTCGTCTTCTTCGTCTTCATCATCTTCATCATCTTCATCATCTTCGTCCTCTTCATCTTCGTCCTCATCATAATCATCTTCATCCTCATCCTCATCCTCATCTTCGTCATACTCATCTTCATCATACTCATCTTCATCATCGGTGGGATCTTCTACTATATCTTCTACTTCTTCTTCTACTTCTTCGTCTTTTGGTGTGTCTATGGCTAAATCCTCTAGACCATCTTGAGGAAGTACATCCTGCATAACGTCATCAAAAGAGATGTCATCAAGCTGGATTTTTTCATTTGGTTCATTCATATCTATATATATTTATTGGTTTAGGTTACAAAAATACAAAATATATTCATATTTTTTATACTTCTTTTATTTTTTGGTGTTTGTTTTATTATATAACATTTCTGATTAATAAGTTCCTCCACCTTTCATTTTTAGTGGTATATTATCTTTTAACCCCTTTTTATATTGCTCTTCAAAATCACCCTTCCCTTGTAGAACTCTACCTACATAGCCTCTACTTTCCTCATTAAAATGAGATAACCAACTTAAATCATCAGAGTATATATCTACTCCTGCTTTCTTTAATTCAGTTAATTTATTAAATGTATTTTTAGGACCCCAATTATAAGCTATTAAAGCCTTAGCTCTCTTAACTTTCTCAGATCCTTTATTCCAATCTCTATCTATTAAATTATTCATATAGTTAACTTGAATCTTCTTAGCAAGGTCAAACTTTTTAACATCCTCCATAGTAGTACTTTTAGGAACCCATCCTTTCATCTTAGCATAATCTAAAGTATCAGGCATTATTTGTGCAACACCTGTAGCCCCTTTAGGACTAACAGCATCATGATCAAAACTAGATTCTTGAAAACGTTGTCTTCTTAATAATTCCTCATAAGGCATTTTCTTTTCTTTACCAAATTTAGGAAGTTCATAATTACCACTCTTTGACATCCCTCCATCTTGATATTTAAAACCTCCTGTCTTAAATCCAACAGTTCTTTTCATTAAATCCCAAGTACTAACTTTTTTAACTCCAGAAGAATTTTTATTATATTTTTGTAAAGATTCTATCTCTTGTGGTGTTAATCCCATATCAGTTGCAGATCCTAGAGAGATATCTACAGGAATACGAGATTTTACCTGATCTCCTACAGAGTGTGCATTATCATAAATATCAGAATATTTACCTTTAGTCATGTGTTTCCATAATTCTGAAATGGTTGTACCTGATTTTTTTTGCTTCTTTTGAGAATAATTAAAATCATAATTATCTTGAACATGTACATTACCATCATCATCTATAGTATACCTTGCATTTCCTGTTAATGCATGTAATGCATGTTTGGTAGACTCACTCCCAGACGTAGGCATATTATCCTTAGCTAATATACCCATCATACTTTTTTTCTTTAATATTTGTCTAGCTGACTCTGAACTTGAAGCATTATTTATATCATCCTCGTTACTATATTCTCTATAATCTATCTTACCTTTCTTACCTTTATTAAGATTTTGTCTTAACATTGATTTATAGGCTCCTACTTCATCTGCACGAAGATCGTTCTCATCTACATCAAAATATGATTCATCTTGACCTACCAGACCAGATCCTTGTAACAAAGCATTACCCATATACTGTGCATAGGTTTGAGCAGCCTGACTGAAACTGAATGGATTCACACTTTTTTCAATACCTCCTTTAACTCTCTCCCACAGACTTGTTTTACCAGCTGAAGTTCTCTTAGTATATTTATTAAAAGCTTTTTGTGTATTTTTACCCCAATCACCATCAGCACCAGTTTTTCCTATATCAAATCCTTCAGATTCTAAAAGTTGTTGGAGTTTCGTAATATCCGCTTTACTTTTAGGTCTCTTTGGTCCTCCATCTTCATATTTAAATCCACCTTCTTTTCTTATCGGAAGACCAAATCCTATAGTAGCTTCTGGTCCAGTATTTCTATTATATCCTACTTTACCTGAGAACTTACCAACATTCCCATATAAACCAACAGTAGTTCCAGTACCTCCTGTTAAATCTTGTTTCCCATAAACTCCAGCACCATATTTCCACGGTTCTCTCCAGTTATGAGAGTTACCCCCAAATTCTCCTTCCATTCCTACAGACCCTGTGGCATCAAATATAGGTTGAAACTTTGTATCATTTTCAGTCATGTTAAATCGAGTACCACCACTTAATCCTAGATGACCAGTAATAGGGGAATAAGGCACATGTGTACTATATCCTAATCCTCCTCTAGCAGAACCAGATAAACTCTTATCACTTATATCACCTAAAGTAATACCTGCAGATCCATATAAATTATGTGCTGAGTCTCTATATCCACATCCAGTCTTAACAGATTGTCCATTCCACTCCCCATTAGAACACATAGATACTTCGAACGGCGGAGAATCTATCTTTGGTCCTCCTTTTTTATAGGTACCATCAGTACCCAGTGTGGTAGCTCCTCTAGACGATCCTTGTGCCTGATTAATTCCTATCTCCATAGAAGAAGCGGAATTAACTAGATGGGGTTGGGATGAGCCTTGTGAGGGGGGTACGTTAGGCCCTGGCGCGGTTCCTCCAGTAGAAGCTACCTCTGGTTGTTGTGTGGGTTGTTGTGTAGGTTGTTCTTGAGCATCCTGTCCTTGCTGTTCTATAGCAGTTTCTTCAGCCATCAACTGTTCAGCTTCTTGTATTGCTATATAAGCAGGTTGATCTACTTCACCATTAAGAGATCCTTTAATTATATCTAATTGTTCTTTGGATGATAATGGCATTAATCTTTCTTCTTATTAGACTCTGATTTACTTATTCTAGTATTTTTTATATCAGCTTTGATTTTCTCTCGATCAATAGCCTCATCAGCTTTGTTAGATCGTATTTCTTCATTTGCTAATTTTTCTTTAATATCAATTTCCTCTTCTTTAAGTTCGAGTTCTTGTAATCCATGTTGCATATTTAACTGTGCTCCTTCTTTCTGACCACTTACATGAATTTCTGCAATCTGTATTTTAGTCTTACGATCTTTCTCATTATCTTCAGCTTGTTGTTTCAACATCTTATCTTGTTGTTCTAATTGAGCTTTTTGTTGAGCTTGTTCAGCTTCTTGTTGAGCTTTCTCTAACTCCTCTTGTTTTTTCTCCGCTTCTTTTATCTTAGCTTTAATTTGAGGGAAACTATCTGCGTCCATCATTTCAGCTATAGCAGAAACAGAGACACCATTTTGAACCATAGCTTGAGACAGTTGTCTAATACCATCTATCTTATCTTTTTCTTTACCAGCATCTGTCAGAAATATACCATAATTAGATTCCATATGTTCTATAGAATCTATATCTAAGAATTCTGTTACACCATCAGGCATCATATAAGTAGATTTTTTACCATTATGCCAAGCTTCCTTAGAATAATCTAATAATGCTTGCATGTCTCTTCGTTCTACTCCTGCAAATTTCTTAAATAAGTCTTCTGTAATATGAGATGATTGTACAATAGCTTGTTGAGATGCAGCCTTTCCTTCATAACTACCTATCTGTCCTTGTCTTTGTCTAGTAACTCCTGATAATTTTTCCCATTCTTCAACAATAGAATTCAATAGTCCGATATATTGATCTATAGTTTTAATAGACATATCTAAAACTGACTGATGTTGAGGGGATAGTTGTACACCTTCTTTATTATAATCTACCCATGCAATACCTGTACCTTCTACAAAGTACATAAATTTATCCATATCCCATTTCTTAGGGATCATATTAATATCAAACTGAGCGACAATGTCCTTAGATCTAGCTATAGCAAGTTCTAATCTATATTTATAGATATTATAATTAACTTGAAATGGTATACCTAAAGATACTAATGAAATGTTCTCACTATTTACATCAGAGTATCTTCTACCATTAATAGGTAATTTACAGATAGATGGATTCTCCATAGAAGTTCTTTGATTTTTTATAGGTTGTATGTTTACATAGAATTTATTATCTATTCTAGTTCCTTCCCATACTTGATTAACCCATATCCATTCTACTTTAGCTCCTACTTGTTTAAGTTCAGGAGGCATTTTAAATCCATCTTCAACATCTTCTTCTGCAGGTTCTCCAGTTTCCGGATCTATAAATGAGAGAAAACCTATACGTTTTCTAGATTTCCAGTATACTGTTACGCATTCAATTAATCTTGAGTCGTGGGTGTTCTGATCTACTCTCGATGATAAAAACCCAATATCACTTCCAGAATGTGTGGGGGATTCTAAATCTAACATTTCTGAATCAGTTAATACGTCAAAGTAATGATCTACTAATGTAGTGGCATGAACATATTTAGTTACTGATGCCCAATCTCCATCTTCTACGAATTCTAAATCTGGGTCCATGTCATAGTTTACATGTAGTGGATTAAGAACATCATAGAATGGTTCATTATGTCTAACCCCTCTATGTGTATAACATTCTCCTGATACAAGATAATGAAACCAAGCTTTATCTAATTTTCTCTTTATTTCTTGTTGGTGTTCTATATAGGTCATAGCATGTTGTCCCATAACCGCTCTATTATCTACATATGAAGATTCAAATAAACTTGCTACATGCTCCGGCATTGGAACTTCTTCAGTAGATACTCCTGTTTCAATACCCGCTTGATTAGCAGCATTAACAAATCGTTGTTGTAAATTTCTATAAATGGTTTCTTGTTTCGCCATTTCTTTCCTAGTAACTGTATCTCCATTCTGAACAGATACACTAAAGTTAAAAGGTCGTTTAGTCTTTTCACCTAGTAATAAATCTATAATAGGTTTTATAATTGGGTAATTACGTAACTCTGAGGGAAAGTTTTTTCTAGATTTTCCATAGGGTTTTAATACTAAATTATAATCACTAGTATCTACAACTCCATTATACATATCGTATAATTTCTGAAGATCATCTTTTCGAGATGATAGTGTATAACCATTCCCTGATAAATTAATGTAAGCCTCTACACAAGCTTCTCTCCACTCCTTATTTTTTTTGATTATAGACAGCTTCTGTCTTGGTATTCCCTCGTATCCCATAGCTTACAAAATTAGTTAATTTTACCTTCGTTTTTACTATAAAGGTAAATATTACCCGTATAGTTATAATATATCATTAATTGTACATCCTATCGAACCATTCATTAGATGATCCATCCTCTAGTATGTCTTTAACTTCAGTATTATATAATTCCTTCGTATGAAACATACCAATCATTAACGACATAACCCTATCAAAGTTACCTTTATGATTAAATTTTATCAGTTCAGTTAGTAAAGCTGGGTCATAAATTTTATGAAGATTTAAGGATGTAAATCCATCCTCACCTTTTCCTCTAGGAGCTACAAGCCAATCTCTAATATATAATTCTCCTTGACGCTTTCTTGCCTCAGTCATATGCATACCATATTGTCTTTTAACTGTTCTAGATCTTAATTCTTTTTTATCCAACATTTCAAACTCTTCTTGTAGTTTGTGTAACTTTCTATGCCTCTTAGCGTATGCTATAACCTCACCTCGATCGTTCTCAAATCCAATTTTACACCCATAATAATCTGCTAACATAAACAAATTTCTATTATACTCATCAGTAGTAGCTGGTCTCCCTACATAACTAGCTACAATTATATCATCAGGTTTAGATAAGTTATTAGGTAATTTTAAAACATATGCACTACCTAAAGATGTATTATCAGCTGATTGATTCTGACCGTAAGGGTCATGACAAACTACATACATATTTCTAGGCACTTGTTGATTCTGATTTTTATAAGGAGCTTCATATATAATTACTGTACCTGTTATAGCATCGTCTTTTCTATGCGGGTACTTTAAAATAGGTCTATTATCTCCGTTAATTGTAAATTTAATTTTACCTTCTGCCCCATAAAGCAAATCTCCTGCTGTACCTATAGAGTGTAAATTTGATGCTTTAATTTTATTATATTGTTCTTGTAAAGATCCTATATCAAATAAGTTTGCAGTAACTTGTAATGTAGCTTCTTGAGGAGAGTATGGATGCTCTGCTATATATTGATCTAAAGACTTATGATCTGCAGCACCTTTCTTCTTATCTCTTGCTTGCTCTTCATACGCTATAGCTTCAGGCATTAATGAGTTTCCTTCATCATCTATAAAACCATCTAAATTTCTTTGTATAGGAATAAAATAACCACACTTAGTTCCCATAGCTCCTTCATCCCATTCATTTTCATACTCCATACAATCATATGCAGCTGGATTATAGAATATTTCTTCCATAGCTTCAAAGTTTGCACCTTCTGTACCTCCAGTACCAAATGCTACCATCATACCTAAAGTCTTAGATCCTTGTCTCATCGTTGGCATAGTTACCTCCCAAGCTTTAAGGAGTCCAGGGAATGAACCAGCTTCTTCAAAGAATACTAACTCACCCGCCTTTCCCCTCACTTTATCTGGATTATCTTTAAGAGATACTCCTATTATTTGAGACTTCATACCCATCTCTATATCTACTCCATTTACTTTCTTTTTATACCCGGACATTTTAGTCATTTCTCTATCTCTTAACCGTGGCTGCGCCCAAGCTGTGTGATCATCTACAAACGATAAGAACTCCCAAGCCTTCGATAGCAGTCCGTCCCCAATTAGGTATTCTTTCTGCCCTGCAAATACGAAGTTCTTAGAGTTCCTTATAAAGAAATAATTTCTAGCTAGCATAGAGCCTGCCTTATATGAGTAACCTTTACGACGGGCTTTTAAAACTATCATATGTTTATTATCAGCTCTTGCTTTATCTATCTCATGGAAATAGAAATAATCACCATCATAGAATGCTGGGAACGTTCTTTCACGTCGTGTTTGAATAGTACCGTCTGGCAATATTTCATCTATAGCTCTATCTATAGGACAATAGTTTAAATAAAAATAATGAAATCCAGTAACGGTTAACTCATCAACAGTATGTCCATACAGACATCTTTTCTTCTCTTTATCCCAAAATTCAAAGTAATCCCTAGTACCAGGGATAGCTGAAGTATATGCACCGGTCTCTAAAAATGTTAAAGCCGCTTCCCTAACTCTATTTGTGTTCTTTAAGAGCATTCTTTTCTTTTATCTTTACTAATTCAGCACATTTTTCATATTCTTCATACTGAGTATAGTGATCAATTACTACATCTATTAATGCGTTCGAAAACTTCTCTGATAAGAAAGGATTAAAAGGTAATGGAAGTATATCTTCCTCATCTTCACTTTCATCAAATTCTACGAATAATTCATCTACACTCATTTTACCTGTTATCAAATTATAAGCATTGTCCATCGCGCTATTATATAGTTCTATCTCTTCTAAAAAATCCATATTATTTTTTTGTATCTAAATCTACTCCATCCTTACCCATGATTGTGAGCCATTTATTTCCTATTGTAGGAGTCTCTCCCCCAGATCCTTTTAATATCCAGAAATTACAAATGTATTTATCATTACTTAAAGGAATATGTCCTTTATGTATATGAGTCCAATATGTTGGGAAGATAACTACTTTCCCTTTTTCTGGTTTTACTTTTACTTTTTGATTATGAAATTCTGTTTCTCCTCCTTCAAGTACATCGTTTAAATAAAACATTACTACGTGAGATCTATAAATATGAGGATGTTCAGTTCCATTATCTTCATGAAACCAATGATATCCACCTTCTCCTTTTAAGTATCTTTTCATTAATATAGAATAGGGCCACCATTGCCCATAATTAGTCCACGCATTTAATATATCCTTATCACTTCCCTTATTAACTGCTTCTATCATGTCTCGGTCTATTTGGTACTCTTTACTATATTCTATTAGTACAGAATCCAATTGTTGACTTAATAAGGGGAGTATCTTTTCATTTAAATAAGGATCATACCTTCCATCATCTAATAAATTTAAATCATGACTATTTTTTACGTTCTTATCTACCTGACCAGTACCAACTTCTCCATGTACATGCCATTCTTTATTCTTCATAAAGTAATCCATAAGATAATCAATTACTTCCTCTGATATTGCATTTTTATATTCTCCAATAAAATTTCCCATTACATGTTATATTTATTTACTTCTACCCCACCTCTATTAGTATTAGCAGCTTGTTCTTCTCTTTTTACTATTTCTTCTAGCTTGGTTAATCCATCAACTACCTTACCCATCTTCTCTAAGTTAGATATAAGATCCTTAGCAGAATAGATAGGTTTACCTCTATCATCCATTGCATGAAGATCTATAAATCTAAAGTATTTTTCTAATTTAACTATAGATTCTCTAGCTGCTTTTAATAATCTTACTGCTGAGGTTTCTATAAGCTTATCATATTTAGCACAAGCTGCCATCACTTTAGTTGACGCTGTCCACTCTTCTTCTTCCCCAAAGATACTATTTTTTACTTCAATAATACGTTGTTCCCATTCATAAACGGAATATGGGGATCTATGATCAACCATAAAATAAACAAAAGAGAGTTCATTAGCATCTAACCCTTTGAATTCTAGGACAGTACAAGCATATGCACTTGGTATAGCCTTTTTACCATCTTTTATATATATTAAATCATCAATCAATTTCATCACAATAAATATCGTTACCGTTAATATCTAAACTACGTGTAGCCTTCTCTGTATTCCTAAGATTTCTATTTCTTTCTATAATCTCCCCATAATCTGTATTTGTATACCAAGTATCAGGAGTGTGAAATGCTGTAAAATATGAATAGTCATTTGTTGAATGTCTTTCATCCAGATATCCATCTGATAAAGAGTGATACTTCATATGCTCTATTACTACACATGGTATAGTAGCTAATGGATCTCCCATAGCTAAAAATGCAGCAACAGCAACCCTATGATTACCATCTACTACTCCATAATATCTTTTGTTTGCAATATGTTCCATCCAATGATGTTCTATCATAGGGGTATAAGGATCTAGATCTCTAATTCTTTGTATATGTACAGGTTCTGTAATACCTTCTGTTTCTATACTATCTTTTAAAATAGCCCACTCATAATCAGGATCTGCAAGATCATAATGGAATTGATGAAATATTTCACTTATTCTGATGTGAACTACTTTTCTATCTGGAGCTCGTTTAAATATAAGTTTAAGTCCAGTCCAAAAATTATTTATATACCATTTTATTCTAATCTTCCTTCTAGCTCGATTGCAAAGTTTACATTTACATAGTGTTCTATGTCCATCAGTTACACACATTTTATTTCTTTTTTATTTTATTAATATATTTAACTCTATTAGGATTAACAGATAATCTACCAAAATAAGGTAAACGTACTGCTTCAAAATTTCCTTCTTTCATAATTTTAGCTGCATATTTAAACTGATACTCTACTATGTGTCTTACTTTACTTAACGGTAGATCATATTTATTAGCTAACTTATAGATTATCAAGTCTTTACTCATTTCCCTGGATATTCAGGAGTCTGAGGAGCCCATCGTTGAGGTGTATCTGGACATGTAGTGTTCTTCCATTTAGCCTTATGCTCTACTAAACACCCACATAACCCACATCTCATATGCTCTTTTTTCAAGTGGGGGCAATCATTACACGCTCCTAAACGTTGTCTATACTCTCCTATAGATACGTTCTTAGCTCCGTTCTTAAGGTATGTTGCAAAATCCTTAATAAAAGACGTTATCATTTGAAACATTGATGGGGCTTTTATATATTTATCGTCCTTCTTCTCTTCCTCTGTCATATCCTATTTTTAATGTTATTAATTCTCCGTTCTCATCTTGTATAATCATTAGTTCATAATCTTCTAAATCAAAATAAGAGACTACCAATCCAAAATGATCTGCTATCTCATCCATGAAATACATTATTTCTTAATGTTAATTATAATTTGTTCTGTTGTAGGCTCTAACATATGGGATAATACATAATCTCTAGCCTTCTTTCTTACTACTCCTTTATCTTTAAATCTCTTAACATAATTATTTAATGTATTAGGATCTTTAATGTCTAAAAGTTTAGCTACTTCTTTCTTATTATTTACACCACATAAGTTAGATCCTTCTATAAGTCCCCTAACATCTATGAAACAAGCTAATATATTTAATTCTTTTTCTGTTAAATTAAATATACCATTCCATAATTGTAAATACTTATATGTAGTGTTAGCTTTTATTGTTACCTTTTTCTTTATCATCTTCTAAAATTTTAATCAAAGCATTCTTATTATGTAAAGGTCTAGCATTTTTTCCTTTGTGTTTATTCATAGCATAATACTCTGATGGTTTATATATTTGTTTTACTTCTTTTATCCTATCTTTCTTATCGTACTTAACGATCCAGCGGACATCTACGCAGTTATCAGTCTTCTTTAAATGTTGTAAATAGCTACCATTCATAATGTAAATTTTTTATGGGTATTCCCCGTTATTAAACATAAGTAATCTGCTTTTGTTGTAAATATACGTCTTCTACATTTACAATTATGAAATCCTAACCTATGTATAAGATATTTTAGTTTACTATACATCATCTTTGAACTTTATTTGAGCTCTCCCATTAATGATTTCTATAGACGATGTAGAAGATTGCTTGTTAAAAGACTCTATATGCTTTTCCATATCCATCTGATCACAGATAAATGATAGAAATACTTGCAGCTCTTTAGCTGCTAGCCTTAACTTTTCCTCCTTATGTTTAATGTCGATAGCTTGATCTATGAAAGCATGGTAGTCCTCTAGTGATATATTCACAGTACCTTTTACCACTTACCTAGGATCTGGTGTTCACCTACAATAAGATAGTTTTTCTTATCAATTTCGGTTCTTATAGCCTCCGTTCTAGGGTCAATCATTACCTTTTCTCCAGGTGAGATGAATGAACACTGCGGTCCTACTGCTACTACCTCTAAGATGTTTGATCTTTTTGCGTTTGATAAGGCGGTTGCCTCATCTAAGATGATTCCTGATTCTGTCTCTGTGATTGTAGGATCTGGGAGCACAATCCAAGCTCCATTCGGTTTAAATTCCATATCTATATATTTTTGTTTGGACAAAGATATAAATATTTTCTTTATAAAACCAAATGTTTCTAAGTATTTTTAAATTAAACGCACCTCTCCCCCTTGCGTTCCCTATTTCAAGTGTGAATTTCTGTCTGACAGTGCTCCTCTTTTCAGGGGGGACCCATGGATAGTGATCTTGATGTTAATTCACCGCACGTACCTGTGTGCATTCTATCCAAATCAGAGTTTATATCTTACTCTTTTCCAATTACCGGAGAAAATCTCGTTCTTATTTAGAACTACCAATCCGATGTCTAATCCCTTGTCTGGTTACCGGGGGATGATAATATTGGACTGCAAACATACGAAAAATAGTTCACAAAAAAATAAAACTCTAAAAAATTTTTAGGATTTGTTGTCGAGAGCGCTAACCTCCTCAAAACAAAACCCCCATTGTTCTTTAGAGTTGGGATGTCCCCAACCTAAATTAATTATAAAAATTAGAGTTATTATGAAGAAAGCAATTGACATTATGGAGTACGATAATGATACTAAAGTTGTTATCACAACTGTTAGTAAAGATGGTGTTCCAACCATCGAGGAGTATTGGTATAAGAATGGTGCTAAAGGATTAGCAATTTTAAAAGGGGTTAAATAACCCCTTTTTGTTTTCCCTTTGGGTGTTTGTGTTTACATAAGCTACCACTTATACGCACGATAACACACAATCTAACAATCAATCAATTCACTAACATAAAATAATATAACACTATGTATAATACAACCGTTAAATCACACATGCCTATACTTGAAGTAAGAGGTTTTAATAAAAGCCAAGAGAAAGATGATGGAACATCTTGGGGTATCTTCACTAATGAAGCATGTGCTAGAATAATGTGGGAAACCATAAGTAAGAAGTTTGGAACAAAGACTCAATCATTTTATATAAAAGAAATGGTTGGGTCTAAACCTAAATTAACAGGTATTATGGGGAGATTTCGTGAAGCTCAAGTTGAAGAGATGGACTCACAATACTAATAAAACAAACAACAAACTCTATTGATAAATGATTACTGATTAAGCTTTATGCTAAAGGTAACGGTAGAGTATGTTGTTTAATAACATTAACTAACATAAATAACATTAAAAGACATGAAAAATAAACACCCACACAGAAATCATCCGATTACATTAGAAGATGTACTTGATATAATGATGGAACACGGAATAGTAGCAGGATTACAACTAGAAAAAGTAAGAGTTAAAGACCTAGTAAGAGTTGTTGAACACACAGCTTATGATAGAGGTTGGATAGCTAGTAGATTCTAATCATGCTATTTGATGAAGATGATAACATAGTATCAGTTGATATGTATGTTAACCAAAGAAACTTTAACGATGTAGATTCAACAGATGATGTTGAATGTTACATTACACGCTATGATCAACCAAAAATTGATTATTATACAGAGAGTTCATACACTAAGAATGACGATGATAATTCGTACTTAGTATTTGATATAAAGAATTAGAAAGGACGTAATTTCGTCGTATTCCTAAGCAGGAAGACAAACTGCTTTTATATAACAAACGGAGATTTGCAAGTCTCCTTAGAGTAAGAACTGTCGCTAATACTTGTGCTAGCAAGGGTAGACAGTAATATGTAGTCATCCAGACGAATATATGTGAACTAATGTTCATGTATCACTAACTTAACAGTTGGACATATTAAGAGGACACAAAAACAAACAATAAATTAATCTATTGTTAGTATGACATTAAACTATCTATGAGGTCACGCCTTTGACTGATGATAGTATGCTGTAGCTTATAGTGAGCTATTCAATGTAATTATAACATCCGAGTGGACTAGTAATTATAAGAGTATATCGGGAGATGTATAGTAGATGTCGAGATAACTGGTGTAAAAACCAATGGTTGTACCTCTGGGACTGATAATCCCCTTACTTGTGTTTAAATCAGCAATACTGGTCACAAGCCCAGTTGAGAAATGATGAGTGGACACAAACAATTTATTAATTAAAAATTAGAACAATGACAGAAGAAAGTAAAGATTACATCGAGTTAAACGCAAAAATACTCGCAAAGAACTTAGAAATAACTAAGTTAACAATCCAATTAGATAGATGTGCAGCAGATGTACTAGATGCAAGAGAGAAACTAAATGATTTACATCCAGGTTGGATGATAACAGTTATTAATGAAGCATTAAATGTTATTGATAATAGTGAAATCGATGAAAATGATAAACTTAATTTATTAAATAAGCTCACAAAAGTAGGTCAACATTTATCTGTAAATGGTAGTATTCAAAATCATATAAATGACAAATAACCGTGGAAATTCAGTAGGAGTAGCAGGAATGTTACTATTTATCATATTTTTAGTAAGTATGCTACTACTGAGCTCCTGTGGGAGTATGAGATTAACAAGTGCAGAACAAATGCATAGAGCTAGTATTGATAAACAACTCAATAATTTATGGACTGATTATAGTTATCAAGTTGATTCATTAACTATAGAATATTATAAATACAAAGATGATACTGAACATACTTGGAAAGGAAATAATGGTATCAAATTTAAAGAATAATCCGAAGATGTAAGCCGGAAGGGCATTAGCCTGATGATTAAGAGTCGACGCATTCTGCAGGATTATAAGTGAGAAATAAGTATTACGACATAATACATATTAACACTTAAACAATAAATAAAATGACAATCAAGATTAGAAACAAAAAGATAAATACGAAGAACATGAGTGCAAAAAACCTATTCAGATTAACAAAAGCACTAGAATGGGAGATGAACAAATTAAAAATTAAATCTACAAAATATGAAATGTTAAAGTTCATTAAATTACTATTAAAAGGTAAGATAAGTAGAATAGTTACTAGAAAGGCTGTATTAGTAGGACAGTAGAGTCCGTCGTAGCTCTGCAACAGCGTATTCCTAAACAAGAAGACAAACTGTTTTTTAACACTAATTCAAAAGGTTGATGATATACCTTATTTAAATCATCAAAACAATTAACCATAAAAAACAATTAAAACATGGCAAATGTACAAAAGAGTGGATCTATTGATTCACTAAAAAAAGGACAAACTTTATTAGTTAACGCTAGAAAAGTTAAAAATGACAAATTACACTTAGAATTTGCAGAAGTTATTAACGCTACAACTAAACCAATGAGTGCTTTAGGACTACTTAATAAATCAGATGAAAGATTTACTTCAAGTGCTAGACGATGCTGGTTAACTGCTGAGCCATCAGATGCTACAGATGTATTTGGTATAAACTTTGGAAATGATGCTCCTTGGGAAATGACTGAGAAAGGAGAAGTCTTAGAATTAGACATCTTAAACCCTGAGCATGAAGGTATTAGATTTAGAGTAATAGTTGAAGAAACTACTGAACCAACTGAATGGCAAGCTGATAATCTTGAGCAGTCTGCTAAAAGAAAAGGTAAAGATGGAGATTTCATTACATCTGAAGGAGATTATATCTTTAGTAATACTGATGTTATTCAAACTAATGAAGATACAAATGACTTTCATTCGTTCTTACAACCAGACTCTAAAACACTAGCTGCTACTGAAACTACAGAAGCTGTTGAAGATTTTGACACAAGTATGATGCTATAACATAGCATTTAATTTAAACAAGGGTGGGAGTTTACTCTAATTCTCTCACTCTTGTTTATATTTAATATATAATGAAAAACCAAAGAATACTATTCCCTATATATGGGGACAATAAAACTGATCAAGGAGTTACAGGTCATTACCTTAAACTACCTAAAATAATTACAAATGTATCAGCATTTGAAATGCAATTTGGGATGATACAACCTACATTGAATAATAACAACTCCGAAGGTATTAAGTCTAGAGCTTTACCTTATGGAGATAAATAATACTAACATGAAACTAAAAGATACAGGAACAATTTATAAATTTGATAAAAATGACTGTATAATAGCTCATCATCCTACATTAAATACAGATACATTAGGACAATGGAATAGTGCAATTAATGATTTACTATCAATATATGATACAACAAACATTCATAGTATATATATAAGAGGCTCAGTTGCAACAGATAAACCTATAAATAATATATCAGATTTAGATGTAATGTTAGTATTTAAGATTAAAACTCATATAAAAGATATATTTAAATCTGAAGCTTATTTTAGAGAAGTTCATAGAGTTTATAATGACTATATAGTAAAGAAATATCCATTTATAACAAAAGTAGATTTTAGTCATCCTATAGATTCTGAAATTATGCAAGATGAAGTTAAATTTGTAATAAAACATTTATCAACTTGTGTTTATGGGAAGAATTTACAAACAAATATAAACAAGTTTAAGAAAAAAGATATATGGAAACTAGATACAAGATATAAACATATTGACATAGCTTTAGACGAATGTATAAATAAGATTCAACCATTAAGATATTTATGTAGAGCATTAATAAGAACAAGTTTTAAACTTGTAAATCATACTGTTTATCCAGATATATGGACTAAAGATTTATATCAATGTCAAAAGTATTTTTGTAAAGTATATCCAGAAAAGAAAAAAGTAATGACAAGAGCTTTTGAAATAGCTTGTTTGGATAATGAAGAAGATATTGATAGAGAACCAATACTAGAATTTGTAAACTGGTTAAAAAACAAACTACTAACAAATAAATTAGAATTTTATGAACTTGACAACTAATATAGAAGAGGTTATCTCTTACTGTAAAGATAAAACAATACTAGCAGTTGATACTGAAACTACTGGACTTGATTATACAAATGATAATGTAATACTATTTCAAATAGGAGATAAAGATAAACAATTCCTTATAGATACTAGAGACATTATGATAGATGAGATAAGTGATATATTAACCAGTAGAAATATAATAAAGATATTTCACAATGCTAAATTTGATGTTAATTTTATTAGATCTAGTTTTAATATAATATGTGAGAATGTATATGATACTATGCTTGCAGAGAAGATACTAACTTGTGGTACAGGGAAGTCTGTCTCACTATTGAATACATTAAATAGACGTCTAAATGTTCAAATGGATAAAACTCAACAATCGAGTTTTGTGGGACACAAGGGGGATTTCACTATGCCTCAGTTAGTTTATGCTGCTAAAGATGTTGAGTATTTAATTAGCATTAAAGATAAGCAAGATATATTATCTGCTAAGTATAAACTAGAGAATGTCATTAACTTAGAAAACCAAGCTGTGTTAGCATTTGCTGATATAGAGTTTAATGGGTTAGATCTAGACAAAGAAGCATGGCTTGAATTAGCTGATAATGCTTTAGTTAAAGCTGAAGAATGTGAAGTCGAGTTAGATGAACATATATTAAATGATAATCAATTAACTAAATTTATACCTAAACATATACAAGGAGATTTATTTGCTGATATAGATACATTAAGGAAAGTCAATGTTAAATGGACTAGTCCTAAACAAGTGTTAGCAGTATTTCAACAATTAGTCCCTAAACTTGCTAATGTAAATGGTAAAGATATGATTAAGTATGCTTATAAGTTTGATATAATTAAACAGTACATAACATATAAGGAACAGATGAAGATTTATTCCTCTTATGGAGAGAAGTTTATAAATAGTTTAAAATCTGATGGTCGAGTACATACAAGCTTCAATCAAATATTAGATACAGGTAGAGTTAGCTCTTCTCGTCCTAATATGCAGCAGATACCTGCTGATAATGCATTTAGAAATTGTTTCATAGCACCTGATGGTTGGAGCTATGTATCAGCTGACTATAGCTCACAAGAATTAAATGTTATAGCATTTGGATCACAAGATCCAGTGTGGTTACAAGCATTAAAAGATGGGCAAGATTTACATAGTACATGTGCTGAATTAGTATATGGAGATGAATGGATTAACAAAGCTGAGCCTGGTTGCGCTTATATAAAGAGTAAAGCAAAATGTAAGTGTAAAGAACATAAGAGGCTAAGAACTAATGTTAAGACTATCAACTTTGGTCTTGCTTATGGTATGGGAGCTAACAAACTAGCAGAAACTCTACAAATAGATAAAGAAAATGCTGAACAATTAATAACAGATTATTTCACTGCGTTCCCAGCTATTGAAGGGTTCTTAGAAAAACTAGGTAACTTTGGTAAACAATTTGGATACATTAAGACATTCCCTCCTTATAATAGGAGAAGATGGTTTAGTGGTTGGTATGCTAAGATGTATAACTCAAGAGATAATATGCAAGAACTCGCTAGTATTGAACGTGCTAGTAAGAACACACCTATACAAGGTGCTAGTGCTGACATGACTAAACGTGCTTTAGTATTAATGCGTGGATATATTAGAGAATTTAATATGCCAGTTAAGTTAGTTATGACTGTACATGATCAGATAGACACAATATGTCAAGATAATTATGTAGAAGAATGGACTCAAACTATGAAGGGGCTTATGGAAGAAGCTGCTAAAGAGATAGTAACGAATGGCCTACTGAAAGCTGAAGTAACTGTAGCTGACTGTTGGGAAAAATAAAACAAGTTTTACGAAGGGGTGGACATAAAGGCGCTTTTGCCATATTGTTAATACTATTGTCCACCCTGGAGTATTTAATTAAATTAAAAATGAAATGAATGAAAATACAAGAGCATTTATCAATGAATTGCTGGCCAAGGCCAAGCATCTAAAAGACAACGGTCCTATTACATTAACAGCGGATCAATTATGGAAGTATAGTGGAGAGGTAGAACTAACTAATGTAGAACTACTAGACCAAAAAGAAAATGAAAGACAATATAAATACTTTAAGAAAACTGTTAAAGGAAAAGACTTAAGTATATTTCTAAGTAAACGTGATGGTGTTATAATAGATTACTTTTATAAGAATCACAATCATACAATGGAAAAGATGGCTGAAGATCTTAAAATGAGTGTGACCACTATTCGTAAGACGATAGAAAAATATTTAAAAATGAAAAGAGACTAATGGAAATAAATAAAAAGAAAGATGACGAACAGAAAAAAGCTCTTAATAATTGGGCAATTAACAATTATCATGGTAGTATTATCGCTGGAACTGGGTTTGGTAAGTCAAGATGTGGCGTTATGGCTGCTAATCACGTCCTTAACAACCTTAACGGTGCTCGCGTTCTTGTGTTAGTTCCAACTATACAATTACAAGATCAGTTTGCAGAAGAATTCTCAAAGTGGGAATGTGAAGATTGTTTAGACAGAGTAGAAGTTATGTGTTATCAATCAGCATGGAAGCTGCGAGATAAACAGTATGATCTAGTTATATGTGATGAAATACATTTAGGTTTGTCTGAAAAATATAGACAGTTCTTTAAGTATAATGTATATGATAGATTACTATGCATGACAGCTACATTACCTGAAGAACCAAGGTATAAGGTTGAATTACATAAGCTTGCACCAACCATCTATGAAATTAGTTTAGATGAATGTGTAACATTGAATTTAGTTGCACCTTATGAAATCTATTGTATGCCTTTAGAGTTAACAGTTGAAGAACGCACAGCGTACAAAAGGATAAACCGTGAATTTGTAGATCATAAGATGGCATTAGAACCTGATGCTTTTGAATTTGCTAAGACAGCTCTTAAGAGTCCTAATGTAAGCTATGAACTTAAAGCACATGCAGCAGGCTTCTATAAGACTATTAGAGAACGTAAAGGAATTATAGATAAAGCCCACAATAAGATAGAAGCATTTAAACAGCTTGTATATGATAATTTAGATAAAAAAATTATTACCTTTGGAGGCTTAAATGAATTCACAGATACTTTAGCAGAAAGTGTAGCGCCCCTTGCAGAAGTATATCACAGTAAGATACCTAAGAAGAAACGCATCAATGCATTAAAGAGATTTAAAAATGATGAGGTAAATATACTGTGTTCCACCAAAGCCCTTAATCAAGGGTTTGATATACCTAATGCAAACCTTGGTATAGTGTGTGGGCTTACGTCTAAAGCACTATCTATGATACAGCGTGTTGGTAGGCTTATAAGGTGGGAAGAAGGTAAGACAGGAACAGTCTACATATTGTACATTAAAGACAGTCAAGAAGAAAAGTGGCTTAAGAATGCAGTATGGGATTTAAATGGAGTAAAATGGTTATAAATAAAAATTAAATAATAATAGTTAATATGAATAAAATTAGTATATTTGCAGTAATGTTTTGTTCGGTTATAAAAGAAACCTTTATATTATGGAAATAAAAATAGATTTTAGTACGCTTCAAGAGACACAAATGTCTGCTGATGATTACACTTATCTATATATTGTGTATAAAAAAGGTTTCACATATTTGACCAATCTTAATTTAAAACCAAATCTAGTAGACTTACAGAAGAACGGTTATGTAAAGCTCGGTGAATCCCATCAAACTCATGTAGTTAGACAGGAATTCATCGATCTTTTCATATCTGATTTTGGAGCTATGTTTGCTGAATTGGTAGGAACATATCCATTCAAAGTAAATGCCCCAAACCGGGGAGTTCGTGTATTACACTCTATAGATCCTGATGCTAAATCTAATCAAAAGGCTAAGGATAAATACAAACGAGTAATTAATGATAATGCCCATAAACATAGGTATATTATGAAGTGCTTGGATAAACAATTGACAGTTGATAAACATAATCTAGGATATTTACAAAACCTAGAAGTGTGGATCAACAATCATACATGGGAAAAATACGAAGACTTAAACGAACAAAATCAAACAGAAAATGGAGAACAAGGACAAAGACCACGCATTACGAGAACTCTTTAAAGAAAGGGGATTCTCAAGCATAAAACGATCCGTAGAGACTTCAGTAAATGAAGTAAGAACAGGAATGTTAGGTAAAAGAAAAGTATTGCCCACTAAATGGTCAAAACTTAACACTAACTTATTAGGGGGACTGCAGCCTGGTAAGATGTATGTAATAGCAGGAAGACCCGGAGTAGGTAAATCAGCATTTTCAAATCAACTTATATTTGACTTATTAGATAACAATATAACTAAGAAAGTTATAGTATTATATTGGAGTTTTGAAATGCCTGGTCATCAACAAATACTTAGAGCTGGATCTAAGGATGTTAAGAAACAAGTATTGGATTTATTATCTGTAGAAAAGAAATTATCTGAAGAGGAATTTGACTTATATAAAGAGAAAGTAGAAGTATATAAGAAATATCCTATTCTATTTAATAATATACCTAGAACTATAGATTATATTAAAGATACAAATGTAGAAATGACTAATGCATTGCCTGATCGTATGATTATAAATGTATTTGATCATAGTAGATTAGTAGCAGGTAAAGCGGATAGTGAGCTACAAAAATTAAATAGACTATCTAAAGGATGTATGTGGATGCAAGCTAAGATGGGTGTTATAAATATACTCTTATCACAGCTTAATAGAAACATAGAGCAAGAACATAGAGCGAAAGCACAATACCAACCATTACTAACGGATTTATTTGGAGGTGATAGTATTGGTCAAGATGCTCACGTTGTTATGATGTTACAAAGGCCATATGATTTGTATGGTATAACCGATTTATATTGTCAGCATGATCCTGTTGGCTTACTAGCAGTACATATTGAAAAGAACCGTGATGGTTTATTAGGTATGATACCGTTTGAAGCTGATATGAGCACGTTTACAATTAACGAAAGACAAAAATAATAAATATGAAAGATGTAAATGATGATTTAGATAAGCAAATGAAACAAAAGATGAGTGCACAAGAAAGCGCTGAGGTTAAAGCAAGAGTTATTGATATATGTAAGAACTTAAGCACATCAATAGCTAATGCTGAGAAAAGAGGAACTTTAGAAGGTTCTAGTACACTAAGTACGAATCCTTCTGCGAGTAGTAGTTCATTAAAAAAGAAAAGAGAACAATTAATGAAAAAACATAACTTAAGTAAAAAAGATTTAAAATGATAGAATTTATAATAATACTGATACTAGGTATAACTGTTGGTATATACATAGCTAGCCAAGTAGAGAAAGATATAGATAAGAGAACAGGATCTGACTATGATAAAGATCTAGTTGAACCTGAATTTGCTAAAAGGAAAGGTTTTAAGTATACTCAAAACGAAAAATTAATTAATAACATGAATAAAATTAAAACTAATGGAGCTACCAACAAAAAAGGTTAAAGCGAGCCGTAAATCGCCTAAGAATATGATAATCTATGGAGCTCCTAAGATAGGTAAGACTACAGTATTATCAGAATTAGATGATTGTCTAATTATTGATCTAGAAGATGGGTCAGATATGGTTGATGCTTTAAAAGTAAAAGCCAACAGCTTAGCGGAACTCCAAGAGATTGGAGCTGCTATTATGAAAGAAGGTAAGCCATATAAATATATAGCAATTGACACTATCTCTAAATTAGAAGAATGGTGTGAAGCTTATGCTAAGCTAATTTATATGAGAACTCCTATGGGTAAAAGTTTTGAAACTAAAAATCCAGGTATGTCAATTTTAGCCCTACCTAATGGTGGTGGTTATTTATATTTAAGAATGGCTTATAAGGAATGGTTAGATAAATTAAATAAATTAGCAGATCATATTATTCTAGTTGGGCATTTAAAAGATAAGATGCTTGAAAAGAAAGGTAAAGAAGTAGCAGTAAAAGATCTTGACTTAACTGGTAAGATTAAACAGATTACATGCGCAAATTCTGATGCTGTTGGTTATATATATAGAGAAGATGATAAGACTATGATCTCATTTGATTCTCTAGATGATGTAACTGCAGGTAGTAGATGCGAACACTTAAAAGGCAAGACCATGCCTTTAGAATGGTCAAAAATATTTATAGACTAAAACAATAAACAATGATTGAAACCAGAGAAAGCGTGAACTCAAACACAACGCCAGAAGCGATAACTACATCGATGATCGATAATGATCTAAAAAGTGGACTTAACAAGAATGATATGATGCAGAAGTATAATATCAGAAAATGGGAAATAGATAGAATCTTTAAGAATCCCAAATTAACAGGTAGAAGACCTTCACCTAAATTATCATTTACATTTATAGATGATATGGATGATTCAGGTCATAATTCATTTAACATTGATGAGGTGTTAAATGAACCAAATCCTAATCAAGTAACTTTGGAAGACGCTATAGACGAAGCTATTGAAGGTGTTGAGGCAGCTAAAAATCAAATGCACCAAACAACAGAAGCTATTGTAGAAATGCTGAGTCCTACAGAATATGAGACTCCAGCAGAGACTATAGTGAAAGCTAATGATGATGAGCTTGAGATACCAACTGTGAAAGATACTATGGATCTAGTAGAAGAACAAGAGATGGAAAAAGAAGTGGTTATCGACGAAGACGAAGATGACTTTGATACATTTGAATTATAAACCAATAAAAATTAAATAAAAATGGCTATAGAAAGCAATGCAAGTACGGAAGTCGTACAAGGTGGAGGAATCCAGTTATACTCAGGTATAACAAACTTCAATGTAATCGCAGTAAACCCTACAATGGAAGAGTTACATGCGTTAGATATTAATGTAAAGACAGAGCCTAATTATGCTCTATCAACTAGTTTTGGTGATCGTACTAAATTAACGTTCTGGTTAAAGAATGAAGATTTAACTACTAGAGTAGATATTTTAGTCTCTAGTGAAGTAAGAGAAACCAAAGCCGGTGGTAAATTTCAATGGATCAACTCTACAGGTCAATCTACTTGGGCAGATGAAAATGGGCCTGATTATGAATGGTGGAGTAATGATGGCCAAAGAAAAGCTTATATAGGGGAAGAGACTTTGATTCACTTCACTAAAGCTTGGGCTAATGTTGCTACTGGAGGTAAAGTATCTTACGAGACTATTAAAGATATCGTTAGTGGAGCAAGTGTAAAGGAACTACAAAGTTTAGTAGGCGCTTTAAAAGATAACATGGTAAGAGTCTTAGTAGGTGTTAAAGATGACAAGTACCAATCTATCTATACTAAGTATTTTGGAAGAATTAAACCACAAAGAGATGATATGTTTATTAAAATGTTAAAGGATGACTATGGAACATTCAATGCAGACTTTAATGCAGATCTTAAATGGGGACATCATACTCCAACAGCTGACGGATTAGTAGCTCCAGATGCTTTAAACGAAGAAGATGACTGGACAATGCCAGATACTCCTCAAAATGGAACTAAAACAAAAGTAGAAGAAGAAGCTCCGTTTTAATGATTAGCTCTAGGAGCAGTGAAGACTATTTACACACAGATGTCATACTTGGTAAAATTACTGAGTATGACATTTTTGTGTACTATTGTCCTAGCTTTAAACAATTAAATAAACCTTTTTGTAGTGAGTTAAGACACGATAGAAAACCAACTGCATCTATTGTAGCTTGGCATGGAAGGTTATTGTATAAAGACTTTGGACATTCCGATCACTCGTTTAACTGTTTCAGCTATGTACAACATAAATTCTCTTGTAGTTTTGTTTCCGCTTTGCGAATTATAGATTGCGATTTTAATTTAAACCTAAGTCCTAAGACAAGTGAGATAGCATTCACAATGGGCGCTATGGGGTATAAACAAAAGCAACCTAATCTCGACGAGACATATACTCTTATATTAAAAAAGAGAAGACCCTTTTCGCATGATGATGAAAAGTTTTGGTCTAAATACCATATTAGTAAGAAAATTTTAGTTACTTTTGACGTCGAACCAATATCTCATTACTGGGTGAACGGAAACAGATTCAGTTGTAACTCAATTACTTATGCCTATAAATTTGGCAATCGATTCAAAATTTATGCTCCTTATGAGGATAAGTTTAAATGGAGTAGTAATGTAAAATCTACTGATATTCAAGGATTAAAACAACTACCTCTTACAGGTAATATGTTAATCTTAACCTCTTCTTTAAAAGATGTTATGTGTCTTTATAGTGCAGGATACAACGCAATCGCTTTTCAAAGCGAAATGCAGAAACCTGATAAAACTTTAATGAAAGACTTACAAAATAGATTTAAAGAAGTATATGTGCTTTATGATAATGACTATGATAAGAAAGATAATCCTGGTCAAACAATGGCATTAAAAATCTGTGAAGAGTTTAATCTTGGTAATGTGTGTATACCCAGTGAGTATGAATCGAAAGATCCTTCTGACTTAGTATCTAGCATGGATGGTTCACTTAATATATTAAAATACATAATAAATGAACAGACAAGACATAATACGATTTCTTCAAGAGAAGAAAGGTTATTTAAAGAAAGGAAACGAATGGATAGCTAATAAATTAGGTATCTCTTTAGAACTAGCTACTGAATGTAAAAAGGAAGTAGCTGCTGAGGATTGGAAGCAGTACAAGAGAGGAATCCAAGAATTTACAAATGAGAATGTAAATACGATTAATGATGAAGGTTTTAAAAAACACTTGTCAAACATCGGACTAGAATTAAATGAGGTTAAATCAGTTAAATTCTGGCAAACTAGTAAAGGTGATCATAGATATTCTGTTGTCCCGTTAAATGGATGGCATGAATTAGAGTCTGCTAAAGCAGATTTTCTAGATCTAGTTAAAGAGAAGTCACCAAAGATTAGTAAATATTCTTATAAACCAACAATTAGTCCTTCACTGGGTGTACTATCATTACCTGATATACATTATGGAAAGATTACGGGCGAAGGTCCGGATGCAGTAGAAGAGCACTATTTGGCTGTAGTAGCTGAACTATGGGAGAAAGCAAAAAGTTCTAACATAGAAAGGTTATTAATGCCTATAGGAAATGATGGTATGAATTCTGAAGGAATGAGTAAAGCTACAACAAAAGGTACACCACAAGATGATTATATGGGATGGAGACAATCATTCAGAGGCTATTGGAAGCTAATGGATATGGCTATCACATGGTTATCTAAGAAGGTACCAGTAGATGTAGTAATTGTACAAGGTAATCATGATTTTGAACGTATGTTCTACGTTGGAGAATTATTAGAATCTAGATATCATAATAATCCAAATATCACTGTAGACAACCAACTTGATGAGAGAAAGTACTATCAATATGGAGTAAATATGTTTTTAAATTTTCATGGAGATAAAGTAAAGAGGCTTCAAATACCTTTACTTATGGCTACTGAGCAACCATTTATGTGGAGCGAATGTAAATATCGTGAAGCATTGTGTGGACATATACATAAAGAGCTAGTAGACGAGATCATGGGAACTAAAATTCGATTTATTCCTAGTATTTGTGGTAATGATGAGTGGCATAAAGGTAAAGCCTATGTGGGAACACGTAGAGTGGCACAGCTGCACACTTATCACAAAGAAAGAGGATACGAAGGAATGTTTCAAGTAAATGCTGTTGAATAATGGCTTGGAAAAGACGACCAAAATCACGATCAAAAGTAAAGAATGCTAAGAAGTCCTCATTTAATGGACATGACTTTCAATCTAACTTAGAGAAGAATATGTACATGATGTTATATGATTCTAAGATAGATGTAGAATATGAAGCGCATACTTTTACAATATTTGATCCCCTAGTATATCCACAAGCTTGTTATGAGGGAACCACAAAGAAGTTGTATAACAAAGGCTCTAAAGTAAGAGCTATAACTTATACACCTGATTTTGTAGATCCTAAAGGCAAGTGGATTATAGAAACTAAAGGATATGCAAACGAATCCTTTCCCTTAAGGTGGAAGCTATTTAAGCGCCATCTTAAGGAAAATAACCTTACTTACGTATTGTTCATGCCTAGAAATAAGGCCCAGTGCGAAGAAGTATTAGAATTAATAAAACAATTATAAATCAAAGGGGACTCGAAAGGGTCCCTTTTTAATTAAACTAAAATTATGGATGCAAAAGAATTTTTACACTCTGATGAAATGAGTGAATGGGATACAGTATTCGACCCAGGAGGAAAACAAGAATACACAGAAGAACAACTAATAAGATTTGCAGAACTATGGGCTGCTGCTGGGTATCTTGTAAAGCAAGATCCGTATGACGGTAAAACAAGAACAGGAGGACTATCACCTGACACTGGGCCAAGAGCATAATGGCCATGAAAATACTATTATATTATATAATATTCATAGTGATAGCACTTCTAATAACCCGTTATGTAAATAAGAATTAAAGAACTAAAACAATAGATATGCAAACACATATAATAGAGGTGAATAACACTTTAAAGAATGTAAATGCATATAATGTGTCTAGTTTATTCATCAATTTACAAGACAATGAACCAAATAGAAACACTAATCGGCTCAACTAAAACAATAATAAAATGGCAGAACTAGTAAGCCCATGCTGTGGGGCAGAATACACAGATAATGAAGAAGGGCCCAGCTATTGCTGTGATGCTCCAATACTCCAAGGCCTTTGCTCAGATTGTAAAGAGCATGCAGAGCCTGCAGAAGGATTCATATGTGAAACATGTGATGATTTCTTTGAAGAACCTGAAAAGGATTATGACTACGATGAACGTATGAAAGACTCTATAGCAGAGGATCGCGCAGACGAAGCCCGGGACATGGGCAACTAATAATTTAAAAATTAAACATGAGAAACAATCAGGATCAACTCTCTAGAATATCAAAGACATTGATATTTTCAGAGCCTTTCTACGGTATCTTTCTTATTGGATTGCAAAAGCAATTCACTAAGAGCTGTGCTACCGCAGGTGTAGGAAAACACAACATAGGTATGAGGTTAGTTATTAACCCAGACTTCTTTATGGACCTTAGTGAAAAACATCAACAGGGTCTACTAAAACATGAGCTATTACATATAGCTTTTGGACATATTATATTATCAGATAGATACCCTAACAAAAAGCTTTTTAATATTGCGGCAGATATAGAAATCAACCAATATATTGCTGAGGACATGTTACCAGAAGGTGGCTTGCAGTTAGACTCTTTCCCTGGTATATATTTACCACGTAAAGCTGGGACAAAAAAGTACTATGATTTATTAAGTCATACATGTGATGGTAACGGTGGGTCTTCTAATCCGGAGTTAGATAAACTTCTTGGAGAAATGGATGGTAACAGTCAGTATGATCATAAAGAATGGGCTGAGATTGGTGACTTACCTGAAGCAGAGAAGAAGCTAGTACAAAAACAGTATGAGCACCAAATGAAACAAACTGCTGAGGAGATTAAGAAGCAGTGCGGGACTATACCTGGTGAATTAGCGGAGATAATAGACAGACTATTTACTTTAGAGCCTTCTAAGTTCAACTGGAAAGCTTATCTTAAAAGGTTTATTAACAACTCTTCTACGGTCTATACTAAAAAGCTTAGAAGAAAGAATAACAAACGTTACTCTGGTAATCCGGGCCTAAAGATTAAGCATAAGAATCACGTGCTCGTAGGTGTTGACACTTCAGGCTCAGTTAGCAGTGAAGAGTTAGTAGAGTTTATGCACGAGTTAAGTCACATGCATAAAACTGGTAACACTATAACTGTTGCACAATTTGACACTGAGATAACAGATGTATCTTTATTTAATCCTAAGAAGTCTTGGGAGATCAAAGGTAGGGGAGGAACTTATTTCCAGCCGGTGGTAGATCATTACAATGACCCTAAGAATAAATACTCAGGGTTTATATGTCTAACAGATGGAGAAGCTCCTAACCCAGACAACTGCCCAAAGAATGCTTTATGGGTACACAGCAGTAAATGTCAGATAAACGAAGAGTTACCTGGTATAAAAATACAATTAAACTAAACAATTAAAACAATTAAACATGAATGAAGTAAATTTAAACATTGATGAACTACAAGATTTTGTAGGGCACATCATAACAAACAATCGTCACTTACAAGCTCAGGGCAAGAAGCCTGTAGCTATAGAAGTAGTAGGTGAGTCAGGTATTGGTAAAACAACCAGTATCATGGACATGACAGCTAAACACGGGTTAGACTTTGTTAAGCTTAATCTAGCTCAGATAGAAGAATTAGGTGACTTAGTAGGTTTTCCTATTAAGCAATTCCAAATGTGGACGGAGAAAGAAGGTAAGAAAATAGGTAAATGGGTAGATGAAGTTGCAGTAGATGCTCAGCATAAGCTAGGATTCCAAACCACAGGTAAGAGTAGAATGTCTTACTCAGCACCTGAATGGATAGCGGATAAGAAAGCCGGGGGTGTATTACTTCTTGATGACTGGAATCGTGCAGACATGAGATTTATCCAAGCCTGTATGGAATTAGTAGATCGTCAGACTTATATCTCATGGACACTACCAAAAGATTGGCATATTATATTGACTGCTAATCCTGATAATGGAGATTACATGGTTAATAGTACAGATCCTGCGCAAAAGACTCGTTACATCACAGCAAACCTTAAGTTTGATATAAATGTATGGGCTCGTTGGGCGGAAGAGAATAACATGGATACTAGATGTATCAACTTCTTGCTAATGCATCCTGAGCTAGTAACTCAAGAGACTAATGCTAGATCTATATCTACGTTCTTTAATAGTATCTCAAGTATACCTAAGTTCGAAGATCAATTGCCTTTAGTGCAGATGATTGGAGAAGGGTCAGTGGGTAATGAGTTCGCTTCTATGTTCACTACGTTCATTAATAACAAACTTGACAAGCTTGTTACACCAAGGGAAATAGTAACCGGTCCTGTTGAAGTATTAGCAGAAATGAAAGAATGTATTGGTAAGGATGAGTCCTATAGAGCCGACATAGCCTCTCTCTTAGCCACTCGTATAGCCAATTTTGCGGTTGCATTCTCCAAAACGGACACCGTAACTCAAAAAGTGCAAGAACGGCTTGTTAAGCTGTGCACTTTAGACTATTTAACTGATGACTTAAAGTACTTGGTAGTTAGGACTATATTTAACGGTAATAAGTCTAAGTTTAACAAAATGATGATGAATCCAGCTATCATTAAAATGACTGTGAAGTAATGGCCAGCAAGAATGTGCACGCAGGGGAATACCCTGAGCAACAAATTACTGATTTAGGCTTTACGGATATGGTTACTTTAGGATTTGTAACCACAGAAGTAGTAGATGTTTATTTATCGGAATCATCAGCTCAATATACTAAAATCAAAAGTCTTTTAAAAACAGAAACAACTGATGATTTAACTACAGTTAAAAGAGCTTTTGTATTACCTATGCATAATGTGTCAACTGAAAGGTTAAAAGCTGCTCTTAAAGAACATAAAATTGGTGTTACTAATGATTATGAAAAAGCTGACTTTGTTATTCCTCATACTAATTTTTATGAGAGTTATAGCAATATTACTACTATACCTCAGACTAAGATGATGTTTAAAATATCTAATGGATATTATTGTCACGATCACAGGCCTTTAACTAATGACTATCATGATCGTACTGGTAATGATGTTATAATAGAAAGTAGAAGTCAAGATAATCACTATCAGCATAATATGAACTACGAGAGTGCTCCTTTTGATTCATTTATATTTAGTAAAATGTCACTAGTACTAGCGGATCTAATTGAGAAAGGAGAGATGCAAGTTATGAATACTGATACCATACTTAATCAATCAGCTAATAGAATTCCTATGACACTACAGTTAATGGAAGATATTAAAAAGATGGTGGATTCTTATTCTTCCTCAGAAGAAGATATAGAAATGGCAGGTAAGATAATACCAACTATTGATCCTACAGGAGAGCCTTATTTACTTTATAGTTTCTCTGATATGTTAGAGGGATGTTGTTATAAATACAATAGGAATAAAGATGTTATGTATTGGATGGAAAAGTATGACATTCACAGACTCTCTCGTTGTAATGCTGAAGAAGCTATTAGATATTTTGATGAGAAAGAACAGTTAGATTCAAGATGCTTTAAATCTTTAGAAGTAAAATGTAGGGAACAAATACAAATTCACAATAGAGAATTGTATACGTTCAAAGTTCAAGTTAAACCCGAGTACAGAAAGTACATGGAGGAACAATAAACAGGACACTAGTTGATACATGACGCCGAGTAGGGTGTTGTGCCCTGTTTAATTGTTATAGGTTGGGGGGAGGTCATGCTTCCCCCTTCCTTTTTATTAATCAATAAAAATTAAAATATGAAAGAAACAACAGTACTAATAGATGGAGATAGTTTAATCTATTTCGAAATGAATAAAACAACCTTAGAAGAAGCTCTATTAGGAATAGACAACAGAATGCATACTATATTAGATGCTTTCAAAGCTACAAAATGGGCAGGCTTCTTAACACAAGGTAAATGTTTTAGATATGAAAGAGCAACAACCAGACCTTATAAAGGTAATAGAAAACACGGTGATAAGCCTATTATATTTCCTGCAATAAAAGAATATTTAAGACAAGAATGGGGATTTACTCATTTCTCTCAGTTGGAAGCCGATGATTTGGTAGCTATATATAGAGAAGATTGTGATCATGCTGGTATAGCATCTCCGGATAAGGATGTTCTATATCAAGTACCAGGTAGACATTTTAATTATAGAACAGCTGAATTCATTGATACTAGTGAAGAAGATGCAGAACGATTTCTTTGGAAGCAAATGTTAATGGGAGACTCTACAGACGGAATTCTTGGGTTACCAAAAGTAGGAGAAAAGACTGCAGATGCATGGTTAAAT
>Ga0209091_10000534_pt1 | contig 36047 bp, 30 predicted proteins | sample ArcticOcean_MG_C_6_FD_187438 | JGI IMG/M metagenome (GOLD analysis project Ga0209091, IMG submission 187438) | Marine microbial communities from western Arctic Ocean - ArcticOcean_MG_CB8_128 (SPAdes) (version 2) | ecosystem: Environmental > Aquatic > Marine > Oceanic | place: Arctic Ocean...
CGCTTAGCAAGAACTACAACTACAACTAATAGAATCAGAATTAAAGCAGCTAATCCAACTACAATATACATTCCTGAACCAGATAGGAATCCTGTATCATCGGTCGCTTCTGCTACGTTGAATGATTTGGAATTCTCTGAACCGTTCCACAATACTTCGTTGGTTTCAGCATCTACAACAATGAAATACATTCCACTGGTTGAAGATGCAAATGGGTCGAGGTTATCAGTGAATACATCGAACATCATCCCTTGAGAAATTTCATCGGTTGTCAAGGTCATTTCCGTTGTTGGGAAACCACCATCTGTAACCGATTGGATTTCAAGAGTAATGTTTCCATCCTTAGTTCCAATATTTTGTATAGAAATCTCCAATACTGGCGAATCGCCAACCTGTGGATTCTTAGGTTGCATTCTTACAGCGGTAATACTGAACTTAGATTGTTCATGGACTAATCGATATATCGAATTGTGCGTTGGGTCATTAGACCAGATTGAACTGATTCCGTCTTCACTGTTAGGCCCGCCTCCATCTTTTATTGCTGAACCTGCAGAATCTCTGCCTTCAATCCACATAATAACATCGATAGTAGTAATTTGTGTTTGAGTCGGGTCTTGTGGATCCGGCCACAAATCAACACACTCAGCATCCACCAAATAACTGCTACCTTGAATCTTCACATTCAGTGGATGTGATTGGGCATCTACTCCAAATCGCTGACCGTATACAGGCCAAGTAAAGTTCCCTTCACCACCATCAGCATAGAAAGACCATCGGAGGTCAACTTCACCTGCGAGTAGCAATATACTTTCTTCAACAATCGCTTGAACATCAACACAATGCATTGTGGATGAAGGTAATGTATTTCCAAGAACTTCTCCGTTAATTCCAGAAGTTACAATCCAAGTATTCGGTCTTACCTCAGGAGGTTGAGCGTCAACCTTAATCTTGAACGATGAACATCCAAAGGCACTGTTTCCATCACAAATTGAAGCGGTGGTATCTGTGGCACCTACTGGTAAATCGACCAAACGGAAATTGTAGGTGTATTCGTTTGTAACTGAAGGTGCTGTGATACTAATGTTGAACGCTCCACCATCGATTATGTGGAGAGTTGGACCATCTGACTCCCAGCCATTAGCTCCGCCTGCAGGATAAGCGAGGTACCCCTTGCTACCATCTGCATCGGCTTGCAACCGGGTTATCTCTACAGTAAATTCACCTTCAGGTAAGATGTAAACCCCGTTGTTGATTCCATCGAGGTAAGCATACTGGCCTTCCATGGAAATAGTATCGCCAGGGTATACTGCAGAAACTGATACATCTTGTGAATATGGCTCGGAAATATCGGCAAAGGATGGACTAATTCCAGTTCTATAATCCAACTGTATTCCGTCACTGTAAACCCAGCGCTGCTTATGGCGCCCTCCTGCTTCACTCATCAAAGAAGGGTCTCTGTCCATATCCTTAATTCGCAATTGTGGCACGTATGTTGTAGATTCAATCCCAATAATATCCCAATTCATTCTAATTGGTAGGTCAAGGTAAAACTCATCTTCGAAAGGATCGATTAGACGACCGCCATCCATACGCAGAACCTGTGGCCCTTCACTATTGTTACTAATATTAACAATTTCAATATTTGAGGATTCAGTCCATGCTGTTTCATTGCGAGGTGAGTAGTAAACAATCATGTTTTCTGGTCCGAGATCGATTTCGAAGTAATTGATATCTCTCCATCCATTCTCATCGGTTGCTTCGACGATTAGGTGATATTCATTACCAGCATACATGGTCATATTCCATGGACCTTGGTAAAATGGAGCTCCTTCGTTAGGATTATGTAGCCGTTCTCCATCAGAATTCTCAATGAAGAAATTTCTGATGTTTGGAGTCTTTGCATCCATTGAAACATAGGTTACCAAATCATTTTCAAATCCGTATGAACCAGCATCGATTTGATTCCCACCTAAATCTGCTCCTTCGATGTAGACACTTACCTTTCCTGGTGGGTCTTGTCCTTTATTCGCATCGTCACTGAAAGTACCAGTATAGTTAGCAGTTGGTGCTTGACCGTCACTTACTAGAGTTAGAGAAACATACTCATCGGGGTCTGCTTCACCATCAGAGTCTGAATCGTGGTCATACTCAACCCAGTAGTACATCTCAAGCGAACTTGGTGGGGCAGGAATATCTTGGCTGATTACACGAACCTTCTGTTGAGCACTTGGAAGCACCCAAGTGTCGTCAACCAAACTTCTCCAATTTGACCAAATTGTAGGGTCGTAGTTAGAGGCCTTGAGTATTGAAATGTTTACTAGAGTAGGTGAATACGTATCGATTGATAGATTAAACGGAATTCCGCATTCCGAATCTGAAACGATTGGAGAAGGAGGACAAAGGGTGTCTCCTCCTACATATCCATCAAGCATGAAACGGTATGTTGATTGACCTGCTGCGGTCATTCCAAGATCTACAGCCCAGTCAAAGTCTCCACCGATTACGCCAGTAGTATTGGAAATTTCAACCCACTCTGTAACCAATGTACTGTTGATAGTTTGAACATCCCAGCGCTGTAGAGTCATATTGTATGAGGTCGGGTCAGGAGAAACATCTAGCCCTTCTAAACGAACACTTCCTGTAAGGCGGATATTCTGGTTAGAACTAGCCGATTCAAGGTTTTGTACAACCCCTGCTTCATTTAGCAATTCGAATGAAGAAATCATTGCATCATTCTCGATTGCATTTCCGTTTGCAGGAGCCAATACTACTGCACCGGGTAAGCCATTTACACCATTTCCAGCAATTAGGCTTGCGTAAAGTCGTAATTCGGCAGTATCCTCCCAAGCAGTATTGATTCTGAAGCGCCATGTGACGTGCATTTCATCTCCGACTTCGGTATAGGATGAGGATTCCATAGTGACCAAGTTGTCCGGGTCATATGATTCACTAAAGAGTGTTAATTCGGAGAATGCTAATTCAACGACTCCACTGGAAGATTCCATTCTTAATCTTGCTTCAGCAAATGATGAAGATGTAGATTGGTCTACACTGTGAATTGATATCGCTTCGATGATGTCACCATTTGGATACAATCCTTCTGGATTACCAGTTAAAGTGAGCGAGGAATCATAGCCTGTTGAAGTGGTAATTGATAGATCAGAGAGCAGAATTGCACCACCGCTTCCAGCAGATAGGGCCATTGGTACGTCGATACTTGCACCAGTGCCCAAAGCGATTCCTTGATTCAATTCTCTATCGAAGTTACTTGAACCACTGAGTGTAGTTTCCCAGTCATAGATGATATCGAGGTCACGCACAGTTACTTGTGTACCACTTGCGGCGTTGACATTTACCACTTTGAAGTGGAAAGTAGCCCAATTATTACCATAATCATCGATGTATGAAACTGTCAAAAGTGGGTTATTTAGCAAGGATGTCAAAGCATTTTCAAATGCAAACATTGACTCTAGAGTCTCATATGCCAATACTGATTGATTGGGCATATCCCCTAAGGAAAACTCTTGTCCACCTGATGTTAATGACAGTGTAAAGTCCGCTGCAGTATTATCGGAAAATGCAACATCTGCAAAATTGATTTCAGCACCTATTGGCAACATGAAACTCCCACCTGTTGCTTCACCATTGGTGTTCAAGGTGAGGACAGATTCATCCATTCCGTAATTTACTTCATTAGATGTGCCTGCCCAAAGTTTTGTTTGTCGGCCAAATGAGCCAAATGCTGGTTCGTTCATAGCCCATTCGATATCACCATCATCAGCAATATCCAAGCTAACACCTGTTGCGCTGTGGCCGAACTCTAAGTCAAACCATATCTCGGACATTCCACATGGATTCGTATAAGATACCAAGGAATTGAAACCAAAAATAGGTTCCGCAAGGGTCAACTTTTGTCCATTCGTCAGGTTTAGTAGAGTGTTGTTTCTAAGACTGATTTGAACAGAAGGAGCGTCTTGACAATCATCTACAATTTGTGGAGTGACTGCAATAATTGGCTGGGAAAACTTAGTTCTGTACATCGGTGGAGTGTAAGAATTATCTAGAATTGTTGGCGAATAAAAGAGGGGTTGGTCTCCACCGGGTGCCATCCAAACTCCATCCACTATCATCGGGTCGAATACTACGTTTGTATCATTAAGCCCAGTACCAATTCTTGTACCAATGTTCAATCCATGAAGAACTGCTGTTGAAAGTTGATATTGACCAGTATCAAAATCAAGTTTGAGATCGATAACGGGATAATCTCCTGAATCAATGCCCCATAATTCGATGATTGGCCCTTCAAGGTTTGTCATTTGGTTTCCATCACGGTCTAATGCGACCTCTGTAGTTCCGCCACGTAGAACCGTAACTGTAAGTGAATTGGTAGGAGTTGTTTCCTGCTCTAAGGTGAGTATGCCATATCCGTCAGGGAATCCCGGGTTTGGTGTTTGTTTTGGAGTGAATCCTTTAACGGTCATAGAACCGGATTGTGGTAAAGGGTCCCCGATTCGGAAATCATCGATAAACCAACCTGGCATTGTGGTATTTTCTGGATTTCCAGCCCCGTTATTATGACTCATTACAAATTTCAATTGCACATACCTGGTCTTATGCTGTTCTAGATTTACTGCTAGAGTGGCCCAACCGGTTGGATTATGGGTAGCGTGACTCGATTCACCCCCAAGGGCATAATCTGTTGCAGTTAACGGACCGCAACTCTGAATCTTTCCATTGCCTGTCCCAATAGGGTACAAACCATTTGCATAGTTTACTCCTGTTGAATTAGTAGTATCAAATGGAATATGGCTCCACCCAACATCGGGAGGGGGGAAACTTGTAGATGATGAATTTCTAACCATTACATATGCACAATCGAAGTAGGTATTAGTTGGGTTAGTACCTGGGTTTGTTTGAGTCCAGTGCAGGCCATGCCAACTGGAGAACCGTGCTATTGGGGAAGTGGGGTCGACTTGCACCTCAGGGGATATCATCGAGTACGAAAATGGTGAACCTGCGTCATCGGTGGTATAGTCATTGTCAGCATCAAACATATTTGTGCCCCAGCATTCATTACCAGTGCTACATTTGTCATTGAGGATTGAAGAATCGGAAAGAAGACCATGCTCCCATCCAGTCATATCGGCTACAGGTGGTTGAGCAGGAACAACGAATCCTGAGCCTGTACGCTCGAAATCAGTAGAAAAACCTCCACTGACTAATTGTACTTTATCTTCATGATATGTGAAATCTGCAAGGGTTGAGTATTCAGTTTGCTGATTGTTGTAAGCAGGGTCCCAAACATATTGAGCAGTTTCAGCGTTGATTGAAGAAAAGTATTCATGGGTTGCCATATCGGTTGAAACTTTTACAGTAGCGCTAGTAACCGTATTACCAGAAGGTAATGTGACAGTTCCATCTTCATTGTTAGTGTAATCAGGTCCATCTCGCACTTCTACTGTAATTTCGGTACCACCGTCACTGAAAGTAGTCACTGTTGCCGCTCCAGCCAATGGTGAAATTAACATCAAACAAGTGAATACCAAAGCGGTGATTGCATTATTATTGTCAGTCATAGGTTGCACCCTCTCTCCACCTCCACTCATGTCGGACATAAAAGACCGACGGGGAGGTGTCTGGTACGGGTTCCCCCCTTAAGGGGGGACACGGTGAATCTCACAAGGGTATAATTCTAAGTTCAGAAAAACAACTATCGGCAAGATGCTGCAAGCCACCTGCCCGCTCTTCTGAACTCTCAAGCCATTCCTTATTTGCGACAGTTGTCGGTTTGCTTGGTCCTAAGGCATCGCAAACTTCCGGCCCTTCGCTAATTTCAAGAGTTCCAAGACGTCTCGCCATTGTCATTATTGTCACTTTATCAAAAGCAAGTAATGGACGCAATGGATGTAATGGTGTTACAATTTCAACACCCCCAAGGTTACCCAGGGTTTGACTGGAAACTTGGCCTAAATTCTCCCCTGTTAGGACATGGGTTGCATCGATCTGTTCACCTCGAATTGTCGCAATAGCATTGAATAACCGCTTCATGTGGATGAAATATTCTGTATGGTTCCATTGTTCAGTAAATAATGACAATTTTTCTGCAACTGGAACGACGATTAATTCACGTGAAAGGTTAGCTCTTGCCGCATCGCCCACAGGGCCTTCCAATTCGAGTAAATGGCGGAGCAGTGCTATCGTTTTTTGTTCCGCTGCAGGGCCGGTTACCGGCTCCTGTGATGCGTGTAAAGGGAATATTTTCCATCCTTTCATAAGCATCCTTGCTATTGCAACTGGAGAATCTATCCCTCCACTAACCAGTGCTACGCAAGTGCCCGACATAGTACTGTGGCGGGGCCTATCCCTCATCAAATCTCACATTGTATAGGGAATCTGTACATGGATTGAAGGGGGAGATACTGACCGCCTTGAGTTAATGGAACCATTCAGTACTGAACCTGTTACACTGATTGAAGAGGTGTTTCCACAAGATACCAATTCGTATAACACTCTATTTGGTGGGCGCCTACTTTCCCTGATGGATAAGGCCGCTGGAATCGTTTGTGCTAAATTCGCTCACCGTGAATTTGTAACTATTTCGATTGATACGCTTGAGTTTAAGGCACCTGCTCGCCAAGGAGATTTGATCGAAGTAACTGCAAAAGTAGTATACACTTCGAATCGCACTGCATGTACTAAAGTAACCGCATGGGCGATGAGTAAATCTGATTGGTCTAAGACTGAAATCTGTGAAGGATTTTTCTTCATGGTTGCGATAGATTCGATGATGAGACCAATACCTATTCCGCAATTCACTCCAGTAAGTGATGGAGAAAAGATAGAATGGGATGAAGCTAAGGAGATTAGAGAACATCTTTTAGCTCAGCGAAATCGCTGAAATCAATCATCCAATCTAGGTAATGAAGCGACATTGTCGCCAGGCTTACTCTTTGCTTCAGTGCTAACCAAATCACCAAAGGCGGATGGTATCACCGGATTCGGAGACAGGTGTGACATCATTTCACTCACCTCTTCATCACTAACATTTCCACCCTTGCTCTTGGCAAGGCTTTGAATGGAATCTACCAGTTGAGATTGACGTGAATTCTCGGCTTGTATCCTGAGTGCATCGGTAGTGCGTGATTTACGTCTAAACAGTTTCCTAGTTATATTGCTGGCTCTTCCAAGAGATGGCCTTACCAATTCGGCAATTACCGACGAACCGCGTAATCGTCCACTTTGTTTCTTGCGATTTGTGATTCGGCTACGAGGGGTTTTGGTTGAAAGTTTACTCATTTTGGGATAACGGTCTTTGGTAGAAATCTCCTCATCTTCAACAATTTCAGCACCTATTGGTTCATCCCTTCTAGCTGAAGCAACAAGTGAAGGAAGTTCGACTTCCGCTATTGGCTGTTGTAGCGGCGAATCTGGTGAGGAGAACATATCGGGGACTACACCGGGGATATGTGCACCATTTGCTCCAACAAAAGAGGGTAAAAATTCGGTTGGAATCGGAGTCGGCTGAGGGGCTGACACATGTTGCGAGTAGCCAGCCATTCCATTTTGCTGACCCAGCATCCCATAGGATGGAACATTGTTAGGCTCAGCCCTGTGAACTTCATTGTATGGCTGTTGCCTTGGTGGCTCTTGCCAGCCATTTTGCATTACGTTATTCCTCTGAGTAAAGAGATTTGATTTCGCTCTGGAAATGAGACCTGGTGAAACCTCTTGTTGTGGGTCCTCGTATTCATCATCCCAAATTGGTAAATCCAAATCATCGATTACAATTGCTGGACTAACAAGGTCTGCAGATAAAACCCCGTCTTCCGATTGGCTATCACCTATATTGTCAAGGAAGTGACTCAAGACTGGTGAAGAGAATATCTCAACTGGCTCGGGGACTAATTCTGCTGCGGCGGCATCTCTAGTTCGAGGATACTCAGAATCGCTTACCATCTCATCAACGCTAACTTTGGCATCTTCTAAACTCATACCATTATTCATTTTCTGAATAAGTGAACATAAGCGCATCATTGCCATATCAGACCCGAATACAGTATGGCAATCTTCAGCCTTAGTGTCGATAGTTAAAGTAGGCCTACGGGTGATGAAATGAGCCGATGAAAGAACGATACCTGCCGCACCTAGGATTGCTTGTAGGCGACCTGCTAAGGCTCTCCATGCCACCCATATGAAGATCCCACCGACTACTGCTAGCCAGCCAGGAATGAGTGTGGTGTGGTGGTGATGGACTCGTTGAATCGCATCTAGGCGGATATCTAAAGCATGACCTGAACGTGATTCGAATGAGATTTGAGATTCGTTCAAGGTTGCCCTAACCTTACCACGAACTCCTCCCAGTGACAGAGAACGAAAATCAACCCCCGCTCCTGTAACACTGACCTCTTCTGGTCTCGTGTCCATACGCATCCCGAACCGTTGAACTTGAACTTGAGGTTATCAACCCACCGTTGGGGCCCCCTTAAGGGGGGCCGTTCTTTGATGTGGTTCAATTAAGCCGAGTTAGTTTCGCACTTCCCATAATTCTAGGTTTAGAATCAAGTTGTGCAACAATTACTGTTGGTGGATTTTCTTTGCGGATGTATAATGGGGAATCCCATATTACTTCAAGTCCGGAATCTATCGATTCTACTCTTCCAACTACAAATTGTAAATCAACACTAGCATGGACTACATCACCCACTACCAAGGTTTTCTTTTGGAATGGAGATATTGATAATTCGATTGAACTTTTCTCATGCATTTCTAACGATAAAGGAGTTGAAATTCCCTTATTTTTGTCTTCTACTGCAGGGTGAACGATTAACGAACCTCCTGTCAAATGCTCCTCTTTCGTATTGCGTAAAGCGATTCCAACACGGTCTCCTGCAACCGCTTCAGTCACATCATCATCCATGACCTGTAAGCTCTTCACTGTCCCCGCCCCTTCAGCAGGTAGAAGGTGTAACTCATCATGAACTGAAACAGAACCTGATTGGACATATCCTATTGCGACAAGGCCAATCCCTTTGACATTGAAATGTTGGTCGATTGGAACGACCAATGGTTCTTTTTTGGCTGATTCTAAATCGCCTGATATCTCATCCATCAAGCCATAAAGTGCATCTCGAATTTCAATACCATCACTGCCACACTGAGTCCATGAAGAAAGACCTGCTTGGGTAAGGAAACCCTTTACTTTATCTTCATCAATCCATTCTCCGCTAGGAGGATTTATCACAATAATTCCTTTCTCAATTGCAGCAGATGCAAAACCAACCAATACCTCACCAAATGTAGCATCGATTGCAGTTACCTCAATCAACCCGACTCTAGCTGCACAAAGTGCATTGAAGAATGGGCGTATTCTTTCAGGAAGTTTAGCCGGCCTAATCATCGATAGAATACGTGGGCCATCTGGCCCTGATTCTTTGTGCACATAGGTGTGAACATCGCGTTGGTCTGTAGCCTTGGCAATCGATTTTGCTAAATCATCGCTTCCAACCATAGCGATATTGAGTACGGTCATGGCTCTGCGAGTTGCGCTCTGTTCTTGAGCATGCTGCAATCAAGAAGTGTTAGATAATATTCTAAATTCTTCAAGGCGTGATTCATACTCCTCTATTGTCAAATTACGAATTCTTTCCGTTCCGAATTCCTCGATAGTGAATGATGCGGTGACGGTGGCATGAACCAGAGATTCCGCGAGTTCTTTACGGCTTACTCTTCCATCCCCCTGAGCTAAGAATTGTGACAACGCCCCTGCAAATGAATCTCCACAACCGGTTGGGTCTGTGACGTTGGAAGTGGGGAATGCCGGTATAGAAATTAATCCATCGGGATGTAATGCTAGAACGCCATGTTCTCCACGTTTAACCACTAACATACCCCCATTTTTCATTTCCAATACCGTTTGAGCAGCAGTCACTAAATTATCATCTGAAGCAAGCATGCGAACTTCTCCATCATTGAGAACTACGATGTCGACCTTGCGCATTACATCGATTAACTCATCATGAGCAATATTTATCCACAAATTCATGGAATCCAAAATTGAAAGCCGTTGGGCTTTGGTTTGATTCAGAACTGATGATTGTAATGTAGGGTGTAGATTTGCACACATCAATACCTTAGGAGATGCGTGACCGATTGGCACCTTTGGTTGAAAGTGTTCAAACACATTGAGGTGGGTCTCATGAGTTACCGCTTCTGCCATATCGCCATGGTACGAACCTTTCCAACGAAATGTTTCTCCACTACTAGATTCTACTCCACTAATATCCAACCCAGATCCAATATACAATTCTAGATGCTCTTCTTTGAAATCTTCACCTATTACTCCAACTAAAGCAACGCCATCTCCGGACATTCTCCGATTGTGAAATGCTGCAGCGAAACCACCATATGATGCTGAACCCCCAAGTTCATCTTCCCTTGAACCGAACGGGGTTTCTAGAGAATCGTAGGCTAGGCTGCCAACGATTAATACATCCATTATAATCATCCCAAGAGATGTTCGTGTTCATCGATATAAGCAATGGTAATATCTCCTGCTAGGAAATCTTTCTCATCCATAATTCTACGATGTAATGGTATCAGATGTTCTACGCCTGTAATGATTGTTTCATCAAGAGCGGTGCGCATTCTTCTAATCGCAGATTCGCGGTCTGGGCCCCAAACTAACAATTTCGCTAATAGGCTATCGAAACATCCAGGCATTTCATATCCGGGGTGTGCATGAGTGTCGCAACGTATTCCGAAACCAGATGGGAAATGACAATCCCATATTCGGCCTGGCGACGGAATGAATTTGGTTGTGTCTTCGGCATTGAGGCGGCACTGGATTGCATGGCCCCTAATGACAATATCTTCCTGTGATAATGGAAGGTCCTCACCTTGAGCAACTCTGATTCCTAATTCAACTAAATTGTGACCGGTAATCATTTCGGTTACTGTATGCTCAACCTGTACACGTGGATTGACTTCGAGGAAGTAAAAATCACCATTAGCATCTCTCAAGAATTCGAATGTTGCAAGTCCTTTGTATCCAACCGACTCGGCTCCCGAACATACAAGGGCGCCGATTTCTGCACGCTTTTCATCACTCAGCCAAGGTCCTTCTTCAATCAATTTTTGATGGCGCCGTTGAATCGAACAGAATCTTTCACCGAAGTGAATCGCTTTTTTGCCATCTCCAAGAATTTGAAATTCAACGTGCTGAGCACCCTCAATATATTTTTCAACGAAAACCCGTTCATCACCAAATGCAGACTTTGCACGGCTTTGACATAGTTTGAGTGCGTTTTCAAACTCCCCTTCAGCATTGACTATCTGCATTCCAATTCCGCCACCTCCTGCTGCTGCTTTGATGATGACAGGATACCCAATTTCATCAGCGAGTGCACTTGCTACATCGGCGGTAGAAATGGGTTCACTACTACCTTTTGCAGTAGGTAGGCCTGCGGCCTCCATTGCCGCTCTAGCTTCAATTTTATCACCAAGTAGCGCAATTACATCTGCCGTTGGGCCGATGAATGTGATTCCTTCTTCTTCTAAGCGCCTAACAAAATGGGCATTTTCAGCCAAGAACCCATATCCTGGATGGACTGCATCACAATTCAAATCTTTAGCGGCTTTGACGACAGCCTCGATGTCTAAATATGAATCAAGAGGATTGGTTCTCATTATTGGATAAGCGACATCTGCCAACCTTACTGGAAGTGAAAGACGGTCTTCGCGACCATGAATTATTGCTACTTCAATGCCCATATCTCGCAAGGCTCTGAGAATCCTTAATGCGATTTCACCACGGTTGGCGATTAACACGCGTTTGAATGCCATGAGTGTGGCGAGCCACACCTATTCTATGATGAAAGCGGTTGAAACAGAATCAAAGGAGGGCATTAGTATCCCCGAATAACGGAAGCGAAGTTCCGAATGATGTCTTCGTTGAAGATTTTCTTGGGTTCGCCTTATAGGGCACTCAAACAATTTGGTAACATGTCCGATGATAAAAACACAGGTGCAGCCACCGTCGAGCGTTTAGCAGGCAGAGACCTAAATCAAGATGGGCAGGTCATCAATTTGGTGATATGTGGCAATTCTAGATTCTATGACTATCAGTGGCTTGAAGAGCAATTAGAACAGTGGATTACGAAACATGGACATCCCGATTTAATTATCATCGGAGGTGCGAGTGGTGTTGATTACCTTGTAGAAAGGTGGGCTAATAATTACGCCATACCAATGGCGATTTTCTCAGAAGCTTGGAATGAACCAAGAAAGGGATTACAGGATACGGGGAGACCAGAGGCATCTCCAACTTTAGGTGACAAAATGTTAGAGCGCGCCACCCATGTAATCGCATTCCCTGGGCCTAATTCCAAGTGGACTACAATCATGATTAAACGCGCACGCGAGAAAGGTCTCGATGCTGTAGAGATTCCAACTCCGCCCGAAGGCGAAGAGTGATCAGTAAACGTCACGAAGGTAACGCTTCTCTTCCCTCATCATTATCTTCTCAATGAAGTGAGTTGCATCTGCGTCATTCATTCCACCATGCTCTTTTGCAATTTCGATTAATGCACGGTGCACATCTTTTGCCATGTATGTCTTGTCACCACAAATGTAGAAGTAAGCCCCTCTCTCAAACCATTCCCATATTTCCGCCCCGTGTTCTTTGAGACGGTGTTGAACGTAGATTTTCTTTTCTTGGTCGCGAGACCAAGCAGTAGTAAATTTGTATAGATGGCCTTCATCTAACCAGGACTCAATAGAATCCTTGTAGTAAAATTCAGTCTTTTCGGATTGGTCGCCAAAGAATAACCAATTCTTTCCACTTCCACCATCATGAACACGTTGCTCCATGAAAGCACGGAATGGTGCAATACCAGTGCCTGGACCCACCATTATGATATCAACCGAAGTGTCTTTTGGAAGAACGAATGATTTTGTGGGAGACATAAATACTCCGACATCCGTATTATTGATTTCAACTTCATCTGCCATGTATACTGTGCATAATCCGCCACGCTCACGCCCATGATGCGAATAACGCACAATAGCCACCGTTAACTCAACCAATCCGGGATGAGCGTCAGGGCTACTTGCAATTGAATAAAGTCGAGGCTTTAATTTATCAGCCAATTCTATGAATTCCTCTACTGAATAATTTACATCAAAATCTCTCAATACATCGATATAGTCGCGGGACCAAATGTAATCTTCCATCGCCTTACCATCTGTAGTAAGAGATTCAACTCTTCCAATCGGGTCATCTCCTGGAATGGAAGATAGTAATTTAGATTCGAGAGGCGAATCGCCACCCATCCAACTAGAACCACTGCCCGCTACAGATTCCCTGTACCTTTCAATTAGTTCCACAGTGATTCGAAGGCCACTAGCCGTTACTTTCCCGGAAAGTGAATTTACGAATTTCTTATTGACTCGGTGAATCTCAAAATCCTTCTTTAAAGCTTCCTTGAGAGTACGTTCTCCGTTGCGAGTAGAAACCATTTGGTCCTTATCCCAACCAGCGGCTTCGATCAATAAATCAACAGTATTTTCGGGGTTCTCAGAAATAACACCAAGAGCATCCCCCGCCTTGTAATTTAATCCTGAATCCCCCAAATCAAAAACTACGTGTCTAGTCTCTTTGCGAGAACCTTCCCCGTTTAAGAGATAGCATTCAGTTACCTTGGACATGTATGGATTCTTCGCGCTCCAGTTAGCCATAGTAACACCTAGACAGGCTTGGCCACCTGAACCGGATAGATGAATGTTAGGTGCGATGATGTCTTAGACTCGAAGTTCCTGCAGCAGGATATGGTCCTTGTGGAATTACTTGGAAGTGGCAACGCTTTCCTTCCATCTGGGAGGCTCCATTCATTCCTTGTAATCGACAGACACATCATCATTGATTGCCCACCAACCGCATTGGCTAGTCTGAGAAATGCAAGCATCAGCCCTGCCGACATAGATACTATTCTAATCACGCATGTTCACGGAGACCATGTGTTTGGGTTTCCATTCTTTTTGCTAGAAAGAAAATATATCTCAGACCGTGAAGGTTTGAAGGAGTTAACTGTCGCTGGCTCACATAGAGTTAAGGAAAGATTAACCCATCTTTGCAAATTAGCATACCCGGGTTCGCTTGATGAAATAATTGAGACCATCAATTGGGTTGATGTCCCCGAGGTAAAAGGATGGAGTATGGAAAGATTCGAAGTACTTCATGACCCAGAGGTAGACCCACATGGCTGGATGCTAAAGAATGAACAAGGATGGTCGATGATCCATTCGGGGGATTCTGGCCCATGTGATGAATTATGGAATCGAGTAGGGATGTGTAGTTTCGCCGTTGTAGAAATGGGCGTTCCCGAGTGGGTCGCAACCGAACACCATCACAAACCTAGTGATATCGTAAGTTTGGCGGAAAAATTCCCTGAAACCAAAATTGTAGTTACTCACACTTATGTCGATTCAGATTACCTGATTCTTACGACAGAGGTTCCGGATTTTCCTGAAAATGTCATTCATGGAGAAGATGGGATGGTTTTTGAGATAGACTCTGAAGGGTCTGTTTTGTAATTATAAGTGGTATCAAAAATAACACTGTTTGTGGTTTTTTTATAACACCAGTGATTTTATCTATTCTTATTGGGTCGCTTCTGAATGTTTGAAGTTTGTATTATTTATTATTAGGGCCCGATTCGGTGCATTTGTAAATTTGATATTCAAAATTTAGGTTCGGCAAACACAATTCACAAGCCTCGGCGCAATGTCAAAATATCCGGTTCACAGTAGGTCCTTTTAATAACTATAATAAAGAATAATCTCTTCCCTTTTTATACCCCCAATTGGAATCCCAGATGTGAGTAAATCCTCACTAATTACTCGTAGGTTTGGACTATCCTTATATGGCGGACTCGGACTCCCCGTAGGCATCACGCACGATGTAGGCCGGACTAACAACGAGCATGAGAAAGAAGGGAGGTGTTATTTTTTGAAGCGGAATATTTTCGATGGAATCCTTAACCAAGAAACTCTCTTTGTGCAGAAGGAAGTACTGCGTCACACTCACCAGCCGGAGAGTCTACCTCACCGAGACTATGAGAGAGACCAACTGTCATTCAATCTCGTAGAGGCTCTGAAAGGGGATATTCCCTCAAATATGATTCTTTACGGGGTTACCGGCGCAGGTAAAACTGCGGTCACAAAATATGTTTGTGACCAGCTTCAACGCAAAGGTGAGGCTATTGGTCGCCTTGTCCATCCAGTATTGGTCAACTGCAGAAAAATCGACACTCAATATCGCGTTTTGTCTCACTTAGGTAACGCTCTACTTGATGACCACGAAATCGATGATATCCCATTTACTGGCTGGCCGACCGATAGAGTGTTTTCTGAATTGGTTAAGCGCATGAATGAACGCGGTGGCGTTTATGTTTTGGTTCTCGATGAAATCGACCACTTGGTCAAGAAGGCAGGTGATGACCTTCTTTACAATTTGACAAATCTAAATGCAGAATTGAAAAATGCTCGGTCTTGTGTAATTGGAATCTCTAATGACCTCAAATTCACAGACTTCCTAGACCCAAGGGTAAGGAGTCGCCTAGGCCAGCAAGATATTGTGTTTAATCCATATAATGCTGAACAATTACAGGATATTTTACGTACACGGGCTAACATTGGAATCAGCAAAGATGCAATTGGACCTGGTGTAATCGAATTGTGTGCGGCTCTGGCTGCGCAAGAACATGGAGATGCTCGTTGCGCTCTAGACCTTCTTCGCGTCTCTACAGAAAAAGCCGAGCAAGAAGGAGTCAAAATTGTTGAGCAGAGTCACGTTCGAATTGCACAGGCCCAGATTGAATCCGATCAGGTCACACCCGTTATCCGAACTCTGCCAACTCAACAAAAACTTGTTTTGGCAGCGGTAATAATCAATGAGAAAAATGGTCTGCGAAATATCCAGACCGGTGAAGTTTACCACGTTTACAAACAGGCCTGCGCACATATTGGTCAACAATTCCTAACAGCACGACGTATTTCTGGGATAATTTCCAACTTAGATATGCTTGGATTGGTAACTGCTAAAACAATTTCAAAAGGAAGATATGGAAGGAGTAAGGAGATTAACTCCTGCATACCAACCAACATAGATCCTTGTGATATAATGGCAAAAGCAGAAACTATTCTTACCGAAGTTTTCTCTGCAAAGTATCGTCAACAAAGTAAACTTTGAAGTTGTCATGAGTCATTTAGGTGCTATGCCAAGGCTCTTAACCGCGTCGAAGTTCGCACGGCTCATGAGCGATGACGGTGAGAATACACAGAACGGCCTGTTCGGAATTCTGGCAAACCCTTCGAAGACTCTTGCTAACTGGTATCTGTGGCTAGGTTGCCTCGGACTAATGCTAGCAATACTCAATATGATGGGTGTTATTCATCCAAATTATCGTGTGTCATGGGGAGGACTTCTGACATTCGAAGTAACAAACGCTGCGTTTGGAGACAAAGTTGGTGCTCCGGCATTCGTTGCAGGAGATGCTGTGTTCATGTTTGCTTGTGGTGCACTAGCATTTACTGGAATACGCTCACTTGTCGAAGATGGTAATTACGGTGACTGGGTTAAATCAATGCTTAACAATGAATGGTACACCGACCTAGTAGAACTTGGAAACGGTGGATGGTCACTGCTTCTAGGAACTTGGTCCATGGTTGCAAGTATTGGATTCTACTTCGGCTGGAGTATCTTCTACATGACTTGGATTGACCCTGGTGTTTATTCAATTGCAATTGTGCTAATGGCAGTAGGACTGGTTCTCAGAATGTTATCTTCGGTTGAAGATACTGAGTGATCAGTGCCCATTTCGTCGCAACAGTGCGTCTAAATATCCCAGCAAGATTCCTTGCCAGAGTACCAACGACCAAGTTGCTAGCACTAATACGGCACTAAAGCCACGCTTGGGAAGATGGCTACGTAAGTACGATGAAAGCCAAAACAACGGCATTAAACAAATTAGCAATACTTCTTTTGTCATTGCTAAGTAAAATGTTTCCAAATCTAAAGTCTCAAAATCTAGAATATTTCTAACATACAAGCTAATGCCAAATAATCCTAATGCCATCAAGGGCACCATCCAAAGAACAATCCATGATGAGCCAATAAAATCATGCTTTACTCCCTTGTATCGGCGGTGTATTCTCACGTGGGCTCTCGCATCCCGCTTACGCTTGTGTAAAAAGCGCCCTAATCCAGTCTCTGGAATGTGATTGACTACCGCATCGGGAGTATAGACAATAGTTCCACCATCTTGAATCAATTTTAGAGATACTTCCATGTCTTCTGCATGGTACCAAGAAGGGTTGAATCCTCCAATCGACAGTAATATTTCGCGCTTAAACATTGAACAGGGTCCGTTTGCTAATTTTGTCCGACGAGGTCTTGAACGATATTTAGATTCGATTTCACTTGAACGAATTCTTGAGATTGTATCTTCACCCTGCCCGAAAATAGTACGCCCGGTTACCGCCACTACATCTTCGCCAATTTGCGAGTCTGATGCTTCGAGCATACGCTGAATCCAATCTGCCTCAGGCCTAACATCGATATCGGTAATTGCGAACCATTCTCCTTTGGCTGCTTCTAATGCAGCCATTCGACCTGCGGAAAGCCCTAATGGTTTCTGTGTAATTACGGTAACTAAATCGTGGCTCGCCCATTCATTGACTTTTTCTATGCTACCGTCGTTAGAACCATCATCAACTAGAATTATCTCTAGAGGACTGTGACTCTGATTCACCAGTGACTCCATACATCCATCTATCCAGTCCACGCCATTTCGAACACACACTGCTACCGATATTAGGGTCAATCTCTCACCTCAAACCTCGATAGTAAGCCACGGCATTGCTCCTTTGCGGCTAAATTAGTTATTCGTAATACGACTCCTTTACCCGGTTGACCGTAAACAACATTGGTTCCAAGTGGGGCTAAAAGGTGGATGATAATTGGAGCTAGATCTTCTTCTCCATCAACCTCTATGCAAATCGTTTGGTCGGTATGAAGTGCAGCCTCGATTGAAGAAATTAGCGACGGGGTTATTTCGCCGGGAGGGTTGTGTGCATTAATCAAAACATCAAATGAAGATAAATCGACTTTGTTGACCAATTCTTTCCTCTTAGTCATCCCATCTACAAGTGCGATATCAGGTGTGACTCCCATCTCAAGTAGTGTGGCTACGCTAACATCTCCGACTGCCACTAAACCACCGGGAGCAATGTTTTCCATTGCAGCAGACATTGCTACTTCTGGAAGAGATTCTGGACCCAAATATAATTCCCCAGATGGTTCTTTCAATTCTGAATCTAGTCCTGAATGAAAATGATAGGTTTGGGTTCTCCCTAAAGCGCTCAACCAAAGTTTACCTTCATTGTCAATTACTCCGGCACGTATCCTAGTACTCGAAATAATTCCGCCACTTTCATCAAGCGTGTGAGGGGCTTCAATAATTTCAAGAGGGATTAATCCATTTGCTAATCTTATCTCGTTAATGGCTTGACAATTACTCAAAGTCTCAGGTGTGCAAATTATGCTATCACAGTCTCTACGATGAGGTGCTGGACCCATGCCATCTTCTAATTCATGAGTAGTAATTCTTTCATCAGCCCAAACCCAAATTGCTTCTCTTCTATCTTCAAAGGATTGAAGGAACGGTGATTTTGCAGTTGACATCGTGTCATTGGTAATCCAAACTTCAACTAATTCTGCAACATCTAAAGCAGTATTGAGTAAAGCTTTGTGGCCATCATGGAATCTGTCGAATGTCCCGCCAACTAAGCAGCGTTCCAACTTCGCCATACCATCGACTGATTCAAAATGGCTATTCAATGAATCGCAAAAAAAACTGTGCCCCGACCCATAACAGCCCCTGTCATTGTCTCCTCGGAGGCTTGACCCAGGGTCAGGACTTATCTGTGCAGCCGGTTGGTTGTCTCACTCTCACTCTCTCGTCCAGCGAGGACCCATTACCGACCACATTGTCCACCGGTTTGCATCAGAGGTCATTCTCCGAGGAGTCACCCTGGTCTTCGTCGATGGCACGTGGCCACATCATTGGTATCGCAGTTCATCGGGCTTGCGCCCTCCGTGCGATGTTGCATGTGCGGCCGGTTTGTTCTCAACAGACTTCATTGTTGAAGCCGCCGGTGTAGAGCGAGATGTACATCGAGGTTGGATTCACAGGGGATTGGAATCATTGGCACTCTATTTTGGAAAAGCCAACCGGCATATGGGTGAGTGCGGCCTTGAGGTGGAGGGCGTCCCTCTTCTGCTGCACTAATACCTTCGAGTACATCCATTATACCATCCGTACCTACGCCATCTGGCATGTGGTGTACAAGAACTAGATCCTCACTTGCCAAATCTTGTTGAAACAATATAGCGGGCCATGGTAAGTCGAGCAAAGACAAGGCTGTTCTTCCTGGTAATGACGCCATACAAGTCGCCAACCAGGAGGCTGATTGTTCAGCCCAAAGCGAGTAATGAACATCCTCCATCACCGCTAGAATTTCCTCTCGGTCTAATGTTTTATTTTCTAAGAGTAATTGGTGTTGCGGGCATGCTGTCACTAATGTTGCAATATTATTGCGACTCCAATTCTTGAGTAGTACTTCTCCAAGTCGCAGTGGTTGGGAAAGCCAAGCATCAGTTACATCGATTGATTCTTCAATCCACTCTTCACTGAGCAATATTGCAGTTGCAATTGCAGGATGTGAAGTATCAGCGGAAAGTATGTTTAATGGATTACTTCTAATCCGATTAATCAAGATTGATAATGCATCATCATCAACCAATGCCAAATTACAAAGAGCGGTTTCATCAAATGATTCTAAATCTGCAAGGTTCGCCCAAACTGGCCTTATACTATCACCAATTCTTCTCCAGCGTGCAACTTGTCCACTTTTTGGGGTCGCTATCCATGATGCTAATGGAAATGCCTTTTCGTGTCGGTCAGCCCATGCTTCATCGCCATCTCGTAATCTGGTCGCTTGCCAAATTGCTTCCAATTCATTACTAGCATTACTGACTTTGACTGCATCCCCCCTAGATAATTCATCGGGGGTGCGAGGTGGCTTCCAATCGCTTGGCACTGAAACTTCAGATTCAACGCGGATTGGTAGATGTAATCTTCCTGGCATTTCCAAATCGAATTTACCATTGCCCCCTGCAGATGTAAGAATGAAGGGCAATCCTATATCTGAAGATTCACAAATAACCACTCTGCAACGACTATCACTTGCAAATTGCGCAAGTAAATTATCATCCAACGGCCAACGCCAATCCAGTACAATTGGTTTCTCGCTAATATCTAAAGCAAATCGTAGAGTTGCCTTCCCGCCTCTTTGGGAGATTGATCGTGTATCGATGAAATCACTTACTTCATCGGTCCAATTTCTACCTGGGAAATCATTCAAAACCCTGCGGGTTAGGGCATTGGAAGCTGATGAATTAATGTCGATGAGCAATCGATTATATCTCTCCTCAATAGAATCTTTTCCGAGTCGGGGGTGAATTATGCTGAGCCAGTGGCGAAGTATCGCTTTAGGCAAGGGGGTTTGAGGTCGCGACAATAAATCCCCATCTGCGATTGAAAGTGCATTGTTGGAAGTCGTTCTGACTATTTGTGCCCGGTCAATTCTTCGACCAAGCCTAGCATGTACTCCTCCCCTCGGCCGCACTTGTGGCCCGGTATTACCGGCTCTGCCGATTATAGCATCACCGTCACGCAAGGCCTGGGGCAGTTCAGGCCAAAGCCCATCGGGCAATGATGAGAACCAACTCCCCACCCCTAGCGGCCAAGGCTTTGCATCCTCGAGAATACGAGCGCGCACAACACCCATTACTTTGGGGCGCTCCATCCAAGCAGTAAGTGTCATTGGGCTAGATTCTGCTGGCGGTTGTGCACGACGTAATGTGTCGAGTCCCCACCAGATCGGACCTTCGCCCCTTTGGATGGCCCATCGCCATGAGGTAGACCCCCTGTTGTTTCCACTGGAGAATTCAACCACCCCGCTTTCTTCATCCATTGGCCTTTCAGGGAGTCCAAGGAGGGGGCCGGCTGGTTTAGATGCGTAACCAAGAAGCAGCATTGAGCCTTCTCTGGCTAGGACAATTCCTGCGGCACCGGGTGGTGGTGGCCAGCGAACTAGTTCGCTCAGCCTAGCGAGTCCATCGGATTCTAAACGACTCAAACCCTGTGAAGATAATCGGTATCTTGAACCTCTCAATACTTGGTCGTCCCGTACTACGTCTCCCGATTCACGCAATTGTTTCAGCGAAGCGGATGCGTGTGGGACTCTCAGTCCCAACGCATTGGAAACCTCGGTGACAGTACCCCCTCCATCCGCCAACCAATCGAGGATTCTTCGTTGGTATGTAGAACGGATACGGTTGCTATGCACCATTGTCACCACTTTGGCCCAGTAGTAACTAACATATCAAAATTTCCACTTACTTAGTAACAAGTTGTTACATCTTGTTACATATTTCTACTGGAGTTTGGATTTATTAAACTCGGTTTAACAATAAAACCACTATTATAGCAGATATTTCGGTTAGTTAATGTAACTTCGAACGTCTTGTCGGGATAATGGTTATATGGGCTGCTTCGCTCCTTTGGTTTAACGGCCCACCCGACATACAGGATTCGGCCAGATGACAAGGAGGAGATGACAAATGAAAACAGTAAGAATACGTGAGAAAATCAAGAAATTTCTAGGCGACCGCCCCCGCAACACGGCAGAAATCCTCGAACACATCAACAGCACCATGAGACATGGGACCACTAGTCAACAACTTGGAAACGTTCTATCCAAGGATAAGGACATTGTCAAAGTTGGATACATCAAGAGATCAGGCATTCTTTCCGGTGGATACGATATCTGCGAGTGGGCTACACGAATATGGGTCGCAGACAACTGCCCTGGATGGGAAGAAGGTCAACCCCTAATCATCGATTTTGAAGGCAAGGTTCAGACAAACGATCTAATCAGGCGTAGCTGATTTGTCAAATGTTGATTAATCGAATCACAGGCACTGGGCTCTGTATCTTTTGCGGTGGCCTAGTCGTAGGCAGTATCTGTGCCTCATGCGGAATGGCGCAATAATTACTGGCCGTTGAAAATAGCCAGTGCTTCCTCTAAAGTTGCACCTTTACAAATTACCGCATTACAAGCAGCAGTCATTCGAACTGCTTCCTCAGTATTCTTCTGGTGAATGTTTCTACCAGTTGCAGCACCTCTACATCCTGAAACTGTCATCTGACCAACCAATCTCTCTAAGAATTCCTCAGGCGGTAGAGTTCCGCCGCCAGAACAAATTACTCCACATCTTCCTGCAGCTTCTGCTGCAATTCCAAGACTTTCAGACTGAGTCATACCATCAAATGCACGCGGGTAGTTTACTTTGGCGAAATCTGCACCAAGACATCCGGCAACCCCTGCGGCACCAGAGATTAGTTGTGGGTCTTTTTCATCGGTAACCGCTTGGCCACGAGGATACATCCAAACAACTGCAATCATTCCCAATTCATGGGCCTGGCGGATGAAAGTTGCAGCTTCGGTTAGCATATCATGCTCATATTCAGAACCAATATACACCGTATAGCCAATTCCAACTACATTGATGCCATTATGCAATAATGCCGAAACATCATCTAAATCCCAAAGTGCTTGGGAAACCGGGTCTCTTTGTGAAGTACCAATCATATGAGATTTGGAATTGAGTTTTACGAGATAAGGAATATCAGGATAATCTCTAGCATATTGTGCGATCAACCCTAATTGTCCCGCCAATACACCGATTGTTCCTTCTTCGTGGGCTCTCGCACCTATTTCGAATAGATGCCCTGGGTCATTGGAAGACAATGGGATCTTGTTTCCACCATCATAGAAATCATCATTTAGGTGCTCGATTTTTTGGTCACAAGCAAATAAATTCATCTTACCTGTGCCGCAAGTTGCTGCATCCATATTATCAATAAATGTCTCGATAAGCTCGTCTGGAACATCTGCAGGGACATGATACTTGGTCGGCATCAAACTTGGCGACCTTACTCAAGGACTTCAAAACATCGTTTCAAAATTCAAGGGTAAATCAATGAATTATACATTTGAGACAACACATCTTTTTGAATATTATAAAAAAACGGCACGAAATAACAGATTCGAATATTCAGACTATGCAAGCACCAGAACCATTACTGCCGTTGCAGAACCTGCAATCATATGGAGCATAATGCCCCTGTTGTAAACAATAGATGCTTACTTTCCTTCGAAACTAGGAACTCTTCGCTCAACATATGCTGCGATTCCTTCCTTAGCATCACTACTACCGAATAGAGCAGCCTGAAGTTCACGCTCAAGTGCCAAATGGTACTCGAATGGAATCTCAGGTCCAGTCTGGCATGAACGCTTGATGTTTCCAACAGCCTTGGTAGCCTTGTTTGGTAGAGTAAATTGGGTGGCCCAATCTAGAATGTCTCGGCGGAATTCATCAGCATCTCCTTCCCAGAGGTGGTTGATAAGATTGCAATCCTTTGCATCTTCGAAAGACATCAATTCTCCAGTGACCATCATCTCTAGAGCCTTAGCCTTACCAATCAGACGGGTTAGGCGAGCGGTTCCACCGGTTCCAGCAAGTACACCAAGATTGATCTCTGGCAGCCCAACTTTTCCTGCGTTCTTACGTGCGATACGAATATCTGCAGCCATTGCGATTTCCAAGCCGCCACCTACAGCGTGTCCGTTAATTGCACAGATGACCAACTTGGTCGTCTGCTCGAATCGTGATAGGGTCTCGTTTGCATGAAGACAGAAATTGTACTTGAACCCAGGAGTTACGCTGTTCAACATCTGAATAGATGCACCCGCTGAGAAGAATTTAGAACCATTTCCAGTGATTACAACTACTGTAACATCATCATCAAATCGTGCTTTGACAATTGCAGTATCAATATCACACATCATTCCATGAGTGTAAGTGTTTGGACCCATAGCATCTCCTTCAAGAGGAGCTCCAGCAGAGTCGGATGCTAGTTCAATAACTGCGATACCATTGTCTGTGGTACCATAGTTAACTAGACGGTTTGGCATTGGTTCAAGTTTGAGTCCGTATAGGTCGCTCATGCTTTCTGCCAATAGGGTCGGCTTAATGAGTCAATCGCTGGTCTCATCGAATGAAGTATTGCCGCCTGAGCGCCTTACCTTATTCCACCGTTCGCCTATTTTTTTAGCAGATTCAGATTGCTCCCAAATGTCTCTTTTCTTCGCCTTACGGAATGGTAAACGACGAACTCCTCTACCCAATGACTTGGGGTCTCTTTTCAACATGAATGGACTAACCATGTGATACAACATTGTCTTGTACCATTTAGGACGGAATAATTTCCCTATCCAAATTAGTCCATCGCCATTTTTTGATTGATTTCTCATCCAAGATTTGCACATGACTTTGAAAGTTCGATTACCCACTCGATTCATCAGGAATCTGTTAGCAACAGAAGTTCGAACATATGGCATGAGTTTCTTTCTTACTTCGCTCTCATAATCACATTTACCAAGAATATCTTGTGCAGCCAAATGGCCTGACCATACAGCCATTCGCATTCCAAACCCCCACATGAAATCTTGCAAACCACCTGATTCGCCAACATAGTAACGTCCATCTTGAAAGTAATTCTTGTTGATAGTAAAATCACCTTTGCCACCGACCCGCTTAATTGGCTCCATGTCAAGATCGGGATATTTGTCTTGATACCAAGATATTGTCTCGTTAAGGAATCTCTCACTACCTTTCTGTTTGCGCCAAAGACAAGTACAGATTAATCCAACCCCATCTATGATAATCAGGTATGAGTAAGACCCTGGTGCTAATTTATCATTAAGTTGAAACGCAATATGATTTGGATGAGATGTTTTGAATATCTCCCCATATGCAACTGCACTGGTGCCTTTAGGACCGCATGCAATAATTTGACAATCCTCCTCTTTAACTCGACTTTTGTAATGCAGGTTTGCACCTGCTGCAATTGCCATACGTTTGAATCCTTGATCGATAGTATGCTCAGATGTTCCCCTTTCAACGATTCGATACGCTATTTTCGAAGTATGGGTCTTTGTGACCTCATCATCTGGATGAATCAAATCTACTACGTTGAACTCTGTCGCTTTGAATTGACTTGGGTCATAGCCCCATGAGCGCATTTGGTCAAAGAAATCCTCATCCATCGACCAGTTTTCTAATGCTTGAAAATCACCATCAAAGCGTTTACCTGAGTCTTCTCTTATATCGTGAACATGGACTTCAACACCTGCTTTTGCAAGTGTAGTGGCTGCTGCAAGACCTGAGAGGCCTGCGCCCATAATATGGATTGGCCCAGCCTCCGCCATGGCATACTCATAGTCGAGGATGGTTTCAAGGATGCGGCTGGCTTCGCAGATTACATGCAGGAGCGTATATTCATTCAAGAAGCCCCTGAATCCCTCAATGTAGAGGAGTTGCGTAGTAATCTCGATACAGAGGGTTGTGGCGCCATTGTTTCATTTGTAGGAATCACCAGAGGCATTGATGCTGGCGAAGAAGTACTTCGGCTGGAGTTTGATGCTTGGCAAGAAAGGCTTTCTGAAACCCTCCATTCGCTAGCCGAAGGGGCAATTGGAAAATTCAAGATGCACTCGGTTGCTATGGCCCACCGCACTGGATCTGTTGGTCCAGGAGAGAACATTGTGGCGATACACGTGGCTAGTCCTCATCGTAAAGAAGCGTTCGAAGGGTGCTCTTGGCTCATCGATGAACTGAAACGGCAAGCCCCTCTGTGGAAAAAAGAAGTCAAGCCAAGTGGCGCATCATGGAAAGCTGGACTGGGGTGAAAAAATGGAAAAGAGTATCCAAGGAGTAGTAGATATTGGTGGGAAACCAATAGTTCACAGACGAGCAATCGCCACTGGATTAGTCCATCTTTCTACTACATCTAAAGAAGCCATTTCATCTGGTAATGTCAAGAAAGGTGATGTGTTTGAAGCATCAACTATTGCAGCGATTCAAGCGGTCAAAGAGACCCCCCGGATTATTCCGCACTGCCATCCAATTCCCTTGGAAAGTTGTAAAGTAGATTGGGTATGGGAAGAATTGGCACTTCGCTGTACCGTCACTGTTAGTGCACACTACCGCACTGGTATCGAGATGGAGGCACTCACCGGTGTATCTGCAGGCTTGCTGTGTGCTCTTGACATGGTTAAATCCTTTGAGAAAGACGAGAAGGGACAATACCCTACAACTCGTATTTCTGATATCGTGGTGCTAGAGAAACATAAGGCGGAATGAGCCGCTTGATTGATGGAGGGGTCGCGTATCGCACAGCACATGGGGCGAACTGCTGACTTGGCACACCACTTCCTAGAGGCTGTCGACCAAGCCGCTATTGCAAGTGCTGAGTGGCGCGGTTTAGGAGACAAAAACGCCGCAGATGCCGCTGCTGTCGAAGCAATGCGTCGTACATTCGACAAAGTTCCATTCGATGGAAGGGTTGCAATTGGAGAGGGTGAACGCGATGAAGCGCCTATGCTATTCATTGGAGAAGAACTTGGAAACCAAGTCGGTGTTGAAGGAGCGTTACAAATTGACATCGCTGTCGACCCACTAGAATGTACAAACAATTGTGCAGATAACTCACCTAACTCGATCGCAGTTCTAGCCGCTGCCCCCCGTGGCACCTTACTCCATGCACCAGATTGTTACATGGATAAAATTGCAGCAGGGCCTGAATTAGCAGGTCATGTGAGTCTTGATGGTGGAGTCACATACAACCTCGAACAGGCAGCGTATGTTCTTGACAAACCAATTTCAGAAGTAAAGGTGGTAGCATTAGACCGTGAACGTCACGCACAATTATTCAAAGAAATTCGTGAAGCTGGGGCGCAACTGGACTTGATGGGAGATGGAGATGTATCTGCTGCAATCTGGGCAGCCCGCCCCGATGGCCCTTACGATATGCTACTGGGGATTGGAGCCGCACCAGAGGGTGTAATCACCGCTGCAGCCTTGCGAGGAATCGGTGGAGTATTCGAAGGAAGACTGGTTTTCCGTTCTGAAGAAGAAGAGAAGCGGGCTGAGAAAATGGTCGATGATGATTTGACTCGACTATGGGATGCTAAGGACCTCTGTCGCTCGGATGATGCAATCTTTGTAGCATCTGGCGTTTGTGACGGATATCTACCCGGCGTCATTGTAGGAAATGATAGCGTCCAAACCTTCGCTGAATTAATCGATGTTCATACTGGCGAGGTTACTCGCCATGACCGAACCCACACATTGTGATAACATGGTACACCAACTCCGCATCGAAGTTCGATTGCCTGAAGGGCATTGGTCTGGTGATGTCTCCCGTAGTCGTCCTGAAGCCATTTTCAGAATTGAAGAGACGATGCCGTTAGGTCGCGGGAGGGGGACTGCAAGACTATCTTCATCATCGGATGTAATGGATGAGTTAGAGGCTCATTCCGGAGTTGATGAAGTTAGAGAACTAGGTGATAATCGATATGAAGTTGATATCGCACCCGGTGGAGGGGGATACATCAAACCGATTCGAGAGGTTGGAATAATTCCTCAATCGCCTTTCGAAGTTCGCGACGGATGGGTGGATTGGACAATCGAGTGCTCGGCTGAAAGTAGTCGTGAGTTGGTACAATTATTACGGGATGATGAGATTCCATATCGTGTAATATCAACACGCTCAACAGGTACTAGAATGCTAACTTCAAGACAAAGAATTGTCTTTGATACTGCAATGAATGAAGGATATTGGGAATCTCCAAGAAGAATTACACTTAGTGCATTAGCCAACTTACTAGGCGTGAGTAAGTCTACTCTCTCAGTACAATTACACAAGATCGAGGGAGTTGTACTCAATTCGTTCGCAGATGAGGTGCGCCGCAGTTCACCCTGAACATGTTCGCACGAACATGTTCGCAAATTGATGAATAGTAGGAACCTCTTCCCCGTACCATGGCAGAACTACCGAAAACCTGGGAAGACTGGGTTGTTAACTTTGCAGATTGGCAAGATCGTGTTGGATACAACCGTGATTGGCTAGGAGATTTCGAACTTTCAATTCTATTTGATTGGGACCGTGCTGGAGATGTTATCGAATTCGGCGATTACTCAGGACGAACTAAGTGGGAGCGAGCACTTCAAGTTCCTCACCAAAATATTCGCGATGCTCTAGTCTCGATGATCACTGTTCAAGGCGACACTGAATTCGCTTCTGTTGAACAGCAACGCCACCTTCTTGCTACTGCTCCAACCGACTACGACCGTTATGCTGCAGCACGTATCATGGCTGAAGAACAGCGACATGGCTGGCAAATGGCTTACCTTTTGATGACATACTTTGGACAGCAGGGGCGCCGTGAAGCACAGAAACTCTTAGAGAGAAATGCTCAGGACGGAGACCGTCTACTTGGAGCATTCAACCGTCCAATGCCTCATTGGTTAGACTTCTTCTGCTACACCATGTTCGTAGACCGTGATGGTAAATTCCAACTCGGTATGCTTTCTACTTCTGCATTCAAACCTCTTGCAGCATCAATGGGACCTATGCTCAAAGAAGAATCATTCCACTTAGGAACCGGTTCTAATGGTCTACGTCGTATCATTAAAGCAGGAATTATTCCTCTAGATATGCTACAGCGATACATGAACAAGTGGGTTGCTACTGCTCATGACCTGTTTGGTACCGATTCATCCACATCTGCTCACTGGGCATATGTTTGGGGAGTCAAAGGTCGATGGGACGAGCGTAAGAAACAGGATGGAAGCATCGAGGTGGACAAGGAAGTCCTCAACGAGGAGAGTCGTGGGCATTATCACGAAGAGATTGTGAATGAAGTCGAGAAGCTAAATGGACACCTACCGGAAGATTGTGGATTGACACTATTGGTGCCGCACGAGAATTTCCATAGGGACATCGGAGCATTCGGTGGTAAAAACTGCTATACCGATGGCCGTTTATTCGAAGGAAGCGATGAAGAGTACGCTGCTTACCTACTAACTGTAATGCCAACTGCTGAAGATGAAGAGGCCCTGAAGGAACTCTTCAAACAGCCGTGGGTAGAAGATAAACCACTCACACCACGTCAAACTGCAAGTGGCATCGGTGCAACTGCTTGAGGTGTTCTATTGATTCCCGTCTCGCTCTACGGAGCCGATGAAGCGGAACTCGAACGCTTCTACTCGGTATTGCCACAACTTGTTGACGATGCCTATGAAGACAGGCCGTATCAAGAAACTCTGTTTGCAATAATCGGTGAAGATGTGATTGAACACATCGAGGTTGCTGATTCATGGGCAAGTCAAACCCCATTTGTTTGGCCTGAAGAACTTGTGATTGAAGTTGAGATGACACTGCAAACAGTGAAGTATCCTGATGTTGGATTACTCGAGCACCTCCTAACTTTGGAAAATGTCGATTGTTGTAGACTCTCAACTTGGATGCACTTTGAGACAAATATCTATCCAATTTACACCAAAGAAGCATGTGCTGGTCTTGAGAAGATGGGGCTTCCAACTCCATTCCTACCAAATGATATCGCATCATATGGCTTGTACGTACACCGACTTGAAGGATTGAAACTCCACGCACCAGCCGAAGGTATGCCCGAGATTGGACTTCCACGAGCCCGGATCCTGCAATTAGGCCTGGAGCGATTTGGATGAAGAATGCTTCAACACACGCAAAGTTGTTAGTTGTTGCAATCGTTTGGGGAGTGAGTTGGGTTGCAGGAAGGGTTGTAGTACAGGATTTTGCTCCGTTCACGGCAGGTTGGGTTCGATATATTATTGCTGTAACTTGTTTCTTGATATTTCTCAAATTATCTAAGCAATGGATTACTCCAACCAAAGAACAATGGAAAATTGTCATTGCAATCGGATTTCTTTCGACCTTCCTCTATCAAGCATTTTTCATGTTTGGAATGAAATGGACTGCGGCTGGAGACGCTTCACTGATGATTACATTCAATCCATTGTTCACTGCTATTCTCGCCATACCGTTCCTAGGTGAGAAATTTGACAAACATCTTGCCGCAGGCCTATCTCTAGCTGTTTGTGGCGTGGGGGTTTTGGCATGGTATTCACCAAATATCGATATTCCTGTGAATGATAGATTACTCGGTGATGCATTGATTGGGCTTGCAGCATTATCTTGGGCATGTACTTCGATTTTAATGAAGAAGGCTATGACTGGCGATAACGCCCTCTCGCCTTTGCACCTAACCGTGTGGGCAAGTGCAGTTGGCCTACTGATTCAAACACCTGCGGTAATGTGGGAATATACCCAGGTTGGATTTCCCACCGATGCCTCGATGGATTCATGGTTCTGGATTACATTCCTAGCAATTTTCTCTACAGTTCTAAGTTATGTTTGGTTTGCAGATGGCATCAAAGTTATCGGTGCAGGAAGATCTTCTCTATACGTATACCTAGTTCCAATTTTTGGAATTCTAAGTGGATGGTTACTATTAGATGAGAAGTTAGGTGTTTCTTTGGTGGTATCATTCATGCTGATAGTTGGAGGGGTATATCTTGCTCAATCCAAGGAATCGTCATGAACCTAAGTCCCCTAGGACTAGAATATGGGAATCAATACTGTGGCAGTGATTGGAGCCGGCACTATGGGTGCGGGTATTGCTCAAGTTTGCGCTCAAGCAGGTTGGAAAACAAACTTGTTCGACGCTTTTCCAGAAGGGCTAAAACGAGGCATGAATACGATTGATGCGTTTTGGGACAAAGGAATTACACGCGGTAAAACTACTCCTGAACAGAAAGCCGAATGGGCTGCTAACCTACATGCAGTCTCCGATATGGCGGATGCAGTAGGTGATGTTGACCTAGTGATTGAGGCAGTTCCAGAAATCCCAGAACTCAAACACAAAATCTTCGCAGAACTCGGAACTATGACGAGAGATGATTGTATCCTCGGAACAAATACCTCTTCACTGTCGATTGCTGACATTGCAGCCGCATCAGGCAAGCCTGACAAAGTGATTGGAATGCATTTCTTCAATCCGGTTCCAATAATGAAACTCCTTGAATTGGTCAAGCATGATTCATGTTCTGATGAAACAATTGCTGCGGCAGAAGCTGCTGGAAAGGCTATGGGGAAGACAACTATTATCGTCAAAGATATTCCTGGATTTGCAACATCGAGACTCGGTGTTGTTCTGGGGAACGAAGCGATTCGAATGCTTGCTGATGGTGTTGCTAGTGCCAAAGATATCGATACTGCGATGGTATTGGGATACAAACATCCGATGGGGCCACTCGCTCTTACCGATCTAGTCGGACTGGATGTTCGCAGAGATATTCTACTAAATCTAAAACAATCATTCAATGATGACTCTTACACCCCTCATCCACTTCTTGAGAAGTTGGTTGCTGAAGGTAGACTGGGCAAGAAATCCGGAAAGGGAATCTATGACTGGTCAACGGGTTCCGCAGAAGAAACCGAACTTCCCTGAGCAATCAGTTCCAACGGCTCCAGTCGCCGGTTGATGGATCCTTCCACCACCACTCATTACTATCGCTAGGATACATTGTAACCTCGTGTCCATCACGCATTTCACCAACATGGGATGGAGGCGGTCCGATAGGTGCTATTGTTTCTTCTTCAGAAGTAAATTCGTCACCACCACCACCTCGCATTCCCATTAGCATGAACACTACGATTGCGATTGCAACAACTGAACCAATACCGACAACTACAGTGCCGGTTGCTCCAGACATGAAACCTTCATCTTTGGTTGTATCCGGTATTACTTCACAACCATCCTTATCTATTTCTACATCAGGTTTTGAGTCTTGACAAGCATCCTCTTCGTCAAGGAAACCATCGGCATCTGAATCATCAGGACATCCGTCCATTGGGTTGGTATCATATTCGCCTCGGTGTGTATATTTACACACATCTACGTCATCCATTATAGTATCTAAATCAGCGTCGGTTTGGGATGGCGAACAACCTTCGAGATTACTGGTTTCACCAGCTGGTGTTGCAGCACAAATATCAATATAATTTGGGACAAAGTCATTATCTGAATCAATCAACATATCGCAGCCATCTGCTATTCCATCTGAATCGATATCTATCGAATCATCATGCCCAGCACATGTGTCTTCTTCATCCGATACTCCATCAGAATCAGAATCTATGATTTGGTCACAATCATCAGGTATCCCATCATTATCTTGATCGATATCATCGTCATAACCTTCACACTGGTCGTTTTCATCTGAAATGTAATCGCCATCCGAATCGATTAATGGGTCACAATCATCAGGTATCCCATCATTATCATAATCGATGTTATCATCAAATCCGGGACACAAATCATCTTCATCAGAAACTAAATCTCCATCTGAATCAATTAGTGGGTCGAGACAATCGATAATCGTATCATTGTCAACATCGATTGTATCATCTTGACCATTACACTGGTCTTCATCATCACTCACTCCATCATTATCAGAATCAATGATATCATCACAGCCGTCGATTATTTCGTCATTGTCAACATCGATTGAGTCATCAAATCCTTCACACTGGTCGAAAGGGTTTAGGATGCCATCATCATCATCATCGAGTTGGTACCATGCACAACCTTCTGCATTTACAGATTGTCCTTCTGCTGTACTTGGGCAGAGGTCATACTCATCTTCAACTCCATCACTATCTGTATCGATTATCACTTGAGCTTGAATTGACCATGAAGAAAGATTTCCAATTGCGGTCAAATTATTATCGTCATAAAAGTGAACCTGAATTGGTATTGTGTATTCACTCATTGCGATTACATCTCCTATTTCTCCTGACTCGTCAGTAGTTCTGACCATTAAAGCATCCATTGTAACGTTTCCAGCACTAGGGTTTGCTTGGTTGGGAGGTAAATCTATTTGCACAAAATCATATGCTTCAACTGTATCATTATGCCAGTATTCATCGCTACCTGATTCATTATCTCCGTCTTCTGATTCATGAGTATATTCCTCATATCTATGGATAGACTCTATCCATGAGTCGCCCTCTTTGATAGATTCTGGAATACCTGTAATATATTCAGTATTACTATAATTTTCCCAACTCCAACCTTCATCCAATATCGCACCAGATGACTGTTCACGAAGTGTATATTCGTCATTACTGACCTCTACATATTTTTCCCAGCCATTCAGATCTGAATGAATAAAATTAGTTTCATGAACTTCAATTACCAGTTCCAGTTGATAATTCTCTGAATCGTTAAACGCGATTAGGTCGATATCCAAAGTCAAATTGACTACATGGCAAATTGCTGCGGTGCCGTTGAAATCACAAGATTGGTCATCCATGACTTCAAATCTGTAGTTACAATTATTGATTGTAACTCGATCAAAATTAGGGTCTGCAGGGTTCCCGCTATCTTCTGTCAACATCTCTTCAAACCAATCACAGAGCGCATCATCTAGTTCGATATAGTCTCCTGATTGAAGTTGCCACTGATTGTAAATAATAAACTGCTCAGTATCGATTGGGTCGCCACTGAATTGAACAATTTCGGTATCCAATTCGGTGTTTGGATTAGCCCATGGTAGAGCAAGTATGGAAACTAACAAAAAAATGGTCACCAGCGATATTGTGCGCTTCATGCTATTGAGTTGGACCACTCCTTCAAGAAACTTTTCCAGTTTCCAAAATCAAAAGACATAATCATATTCATCTTTATGAAAGATTATCAAATGTTCAACATCTCCTTCATAATTTGCTAACTGCTCTTTCAATTGCTCTATTGTAGCATCGCCATGAACGATGGTTGCAGCGACTGGCCCTTTTGCTAATTCAAGTAATTTCAAAGTAAGGTTAGTAGTTGATTCAGGCCCTGACCAGATTAATTTTGAAATCAATGGATACTCCCATTTCGGTTGCAGATTAACTGCTTTGAATTGTAACCAACAGCAATTTGACAAGATATTATCCAACAGCCTACCCCTAGTTATCACACTTGCATCATTCCACAAAAGCCAATCTAGATGGTCGGTGATATCACCATGGATAAGAGTAACTTTGACCCCGATATTCAATACTCTTTCTTTTCTTATATTGGGTCTTAATTGTTCAGGGTTGTCAATCAAAGACTGAACCCAAGTTGAGTATTCATTAATTGTCCAAGAATTATGATGCGGGCATGGCAAGTACGGTTTCCCCATTTCGGGAAAATCGAGATATTCCATATATCTCTCAAACCAATCGTCTCTATCGGGATGGCCAGGCCACCTGGCAGGTAATTTATTCTTAATTTTTATCAATTCACCTGGGCTTAATCTCCTCTCATACATCAGTGATGCAAGAAATTCATTCACTCCGGTTTGTTCTGCAATATTTGTAACTCTGAATACTTCAGCTTCAACTTCTCTGGTATATGGTAAGTCCACAGATGGAATAAACCATTCACCCCTACCTATGTGTTCAATACTGACATCTTTCGACGTACTGAGTAATAATTGTGAGTAAGCAAACCAGGATGGTACAATCTCCGCATGCTTCATATCTAAAATTATCAATCCGCCATCTCTTACGGTACTGGCTAGTTTAGGAATGATTTCCGAGTATGAAGATGGCCCTTGTTCAGAGGAAAATGGATCTAACCAATCCAGATACAATATGTCCACCAGGGGTAGGTCAAGCATACCTTCTACTGCATCTTTATGTCTTTGAACCAACATATTCTGATATCCTAATTCGGGATTTCTGTAAGCCCTTCCTCCGGTTAATGGATTCGCAAGTCTAGCAAAATACTCCATTCTTGAGCCATCTTCAATAAATGGTAAATCATCTGGAAACCTAGGGCTTAATTCATCACAGAATAAGATGAATGGTTGTGAATTTTCGACCATTATCGACCATGAATTGATGTAATTCAAATCAGACGCAGGATGACAAACTATCAACGGCCTCCCCTTTACTTCGGGCATAGGGACTGAGGCAAATAATTCTCCATTTTTCCACATCATATTCACACACTCCTTGGGTGGCCGAAAGGAACTACTCTGAATATTCTCTTACTCTGCCTATCAAGTCTTGAATATAGCTTAGCATTACTAACACTAAAAAAACCCCTTTTTGCAGTATCATAAATCTTATTTCTATGTAATGTGACAATATGGGACGTGCATAATTTACCATTACTATCCGGATCCGAAGGTGGGTCTACTGAATAAAAACTGACCAAAAATAAATCATCATACGCAATTAATTCATCAATATAATATTCTAGTCTTCTCAAATCTTGATTACAATACGCCAACTGTAAACCATATGGTTCAAGCGCCTTTGACCACGAATGTGGAGATTGTGAATTAATAATTGGCTTGAAATCATCTGGCCCAACATTCGCTCCAGTGGTATTTGCAATCATAGCAAGCGTGGTTGGCACACATGTTGGTCCATTTTGCAAAATATGTTGCAACTCAATTTCTGTAAAATATGGCCCAATTGGTTCATTTCTAGTAGCAGCATCCCATAATGGTGCACTTGGATTAGGTTTCCATCCTGAAATCATTCCCATTCCTCCTTGAAACCCTTGCAATACTTCGGTTCTTCTTCTTCACACAATTGGATAGTATAGTCAACACATATTGGGCACTCACAAACGTTCTCATTCCACCCTTTATATTCTTCAATTCTAAAGTGATTATATTGATTTTGAAGTTTGAAGAAATTCTTGACCAAGTCGGGTAAATTTTCTGTTTTTTCATCTTCGTTTTTATCAATATTTTTATTATGTTTTTTATTATTTTTTTTATCATGTTTTTTACTCATTTTAACACCTCACAAATACATCCAATCATCTGGCCTTCCATTGGGCCATTTCTTGTCGAATTCTTCATTATATTTTCTTCTAGCAATCTCCTGTTTATGCAAAATATTCCAGATCTCTTCATCCTCAATTAA
>Ga0209091_10000538_pt1 | contig 35953 bp, 41 predicted proteins | sample ArcticOcean_MG_C_6_FD_187438 | JGI IMG/M metagenome (GOLD analysis project Ga0209091, IMG submission 187438) | Marine microbial communities from western Arctic Ocean - ArcticOcean_MG_CB8_128 (SPAdes) (version 2) | ecosystem: Environmental > Aquatic > Marine > Oceanic | place: Arctic Ocean...
AACCCTAAGCATGATTGGCTTGGCTCTAGGTCCTTACGCCCTAGGAAGAATAAGTGATCTATTTGAATCTCAAGGATATGCAGCAGGTGAAGCCATGCAGACCTCAATGGGATTAATACTTTTCATTCTAATTATTCCATCAATCACGCTATTTCTCGCCGTCAAGCACCTTAAAGCCGATGAAGAATCGGTTTTGGAAAGAGCACGAGCCCTAGGAGAGAATATTTAAAGGATGCTGCTGAGATAAAATTAGTTTTAATTATTCTCCTTTAATCTTCTTAAAAGTTCTAAAAACGTGACTTTAAGAATGGGGTGCTTAAGGTCTCCTGCTATCTCAGCTAGAGGTTCAAGCACAAAGCGACATTCTTGAATATCATTGCTGGGTATGGCGATCTCATCATCATCAATTATTAAGTCCCCGTATAAAATAATATCCAAATCTACAACCCTGCTAGACATTCCTTTTTGATCTTCCGTTCTTCCCATGTCTACTTCTATAGATTTTAAAACTCCCTTTAAAGCCATTGGCTTTATATCTGTATTAAAACCAACAACTGCATTTAAAAAATTATTTCCTCTAAACCCTTCCGATTTTGTTTCATAAGTTGTCGAATATTCGCATTCAAAGAGATCATTTAAATTAACCTTAACAAGTTCTAGGTTAATTTCTGGCTCTATATTGCTACCAATACTTACAAAAACTCTTTGCATCAGGGCCTTGTTATTGAGATCCCTACTGACTCAGAACCCCTCAATGCTCCAGGCTTGTTTAATGTAAGTACCAGCCTAGAAACAGGAAATTCTTTCAAAATAATCTTAGCAACCTTTTCTGCAAGACTCTCTACCAATTTAGCTTTCGAACCTTGAATATACGCTGAAACTCTCTTACCTACTTTTTTATAATCAAGTGCGTCTTTTATATCATCTGATCTTGCAGCTTTTTTGTTGTCAAAGTCCATTTCTATATCAACTGAGATTATTTGCTTGACCTCTCTTTCCCATTGAAATATTCCAATGATTGCCTCAACTTCTAAATTTTTTATATGAACTTTGTCCATTAATTACAGCTCCGATAAATTCCATTTTGGTCTAATTATTATATCGCTCGAAATATTTGTTTTATTTAATCTGTAGTGGCCGGTGATAGCTACCATTGCTCCATTGTCTGTGCATCTGTTTATGGGAGGGAAGAATATTTTATTACCTTTAAGACCTTCTATTAACCTTTTTCTAATGTATTTATTTGAAGCAACTCCCCCTCCTATTACTAGTTGATCTAGACCATTTTGCTCCATTGCCTTTTTAGATTTTAAAAATAGAGTGTCTGCTACTGCTTCCTGAAAAGAGGCGGCTAAGTCAGCCTTAAAAGTCTGCGATGGGTTTTCTTCATTTCTAACCGTATACAAGACTGCGGTTTTTAAACCACTAAAACTAAAATCAAGGTGTGGTTCTTTTGTCATTGGTCTGGGGAGGTTAAATGCATTGGGGTCTCCTTTGGTGGCTAGCTCTTCTATTTTGGGTCCTCCTGGATAACCCAAATCAAGTAATTTAGCCACTTTATCAAAAGCCTCTCCAACTGCATCATCTCTGCTTTGACCTAAAACTTCATATTCACCAAAATTATTAGCTCTAATAATTAAGCAGTGTCCCCCTGAAATTAGCAGCGTAAGGAAAGGGAAAGATGGTGCTGGATCTTCTAATAAATTAATTAATAAATGAGCTTCCATGTGATGTATGCCTACACAAGGAATGCCCCATCCAAGACTCAAGGCTTGTGCTAAGGCTGCTCCTGTTAATAAAGGTCCTCTCAGGCCTGGGCCAGCTGTATAAGCAATGCCATCAAGAGCATCTGCTTTAATACCTGACTCATTTATCGTATCAGAGAGCAGAGGTATTAATTTTCTTACATGATCTCGTGAAGCGAGCTCTGGAACAACTCCACCGTAATCTGAATGCTTAGCAGCTTGACTGAATAGTTTCTCAGCTATGATCTGATTGGAGTTGCCATCATAAATAGCTATGCCAGTTTCATCACAAGATGTTTCTATACCTAATACTTTCATTTGATTATCTACTTAACATACATTCTGAGGACAAATAAAAAAAAAGAAAGGCTTTCCAAAATAAAAAGGCTTCTATAGAATTGCGCAACCCAAAGCGGTTAAAGTATATGCCATCAATAAAAATTAGACCTAACGAATCATTTGACATTGGACTCAGAAAGTTCAAACGTGCTGTAGAAAAAGCAGGAATTATTCCTGAAGTAAGGAAAAGAGAATTCTACGAAAAACCTACAGCAGTTTTAAAAAGAAAGAAGGCCGCGGCTGTTAAGAGAGAACAAAAAAATCATAAAAGCAACAAATTGGGACGCCCTCCTCGTTTCTAAGGTAATTATTTTAAATCTATGGCGGAAATAACACTTCTACCGCTAATTCAAGAGGCTGTAAAATCAGCCATGAGAAATCGTGATAAAGAAATTGTAACGACTCTTCGTATGGCTATTTCTGAATTAAAGAAAGAAGAAATAGATAATAAAGTAACCCTTGATGATCCTTTTGTAATTTCTATCCTCCAAAGGATGATTAAGCAAAGAAAAGATGCTGCTTCTCAATTCCAAGATGCCAGCCGACCAGAATTGGCTGAAAAAGAGAGAAATGAAATTACCATGCTGTCTGAGTTTCTACCAGAACAACTGTCTGAAGATGATCTTTTACAAATTGTTAAAGAAGAAATTATTAGTTCTGAGGCAAGCTCTATGCAAGATATCGGAAAGGTTATGGGCAGTTTAAAGCCTAAACTGCTAGGGCAAGCTGACATGTCAACGGTCAGTAAGCTCGTAAAAGATCAGCTTTCTTAATAATAACTAGTCTAAATTCAGATATCTGTCTCTTAAGCGAGTAGATCTCGACTCATTGGACATTAGCTTCCCAGAGATATAAATCTGCTCTGCAAAAGCAGAGATCTCAAGAGGATCTTTGCCCCAAATTATTAAATCAGCCTTGTATCCTATTTCGATCATGCCAATCTTTTTTAAACCAAAAACCTCAGCAACGTTGCTTGTTAAAGATTTAAGGGCTACATCCCAAGGCAACCCATATGAAACAGCTATTCCAGCAGCCTGTCGACTCAGGTAACTGTTATGGGTTTCATGAGAAGCTATTAGAATCTTCACTCCTGCTTTTTCAAGCAAGGACGCATTGTCTAATCTGGCACCCAATTGGTTAAAAGAGCTAGGGAGATTGTTAATTGGCTCAAGAATAACCGGTGTCTTTGTATTGGCTAATTGTTTTGCCACCATCCAAGCTTCCGAACCTCCCCTTATTATTAATCTAATATTTTTTTCTACAGAAAAATTAATTAAAAACAGGATATCAGATGCTCTGTCAGCCCTTACTATGAGAGGTATTTCTCTAGTAAGAACTCTTTTCAAAGCGGCAATATCTCTGCTGGAATAACTTGAAGAAGATGGCAGGCCTTTTTCATTACTCCAACTATCTGTTTCTATGACTCTAGAGGCTACGTCCAGACTGTCTTCAAGTAAAAGGATTTTAGCTGCCCTTGAATCTTCTCCGGAACTTATGCTGCTGAATAAAGCGATGTCCTGACTGATTAAACTTCCCTCTAAACTACTTGATAAAGAAAAAGCAGAAGCCAGTCCGGCATACAACCCTGAGCTGCTAGGTACAGAAAGGGCAGTTGTTATGCCTCCTCTGAGATTATAAGGAATTAAAGTTGAGTGAGGATTAAAAGCTGAAACAATACTCAGACCTGAGGAATATATTTTTGAGCTGTCATCTCTAGTCTCGGCTATAGCTCCAATCTCCACTATGCCAAGCTGAGAATAAGGAGCTATAAAACCAGGGGTAACAATTTTTCCATTTAAATCTTTTATGCGAGAAGCGCTGATGTTTAAATTCTTCCCTATTTTACTTATTTTTCCATCTTCTATATAAATATCAGTATTTTCTAGCACCCCTCCAGGGCCAGCCGTATAAACATTACCTCCTTTTAAGAGCAAATCTTCACCATTAACAGTAAAAGAAAAAATCATAGATAAAAGAAGAATTAATTTTTTCATAATCTATTTTCTTCTGGTTTTATAAGCCCCAATTCAAAATCCGTTGGTTTTGGCGTTGAAGGGTCTTCGTGATCATAGTGGACCAGGCCATCAATAAAAACTTTTTCTGTTTTTGCATAAACACTAAAAGGGTCTTGATCCCATATAACAATATCAGCCATTTTTCCAGGTTCCAAAGTTCCAACTTCTTCTAAAATTCCTAGAGCTTTTGCTGGGTTTTTTGTTATCCATTGAATAGCCCTAGATCTTGGAATATCAAACCCCGCCCTAACTCCAGCCGATCTAGCTTTTTCAGCTTCTTGATTTAATCGTTGAATGCCAATTGGTGAATCTGAATGAACTATTGCACAGCCCGTTGCATTATTAGCTTGATCAACAATTGCTACGTTTTCCCAAACCATATCGAAAGCTTCGTGTTTAAATCCCCACCAATCTGCCCACATAGCAGCACATACTCCATTTTTTGCCAATAGATCAGCAACTTTGTAAGCCTCTATAGCATGATGAAAAGTGGTTACCTTGTAATTAAATTCATTAGCAATATCAAGCATAACGGCCATCTCTTCACCTCTATAACAGTGGTTCTGAATTAGAATCTCGCCATCTAATACTCCTGCGAGAGTTTCAAGTTTTAGGTCCCTAGTAGCTCCTCGTTGCTCTTTATATTTCTCTGCCTGTATCCAGGCTTTTCTATACCCTGCAACATTGCCCATTCTGGTGGAGGGCTCTCTGTTTTTATTTCCATAGACTCTTTTAGGATTCTCGCCACAAGCCATCTTGAGCGTATAAGGGGCATTAGGAAATTTCATTCCTTGCATAGTCCTTGACCAGACATTCTTAAGAGTTACCCCTCTTCCTCCAAAAAGATTGGCTGAACCAGGAAGAACATGAAAAGTTGTTATTCCCCCTTTAAGAGCTAAAGGCATTTGAGTATCTTGAGTCCACACAGAATGCTCAGCCCAAACATGTGGTGTAACAGGATCTGTGGCTTCGTTACCGTCCGAACTTGACCTAAGACTTGGTGATGGGTAAACACCCATATGTGAATGGATGTCTATTATCCCAGGGGTCAACCATTTACCAGTTGCATCTATTAATCTCATGTCTTTTGGATAATTTAGATCAACTCCAACTAGTTTTATTTTATTATTGGATACCCAAATATCAGCTGAAGGGTAATCTTCTCCTGTTCCAGTTAAAATTCTAGCCCCTATTATTACAAAGTCTCCGCTATTATCAGGACTGTAGGTAGATTCATAATTCTTTGCTGAATCCGAATTAAAAGGATCGTCCGAACCACAAGAAATAAATAAAAAAGCAAGAACGATAACAAAATATTTCAACATTCTATCTAGCTTACGGAGAATCTAACTATCCATCAAGTCTTGTTTCTGCTGCCTTAAAAGCAGCTATTGTAGTTTGGTCTATCTCAATATTGACTAGACCATTTTTCTGAATAAGAGAAAGGTTAGTAGAAGAGAGAGTTTCCGGTATGAGAAAGATAGAAAAACCTTCTTGTGAAACTTTAGCCACAGTTAAGCTAGCACCGTTAACTGCTACGTAGCCTTTAAGAATAATGTATTTTCTCCACTCACTGGGGCAGATAATAATTAGCTCTGTTTCTCCTTCTTGATTTTCTAATATTGCTTCTCCAGTGCAAGAAACATGACCAGAAAGAATATGGCCGCCTACTTCATCACCAAATTTTAATGATCTCTCCAGGTTGACTAGATCTCTTAATTCTAAGAAATCTAGGTTTGTAATTCTCATGGTCTCTTTTATTACATCAAAAGAAATGCAATCCTCATCAAATTTAGTAACGGTCAAACAACATCCATTAACTGCAATGCTTGCTCCTCTTAACAGTCCAGAAGAGAATCCTTTCTGAACTTTAACCTCTAAAGAAAAACCTGATTCTGTTTCAAGAACAGAATTAACAATGCCTAATTCCTGAACAATTCCAGTAAACATTATTCAAAGTAATGTCGTTTAATTAAATCAGCTTGTTCTTGCAGATTTTCTTGTTCTAAAAAATTAGTCAGTCTTGAAATAGAAGCTATTGACCTGATTGGTATATTAAGTTCTCCCTCTAGGCTTTCTTTGACAGTTCCTGCATCTTTGTTTTTTTCTTCTCTATCTAAAGCCACCACAGCTGCTACAACTTTACCACCCGATTCATTAACCAGTTTTATTGCATTCCTCAAAGCGCTACCGGCAGTTAAAACGTCATCAACGACCAACACTCTCTTGTTTTCAACAGAGCCAATGAGAACTCCGCCTTCCCCGTGGTCCTTTTCTTCTTTTCTATCAAAACAAACTGGATAGGCTTTAGAGTTTTTTAAACCTAATTGAGTAGCAAGACTGGATGCTATAGGTATGCCTTTGTAAGCTGGTCCAAAAATTACCTCATAAGGTTCTTCTAGTTGCTCCACAACGTCTAAGTACATCAAAGAAAGTTCATGTAAAAAGCCACCTTCTAGCAATGCGGCAATATTAAAAAAATATGGGCTTTTTTTTCCGGATTTCAATGTAAAGTCACCAAATAGAAGAGCCTGCTCTTTAATAGCTAAAGAAAAAAAATTATTTTGTGTCTTATTCATCAACTTGATTGTAAAAAGATCTATTTGATAATCTATTTTAATTGTATTTAACCTACAATAAACTCCTTTTATTTAATATGAGCAAACTATTTGTAATTTCAGCACCTTCCGGAGCAGGAAAAACCACCTTAATTAAATCCTTACTTGAGAATTCATCAAGGAATCTTAGGCTTGGTATTTCATGCACGACGAGGTCAAAAAGGAAAAATGAAATAAACGGTGAATCCTATTTTTTCAAAACGAAAACAGAATTTGCTGAAATGGTTAAAAATGGAGACCTCTTAGAATCTGCAGAAGTTTTCGGTAATCTTTATGGAACACCAAAAAAATGGGTACAAGAACAACTCAGCCAAGATGTAGATATTATCCTAGAGTTGGATTGGCAGGGTGCAAAACAGATGAAAGAGAATTATCCAGATGCTGTTTTAATATTTATTTTACCTCCTTCTCTTAAAGCCCTACAAGAAAGGCTAAATAAAAGAAATCAAGATTCAGAAGGTGATATAGAAAAGAGGCTTGCTCAAGCTAAGATAGAAATAACAAATGGCAGCTCCTTTGACCAGGTCATCATTAATGACAATTTTGAATTAGCCATAAATGATTTAAACTTAATTATTCACCTTAATAAGAAAATTCCTCAAGAAAGACAAGATCTGGTTAAAAACTCTTTAAGCCAATTGCTGGATCAATAGAGTGCTATCGAGTAGAATGCGCAACCCTTAATCAACGATATAGAGATATGGCAAGAATTACAGTAGAGGATGCTTTAGAAAAAGTATCTACTAGATACGAACTAATTATTCTAGCTTCCAAAAGAGCTAGGCAGCTCGCAACTGGTGGCAGAAGAGCCACTCTGGAGTGGGATGATGACAAACCTACTGTTATGGCTTTAAGAGAAATAGAAGCCGGTACTGTCACTGTAGAAAACATCAATGACCTTAAAGTTGATATTGCTGACCTAGAACAAGAATTTTCTGAAGAATTATCAGCTGAAGATTTCCCTAAAAGATAATTTCCTTCCCTTTTATTAGCCAATAGGCTCAAAAATAGAGATACTCTATTTATATTTTTGAATAACTATGGACTCAATAAGCGCATTATCAAAAAAACTTTCCGATTACTTGGAACCGAAACAGGTTGAACAAGTGCAGAGGGCTTATAAATTAGCTTGTGAAGCCCACTCGGGTCAGTTCCGATCAAGCGGAGATCCCTACGTTAGTCACCCAATTGCTGTAGCTAGTATTTTAGGTTCATTTAGAATGGATGAAGATAGCCTTTCAGCTGCGATGTTACATGATGTAATAGAAGACTCAGGTATTCCAAAAAGTCTTATTGAAAAAAAATTCAATAAGGACGTTGCTAATCTGGTCGATGGAGTAAGCAAACTTGATCAACTAAAAATTTCTACTCAAACTGAAGCTCAAGCTGAGAATTTCCAAAAAATGGTACTTGCTATGGCTAAAGACATTAGAGTTATTGTCGTTAAGCTTGCAGACAGACTACACAATATGCGTACCTTGTTTTATTTAGACAGAGAAAAACAATTAAGAATAGCTAAGGAAACGTTGGAAATTTATTCTCCTATAGCACATCGAATAGGAATGAATAGTGTATATAGAGAGCTTGAAGATTTAGCTTTTCAAACAATTTACCCTACTAGACATGAGCGACTTACCTCTGCAATAAAAAAGAACAGGGGTAGCCAAAATAAAGTTATTAAAAAGATGCAAAAAGACCTCGAAAAAAGACTCCATCAGGGTGGCTTGCCTGCTTTGATTGAAGGACGAGAAAAACACGTTTACAGCATTTATCGAAAAATGAAGGAAAGAAAAAGATCTTTTGATGAAATCATGGATGTTTTTGCTCTAAAAATTATCGTAGATACACCAGCAAATTGTTATAAAGCACTTGGTCTAGTTCATGGCATTTACAAACCTGTGGATGGCAGGTTTAAAGACTACATTGCCCTGCCTAAATCTAATGGTTATCAATCTATCCACACTGGAGTCGTAGGAATTGAAGGGCTTTCAGTAGAAATCCAATTAAAAACTCAAGAAATGGATGATATGGCAGAAAATGGCATTGCGTCTCACTGGCTCTATAAATCAGGCAATAAATCCGATACTAGCCCTCAAGTAAAAGCAAGAAGATGGGTTGCAAACCTATTAGAGATGAGCGAAAGTTATGATTCATCTAAAGAATTCATAGAATCGGTAAAAACCGATATATTTCCTGACGAGATCTATGTTTTTACCCCTCAAGGAAAGATCATGGAAATGTCTGCAGGCTCAACAGCTATAGATTTTGCCTACGCCGTGCATACAGATGTAGGTCATCATTGCAGAGCTTGCAGAATTAATAGAAAACTTGCTCCTTTAAGTGTCCCCTTAGAAAGCGGCCAGACTATAGAAATACTCCGAGACCCTCTACCTCAAACTTCACCTGCTTGGCTAAATTTTGCTGTTACCCCTAGAGCAAGAAACAGCATTAGACATTATCTGAGTAATTTAAAAACTTCAGAAGCAAAGAAATTTGGAAAAAAACTATTAGATCAATCTCTTCAATCAATGAGTATAAGGTTAAGGGATTTAGATAAAGATGATCTAAGAAATGCCCTGGATAGTCTTGGAGTAAGAAGTTTAAATAAACTTCTAGAAGAAATCGGATTAGGAAAAAGAGTAGGCAATATCGTAGCCATGCAAATATCCAACTCTTTAAACCAGACAGGAAATAAGAAGTCAAAAGATGTCGTTCCTCTTGAAATTACTGGCTCAGAAGGACTGATAGTTAACTTTGCGATTTGTTGTAAGCCCATACCTGGCGACTCAGTTATAGGTCATTTTACAGCTGAAAGAGGCCTAGTTGTTCACCAAGAACGATGCAAAAATATTTTAGCAGTGAGAGAAGATCCAACGCAGTGCTTCCCTCTCAATTGGCATCAAGAATTAAGTAGAACTTTCTCAGTTGAGATAAAGATAATCGCTAATGACGAACCGGGACTTCTGGCTAATATAGCATCATCTATTGCCCAAGCAGGTACTGATATCTCTTCTATAAAGACTCATGAACCAGAATCAGGAATCTATGAATTTAATCTTGACCTGCAAGTCTCTGACAGACTGCACTTATCGAAAGTAATTAGAAGACTGAAGACTCTTAAGGCAATAATATCGGTAAATCGAATACATGATCAAGAAATGCGAAAAATAAAAACCCTTCATTAGAATTATGAAACAAAAAATTGAAACTCCAGAAGCTCCGAGCGCTATAGGACCGTACTCTCAAGCAATTAAAGTGGGTGATAGTATTTTTCTTTCGGGACAAATACCTCTAGACCCAGCAACAATGAAGCTGGTTGAAGGTGAAGAGAATCAAATAAGAAGGGTATTTGATAATATTCAAGCCGTTTGTAAGGCAGCTGATTGCAGTCTTAACGATATTGTAAAACTAAATGTTTCTCTAAAAGATTTGTCGATATTCGGCAAAGTAAATGAAATCATGCTGGATTACTTTGAAGAACCCTACCCAGCACGCGCTGCTCTTCAAGTCGCTAGATTGCCTCTAGACTCATTGATAGAAGTGGAAGCAATTATTATCAAGGAAAAAGACTAGTACTGATCCATGCCTGAAGGCAACACCACCGCACATCACGTTAAGGAACTTAAAGGAGTAGGGCCAAAAGTATCTGAATCTCTTTCTTTATTGGGCATTAAAACCGTACAAGATGCTGTTTTTCATCTTCCTTATCGTTATGAAGACAGGACCAAGCTTACTGCTCTAGGAGAAGCGCCGTATGAAATTCCTCTTCTCATAGAAGGAGAGATAATAAAATCAACGGTTGTTTTCAGAGGGAGACGAATGTTATTCACTGAGATTTATGACGGAACTGGTCGACTAACAATGAGAATGTTCAATTTTGCCTTTGCGCAGCATAAAGCCCTTAAAAAGGGATCTAGAATACGATGCTACGGAACCATAAGGCACGGACCTTCTGGAAAAGAAATGATTCATCCTCAATACCAAGTATTTGAAAGAACGGATTCCGTAGAAGTGGATAAAAGTCTTACGCCTGTTTACGCATCTACTTCAAAGCTTCAACAAGGAAGGTTGAGAAAAATTATTTCTGGAGCCATTAGCTATTGTGAGGCGAATAACTTATTTAAAGAAGAAAGGACAAAAGAATCTGATGATGAATTTTCAGACATATTTCAAGCACTGAAGTTTATACACAATCCACCAGCAGATATAGATCTTAATGTCCTGTTAAGTGGGAATCATCCTGCTCAAAAGAAACTTATCAAAGAAGAACTTATTGCACACATGCTCTGTGCAGGAATACTTAAAAATGAGCTGGAAGGCAGAGAAGGTCCAATAATGCGAACCAAATCTTCTAAAGAAGGTCTATTTCTTAAATCCTTAGATTTCCAACTAACCAACGCACAAAATAGATGTTGGGACGAAATTTGTAATGATTTAACTGCTCAGTCTCCTATGCGCAGACTGCTTCAAGGGGATGTTGGTTCTGGTAAAACTCTAGTGGGTGCTTTAGCAGCACTTCATACCGCTGATAATGATTGGCAAACAGCTTTTATGTGCCCCACAGAGATACTAGCTGAACAACATCACCAGACTTTATCTGAGTGGTTTAGCCCTCTTGATCTAAAAGTTGCAATTCTCACTGGCTCTACCACAGCTTCTAAAAGAAAAAAGATAGTTTCAGAATTAGAAGAAGGTGTAATAGATATTCTTGTCGGCACTCATGCTCTTTTTCAAAAAGATGTAATCTTTAATAGGTTGGGCTTAACTATAATAGATGAACAGCACAGATTTGGAGTGCATCAAAGATTTTCTATGTTAGAAAAAGGAGGTTCAAAAAAACGCAGCCCTCACCAATTGATAATGACAGCCACTCCAATACCTAGAACTCTAGCAATGACTGTGTATGGCTCTCTGGAGACCTCCATTATTGATGAATTACCACCAGGCAGAAAACCGGTTACAACCTCTTCAAGGCCAAGCTCTATGAGAGACAAAGTAATGAAAAGAATTGAAGAAGTGTGTCTTGAAGGCCAAAGGGTCTATTGGGTATGTACCTTAATTGAAGAATCAGAAGAATTAGAAGCTCAGTCTGCAGAAGAACTGTTTTTAGATATCAAGAAGTCTGTCCCAAACATAAAAACTGGGCTAGTGCATGGCCGTCTTAAAAAGAAAGAAAAAGATAAAGTTATCAATGAATTCCGTGAGGGCGAGATACAGCTCTTAGTCTGTACTACGGTTATAGAGGTAGGTGTTGATGTACCGGAAGCAACATTAATGATTATTGAGAATCCTGAAAGATTAGGTCTATCACAGCTTCATCAACTAAGAGGCAGAGTGGGCAGAAAAGCAGACTCAGATTCACATTGCCTTTTGCTTTATAAAGATCCTCTAACTGCAATTGCGCAAGAGAGAATCAAAACCATGGAAGAAACTAATGATGGTTTTGTTATAGCAGAAAAGGACCTAGAGCTCAGAGGGTCAGGTGACATTTACGGAGTAAGACAATCTGGGCTTATGGACTTAAAAATAGCCGATCCTATACGAGACTCTGACTTATTAGAATTCGCCCAAGAAGAAGCTATAAGAATTGCCAAAACAGATGAACCATTTGCTAAAATTTTAGTGGACAGATGGGTAGGGACTAAAGTTGATTACTCTGAATCGTAATAACAACAAACTTTCTTAAAGGAGCCGGAAAACCTTCTATTGTTCTCTCGGGGTTGCCCTCCTCTAAAGCAGATTCAAAAGATCTGAAGGGCATCCATTGGGTAGCCCTTTGTTCTTCAACGGTAGTCATTACGGCTTCAGTAGAGTCAATAATTTCAAGACCCTGTTCAAGGATAATTTTTTCTAAACCTATCTCGTTATGGACTGACCACACATTCGGCATATTTGCATACCTGTCACTAGGAACAAGAACTTCTTTATAATCTTCAGGAGTTACTATGGTTTCGATAACAATTCTCCCTTCTTTTTTTAAGTGGGATGCTAACAATCTGAGGTGTTCTCCTGGATCTCTTTGATGGTATAAAAGACCCATGCTAAATATCACATCAAAATAAGGCTTATCTATCTCAATAGACTCCAGTCTCTCAGGTAACATTTGTATTTTCTTAGATTGAGCAAAGTTATTTATAGCCAGGAATTGAGAAAAATGGGTCAGATTGGGTTCTAGACATAAAACCTCTTTAGCGCCTAAGCCCAACATTCTAAATCCGTAATAACCATTACCCGAGCCAACGTCTAAAACCGTCTTATCATTCAGATCCACATTAAGCTCTAAGAAGCGATCCCATTTAAAATGAGAGCACCACTCGCTGTCAATAAACACATCATTAATCAAGAAAGGGCCCTTTCTCCAGGGAACTAGCTTCAACAACAAGTCTTTTGTTTCAACACTATCCTGAGGCGTCCAATCAAAATCAATTTTTACTTCCGAAGACATTTCTACTGTCTTATCCAAAGGGCTAGGCAATTCTAATAAGATTTTTTGCCAAAGCTCTATGCGTTTGTCTTTCTTAATTCCAAAGAAGTCCTTCTTGTAAGGGTCTAGGAGCTTCTGCCATTCAGGAGAAATAAAATTCATTACTTAATAAATAGATACGTAGCAAAATTTAAATTGGACATTAATTTCTCACCCCTACTAAACCCTACTCTATTCATTCTCTGAAAGTGCACTTCCTCTGTTTCGGTTACCATAACTCCTTCCAAGGAATCTCGTTTCGCAGCAATCTCCATTTTGGTGTAGCCATTCTTTTCTTTAAAGAGATGATGCAATAAAGATATATTCTTGGATTCTCTGTCGGATTGAAAATGCACCTTTTCAGAAATTAATAACCCCCCTCCTGGATTCAACCCTTTAAATATTTTTTCTATTAGGAGCGTTCTCTTATCGCGATCTAAGAATTGCAAAACGAAATTAATAACCACAACTGAGGCGTTGGTTATCTCAGATATGTTTATATCTTCTAGCTTTAATTCTAAACGCCCTTCGTCTACATAAGAGCTAAACAATTTATTACATTTTTCTATCATCGCTGCAGAATTATCTATGGAGATTACTTTTATATTCTTGTCATTAACGGAATCCAATAACACTTTTGTTGAAGCTCCCAACGAGCACCCTAAATCATAAACATATGAATTATCTCGAGAATACTGCCTTGAATAGTAATCTACTAAATTCACACTTGTCTTGTAACCAGGCACAGATCTATCAATCATATCCTCAAAGACTTCCGTGACTTCTTCGTTGAAAGAGAAAGGCAAACCGCTTAAATTACCTTCAATAAATATATCATCCTGTTTTCCCATAGAAGATAGTTTAAAATTTAACAAGAAATAATGCTTAATTACTTTATCAAATCTCCTGAAACACCCGATGAATGGGATGATTATTTTCTATTCAGGTGGGAAATGCTCAGGAAACCTCTTGGAATGTCTAAAGATTCTCTTGAAGATGATCAAGAAGGATCAAGCTTTCACCTAATCGCTTTGGATTGTCATAAGAAGATTGTTGGCTCTGGAAGAGTTCATTTCAATTCCAATGAAGAGGCTCAAATCAGATACATGGCTGTTAGTGAAGATCTAAAAAGAAAAGGTATAGGCTCAGAGATAGTACAGAAACTCGAAGAGCATGCAGGAAAGAGTGGAGCAAGGACGGTAATCCTAAATGCCAGAGAAGAAGCTATAGATTTTTATCTTTCATTGGATTATTTAGAAGGAGACCCGTACCACTCCGATACAGGTATTCCTCATATAACTATGAAAAAGATTCTATATTGACTATAAGAGTGGTGCTATAACCAAGCTCACGATTGCCATAACATTTATTAAAATGTTCATAGAAGGTCCAGAGGTATCTTTAAAGGGGTCTCCAACCGTATCTCCTACAACAGCAGCAGCATGAGTATCAGTTCCTTTGCCTCCAAGATTTCCTTTTTCAATATATTTTTTTGCATTGTCCCAAGCTCCGCCAGCATTTGCCATAAACAAAGCCATGAGAACACAGGAGAGTAATCCTCCAGCAAGCATTCCGCCTAGCGCTTCGGCTCCCAATGTAAGACCTATCAATGGGGGTGCACCTACTGCTATAACTCCAGGTAAAAGCATTTTCTTTAAAGCCGCTGTAGTTGCAATGTCCACGCATTTTTCTGTGTCCGGCTCCGCAGTTCCTTCTAACAAGCCAGGAATTTCTTTGAATTGCCTTCTGATTTCATTAATCATTTCAAAAGCAGCGTCGCCTACAGCCGTCATTGTTATTGAAGCGACTAAGAAAGGTATTGCACCTCCAATAAACATTCCTACAAGAACTATGGGTTCGGAAAGAAGCAACACCAGAGGCTCACCGCTTTCTGTAGGAACAGTGGCAACAAAAGCTGAAATGATTGCTAATGCCGCTAAAGCAGCCGCTCCAATTGCAAAACCTTTTCCTATTGCTGCAGTTGTATTTCCTTGCTCATCTAATTCATCTGTAATTTTTCTTGTTTCTGGGGGCATTCCTGCCATCTCAGCTATACCACCTGCATTATCTGCTACTGGTCCGTATGCATCTATTGCCATGGTTATACCTACAGTAGAAAGCATTCCTACAGCCGCTATACCAACACCATAGATACCTGATAGCTCTGTGGATAAATAAATTATTATGGCAATGATGCCTATTGGTAAAACAACGGATTGCATGCCAACAGACAGTCCTGTAATCATTACTGTTGCCGGTCCTGTTTGAGCTGACTCCGCTATTTTTACAACAGGAGTAGAGCCTGTGTAATATTCTGTAATTAGTCCAATTGCTATGCCTCCTACTGCGCCAGTCAAGACAGCTAGCCAGACGTTAATTTGTGCAACTACATGACCTGGTGCAATCGTGATTGCATCAGATAAAAGAGCATTTATTAGGAAATACGCTGCTGCAATAAAAACAATAGGAGCACCTATTGTTCCTGTTCTTAAAGCAGAGGCAGGAGAAAGACTTGAAAACACTCTTACTATAATAATTCCTATCATAGAGGCTATTAGTCCTATTGAAGCCAGGGCTAATGGTAAAAACATCATTGCTGATTTATCCGCTACAACTGTAAAAGTTCCTGCAATGGCAATGCAAGCAATCATAGATCCACAATAAGATTCAAAAATATCTGAACCCATACCGGCTATGTCTCCAACATTATCGCCAACGTTGTCTGCTATTACACCAGGGTTCCTAGGGTCATCTTCAGGAATACCTGCTTCTAGTTTTCCTACTAAATCTGCACCTACATCTGCACTCTTAGTAAAAATTCCTCCACCAATACGAGAAAACAAAGCAACTATAGAAGCGCCCATACCAAAACCTTCAATGGAATGAGGGTGATCTGCACTAATAAAATAAAATAATCCGCCTAAACCTATTAAGCCTAATGAAGCTACACATAAGCCCATAATACTTCCACCATAGAATGCTATAGAAAGGGCTGTTTCGGAACCTGATTCCGAAGCTGCAGTAGCAGTTCTTACATTAGCTTTTGTCGCTGAATACATTCCAAGCCAACCAGCAATTGCAGATGAAAGAGCTCCTACAAAGACAGCTATGGCCGTATAAAGGCCCAGTCCTGAAATATAGACAATAGCTATTACTACAGCAGCAAAAGGCACCAAGTAGCTGTACTCCTTGCGCATGAATGTCATGGCTCCAGAGTGAATCTGATCGCCAATCTTAGTTACCGCTTCATTCCCTGCTGGATACCTACTAACAATTATGTAAATAGCTAACGCTACAAGCAATCCAAAAATACCTAGAAGTGGCGGCAAATATAAATACGATTCAATCATCTTCTGCTCCGTTTAGTAAATCTAACCTTATTAAAGGTTTTAAAGCGCGTGAGTCTACAAGAATAAGAAATTAAAGAAAACTAAATTTTTCTATCAAAAATCTCCTTATCAAACTCCCCTTCAGATTTTGCAACTACACAAGAAACCATTGAGTCTCCACAAACATTAACTACGGTTCTTGTCATGTCTAAAAGTCGATCCACACCAATGATTAAAGCAATACCTTCCACTGGCAATCCTACCTGCTCTAAAACCATCGCCAGCATAATTAAACCTACACCCGGAACTCCTGCAGTTCCTATGCTAGCTAGCGTTGCGGTCAGAATAACCATCAAATAATCTATGGTAGTAAGGTCAATATTATAAGCTTGGGCTATGAATACAGTTGCAATTCCTTGCATGATTGCAGTGCCATCCATATTTACAGTCGCCCCAAGAGGTACAGTAAAAGATCCAATTGAAGGATTTACTCCCAATTTAGTAGTAACAGTTCTTAAAGTTACTGGCATAGTTGCACTACTTGACGAGGTGCTGAAAGCAAATACAGATAACGATCTTAATTTACTAAAGAAAGTAAATGGATTTAATTTAGCAATGAGAGTGATAAACAATCCATAAGTTACCAGTGCATGAAATATGAGAACAAATAATAGCAAAAAGAAGTATTTACTTAGGTCGCCTATTACACCAATACCTTTTACAGCAAACAAAGTTAACAATAAAGAAAAGACTCCGTAAGGGGCTAACTCAATCAACATAGTAACTAGCTTTAAGATTACATCATTTAGTCTCTGAAAACTCTGCTGTAAAGGCTTTCCTGAATCACCTATGCCCTTCAGGGCAATACCAAATAACAAAGAAAAAACTATTATTTGTAGCATGTTACCCTCGGCCATAGCAGCAATAGGGTTAGTAGGAAAAATACTAACTATAACTTGTTTAAGAGAAGGGGGATCTGTAGCCACAAAAGCTTGCGGTAGAGCTAAATTAGCGCCTAACCCTGGCTCTATAAGCAAAGCAAAAAATAAGGCGAGTGAAATAGCTATAGCTGTAGTTACAAGATATAAAGATAAGGTTTTAATTGTGATGGTGCCTATTTGAGAAGATGAAGAGATTGATAAAACTCCACAAACCAAAGAAAAGAAAACCAAAGGAACAATAGCCAGCCTTAGGGAAGCAATGAAGATTTGCCCTACAATATCAAAAATTCCATTAGCTAAAAGGTCATATAAAATTAAATCGCCTGTCGAACCCAAAATACCTGAGTCGTGAGTTAGTTTGATTAAGGCACCACCTAAGATACCGCCTACCATTGCTAAAACTATTCTAGTTGTTAAAGTCATCTCTTAATCAATTTCAACCATTTCAAAATCTTCCTTACCCACGCCACAATCTGGACAAATCCAGTCTTCCGGTATGTCATCCCATTTTGTACCCGGTTCAATGCCATCTTCTGGCCAACCTTCAACTTCATCATATACCCATCCGCAGACGATACATTCCCATTTCTTCAATTTTCTCTCCTGCTTAATTAAAAAATAAATCATTCTAACTCAACTTTCTCATCAACCTAGATTAAAGTAGCGCCCCTTAATGAAAAAAAATGTAATTGAAAAACTGATAGGACTGTCCTATCTAATGAGATTTGATAAGCCTATTGGGACGCTTTTACTCCTTTGGCCAACATTAAGTGCTTTTTATATACTTACAGAGGGAAAGCCTGACCCCATTTTATTAGTAGTTTTTAGTCTCGGAGCCTTTTTGATGAGGTCAGCAGGATGTGTAATTAATGATTTTTTTGATCAAGATTTTGACGGAAAAGTTGAACGCACTAAAGAAAGACCTCTAGTTACTGGTGCTGTTTCTAAAAATGAAGCTCTAATCCTTTTTTGTGTTCTACTTGCTGCTTCTGCCTACCTGCTTACTTGGACCAATAAATTTACTTTTCTAATGGCTTGCTTGGGAGTATTTCTGACATCTTTCTACCCTTTAACTAAACGTTTCTTTTCTTTCCCTCAGGCCTTTTTAGGATTTGCGTTTTCTTGGGGAATTATCATGGTCTCTGCTGCTGAATTAAATTCACTTAATTTAGCGACTCTTCTTATTTTTTTAGCCTGTTTTTTCTGGATATTAGCTTACGATACAATCTATGCCATGTGCGATAAAGAGGATGATGCCTCTATAGGCATAAACTCTTCTGCCCTTGCCTTGGGTAATGGCGTAAAAGTATCTATATTTATTTTTCATATCCTATCTTTAATATTTTGGTGTTATGTTGGTTTATATGGAGGATTAGATACAATCTTCTTCTTTACTCTTTTTCTTTCATTTTTATTCGTTATTCGACAAATGTTTCTTATTAAAGATTACGACCGAAATAAATGTTTAAAAGCATTCAAAGATAATAATTGGATAGGCCTCTTAATCTTCATTGGTACTTTTCTTGGTTCTTAATTATGGAAGTCCATTTTTTAAAGAAAATCTCTGATATAGAAAAACAAGAATGGGATGCAGTTGTTGATTCAGACTACCCCTTTCTAGAATATAATTTCTTGAATACACTAGAAACATCAAAGTGTGTTTCTGAAGCAAGCGGATGGAGTCCCTTTCATTTAATTGTTAGAAATAAGATTGAAGTGACTGCCGTTATGCCTTTGTATGTAAAAACAGATTCACAAGGTGAATTTATTTTTGACTGGTCATGGGCAGATGCATATTACAGAAATGGTCTAAATTACTACCCTAAATTAGTCTCTTCTATACCTTTTACTCCAGCTGCAGGGCCAAGACTATCGATAAAACAAGGGTACAAAAGGGAAGAGATTGCTGAATTAGTCAATCAGGCCATAAAAAATATCAGCGATGAACTTGATATCTCCAGTATGCACATCTTATTACCTGAGGTTTCAGAACTAGAAGAATTCATTAAAGCTGACTTCAGTCTTAGGACAAGCTACTCGTTCCATTGGTTCAATAACGAATATGAAGTTTTTGATGATTTCTTGGACGACTTAACCTCTCGTCAGAGAAAGAATATAAAAAAGGAAAGACAAAAAATTGACGCTCAAGGAATAAAAATTGAGAGAGTTAGAGGTAAAGATATTTCAGAAGAAATGATTGTTTGCTTTTATAATTTCTATCAAGTGACCTACTTAAAGCGAGGTATGGGTGGCTACTTAAATCTTGAGTTTTTTAAAGACGTCATAAAACTAATGCCTGAATCTATTCTTTTGGTAATGGCAAAGAATTTAGAAGGGGATTATGTTGCTGCTGCTTTAAACTTTTATGATTCTAAAAAGCTATATGGGCGATATTGGGGCTGTCTAGTTGAATATGATTCTTTACATTTTGAGACTTGTTATTACCAAGGAATAGAGTTCTGTATAGAAAATAATTTATCAAGATTTGATCCCGGTGTTCAAGGAGAGCACAAAATTAAAAGGGGATTTTTACCGATAGAAACTTACTCAGCGCATTGGATAAAGGATAGGCGTTTTAAAGAAGCAATCGATGACTTTCTTCATAAAGAAACGACTAATATCAAGAACTATAATCAGCAGTGCACTTCACTACTACCATTTAAAAAGGATTTAATAAAAAAAATCTATGAACAAAATACAGAAGTTAAATAACAGGACTCTAGCTCTTGGAATAAACCACTTAAAAAAAGTGGACTCTGATTTTAAGACAATACTTAGAGATAGAGATGATCAAATAAATACTTTTAAAAAAACTGGAGGCTTTGAAGGTTTAATTAGTCTAATAGTTGAGCAACAATTATCTGTTGCATCCGCCAAAGCTATCTTTAGCAGAGTCAAACTTATCTGTGGTGATTTTGAAGCCACCACATTCCTTAGAATTAGCGAAGAGGAACTAAAAGCTACTGGCTTAAGTCGTCAAAAAGTTACTTATTGTAGAAATGTTGCTGAAGCGGTTGTTAACAAAACCTTAGATTTTAAAAAACTAGAAAAAATGGCAGATCAAGAGGTAGTTGCGAAACTGGTCCAAATAAAAGGTATAGGAGAGTGGACTGCGCAGTGCTATCTAATGGCTTGTATGAAACGACTGGATGCTTGGCCATCTGCAGATCTAGGACTAATTGTAGCCATTCAAAAAATTAAGAAGATCAAAGAGAGACCTAAAAGTTTGACAATTGAAAAAATAGCTGAACCCTGGAAACCCTATAGATCCATTGCTGCGTTATTATTGTGGTCAACTTATGATAAAGATTAACCAGCAAGCATATAACTTTAATTCTCAAAAGAAGAAAACGAGGCTAAATGACCTTATTAAACTTTATGAGATTAATTATCTTAAGATTAATAAAATACTTCCAAATATTTTAAATAATAATAATGCTAGCTTCAGTCTGCCTGAAGGAGAAAAGAGTTCTGTTGTTAACATTAATGTTTTTAACGAATCAAAATACACTTCTAAATTAATAGTTTGTCAGAGCAATTTTTCAATAAGCAGCATGGAAAATATGATCATGGAAGTCGCAATTTACCATGACCTCAGGATGGTAGAAGTTAGACGTTTTAATGGGAAACATCAATTCTGGTCAAGGAATGTCTTTCCTAATAAGAACATGCTCAGTAAGGATGAAAAATATCAATGGAATAAGTACCTATCAGAATGGCTGGGCTTTGTAACTAGAGAAGGTCTGAGCAACATAAGAATTAACTAATACAGCACTAATTTAGAGCATATGATCTATTGTAGTGCATTTTATTCTTATAATTTATATTTACGCACTTTATATGTCCATAAAGTGTTCAATTCTACTTTTTAACATGCTAATATCCGATTTTAAATAATTGAATGGAGATTTTAGAATGACTAAATATGAATATATATGGCTTGATGGATTTAAGCCAGAGCCATCCTTAAGGAGTAAGGTAAAAGTAACAGAAGGAGAAGCTCCTGACTGGTCTTTTGATGGCTCCTCAACTAAACAAGCAGAAGGCGGTAGCTCAGACTGCTTGCTCCTTCCTGTACAAATGTATGACAACCCAACTACAGACGGCGCCTTAGTCATGTGTCAAGTTCAAACTGGAGAACACGAAACCCATCCTTCTAATGAAAGAGCTGCTGCAGCTGAAATTGTTACGGATGAATGGTGGTTTGGTTTCGAACAAGAATATTTTTTTACGGATCTTGAAGGCGAGCCTCTTGGCTGGGACAAAGGTGTTCCGAGAGCACAAGGTGACTACTACTGCGGCGTAGGAAGCAATAATGTTGTTGGAAGAGAAATAGCTGATGCTCATTTAGATGCTTGTTTAGATGCTGGCATAGAGCTAACTGGAACCAATGCTGAGGTTGCTCTAGGCCAATGGGAATATCAATGCCTTGGAAAAGGTATTAAAGCTGGCGATGATTTATGGGTAAGCAGATACCTTTTACATAAAGTAGCTGAAGAATTTGGAGTGAGTGTGAACATTCATCCCAAACCAAAAACAGGAGACTGGAATGGTTCAGGCATGCACACCAACTTCTCTAATGAAGAAATGAGATCTTCTGGTACAGAAGAATTATTTACCTCAATGTGTGAAAAGCTTGGAAAAGTACATGCAGAAGGAATCGCTTCTTATGGGTCAGATAACGACATGAGACTCACCGGGTTGCATGAAACGCAAAGTATTGATCAGTTTTCTTTTGGAGTTAGTGACAGAGGAGCGAGTATAAGGATCCCTATTTATACTCTAGAGCATAATTGGAATGGTTATCTAGAAGACAGAAGACCTGCTTCTAATGCAGATCCTTATAAAATTATTGCTCATATTGTTGGTACTTTAACTGCTTAACTGAGATCACTCTAGATAAGCAGTTATGATATTCTGGGGGTCAATCAGCCCCCAGAAATAGCACCTTGAATCAATCAAACCATTTTCTATTAACAGAATTAACTACTGGGATACTGGTACTTGATTCTTCTCTTTCTATTAAGTTAATTAATACTTCTGCTGAATCTTTCTTAGATTCAAGTCTTAAATCAACAATAGGGAAAAAGATAACTGATCTATTTCACGAAGAACCCGATAGTCTTGAAAACTTTGAGAACTGTCTTGAGAAGAATAGAGATTTTAAAAAAATAGATGCCGTTTTGCATCTTCGTAAAGGAAGAACACTCATGTGTGATTATACTTTGCGCCCTTTTTCCAATGGAGAGTTTAAAGAATGTTTGATAATGGAGATTGTAGGAAAGGAGAATGCTTCTGAAATCAAAGAAAGGCATAGAATGAAAACTAATCAGGAAATTACCACTGAATTCATAAGAAGTATGGCTCATGAAATAAAAAATCCACTGAGCGGCATAAGAGGATCTGCACAACTATTAAATAATAAATTGCCAGATCAGAGCTTGAGAGAATACACCGATATTATTATTAAACAGACGGATAGACTGACCGCTCTCGTGGATAATATACTTGGGCCAAATAAAAAACCTTCTTTTAAAGTTCAGAATATTCATTATCCAATAGAAAATGTTATGGACTTAGAAAAAAATGAGATTAAAGACATTGAAATAAAGTATGAAAAAGATTTTGATCCAAGCATCCCAGACCTCTTAATAGACAGCTACTTAATAGAAAACAGTGTTTTAAATCTTATTAAGAATGCCAGAGAATCCTTGTCTAATTCAGAAACGTTAAGTCCAAAAATAAAAGTAAAGACAAGAGTGGTCCATCAAGGGTACATAGGAGAACTTAGGTTTACTACCCTCTGCAAAATATCGATCTCTGATAACGGACCAGGAATACCAGAAGAGATCAAAGACTCTATATTCTTTCCTATGATATCTGGGAAAGAACAGGGTTCTGGACTGGGTCTATCAATAACACAGGGAATTGTTTCTCAACACAACGGGGCGCTACAATTTAAAAGCAAACCAGGCGATACAGAATTTTCAATTATCATTCCTATTTCAGCTAATATGAATAAAAATGGCGGATTAAAAGAAGCACATGGCTGATAACATCTTAGTTTGGGTAGTAGATGATGATGAATCTATTAGATGGGTCTTAGAGAAAGGTCTCTCTGAACATAATATAGATGTGGAAGTTTTTGAATCAGCCCATAAAGTGGTTCTAAAGCTTGAGTTAGAAAACCCCGATTTGATATTAACTGATATAAAAATGCCAGGCACGAGTGGTATTGATTTATTGGATCAAGTTCAGAATTTAAGGCCCGAGATACCAGTAATTATTATGACTGCCCATTCTGATCTAGAAAGTGCTGTTGAATCATACGAACATGGAGCATGGGAATATTTACCCAAGCCTTTTGATATTGATGAAGCTGTAAAAATGATCAAGAGAGCAACCTTATTACCCTCACAACAGCTTGATAGCGAAAATGAAAATGAAACAAAGGCCGAAATAGTTGGAGAAGCGCCTGCTATGCAAGAGGTCTTTAGGGCTATTGGTAAACTTTCAAACTCAAATTCTACTATTCTTCTTGTGGGTGAATCTGGAACTGGGAAGGAACTGGTAGCTAAGGCCCTATACCAACACAGTCCTAGAAAAGACAAGCCATTTATTGCACTCAACATGGCTGATATTCCCAAAGAACTTCTGGAGGCAGAGCTGTTCGGTCATGAAAGAGGAGCTTTTACAGGGGCAGATGAAAAAAGAATAGGGAGATTTGAACAGGCTAATGGGGGAACTTTATTTTTGGATGAAATTGGTGATATGCAACTGGAAACTCAAACTAGATTGCTAAGGGTTCTTTCAAACGGAGAATTTTACCGCGTAGGTGGGAGAGAACCCATAAGAGTAGACGTGAGGATCATTACAGCAACTCATCAAAATCTTGACGTGCATGTTAAAGAAGGAACCTTCAGGGAAGATTTGTTCCATAGACTGAATGTTATTAAACTTACTTTGCCTAATCTCAATGAGCGCAGGGAAGATATTCCAGAATTAGCTAAGCACTTCTTTAGGCTATCTTCTGAGGAACTTGGAGAAGAAAGAAAATACCTTTCGCAGGAAGTTGAGGATTATTTTTTAAGCCTTCCATGGCCTGGCAATGTCAGACAATTAGAAAATACTTGCCGCTGGTTAACAGTGATGTCTCCTACAAGAGAGATTCGTCTAGAAGATCTTTCTGATGATTTGATGTCTGAGGAAACAAATGGAACTGAATGGACCGACCTGCTAAATCTTTGGGTTGAGAATTCTTTAGCCAAGGGTGAAAACAATCTTTTAGAAAAAACCCTCCCAGACTTTGAAAAAACAATGATCAAAGCAACGCTAAGAAAAACAAAAGGAAAGAAAAAAGAAGCAGCCAATATTCTTGGATGGGGTAGAAATACTTTAACCAGGAAAATTAAAGAACTAGGTCTGGATAAATAGGTTTAATCTACTGCTTGATTAGAGGCAAACCTGCTTGCACCCATCCTTGTATCCCTCCGGAAAGGATATTTACGTTCTCAAACCCTTGCTTAATTAACCTTCCCCCAACAGCACTTGAAGAACTTCCGAGTTTACAAACTAGAACAATGTGATCTCTTTGATTTGCTTTAAAGAGTGAATTGTCTTTATCTACGCTATCTGGCTCTAGGTTAACTGCACCTGATATGGTGCCTAAATTAAATTCAACAGAAGTCCTCAGATCCACCACCAAAGCATTTTCTTTATTGATAATACGTGTTGCCTCAGAGGCATCTATTTTTTTTCCTCCTTTTCTACTCTCATAAATAATTAGGGCAGAGAGCAAAAAAAACAATAATAATACTGCTACGTAATTATCAACCAGAAAAATTAGAAATTTATCCATAATGGAGCGGGATTATATAGATTACTAAGTTAGAATAGTTGGTTATTACAAAATAATTATATCGTATGACTGCTTCTCTTGTTCTTATTAGACATGGCCAAAGTGAATGGAATGAAAAAAATCTTTTTACTGGCTGGAAAGATCCTGGTCTTACAACAAAAGGAGTGCAAGAAGCTGAATCGGCTGGTATTCAATTGAGAGCTAAAGGTTTTAAATTTGATGTGATGTTTACTTCTGATCTTCAAAGAGCTCAAAGGACAGGAGAGATTATTCTTAAAGAATTAGGAGTTAGTAACCTGCCCGTGGTTAAAAATCAAGCCTTGAACGAAAGAGACTATGGTGATTTATCTGGCCTCAATAAAGATGAAGCCAGAGAAAAATGGGGTGACGACCAAGTTCATATTTGGCGACGATCTTTCGATACACCTCCGCCGGGAGGAGAAAGTTTAAAAAATACAGCTGAGAGAGTGCTGCCTTATTTTAAAAAAGAAATACTCCCGCAATTATTGGAAGGGAAAAATATCTTAATTGCTGCGCATGGTAACTCTCTGCGCTCCCTTGTTATGGAATTAGATCAACTCACTAAGGAGCAAGTTGTTAAATTAGAAATTGCTACAGGTGACCCTATTTATTATGAAATTGCATCGTCCGGAAAAGTAGTTAAGATATAAAGTTAATCACGAACAGGTATTTTAGCTGACCTTAGAGCTTCCTTAGCTTCTTTTATAGAATATTCAGAAAAATGGAAAATGCTAGCAGCCAGGACGGCTTCGGCGCCACCTTTCAGTATTCCATCGACTAAGTCTTGAAGAGATCCAACACCTCCTGAAGCAATTACAGGAAGATTAATGCTAGAAGAAACTGCTTTAGTTAATTGATTATCAAAACCTTCCTTGGTTCCATCGCGGTCCATGCTGGTTAGAAGTATTTCTCCTGCTCCGAAGTCTTCGAGTTTCTTTGCCCATTCAACAACATCTAAACCGGTCTTATTTCTTCCTCCATAAGTGACTACTTCCCATTTTTCATCGTTCTTGTTAATTCTCTTAGCATCAATAGCCACAACAATGCATTGAGAGCCAAACTTCTCTGAAGCTACTCTAACAAATTCAGGATTTTCTACTGCTGCTGTATTAATACTCACTTTGTCAGCGCCCGATCTCAATAAATTCTTTATGTCGTCTAAAGACCTTACCCCCCCTCCGACAGTCAAAGGAATAAAAACCTCACTCGCAATCTTTTCTACTGTTTGATAGGTGGTTGCTCTTGATTCATGGCTGGCCGTAATGTCCAACATAGTTATTTCATCAGCTCCTTCAAGATCATAGCGTCTAGCTACCTCACTTGGATCACCAGCATCTCTGATGTTAAGAAAATTAACTCCCTTAACCACGCGACCATTATCTACATCAAGACAAGGTATTATTCTCTTAGCTACTGTCATTTCCTTTATTGTGCTTCTGCAATTGCTTCTTCAAGACTAAAAGCATTTTCGTAAAGCGATCGACCGCAAATAACGCCTTCTAGATTTACATTACTTCTTGATAGCTCTCTAATATGATCCAAGGAGGAAACGCCTCCTGAAGCAATAACTGGGATGGTTGTGCTTCTTGCCAACTCAACAGTGGCTTCCACATTGGGACCTGACATCATTCCATCTTTTGAAATATCCGTGTAAATGATGGAAGAAATTTTTACATCAGAAAGGGAGTTTAATAAATCTAGTGGTGCAATAGAGCTTTCTTCGACCCAGCCCTCTGTTTTAAGTTTGCCTTCATAGGCATCAAGAGCAAGGACAATACTTTCAGGATAAGTCGAGCTAAGTTGTCGTAAAATCTCTGGCTCCTTTATAGCTGACGTTCCCATCACTATTCTTGAAATACCAGAATCAAGATATAACGCAGCCGACTCTAGATTACGTATGCCGCCGCCAACCTGTATTACCTTATCTTTAAATTCAGAAGCTATTTCCAAGATGACCTCTTGATTAACAGGCTTGCCTTGAATTGCTCCGTTAAGATCTACTAAGTGAAGCATTTCAGCTCCCTTAGCAAACCATTGTCTTGCCATATCAATGGGGTGTTCAGAAAAAACAGTTTCCTGATCCATCCTTCCTTCCTTAAGTCGGACGCACTTTCCTGATTTAATATCTATTGCTGGAATTATTATCATCTATCACCTTCCCAATTAATAAAATTTTTATAAAATTGAAGGCCTACTTTTTGACTCTTTTCTGGATGAAATTGAACAGCGAAGATATTCTTCTTAGCCAGCGCTGAAATAAATTCAGACCCATGACAAGTTGTTCCTATTGCATCCAAAGAACTGTCACATGCGTAGCCATGAACAAAGTAGAAAAAACTGTTATTGGGAATATCTGTCCACAAGAAATGATCGGATTTTTGTAATACTTGATTCCAGCCCATGTGCGGAACTTTTACAGTTGAGGTACTGGGTATCCTGCGAACCTTGCCATCCAATAAGTTAAACCCATTAATTCCATTATTCTCTTCACTTGATTCAAGTAACATCTGCATTCCAACACAAATAGCAAGCGTTGGCTTCTCAGCCATATTTCTTAGAACAACCTGATCAAGGTCATTATTCGATAGAGCTTCCATACAGTCTTTAATAGCCCCAACTCCAGGCAAAACTATCTTGTCTGAATTTTCTATTTCACTTTTTTTTGAAGTGACTAGAATTTGATCTGAAGGAGAAACCTTTATAAGGGCCTTGCTGACTGAATGAAGGTTTCCCATACCATAATCAATTACAGCTATTGTATTCATAAAAAAATTTCTTATGGGGTTACAAAGAACCTTTGGTAGAGGGAATGGCCCCCTCTGATCTCTTGTCTAGTTCTAAAGCCATCCTCAAGGATCGGCCAAAAGCTTTAAAAATTGTTTCTATCTGATGGTGGGTATTGTCTCCACTAAGATTATCTATATGAAGCGTTACAAAAGCATGGTTACTGAAAGACTGGAAAAAGTGTTCGAACATACCAACCTCCATATTACCAACGGTATCCTTTGCAAATTTAACGTTCATAAATAAGCCGGGTCTACCTGAAAAATCTAAAACTACCCTCGACAACGCTTCATCAAGAGGCACGTAAGAATGTCCGTATCGTCTTATGCCTTTTTTATCTCCAACAGCTTTATTAAAGGCCTCTCCTAAAGTAATGCCTATGTCTTCTATAGTATGGTGATCATCTATATGCAAATCGCCTTTAGCTTTTATATCTAAGTCAATCATGCCGTGACGTCCTATCTGATCCAACATGTGCTCTAAAAAAGGCAACCCAGTTGAAAAAGACGTTTTCCCAGTTCCATCAAGGTTAATCTTAATTACAACTTCTGTTTCTGAAGTTCCGCGTGTTATTTCTGCTTTTCTCATTTTTCTATCAATCAATAAAAAGGGCGCGCATTATAGCGGATATAGATAAACTCTTCATATAAGGTCATATAAAATCTTAAAACTGAATGAACACTTTTAGCAACAGAGTAATTAAATGGCACGGAAAAAGCGGTAGAAAAGACTTACCCTGGCAAATTGATAAAAATCCCTACAAAGTTTGGATATCAGAGGTAATGCTCCAGCAGACTCAAGTCAATACTGCAATGCCCTACTTTAATGCCTTCATGGAACGCTTTCCAAACATAGGCATTCTGGCTGATAGTTCAATAGACGATGTTCTTAGCTATTGGTCGGGTTTGGGTTATTACGCCAGAGGAAGAAACATTCATAAAACAGCATGTATTTTAAAGAATGATTACTCTTCTTCACTGCCCTGCTCATTAATCGAACTTGAATCACTTCCCGGCATAGGAAGATCTACTGCTGGGGCAATCTATTCATTGGGATTTAATAAAAGTGCTCCTATCTTAGATGGTAATGTTAAAAGAGTACTTTCTAGGCATAAGAGAATTAATGGGATTTTAAAAAAAACCGCTACTATTAATAAACTCTGGAAAATATCTGAAGAATTACTTCCGAGTAAAAATCACGAAATATACACTCAAGGCATTATGGACCTTGGAGCTACCGTGTGCACTAGAAGTAACCCCAACTGCTCCTTGTGTCCTGTCGAACAAGACTGTCTTGCTAGAATTCATGATGAAGCTACTTTGTTGCCTAACAGAGGCCCTTCAAAGAAGAAGAAGGAAAAAGAAGTTTTTTGGCTTATACCCAAAGATGAAAATGATAATGTGTACTTAGAAAAAAGAGAAGAGAAAGGAATTTGGGGCGGCTTATGGTCCTTTATAGAGTCTGACGGAGAGGAAGAATTAAATAAAATTTTTAAGATCAAATTTCGTTCAAATAAATCATCTATAAAAAAATACAAAGAAATTGAGCACAGCTTTAGCCATTACGATCTTAAGGCAAAGGTATTTATAGTGTCTCTTAAAGGAAAACCAACCACTAAAACCAACACAGAATCTATATGGACTAACTCTAAAGAGTTACAATCAATTGGCACGCCAAAGCCAATACAAAAATTAATAACTGAGATGAGCCAACATGGTTAGATTAGTAAACTGCAAAAAACTGAAAAAAGAATTACCGGGACTTGAAGGACCTCCATATCCAGGTCCTAAAGGTGAAGAAATCTTTCTTAACGTTTCACAACAAGCTTGGGATGAATGGCTAGAACATCAAAAAATGTTAATTAATGAAGGACAATTAAATTTGATGGATAGAGGATCAAGGAAATGGCTCAATACACAAATGGAGTTATTTCTATCAGGAGAAGAGTATGCCAAACCTGAAGGTTATCGACCTGAAAAGTAAATCCTACTTCTTTAGCGGAGAATATTTGTATACAATCCTCAAACCTTTAATGCCCAGATAGCTCAGTCGGTAGAGCAAAGGACTGAAAATCCTTGTGTCGGTGGTTCGATTCCACCTCTGGGCACCACTTCCTAAACATGTTCTAATTAAAAGATTAGTAAATGAATTTTTTTAATAAAAAAAATAAACTTTTTCCGCCCATCGAACCTTTTGATTCTGGTTTTATAGATAAAGGGGTTCATAAAGTTTATTACGAACAGTGTGGTAATCCAACCGGAAAGCCAGCCATATTTTTGCACGGCGGACCTGGCGGTGGAGCAGGAAAATTATCAAGACGTTTTTTTGATCCAAAAAAATATCGAATAATACTTTTTGATCAGAGGGGGTGCGGGAAAAGCAAACCGCATGCTTGTTTGGAAGACAATACCACTTGGCATCTTATTGAAGATATTGAGTCGATAAGAGAAAAACTTAATATTCAAAAATGGTTGGTTTTTGGTGGGTCATGGGGAAGCACACTTTCTATAGCGTACGCTCAAAAACATCCAGATAGAGTGAGTGAAATGGTTCTTAGGGGTATTTTTATGTTAAGACAAAAAGAGCTTCAATGGTTTTATCAGTATGGTGCAAGCGAGCTGTACCCTGAAGCATGGAAAGGTTTCATCGAAGAAATTTCTGAAGAAAAGAGGTCTGATCTTATTGAAGCTTATAGATATATTTTTAATGGTGAAGACGAAGAAAAAAAACTATCTGCAGCAAAAGCATGGTCAAAATGGGAAGCATCAACTAGCTTTATAAACCACAACCCTGAAGCTGTGAAAGATTCTATTGGAGCAGAATTCGCATTGGCTTTTGCACTCATTGAGAACCATTACTTTGTTAATAAAGGATTTTTAGAAAACGAAAATCAACTTTTAGATAATATTGATAGAATTAGGCATATTCCCACAGTAATTGTTCAAGGAAGATATGACGCAGTGTGTCCAGCCACTACTGCCTATGAACTCCATTCCAGGTGGCCTGAATCTGAATTGACAATTGCACCTTTCTCTGGTCATTCAGCCTTTGAAAAAGAAATAACAAATGAATTGATAAAAGCCACAAATCAATTTGTAAAACATTAACAAAATTAAATTATTCTTTTTACAAGAGATTTATCATAAACTCGTTACATGGGGATAAAACATCTAAATTCAGATGCACATGTTGATGAGATTCTAGAAATTCTTGAAGAAGATGCTGGTGTGATAATCGATGATGTCCTTACCAAGGATCAGCTTAATAATATCACCCAAGATATACATCCTTTCTTGGGAAACACCAGAGAAGGAAAAGACGAGTTTACAGGCTTCAAAACTAAGCGAGTGGGAGCCTTGATGGCCAGATCGCCTGAATGTAGGAATTTAGCGCTTGATCCATTAATCAATGAAGTTTCAAAAAGATTTCTAGAGCCTCACGGTGAAGGATACCAATTGCATTTTACTTCAGCGATTAATATAGGTCCCGGTGAGACTCAACAAATCTTGCATAGAGACAGAGGGGTTTGGGGCGGCTATATTCCAAGAAAAATTGAAACTCAACTAAGTACGGTTTGGGCGATAACGGATTTTACAAAAGAGAACGGAGCCACCCAACTAGTTCCTGGTTCTCATAAGTGGAATAAGAATCGAGAGCCTACTGATGAAGAAATTGATTACGCAGAAATGAATGCCGGTTCTGTCTTTATTTATACTGGTTCAGTTATGCATGCAGGCGGCAATAACATTTCTGATGAAAACAGAATGGGAGTCTTCATCCACTATGCACCCTCATGGCTTAGACAAGAAGAAAATCAGTATTTGTCTTGTCCGCCTGAAATAGCAAAAACCTTAGACCCTGAACTCAGATCTTTGATGGGATATTCAAAAGGTGGCTATGTGTTAGGCTTTTTTACTGACCCTTACGATAAGGAAGGAAAACTTGAATCAGTTTCTCCAGAAAAGATTTTTGGAGACTCTGCCGACAAATTTGAAAACCTGACGACTCCAGACAAGCTTGTAAAAGAATCATCTTAGTATTTATTTTATAAAAACTAATAACTACAAAAATTAAGGAAGCTAGTGGACACGAGAACACAAGAGTTCCTTAATGATCCTATACTTCCATTGCTTGCTAGGATGGCTGCACCTAATACAATAGCTTTTTTTATACAGGCAATTGTCGTGCTGACTGAGGTCTGGTTTATTAGTAAATTAGGAACCACTTCACTTGCAGCTGTTGCTTTGGCTTTTCCTATTCTAATGATAACTCAGCAAATGGCTTTCGGCGCCTTAGGGGGAGCCGTGACATCTTCTATAGCCAGAAGCATTGGTACCGGGGATACAGAAAGGGCTGAAAAATTATTATGGCACTCCTTGTTAATAGCCAGTTGTGGTGCTCTTGTTTTCCTCTTGGCCTTCCTTCTTGGAGGGGAATCTTTACTAAGAATTCTTGGGGGGAAAGGTCCGTTATTAGAAGAATCATTATCTTATTGCATGATCTTTTTAAGTGGAGGGATAGTGATATGGCTATCAGGGAGTTTAAGTGCTGCACTGAGAGGAATGGGCAATATGCTCTATCCCGCTATGTTGATGAGCATAAGTTCAGGAATACAGGTCATCCTCTCTGGAGGATTTATTCTTGGGTGGTTTGGTTTTCCTAAACTTGGAATAGCAGGTGCTGCTGTTTCCGCACTGGCTGGCGGAAGCTTTATGTCATTAATGATGTTCTTAAAACTTTCTAGTTCATCTAGCAAAATTAATTTAAGAATCTCAAGCTTCTCTTTTGAAAAAGAGTTATTTAAAGATATTCTTGATGTCTTTTTACCTGCGTCTTTAGCCCCTGTGTTTACTGTTGGAACGGTTCTAGTGCTAACCGGTCTTGTTGGTCAATTTGGAACTGCAGCTCTGGCAGGCTACGGAATAGGTTCTAGAGTTGAATTCTTAATGATTCCCTTGGTGTTTGGGATTGGCACTGCCATGACTGCCATGGTGGGAACAAATATCGGTGCTAAGAATATTGAACGTGCTGAAAGAATTGGTTGGCTTGGAGGTATTTCTGCCGGATTTTTTGCAGGGATAATTGGAATAGTTCTTGCACTCACTCCTGAACTTTGGATAAATTTTTTCGCTTCAGATGAAGCCACTTATTTGGTGACTAAACAATACATCCAGGCCGTAGGATTCTGTTATGGCTTTCAGGGACTGGGGCTATCTCTTTACTTTGCCTCTCAAGGGGCCAGTGCCATGAAATGGCCTATTATAGCTACAGTTACTAGATTTACTGTTGCTGCACTGGGTGGATGGGCGGCTATCTATTGGTTCTCAAGCGGTCTAGCAGGAATCTTTTATTCTGCTGCCATAGCAATGACTCTCTTTGGATTGATGTTGTTAATTTCTTTGAGAATGGGAGCGTGGAGAAAATCTTAACGGACTCTTATATTCTCAATTTCTCTAGATTTAAGTGCGGGAAGTCCTCCGGGCTGATAAGTAATAATGTATGCCCTTCTCTGAGTATTTGTAGAGTTTGGCTCTGAGCCATGAACAATGTGAGGGTTAAAAAAGACTAAAGACCCAGCGCTTATCTCGAGAGATACTTCATTGGTTACATCGAATGCATTAGGGTCGGTATAAAAACCACCTAACTGTGTCCCATCATTTGTACCTGGCAGACATCCGCTTGTATGACTCCCTCTTATAACCTTAAAACATCCATTTTCTAAAGTTGCATTGTCCAAAGATAAGTAGACATTCGGTAAAAGATCCACATTTTCACTGTCATGCAGCCAGTATGGAGAATCTTGGTGCCATCCAAACCCCGTGCCCTCTTTTGGTCTCTTAAGATTCAGCTTATCAGTCCATAGACTTATCAACTTCATGCCTATAATGTCTTGAATTGGATTAACCAATCTTGGATCTGCTGTTAGCTCTCTCAGCTCTTCATCCAGCTGGTGAGCTGGCTCAATTACCCTTATTGTTTCAGAATCTAAACCTGGTTCAAACTGAACAGTCAGATAGTCATAATCTACAAACCTTTTTCCATCTAAATGGTAAGCAGTGCCTTCCTGGCTTAGGAGTAGAGCTTTTGAAGCAGCGCGCTCCAATGCCTCATTTACCTTAAAAACTTCTGATTTAGAGAAAATATTCTCCCTTACTAAAAAGCCATCCTTTCGATAGGAAGATTTTTCTTTAGATGTTAAGTTAGTTTCTATGATCAAGTTGCTTAAAGGTTTTGCTTATCTCTGTATATGGAGCACCCCTTTCCAGATAGCCTTTATCATATGGGGTCTCTGGATAGTTTCAACTTCTAACTATACCGTTATCTCATTAACTAATTTTGAGTTTTTTAAAAATTATCTAATTTTCTTTATGGTAATTATCGACTGGCTATATTCTTGGTTTTGGAATCCTGCCATAGACTTTTTGTTGTCCATACCGATGGTAATACACCAAACAATAAAAGCCATTACCAGTACCTGGTTGGGACTTTGGATACTAAAAAAACTAAATTAAAGAAACTGCCATCAGCACTAAACAAATTGCTGATGCCATCCAAGTCAATGACCTTACATAAGTTACATTGAAAACATAAAGAGGAACATAGAGAAATCTTAAACCAAGCCAGTAAGTAGCTAAATCGTAGTTATCCACTTCTTGAATTATCGAAAGAACAGCGAGCACTAAAAAAATTGGTAAGCTTTCCATAAGATTTAAATGAGCCCTATTGGCTCTGCCTACAAAAGGTGCAACTTCTATTGGCTCATCTCGACTGGAAAGTAAATATTTCAAATTTTTGGTATCCAACAGAGAGGGTAGCATTGCCTGCGTAAGTGCAAGTAATGAAGATAATAAGATTAATGATGTCATGTTTTTCCTATGTAAGAATTAAAAATTCTAATCAACGTATTACAATACTAGGCTAATGAATCTTTTAAAAATAATCTTTTCCATCAAAACGATACCCATTGTTTTATGGAGCTCTAGTTACCCACTGAATTACAAGCCAAGACTTAAGACAGTGTTTTATCTAGTCTTGGGATTATTTCTATTTGGTCTTGGAGATGCAATTATCATAGGGAGTGGAGCTGGAGTCAGTCCTTGGACCGTATTGGCACAAGGGATTTCAAATTCAACGAATTGGACGATTGGATTCTCAACTTTCATTGTTAGTTTGAGTGTTCTGATTCTTTGGTTGCCCTTAAGGCAACAGCCTGGAATGGGAACTATTTTAAATGTGTTCATTATCGCCGGAACCATAGACTTAACTTTACCTTACCTTCCCTCACCTATTGAATACCCCAGCCAAGTTCTTCAAGCGGCCATAGGAATAATGACGATTGGTCTAGGAAGTGGTTTTTACTTAACGGCAAACCTTGGCCCTGGTCCAAGAGATGGTTTAATGGTTGGGCTTCAAAGAATAACAGACCTTCCTATCATTACGGTGAGAACCGCCCTTGAACTAATGGTTGTTATCACAGGATGGTTAATGGGAGGGCTGGTTGGCCTTGGAACTATAATGTTTGTTTTTGGAATAGGTCCTGCCGTAGCAGGCGGTCTATACTTTGTTGGCGTGCTATTTAAAAGGAAATAATTTATTTACCAAATTTTTACCCTGTCTTCTGGTTCTCTGTACATCTTATCTGACTCCTTAACGTCGTAAGCCTCCACAAACTCCGGCATATTCATTAAAGTTCCATTACAACGATATGGTGCTGGAGAATGCGAATCTGTAAGCAATCTATTTCTTAACGCTTCTTCTCTAAATTTATAAGCCCATACCTGCGCCCAGCCCATGAAGAATCTTTCTTCCCCTCTCAGGCCATCTATCATTTTCGACTCTT
>Ga0209091_10000539_pt1 | contig 35937 bp, 22 predicted proteins | sample ArcticOcean_MG_C_6_FD_187438 | JGI IMG/M metagenome (GOLD analysis project Ga0209091, IMG submission 187438) | Marine microbial communities from western Arctic Ocean - ArcticOcean_MG_CB8_128 (SPAdes) (version 2) | ecosystem: Environmental > Aquatic > Marine > Oceanic | place: Arctic Ocean...
ATCTTGACGCTTTAGGTAATCTTTCTCATACTGTTGATATTAGCGCTGATACTAACTTAGCTGCTGGTACTGGTATAACTCTCACCGGAGACATTCTTTCTACGACTGACGGTGAAATTGTTCATAACAATCTTAGTGGGTTTGTTGCAAATGAACATCTTGACTGGACTGGCGCTAGCGCTGGAACGATACACGCAACAAATTATACAGATACAGACACAGTTTATGCTCTGCCAGAAGCAACCTCAACTGCAAAGGGTGGAATAGAATTATTCAGCGATACTGATCAATCTGTTGCCGCTACTGCTGTAAGTACCACAGCATCGAGAACTTATGGTTTACAATTAAATGCTGCTGGACAAGGGGTCGTCAATGTACCTTGGGTTGATACTAATACTACTTATACCGTAGGCGATGGTGGACTTACCACTAATGATTTTACTGATGCTGACCATTCTAAGCTAAACGCTATCGAAGCAAGTGCTGATGTAACTGACGCCACCAATGTAACCGCAGCAGGAGCGTTGATGGACAGCGAGCTAGCTGGCATTGCAGCAGTCAAAGCAACTACTGGTACTTTTTTAACTGCTGACCAAACCAAACTAGATGGTATAGCTGCAAGCGCTAACAATTACACTCTACCAAGCGCCTCTGCCACAACAGTTGGTGGTGTCGAGTTAGCTACAACCGGAGAAACAACTACAGGAACTGACACGGCTAGGGCCGTTACACCAGCGGGTGTACAAGCAGCTATAGATGCATTGATTGGTGGTGCGACGGGAACATTAGACACCTTAAATGAATTGGCAGCAGCAATAAATGATGATGCAAGTTATGCAAGTACAATAACAACTGCATTAGGACTCAAGGCAACATTAGCAAGTCCAACATTTACAGGTACAATTGCGATTCCGAATGTAGCTAACTTAGAAACGGCTGTTGTAGCTAACACGGCTAAAGTAACAAACGTATCTACAAACTTAGCAACTACTACAAGTACTACGACAGCAATAATAACAAGCTCTGATGGTACTGATGCTACTATACCTGTTGCCACCACAAGTGTTGGTGGAGTTATGTCTAAGGCGATATTCGACCAGCACACAGCTAATGTAGCTAAAGTAAGCAATGCCACACACACGGGCGATGTAACAGGCGGTACTGCTCTTACTATTGCAACAGACGCTGTTGACATTGCTATGTTGTCAGCAACAGGAACTGCATCAAGTTCAACTTTCTTAAGAGGAGATAACACTTGGGTAACTCCAACTGATACTAATACAGAATACACTAAGGTGTCTTTTGACTTAGATCACCTGTTTACCTTGGTAGACGCTGCTGCTGATACTAGTGAACATCTTGGAACGTTTACTGGTGGCACTATTTCAGATAGCGTAACAATCAAAGCGGCATTGCAGGCATTAGAAACTGCTGTAGAAACCAAAGGCGTTACAGCTGGAAGCTCTAGTATTGTTACTGTAGGAACTATCGGAACAGGCACATGGCAGGGAACTGCTATTGCTACCGCATACATTGCCGACGATGCAATTACAGGTGCTAAAATTGCACTATTTGATGATAGCTTGGCAGCAACCACAACTCACTTCTTGATTGCAGACGGAACAGATTATAGCTCTTTCGTTTTGAGCGGTGACGTAACTTGCACTAATGCTGGAGTAGTAACAGTAGCTGATGATGCTATCGACAGTGAGCATTATACAGATGGGTCGATTGACCACGTTCACTTAGCGGCAGATTGTATTGATGGAGATAACATACAAGACGATGTTATAAATTCAGAACACATAGCAGCAGCTTCAATTGACAATGAACACCTAGCAGATGATGCTGTAGATTCAGATGAGTTAGCAGCAGGTGCTATTGATACTGCCCATATTGGCGATGATCAAGTAACAGCAGATAAACTGGCTAACTCAATTAACACAGCTATTGCTGCGAATACAGCTAAAGCAACAAACGTATCTACAAATCTTTCTGCTACAGCTAATGGGACTTCCCTGACTGTAGAGTCTAGTGATGGCACCAATGTCGCTCTTCCAGCTGCTACAACATCAGCTTGGGGAATAATGAGTGATGACCAAGCAACTAAACTAGATGGTATAGAGGCTAGTGCTGATGTAACTGATGCTACCAATGTAACTGCTGCTGGAGCATTAATGGACAGCGAATTAGCTGGCATTGCAGCGGTCAAAGCAACTACTGGTACTTTTTTAACTGCTGACCAAACTAAATTAGATGCCATTGAAGCAAGTGCAGATGTAACTGACGCCACCAATGTAACCGCAGCAGGTGCATTAATGGATTCAGAAGTAACAAATCTCGCATTTGTAAAAGCCTTAGCTAAAGGTATTTCAGATGGAAATGTTTTAACAGCTAATGATGTAGTAGCAGATGATGATTTTCTTAGAATCAATGGAACAGAAGTAGAAGGTTTAACCGTAGCTGAAGTCCTAACTGCATTAAATGTAGAAGCAGCAGCAGATGTAACTGATACCGCCAACGTCACCGCAGCAGGAGCGTTGATGGACAGCGAGCTAGCTGGTATTGCAGCAGTTAAAGCGACTACAGGCACTTTTCTAACAGCAGACCAAACCAAACTAGACGCTATTGAAGCTAGTGCCGACGTAACAGACGCTACTAATGTAACTGCGGCGGGCGCGTTGATGGATAGTGAATGTGCTGGTCTTGCAGCCTTAAAAGCAACCACAGGTACTTTCCTATCAGCAGACCAAACCAAACTAGATGGTATAGCCGCAAGTGCTACAGCAGACCAGACTGCTGGAGAAATATTAACCCTCTTAGAAGATGGTATTGATAGTGTTCACTACAAAGATGGAAGCATAGATAATGCACACATTGCTGATGATGCGATTGATAGTGAACACTATGCAGACGGAAGTATCGACAATGCCCACATAGCTGATGATGCAATTGACAGCGAACACTATGCCGCCGGGTCGATTGACACGGCGCATATTGCTGATGATCAAATAACCCTTGCTAAGATGGCAGGCATTACTAGAGGTAGTATAATTATCGGAGATGCGAGTGGAGACCCTGCCGCTTTAGCTATTGGAAGTAGTACTTATGTTTTAACATCTGACGGTACTGATATTGCTTGGGCTTCTGGTGGTGATATCACTGCTGTTGTGGCTGGCGATGGCATGACTGGAGGAGCTACTTCTGGAAGTGCAACCGTCAACGTTATAGGTGGAGATGGTATTACCGCTAACGCTAATGATGTAGCCGTGACACCCGCTCAAACAACGATCACTTCTCTATTAGCAGCCGACATCAAGATTGGTGAAGATGACCAAACCAAGATTGATTTCGAGACAGCGGACGAGATTCATTTCTATGCGGCCAATGTAGAACAAGTTTACCTTGCGGACAATATTTTTGGCCCGCAATCTGACAGCGACGTTGATTTAGGAACTACCGGAGTTCGGTGGAAAGACGCCTATATAGACACGATAACTACTACTGGTGCTGTCTTTTACCCTCTAGCAAACGCTGAAGCGGAACCTGAAGATGCTACGGTAACCATAGATTTAAGAAAAGCTAATTACTTTGATATAGAGTTAGGTGCTAATGTAACAAATATAAACTTGCTTTATGGAAAAGTTGGTCAAAGATTCATGATAAGGTTTGAACAGGACGCTAGTGCGAATTATAGTATTGCTTGGAATGCTGTTACTAATGATTTTGATGGTGGTGGAGATGCTGTGGCGACTGATATTAGTTGGCCCGGAGGAACTGCTCCAACTATGACGGCGACAAATGATAAAGCTGATACTTATGGGTTTGTTATTAGAGCTGAAGGAGAGATGGACGGTTTTGTAATTGGTCAAAACATGCCTGTATTAGATAACTAACATGAAGCCCAAAAAATGTGCGATTGTAACCACTCCAAGGTCGGGAACTCATTTTTTAAGATCTATATTACACACTCATCCAGACATGGAGTTTGCCGGAGAATTTTTCAAACCCCCGAATGAAAAATATCCGACAACGATCAAAGATTACATATACGATGATACACATGATCCATCAATTATTAATTTAGACTATGTTGGATTTGTTTGGCATTTAATACTTGAAAGCGACTTAGATAAAAACAAAATAGATAAATTTATTGTATTAGAAAGAAGGAATAAGTTTGAACAGTTTGTTTCATTAACAATAGCTAGTAAAACAGGAATCTTTTCCAATACAAAAACAACAGAGAGAATTGAAGTAGACATAAATGAGTTCTTCTTCTTCTTAAATAAAAATAGAAGCCTTTATTCAGACTTTAGAAATTCGACTCAAAACTATAAGAATGTTTATTATGAAGATCTTTGTGATAATTTTGAGGACACAATAAAAGACATTAATGACTATCTTGGAGTGGATCAATATTTTCACAAACATTGGGGCGAGAATTGGTTTAGAACTAATAACGGGGAGATTATGGACTATAAGGGTCTCTATGGCGGCAGTTTAAAACAAGAAACAAGACCAATGAAGGAAGTAATAATAAACTACGAGGATGTAAAAGAATATGATAGACTTTGGTAAGTATGAGTTCACACTAAATTGCGATCATCCAAACTGGATAACAGATAAAAGACATGTAGAAATTATATACGAATTTTTAATGCGGTCAGATTTAAAAAGAATAGCTGAGATAGGCTCGTATACGGGTTTTTCTACAGCTGCTTTTATAGAGGCGATTAACAATGGCAAGGATTTTAAACTACACCTGTCAGAACCTCGACCAACAAAACAATTAGAAACTGTTATGTCAATGTGTAAGAAACCCGACAACGTGGTTCTTCATACTCAACACGGAGAAAAATTTTTAGAAGACTGGCAAGATTTTGATCTAGTATTTGTGGACGCGGATCATTCAATGGCGGGAGCTGGCTCTGACTTGTTAAGAATACTTGCCAATGATGTTCCAAATGTAATGGCTCATGATACAAACCTTAGTAATATGGCTAGTAATTATGACGGAAGAGGTGCTGAGCTTTTAGGAAGAGTTTTAAAAATACATCCAGACTATAAAGTTATAGAAGATAAAGAGGAAAGAAAAGGCGAGTTTACTCAAAGAGGGTTTCTTTTTGCGTCTAAAGATGATGAGACCTACAACATAGCAAAAGGTGTTTTTGAAGAGCTATGTTGATATATCTTACTGATCTTAAACAGATGCCAAACTGGAGTAAAGAAGAAACGACACTAGAGACAATTTTTCATTACGAGGTCACGAAAGGTTATAGTGACATACATAGTTTAAGATTGTTTGGTCTTTATAAAGATGAGTCTAGGGATATAAGGCATAATGTATATCATCCAATGGATTATGTTTCCCACGACGTGAGGATAATTGTAGGTGAGTTTGACTGTTTAGAAAAAAATAAACCAAACAACACACACGCAGTAAAAGAAATAGATAGAGATGGAGATACTTCAATACTCAAGGTTAAATTCCCAATCATAAAGAATGGACATAAAGGCTATCATAATGATGAATATACAAATGAAGTTTTCCAGAAACTTAAGCAGGACGAAAGAATACTTTTTTGTTATGTTACCCCAAGCGGCAAGGGGCTACGCTTTGGGTTTAAATTAGATAAAAGAATTGATAACGATCTAGAATACATTTCAAATTATTACTTTTATGGCAAGGAGTTTCTAAAATACGATAAGGAAAACAGGTTTGTCATTGAGTCGAATGCTAGTAATACCGGCAGTTTTTATGAGCTTGGTAATGTTACTAGCGTATATTGGTTCCTACCTAATACAGATAAGTGGCATGTTAGAGACTCTGTAGGGCTTAAGAAAATATAATGGACTACGAATTTACGGAAGATTGGTTTTCTGAGAATAACCCAGAAAAAGTTGTTCATCAATTTGATGAGTTCTTGTCTGAGTTTAAGGATAAACCTTCGACGTTTCTTGAGATTGGATCTTTTGAAGGAATGTCAACCATATGGATGTTAGAAAATATACTAACAAATAAAGAGTCAAGACTTTTTTGCATTGACGCTTGGGCTGAATGGACTGGAGATGCCTTTGTAAGATTTGTTTCAAATATAAGCAAAACAGGGCTTAAGGATAAAGTTCATATTGTTAAAGGAGACTCTTCGGAAGAGTTAAGAATATTCCCAAACGAGTATTTTGATTTTATCTATATAGATGGCAACCATGACGAGAAGGCAGTCATAAAGGATGCAATAAGCTCTTTTAGGATACTTAAAAAAGGAGGAATCATTGCTTTCGATGATTACTTATTAGGAATAAGATACCCCGACAGTCCGGGGTCAAAAGCTATGAACGGATCGGCAAAAAGAGCGATTGATTATTTTGTTGCCATTTTTGAAGATGAAATAGAAATAATATATGAAGACTACCAATTATGGATTAGAAAAAAATGACGATAGCCATAGCTCAATTATATACCGAAAATTTAGATGACTGGGCTTGCATTGCTGTAGAGAATAAAAAAAGATATGCAAGACTGAACAATTATGACCTTGTTTCAAAACGAGGTCTTTATAGAACAAAACTTAAGAGACATCCAAGTTGGCATAGTATATTGCTAATACTAGAAATACTAGAGACAAGCAATGTAGATTGGGTTTTTTGGTCTGATGTAGATGCGTTAATAATGGATCAAACTGTGAAGCTAGAAAGTTTCATAAAACCAGACTGTGATATTATTATTCCTTCGCAAGGACAGGGAGAATATTGCGGAATAAAAACTAATAACTGCTTATGCTGTGGTCATTATTTTATTAAGAACACGCAGTGGTCAAAGGATTTCTTGCGACATCTGTGGAAATGGCCAAAGGACGAGCATGATAAATATAGAAATCATGGATATTGGGAACAGTGTGGAATGAATTACATGTTTAATGAAAATGAAATGAATTTCGATAAGCATGTACACATAGAAAAGAAAAATAGAGCTTTCAATGCTTTTTACTTTATGGACGGCTATGAGCATGAAGCCATGGAGTTCAACCAATGGGGCGAAAGCTTTTTTAGAACCAAGGCATCAAAAAAAGAACTAGAAAAAGATTTAGGATCAGCGTACAACGAAGGTGATTTTATTATACATTTTGCTGGAAAGCATTGTGCGCCGTACAGAAAATCACTCATGGAAAAATATTCGGAGAAAGTGAAATGGAACTAATAGTTAAAATACAATCTGCTGGTAGCAATCCTTCTTATCAAGATGGGGATGTTGTGCAGGCTATGTCTCTAGACCAGATATATATGGCTCACGCAGAGATGATATGCAATGTTTCCAACTTTGGGTTTAATACTCAAGGCCTTAGAGATACTGGTACTTTATTAGAAAAGTTTGAACAATCGACTAAAATCTATAAGTTTGAAAGACTTAACAGCAATGATGTAAAGAGGACAAATTTAATCACTCTAGAAGAGAGTATTATAAACACCACACCCAATACCGACGGGGAATCAATAAATGTCTATCAATACATATCAAGAAGATTGAAGAGCAATAGACATAAAATATTTGGTAGTCAGGGTTCTGAAATTTGGTATGGTAAAAGTAAAACTCATGACAGTTCAATAATTTCGTCTGTATGGAATCACATAGAAACAGAGACTACCAATTTGCAAGTTAACAATAGTAATTGGCCGTTTACTCCTAGAGAAAAAAGCGGTTTTGTTTGTATTAATACTTCTGGAAGAGATTATACAGGAGAGTCTTTTACAAGGGTTGAACTATCTGGAGACACAGTGCATGAAAGAGCCGATGCTGCATTAGAAGACCCTCCAGCAGAAATACCAGAAGATTATGATCCTGTCATATTAGCCAAAAGAAAGTGGTTTGTTCCTTACTGGGATTTATCTACTGAGCTTGGTAACAATGTAGATGATATAAGAAATAATAGTATAGAGTGTGATTGTAGAAAACCATCAGAAGAAAGAGAACATATTGACATATTAACGTATGACAAGATTGTGGAGGGTATTTTATAATGGCTACCGTAACAAAGACCATAGGAACAAGCTCTAGAGATTATTCCACAATTGTAGCTTGGGAAGCAGACTTATCTGACGATTCTATTTATGCAGACACTAACGATGCTGTTGGTGTCATGTATGCCGATTCTACTTTTACAGACGCTACCGTTACTATTAATGGAGGAATATCAATTGGTGGTAGTAGTGGTGCGGACTTAGATTCTGTTACATTAACCGTGGTAGCTGCCAGCAGGCATGATGGAACGGCAGAGAGTGGGGCTTTACTAAAACCAACCGCAAACTCTGGACATGGTAACGGAATTATAAGAATGGATAGAGATAATATTACGGTTGAGTGGTTGGATATAAGCATGGATAGCTTGGATGCAAGAAATACTAATAGATGTATAGTTCTTACGGGAACTAATGACGACAACATCATAAGAAATAATCTTATACATGATAAGGGTGGAAATCCGGGAAGCCAAGGCCCAGCAGGAATTCAGGCGATTGCAGCAGGTGGCTCCTCTGACACTATAAGTATACTCAATAATATTGTATATAGCATAATAGAAACGTCAGGAGATCACACTGTTGGAATTAACACCAGTCAGTGGAAAGGAACCACTAATATCTACAATAACACTATTTATAAGATAACCTCAAATGGGGGTACTAAATACCCTTATGGTATCATATTTGGTAGTAATAGTGGCGCAACAATTAATATAAAAAACAATATGGTTGCACTACTTGACGGCACTCAGGGGAGGGCTTATTACAAAGGTAGTAGCAGCTCTACGGCAAATACGGCTAATAACCTTTCAGACGATACAAGTCATGCAACTTATGACGCTGAAGACATGGCACAAAGCCTGAATGATGCTAGTTCTTTAATTGGAAAAACCCTAGCTGAGATAAGCTTTGTTTCGACTACTGTCGGTTCAGAAGATTTGCATATAGGAACAGCATTATCGGTTTGTAATATGGCAGGAGTAGACTTAGGAACTACTAACGGCGTAGACATAGATATAAACGGAAGAGATAGAGATGCTTTGGGAGATACTTGGGCGATAGGCGCGCATCAATTCACCGCCATAGCAGAAAATGGTAGTGCTTTTTTACTATTTTTAGACTAGATAGTAAATTGTGTATATTAATGTAGAAGAATCTTATAAAAACAGAAAGGTAGTGACATGCTAGGCTTTAACGCAATAAGTGAAGCACCTATTTCTTCACTACCTATATCTGGAGTTACAACGACGGCAAGCGCGACTATTAGCGCTACAGGGTCTGTAACTAGCATAGCCGCTCAAACGATATCTGTAGCTTGCTCTATGCCTGCTTCTGCTTCTATGACAGAAGTAGGAATTCTTGAATTAGGAGCGGCAAGCCTATTAACCAGTACAGGTTCAAGCCCTTCTTCTGGCGTTGTAATTATTGGAGGCGTGTCCTCCATTTTAGGCTCTGCTTCGGTCAGTTCTGAATCTTCTATAGAATCTACGTTTTCCGCATCTTTGTCTTCTGTGGGGTCAGTATCTTCAACTCCTGAGTTAACACTTAAGTCTGTATCTGTTTTAAGCTCTTCTGGTGCCGTTTCCAGCGTCGGGATAGTAAGCAGGATAGGAACTAGCTCGCTGTCCGCGTCTGGCGCTGTTTCAGCCGTCGGGGCATTTAATATTGGTGCTGTTTCAACTTTATCGTCCCTTGCTAGTATAACCGCATTACCACAAGCCGCATCGGGAAGTGCCGCACTATCTGGAGCAGTTACTGTTTCTGGTATCGGGGTATTGACTAGTCTTGGAACTGCTACCCTTTCCGCTTCTGGGTCAACTCTAAGTGTTGGAATAGTTCATATAGATGCTGCTAGTTTATTAGCTGACGCCAGTACAATATCTGGCAAAATAGTAGGAACATTTACTCTTGCTAAAGGTTTGTATTCTAGTGCGATAATAACTAATACGCCAAGTGTTAATATATCAGCCATCTCTGCAATGTCTGTATCTGGGACAATATCTTCTGTCGGTTTTGTTGAAAAACTTGGGATAGCTAGTTTAAACAGTGGAAGTCCATTCACTGTGGGATTTTCACAAGGCTTCCAAAGAGGAAGCAATGTTTCTGGTCATGGTACTGTAGAACAAAACACTTTATCTGCCACAGCAACACTAATTGCTAAAGGTACAGTAAATAGACTTTCGCAAAGTGTTTTGCTATCAGCAAACGCAAGCATGGTAGCTTCACACGCTATCGTGTCTAATTTACAAAGTATAGGATCTTTAACTGGAAATAGTGTATTATTACATGGAGGGTCTGTTAATCTTAATGTTGTTGTTAGGATTCAGCCAAGACTTTCAACGGATTACGAACAGCCGGACACCATTACATTTACCCTGTATATAGATAAGTTACGCAGCATAAATGGACACATAAACAAAACAAGAGACCTCACGGGTTATATTGATAAGCAACTTAGCGTAACCTCTAATATAGACATAAGAAGTGGGATAACGGGGTACATAGACAAGGTTGTAGAAAAAACACTTGTTAGAGAAAGATAACCATGCCAGCAAACGAAATACATATAAATGATATAGGAACAAGATTCTTAGTAACCATTACGGATGGTTCTAGTGCCGTAGATGTTTCTAGCGCTAGTACAAAACAAATAATTATAAAGAAACCGTCCGGATCTAAATTAACAGTAGCCGCATCTTTTAGTAGTGATGGCTCTGACGGAAAAATATACTACAACACTGCGTCCAACGACCTAGATGAAGCAGGTTCATATAAACTACAGGGCAAAGTAATTATATCAGACGGAACTTTTTATACAGACATCACCGGTTTTAAAGTTCATCGAAATTTATAGGAGACGAAAATGCCTTGGCAAAATGAAATGACGCTTATAGTTCGTCACCTAGTGAACGATTTAAATTCAAGTAGTTACACCTTTACAGATTCTCGACTAGAAGAAGCTGTTTTGGTTTCTGCACAGTTGGCTCTTTTAGAGATCGATTTCGAAAACGTATACGCAATTGATGTGGATGCCGTTTCTCTTTCTCCAGACCCAACAGACTCATCAAATAAAGACGACTCTTTTATTAACTTAGTTTCTTTAAAAACATCACAAATGCTTCTAGGTAGCGAACTTAAAACACACTCCCTTAATGCTATCTCTTTAAGGGATGGGCCGTCGGCTCTTGATTTAAGAGGTATTGTTTCTGGTCTTAAGATCTTGTTTGATGATATCAACAAGAGATATGACGAGGCTGTAATGCAATATAAACTTAATGGTGTTGTTGGACAGGCTGTACTTGGGCCTTACTCACCGGGAAGTGATGCAGTATCAAGAACTAATATGTCAAATAGGTCAGGATGGTTTGAATAATGGCTGAATATAAAAAAGCAGATTTAAAAAGTAAGTTAGAAATTGACCTAGCTGACAATGATAGTGGTGCTATTACAGCGAAAACTATTAGAAACAGTATGTTGCATATTGTTGATTCTGTTACTCCTATTATTGCTAGCGGAAGTGACAACTACTACCAGTATTCTCTCGATATTAGAGATAGTGGAGTAACGACCGCAAACACTGCTCTCAATAGGATTCATTCTCAATGGAACGGTAATAGTGTTTCTAGTATTGAATTTGTTTCTGGAAATGACACCGCAAACAAACAAGACGGCGGTATTAATTTTTACACTTCTAGTTCTGGAGTGGCAACTGGAGGTATAGGAAAACAGAAAAGAGTTTCTCTTAAACCAGACGGTCAGCTTCATATCTATGGTAGTGGAGTAAATCCGCCAATTAGAATAGATCGTTCTCATGCAGAGTCTGGTGTAGCTATTTATGTTCGTACTAGCCCCAATCTTTTGGCTGCTGGTAGCGGAACTAACATGAATTTTGGACATCTTCATCCACCAACAAATACGCTAAAGACAAGATTTACCGTTGACACTAACGGGATGTTTGGAATAGGTCACAAATACCCTTCCGAACCATTACATGTTAGAGCTTCTGGTAATGCTTTGAGACTTGATCTTCAAAGCTCTTTAACTAATACAGCAGACGTAATCATATCTAAATACAAAGGCAGCGAAGCCGTCACTCAAGATAATTTACTAGCCACCTTTGGGCTAGGAGTAGACACAAACGCTAGTGGGGCTGCTAGATTTTTTATCGGTTATGACGATGATAGAAAACATAGAGTTAATTTCGGAGAAGCGTTGTTTGTCGTTACTAGCGGAGGCAAAGCCTCAGTTGGTTCGCTTTACCCAAAAGAACAATTTGTAGTTGGAGATGATCTTGGTAAACATACTGTAGCAAGCGGTGACCGAGCTTTGGTTGTTGGCGCACAATATGGAAATGCAGAATTATTAATTGGTTCTGGGAACGCAAATACTAACATCTCTAATTTTACTCGCTTTAAATGGAACAGCTCTACTAAACAACAAGTCATAGAGACAAGGTCTGCTGGAATAACAAGACATAACCAACTGGTACTAGATTCCACAAACAATAATATAGGTTTTGCAAGTTCTGGGGTTCGACGAACAGATTGGCGACCTTTATTTAATACACACGTATACGCTAGTGGAACGACAACCACAGCTTTGGAAACACCAATAGGTAGCCAATCTGCAATCTATATCGGCTCAAACACTTCTGGAAGTGGAGATCCTTTGATTGGGAACTGGTCTACTATTGGCTACAAGGCAGCAGAGAATGTATTAAAGATAACTAACTCTGGATCTTTTGTTCCTAATCATTTAACTATTGATCGCTTGGGGCATGTTGGTATTAACACTGATGCACCTTATGATAATTTTGCCGCTGGAACAAACTACCTGCATGTAAAAGGTAATAACGCATCCATAATGGTAGGCGACAATGCCACATACTCAGCACTCAGGCTGCTTGGTTCTCGAAGTACAGACAATACGTCTTATATTCAGGCTGGTACTAGCTCTGCTGACACAGACGCAAAGATTGCCATTAGTAGATTTGATAGTGACTCTTCTAATATTTCAGACTTTATTATCCGATCTGATAAAACAACCTACCACGGTAACATAGCTCTTAATGATAAGTATGTTAGTAATGACGGTGGAGATGAAGGTATTAGAATTACTAATGATGGAAAGGTTGGCATTAACGTAGCCGTTCCAACATATGAGCTTCAATTGAGTAGCAACTCTGCTGGCAAGCCTGTTAGTTCGGTATGGAGTGTTGTCTCTGACTCTCGTGTTAAAACAGAAGTAACAGATGTTACTGGCGGTTTGGACAAGATAGCTAACTTAAGACCTGTTAAGTTTAAATATATAGGAGGTTTCTGCGATTGTCATACTGGTGTTGACCCTGATACTTATTACTATAACTTCATTGCTCAAGAAGTCGCTATAGAATTCCCAGAAGCAGTCACTAATAGTGGCGTAGACCTAAAAGACCACGAAACAGACGAAGTCTTGGTTACAGACGTAAAACACTTAGACTCTCACATGATTAATGTTTACTTAGTTTCCGCAATCAAAGAACTTAAAGATGAGCTGGAAACAGCTAAAGCAAGAATAACTGAATTAGAATCCTAACAAGGAGATAAAAAATGGCTGACGTAACTACAAACGTAAGACCAACCGTAGATGCTGCCTCAAGAAATGGCAGTGTTATTGTTGGCGCACCAAAGGGCGCTAAAACTGGCGCACTTGGAACTAACTATAGAATAAGGGCTGGTGGCGAGGCTGCTACGGCAACTGTAACGTTTACTGGTGCTGCGACTGTTGATGAAACCATTGTAATCATTGATGCCGATGGCGTTTCTAAAACATACACAGCAAAATCAGGAACGACAGCGGGAAGTCTTCAGTTTATTAATACTGACAAGAACGCCGCCGCCACAGCTTTAAAGCTTTGTATTGATAATGCCGCTGGTCACAATGGATCAATTGCTGTCGCTGACGACCTAGCTGGCGTTTTAACTTTAACCCAACTGAAACCCGGAGTTAAAGGTAACACCACTATTACTGAAGGTTTGACTAATTGTACTGTAGTAACCTTCGCTGGTGGAACATCAGAGTCTGGCGTGAATGACGCATCTAGTGTTACTGGACTAGAAACAAAATGGACAGCTAAATTTGATGACACCCGTTACTATTCAGGCGACACATCTAGTTAAGGTTTAGAACATGGTTCTTAATTTACCCTCAAGCGCGTTCACTAAATTGAATGAAGCAATTCTTCTATTTAATAGAACATGTACCGTGGTATATCCAGAAAGAAGACAAACGTGTGAAAACTGTGTTACTAACACGTTTGGGGGAAGGTCTACAAACATTTATGTAACTGGTGGGCCTATTCCTTTTAACAGAGGTTCAAACTGTCCACTTTGTGGGGGTGAGGGCTTTAAGAATGTAGAAAGCACCGAGTCTGTTGAGTTAAGAATATATTATAAACGAAGAGATTTTATTGACATCGGTGTTACCGCTGATATACCTAACAACGTAATACAAACGGTTGGGTATATGGACGATTACCCAAAGCTAACTAAAGCAAAAGAATTGTTAGTGGATGTAGGAAAGCACAATCAAGGTAGATATAAAAGAGTTTCTGAACCGTATAACCAAGGCTTTAAGCAAAACCCAACACAGTATATTGTTATATTTTGGGAGAGAGTTTAATGGCCAAAAGAGGAAAAATTTCAGTTGAGCTTCTTGATACGTCAGCTCAGCTTGAGAAGATTATTTTATCTACCATTAAAAAATCATTTTTGGTAGCGCTTCAAAAATCCAGTAAGAAGATTGAAAGTGGGTTTTCTGGTTTAGTTTATAACGCAGTTTATAATTGCGTAGAAATGGAACAAGTTAGAGGTGGGTCATTACGTCATGAATTAGGTTTGCCGTCAAGTCAAGGTAGTGCCGTTTCAGAACAAATAGCACGAACTGTTAGTCAGTCTGTTTTTGTGGAAGTTCAAAAACCACGAGGAAAGAATTCTGGTGGTCTTATTGTAAATATCCAACCAACAAATTTTGCAAATGTACTATCCGTTTCTGGTTCTACCGTTGATTATTTCTCCAAGAGAAACAAAGAAAACGTTACTCTTGAATGGTTAGACTGGCTACTAACAAGAGGCGACGCAATCATTGTGGGAAAATTTCACTTTGAGCCTACAGCAGGTCGAGGAAGAACTGGTGGAGGACGTATGGAAAAGGGTGGGTCTTGGAAAATAAATTCTCAGTTTTCAGGCACGGTAAGTGACAACTTTATTAGTAGGGCGTTAGAAGGCAAATCTATACGAGGAAAGATGACAAAGATCATCGAACAAACAATAAAGAAAAATTGGAACTAAGATGACTAAATGGTTAAAAAAAATAAACAATGTTGGCGATAGTACCATTTCGTCAATCATGCAAGACAACCTAATTGAACTTTTTGATTGGGGTCTTTTAGACGCTGGTGGTTTCTTTAATGTTGAAATACCAACATCCGGTCAATACGGAGGAGACAAGCATAAGCTTAGATTAGTAGATGATCCCAGATATACAAAGGGTCAAATATGGGAAGGCTTTAGATCCAATTGGGTTTGGCAAAGCGGTGTCTCAGCAACTACTCAGCCTAAAACGTTAACAAAACTAAAACCAAACTCAACGGATTATCCCAACTCGTTACACTCGCCGGGTATTTCGGGAGTGTTTATTGGTGGTGTATTTCAACCAACTTCTGGTGTTGGTGTTTATAAACATCATATTGACTACCCAAACGGTAGGGTTGTTTTTGACAGTGCAGTTAGCACAACTAGCGCAGTGACTGCTGAGTTTAGCTACAAATGGACAAAAGTAACAAAATCAAACGAAAGCTTCTTTCGAGAAATTCAATATAGATCACAACGAGCAGATGGCGATTTTACCCTAGAAGGTTCTGGCGATTGGTCACAGTTAGCTGAAACCAGACTCCAATTACCTGCAATAGGAATCGAAGTTGCCAAAAGAAGAAATTCTGACCCCTATTCATTAGGATCGCTAGACCATTATGTTAATACTGATGTATTATTTCATGTTTTAGCAGAAGACGATTATGATAGAGATAAACTGTTAGATATAGTGTCTTTTCAACAAGAAAATACCATAAGTATGTTTGATAGTGATATGATTGGAAGGAAAAATGCTTTTCCTCTGGATTACAGAGGTATGACAAATAGCGACGCTAAGGTGTATCCCTTATTAATACAGCCTAGCGGAACGGGAGGATTTAAGTACGGTGAAACACTTTCAGATAGTCATGGTAAAACAATGTTTATTGGCACGGCTGATATTCAACGTTCTGAAGAAATTTCACCAAATTTATATCACGGAGTAGTAAGAATGAAGACCGAGGTAATTATCTAATTAATTACCTCAATTGGTGTATAATATATTAGAAAGATAAAACTTTTCCTCTTAGGAGAGACTTAAATGGTTAACAAAAGAACATACTGGGCAGTTGAAGCCCTTGGTGTAGCAGCAGAAGGCTTGGGGGGCACAATCAGCAATGCTCAATATGTACCCGGAGTTCAAAGCGTTGGTATCACCACAAATTTTAACTTAGAACAAATTTTTCAACTTGGCCAACTAGAAATCTATCAAGATCTTGAAGAAGTTCCAGATGTAGAAGTTTCTGTTGAAAGAGTTATAGATCAATTTACTTGCATGTATGCTCGTACAATGAATGTTGGTGCGCCGGGCAACAAGATTACAATTTCGGGTGATCAAAACAATAAATGTGATGTTGTTTTTAGTGTCAATAATGAAACAACAGATGATGTTGCTGGTGATGATAATCCAGATTCCTATGTTTGGTGTTCTGGAATGTTTTGTTCCAGTGCTTCATTTACTTTTGGGGTCGATGGCAATTTCACTGAATCTACCACTTTGGTTGGTAATCATAAAAAATGGACTGCTGCTCCCGGTGCTAAAATCCAGAATTTACCTACTGATGCTGCGGTTCTTGCTGGAAATGCTCCAACAGCCGGTGATGTTAAAAAGAGACAACATTTCACTATGCTGAGCATACCAGCACCAATCTCTGCTCTTGCTGCGTCAGAAAAAGCTATTCAAAGTATTAGCGTTAGTGTTGACTTTGGGCGTGAAGAAATTAACGCTCTTGGTACTAGACTTCCTTATCACAGGTTTGTTACTTTTCCAGTTGAAGTTTCTTGTGAAATTGAAGCTCTTGTTACTGATGTCACTGACATGACTATGAACGCTTTACCAAACGCGGCTAATACTACTGCTCAGGCTATTAAGTTCGTAGTCGGAGACATTGCCGTAACAGATGTTCAAACTATTGGCGCTTCTACTGCCGTTCACACCTTTGATTTAGGTGCTAAGAATAGAGTACAGTCTGTTACATGGAACGGTGTTGATACGGGTGGTGGAAATGCCAGCATAACGTATTCGTTCCGTAACTTTAATAAGCTTGATTATACCTCAGCTGGTACTCTGAATACTTAATACTTAAGAATTTTACTGATGATTAGGGGGTTGGGAAACCAGCCCCCTGATGTCGGTTTATACAACACCAGTCACTTTTCAGGATGGAGACGGGTGAATAAACTGATTTTATATAATGGATTTAAGGAACGGGAAACTACACTTCCCGTCTAAAGTTATGGAACTTTATGAGCGGGAATTTTTTTTGTCACGATTATTACTTGATAAAAAGATTGTAGAAATTGGTGATTTGGTTTTATATATATACCCATTAACCATTGATCAAAACTACACCGCGCAAAAAGTTTTTAGGGACGCTTACGAAGAAGCTTTATTTTCTGGTGTTTTTGCTAGAAAAGAAATGCGAGCATTGATGGTTCGTGAAGGGATTTGGTCAAAAGAAAAAGACCTTCAGTTAACAAGAAACACTAAAGCAATAGAAGATTCAAAATTAGCCATTTATAATAATTTCTTAGTACCATCAAGAAGAGAACAATCAAGACTAGAGCTTAGAGAGTTAGAAAAACAACAAGGATCATTATTCCAAACTAAGCACACAAACGACCATCTAGACTGCGAAGGGTTAGCAACATACGCTAGATGGAACTGGGTAATTGAAAATACAACAAAACATACAGACAACAGCCCATATCTATTTAATGAAGTAGATATAACAACAATGTTAAAGTTAAACAATGATTGGGACTTAGACACAGAAGAACTAAGAGAGATGTCTAGAACAGAACCTTGGTCTAGCATTTGGTTAAACTCAGGTAAAAACCCAGAAAGAATTTTTAGAAAACATGTTTTTGAACTTACAAAGGATCAAGACGAAATAGTTAGTTGGTCTGGATTGTATGAAAATGTAGCAGGAGCTGGCGAAAGCCCAAAAAAAGAAATTATAGAAGATAACGACGCGCTTGATGGGTGGTTAATAGCACAAAATAGAGAAGCAGAAAAAGAAAAAGGCAAAAAACAGGTAGCAGGATTTGAACAAGCACACCAAAACGCAGACGAGGTTTTTATTGTAGCTAGAAGTAAAGAAGAGACCAACGCTATATACGATTTAAACGAAGGTGAAAGTAAGATGATAATTAAGGCTAGAAATCATCAAATGAAAGAGGCAGGTAAAGACGGAGTTAAGTACGAAAAATTTAATGACGTTAAACTAAGAGTAATTAACGAAGCCAGTGAAAAATTTGGAAATAGATAATAGGAGGAATAATGGATGAACCATACGCTGAATTAGTAAGGCGGTCGGATCAATACAAGAGCGACAAGTCCAGCAAACACAAAGAAGTATCAAAAGAGAGACTTCTAAAAATATCAAAGAAAAAGATACAGACCACTATGATTGGTGCGTTAAGCACCATGGAAAAATATCTTGGTTTTTTGTGGGGGTATGAAAGTTCAGAAGAATTAACTCCTGAACAAGAACACCTTAAGCAAATTTATGAAGAAGTAAGATCGGAAATACTTGACAGGGGAAATAATCAAGCCAGAAACTTAGAGGCAGAGTTTGCCAACTATGATATTAACTGGCTACGATATCAGATTACTTTACCTGTTAAGCCTATAACAACAATGGAAAAAGGAGAAGAAGATGGCGAAGAGCAAGAATAACCGGATTAAAGTCGAGTCTAAAGATTTAGAAGGAAAGAAGAAAATTGTCTATGTAAAAATCCCAGACACTAGAATAAACAAAGAAGCTCAACTAGCTTACAACCAAGCTTTTAGAGACGCTTTGCAGTCTGGAGCGATTTTAAGACAAAAACTTACCAATGTTCTAGAAGAGCAGGGTGTTTGGGACGACGAAAAAGAAAAACAATACAAAGATGTTATGAGTTCAATTAGCGAAGGAGAGAAGTCACTAAAAAAAGGTGGCATTACTCTTTCTGAAGCTAGAGAAACAGCCCTTAACATGAAGAGAAAACGTGGAGAATTTCGCGGCCTAATAGCAGAACGTAGTTCAATGGACGGCAACACTGCGGAAGGTCAAGCGGACAATGAAAGGTTTTCTTTTTTAGTCTATCGTTGTTTACTCCAAGATAATGGATCACAACTATTTGCTTCCAAAGAAGATTATGAAGAAAACGCTAATGAGCCATACGTGGTTGATGCGGCTGGGCAACTTGCCGAAAAGCTTTATGGTTTAGACCCAGACTATGAAAGCAATCTTCCAGAAAGTAAATTCCTAACAAACTATAAGTTAGCAGACAAGAAACTGCGCCTTATTAATAAAGACGGTCACTTGATTGACATTGACGAAGATGGTGTGGAAAGACTACTTGATGAAGATAATAGATTCATTGCTTATGATGACGATGGTGAATCTTACTACATTAGTAGAACAGGTGAAAAAATTGATGCAGAAGGGGATATTGTTGGTGAAGCATTTTCTCCTTTTCTAGATGATGGTGGTAAACCGATTCCAGTACCGGGAAAGAAAAAATCCAAAATTGAAGCCTCGGACGAAACTGAAGATTCTGACGAAACAGAAGAAACAGAAGAAACAGAAGAAACAGAAGAAGCTGAAATGGTTGGTGATTTTGGTGAGGGTACACCAATTGGAGAGCCTGAAGAAGCACCAGTCAAAAAAAGAGGACGACCAAAGAAAAAACAGACAACAACCGAATAGTAAACATTGGAAAGTGGGTGTGTCGTTAGCCGTAAGCTACCGGTACACCCCTTTTTTTTAGGGTATCTCAATGGCCGAAAAATTTGTTTTAACAGCTCAGCTTAATCTACAAGCTCCTACAAACGTCAAACAAGTCCTTAGTTCGATGAAGAACGACCTAAAGTCTGTTTCTGTCGATATTGATGTTAAGAAAGGAGCGCAGGCTGTTAAGAAGCTAAACCAAGTTGCAAAGGCTACTAAAGAAGTTGAGTCAAGCGCAAAGAAAGCCAGCACTGGTGCTGATCAGATGGGTCGAGCTTTCGGCGGTGCTTTGAAAAATGTTCTCAAATACGATCTTGCTCGTAGAGTTTTCTCCGCGTTTACTAATACTATTGAACAAGGACTTCAAGACGCGATCAAGTTTGAACGAGAGATGATTAAAATCGCTCAGGTTTCTGGAGCGACCGCAAAAGAACTAAAAGGTCTTGAGCGAACAGTTACTAAACTCTCAACCTCTTTGGGTGTGTCTTCATCAAGTTTAGTTAGGGTTGGTTTAATTCTAAAGCAAACAGGCTTAGGTATTAGAGATACGGCGACTGCCATGGAAGCTCTTGCTAAGACAGAGCTTGCTCCTACGTTTGATAACATTACCAACACTGCGGAAACAGCCATTGCTGCCATGAGGCAGTTTAAAATAGAAGCTAGCGGTTTAGAAGCTTTATTAAGTAAGATTAATACAGTAGCCGCAAACTTTGCTGTCGAAGCTTCCGATATTGGCGTGGCTGTTAAACGTGCCGGTGGTGCATTTAATGCTGCTGGTGGTCAAGTAGAAGAACTTATTGCTTTGTTTACTTCTGTGCGTTCTACAACTCGTGAAACAGCAGAAACAATTGCTACTGGTTTTCGTACTATATTTACTCGTATGCAAAGACCTACCACAATTAAGTTTTTGCGTCAGTTTGGTGTTGAGTTAACAGATCTTCAAGGTAAATTCGTTGGGCCTTTTGAAGCTGTTAAAAGACTAAGTAGCGCTTTACAGGGTTTGGAATCAACAGACCTTAGATTCTCTGCTATTGTTGAACAGCTTGGTGGCTTCCGTCAGGTTTCTAAAGTGATTCCTCTTATTAAAGAATTTAGCACCGCTCAGTCTGCAATGAACGCTCAGTTAGATGGTGCGGGTAGTCTCGCTAAAGACGCTGAGATGGCACAGGCCTCTCTTGCTATCCAGCTGATAAAATTGTCGGAAAACGTTAAAGAGTTATTCCGTGAGATTGCTGGTTCTACCGCCTTTAAGGAAATGGCCAAATTTGCCCTAATGGCTGCCAATGCTGCGGTTACGTTAGGCAAAGCCATCGCTCCTATTATACCTCTGATTACTGCGATGATGGCGTTTAAGGCTGTTAAATGGGGTGGTGGAAAAATGTTTGGTGGCGGCGGAATTAAGAATGCTATGTTTGGTGGTGGTAGTGGCGGCGGTAGTGGCGGTGGTATGGGAATGGGTTTCAGTGGGGGTGGTCGAGTAAGACGCTTTAGCGGCGGTGGTTGGGTTCCCGGTAGTGGTAATGGAGATACTGTTCCGGCTATGTTACAGCCGGGAGAATTTGTGCTGCGTAAATCTGCGGCTCAGGCTTATGGGTCACAACTCAATGGCATGAATGGGTACGCTAAAGGTGGCAAAACTGTGTCAGTTAAGGGACAAACCCTACGAGGTTTCTCAAAAGTAGGAGCCATGGTTAACGAACCGGGAAAACGCAGATGGACACACCGAACTACAAAACCAGACGGATCTCAGAACCCATGGGGTAAATCAGCGCCTTCTGATCAATTTAATCCGGGCGATAGGTTTAGTGTTCAAAATGAACATATGAAGATTCCCATGGGTCAAAATAATCTACAGAGTCATTTAAATGATACTGAACGGTCAGCCCTTATGACATTCAAGGGTATATCAGCCGGAAAAGCTTGGGAAAAAGTGTTAAAGAAGAGTAACACACTGAAGAAATCAGGGGGTTCAAGTCCAGCTTTAGACGGAACGATTGGTGGTACTCTAGGCGATGCTGCTATTAGTTCTTCAGCACATAGCCCAGCAAGCATTGCTGGAAAATACTTTAGACATATGGCACTGGGTAAAAATAAGGCTGGGTTTTTAGGTGGTTTTGCAACAACACACAAATCAGACAAGCTTGATATGCCCGGATCGGTAACAGAATTCCTTCCCCAAAAACAGCAGATTAAAGCCGCTTTAACGCAAATTAAATCGAAGAACAAAACCAACAAACTGGTATTAAAAAAATCTAAGGGCAAATTAGCTAATATTGGGAGGTCTGAAAAATTCGCTAGTGGTGGTGAAGTTCCATCTCTTCTTACTCCCGGTGAATTTGTTGTTAATAAACAATCAGCTCAATCATTTGGGTACGGCAACCTTCGCAAGATGAACAAGTATGCTGGCGGTGGAACAGTTCGTAGATACGCTAGCGGTACTGGAGGTACTGGCGTCACGAGTGGTGGCAGCATGGGTATGGGCGGTGGCATGATGATGCCCATGATGATGAGTAACATGATGGACAGTACTGGTAAAGCTACCAAGGGTATTTATGGAATGGGTGAAGGCGCTATGGGTGCGTACTTCAAAATGAACATGTTCTCTGCCGCTCTTGACATGGGAATGGATGCAATGGGTCAAGAAGAAGGGGCTACTAGAGAGTTCACAGACGTATTGATGAAAGCCGCTACAGTTTTAGGCACAATCAAAGGCGCAACAGGTGCGGGTGGCGGTGCTGGAATGCTTAGTAAGGCAGCTGACGTGGGAATGGCTGCGTCTATGTTTCAGGGTGGCGGTATAAAAGGTGCTGCCACTCGAATGGGAGGCAAGGCTCTTGCAGGAGGAGCGCAAGGGATAAAAGGAGTCGCGACAAAAGGTTTGTTCTGGAAGCAGGTAGCAAAGAGGGAAGATGTAGCCACAAAGGCAGCCAAGAGAGTTCTTGCGTTAGAAAAATCAAAGATTGCTGCGATTAAAACACAAGGCAAAGCGCAGAAGGAGTTGACTAAACTTACCCAAAAGAAAATAAAATGGGAGCTTAGACTGAAAGAGAAGACGGCGGTTGGAAAGACTGCTAGAGCAGCGGAGGGAGCAGCAAAGACGGAAGCGACCAAGTTTGCTCAACATGGAACTGCGATGAGGACGGAGAAGGCTCGTCTAACGGAAGTCAGGGCAAAACAGATGAGGGGACAGAGCGGTCTCGGCTGGAACAATCCTCGAACCCCGGGAAGCTCACCGAGAATTGATCCGAGATTTGGCCAAGAGTCAACCCGCTCGATTAAATCTTCAAAAGTAGCAGGCAAAGAATCGATAATGCAAGGGAAGAAGGCACTAGAAGCTGAAAAGTCAGCAGCTAGCCTAGCTAAAAACCTCACAAAGGCCGACACAGCAATACTAGCTCAAGAAAAAGCTCTTCAAAAGAGCGCAAGAACAATATCAACGGCGGGTAAAAAAATGTCCGTTATGACAAAAATGGGGAAAGCCGCAAAGACTGCCGCCACCGCCCTAAAAGCCTTTACCGTAGTTGCTCTTGTAGCAGAAATTGCCGTTGACCAATGGGGAAAAGCAATAGCGGAAGGTGCGAAAAAGCAATTAACAAAAGATGCAAAATTTGAAGGTCTTGCAGACAAAGGTCTTACAGACGAAGAAGCGGCCAAAGCTAAATCAGGTATTAAGACAGGTCGAACTATAAGCGGGGCTGCTACAGGCGCTGGTATTGGAGCAGCAATCGGAAGCATAATCATGCCCGGAGTTGGTACTGCTGTTGGTGCTATTATTGGTGGAATGGCCGGAGCTTGGGTGTCGTGGATACGAGCGGAGGAAGAAGCAGAAAAAGCAATTCAAACAGCTAGATTTACACACGCTTCAGACAAAATGACCGAAGCGATGGAGCAGTATGCTAACAAACAAATCGGCGCGTCAGAAACAATGGATCATGTGATGGATGCGCATCGAAAAATGGTAGAAAACTCTGGTGGGGTTGGTCTAACAGAAGGTATCAATGAAGCAGCAAAAGCAGAAAAAAACATGCATGCCTTAGTTAAGAATCTGGCAAATGAATCAAATAGCGTTGAACAATTTGACGCTAAGGTAGCCAATACCACTGGGGTACAACAAGGTCTAACAGATAAGGTTATAGATAAAGAATACCTAGAAACCGTTAGAGATGAAATTGAAGCAAGAATAGAATCACAGGAAAGACTGCAAGAGTATGTTGATGAGCAAAACAAGGCAATAAGAGAGCTAGCGAGCTTACGTCAGGTAGGAAAAATATTTGATGAAGTTGGAAATAGAGTTAAAAGATTTGGAGATATAGTTAGCGCTATTGCTGATCCAACTGGAGGAATATCTATTGGTGGTGGAATGGAAGAGAAGTTAGCTTTAAGCGGAGCGAGAGATCCAGCGTCCATCAAAAGATTTGAAGATGCCGTTGATAGAATGGGTAACGTAGCAGGAGAGGCCGGAGAAACTGGTTTAGGACAAGGAGGAATGAAAGGCAGGGTTAAGGATGCGGCGTTTATGGAAAGAAACATAGGTGACGCTTTACAGATAGCGTCAGGCTCAAATGCAATAGGGGATGACTTTAGGGGAGAAATTCAAGATCAATTAGAGGCTGCCGCAGATCTTGAAGGGTATACCATAAGTGAAGACATGCAAAAGCATTTCGACTCCGTTCTTATGAATATGGACGTGATAGACCTTAAAGATGCAAGCAAGATGGACGAAAATATCGGTAAGTTTACGGAAGCTCATTCGGAATTTGTTGAAACATACCGCAAGGCCGCCAAAATTATGGACGACCACAACAAAAGGTTGCTTGGTATGTATGCGGCCAAAAATAAAGTAGAGTCGCAACAACTTGCAAAAAGACAAGAAATTATAACTGCTCAATATAACGCGGAACAAAACTACCTAAAACAGACACAGTCGCCGGGTGTTGATTTTATGACAGATCAGGGAGCAGTAGACGCTCAGTTTAACAGGCGTCAAATGGCTGATCTAGCAGGGGTTGGAGATCTTGGGGGTGGAAAAAAGGGAACCGATCTAGCTGGCGATGTCGGTGGTATTGGTAAAGCCTATAGACAAGTAAGCAAGCAGTTGATTCAAAGTAATAGGGAAATACAAGAGCAGGGTCTTAAAGGTGTTAAACCCGGCGGAGCGAATAGTTCTTTAGTTAAAGACGCAGACGCACAGATAAAAGCAAACGCAAAACTTAGAAAACAATATGAATTACTTGGTGGTGTTTTAGATAAATATAAGAACACACAAGAAAGACTCATTGCTATTAATGAAAAAATGGCACAAGAGCAAAAACTTCAAGAGACTCTTCAAGATCTAGCTTTCAATCTTACTTATGGAACCGCTGAAGAAAAAGAAGACTCTGCATATCTAGTGAATCAAATTGAAAAAGCTAGATCGGCTGGTAGAGTAAGAGGCGTTGTTGATCCTGAAATGGAAAGAACTGTTGCTAAGTTCCTTAAAACTTCTGGTATGGAAGGTGGTCAAGAAGCAATTAGTAATGAGATTTCTGCCACTCTTCACGAAGCTGGCGCTGCTTTTACAAGCGCTGTCGGTAATGCTTTTGCTGGAATCACGGCACCTTCAGAAAAAATGTTAGAGCTAGCAAAACAAAAACTCGAAATTGAAAAACAAGCAATTCAGGCAATGTCGTCTCAAGAGGGAGAGATAGGAGATAGGGGAGATAGTATAAAAAGCGCAATCATTGAAGCTAATGATAAGTTCATTGAAGACCTTAGAAGCTTGCTGATGGGTGAGAAAACTAGGGAAATGGACATTAAGAGTAAGGGGATGGAAGAAGACCTAAAATCAAACTCTGAGCTATTGTCCTACCTTGAAAAAATTGGCATTGATTCTGACGACCCGTTAGCGAAATCACAAATCGAGGCCTTAAAAAGCTACAACGCTAAGATGGACGAGGCGAATCGACTTAATGAGGCGGCTGGGGGAGGGGCGACTGAACTCGACGTGGGAAAATTCTCGGGGAAAACTGTAGACTTTTCCAACGCACTCGATGAGATTCATAACGCTCAAGGTTCTATACTAGGTGCCGTGAATTATGAAGCAGAACACGGCACAGACGCACTTAACCAAATGTCGCCTTTGCAGTCGAGGGTGCAAGGGGCAATCGATCAAACCGCGTGGACTGCCAAAAACCTTAAACTAGCTAGTGCCGGAGGGCCGACAGCTTTTGGCAACCAAGATTTAAAAACCTCGATGGATCTTGTACCCTTAATTAAGGTAATAAATAATCTTGGAAAAGACGAAAAGATTACGCAGCAGCATCTAAATAAAGTAAGCCTTATGCTTGGTGAGGGTTTATTAGGAGGGAATGCTAAGTTAAAAGATATGTCAATGGCACAAAATAGAGCATGGTATGGGGCGGACGGTGCCGATAGCATGCAAGCCGGAAGAGGTGGGGCTATACAAAACATTCAAAAGCAATATGGTGGCCTGTTTAAAAACAAAGACGGAGAAAGCACTTTCTACAAAGAAATGAATGCTATTATTAAAGGATTAGGCGACGACGCTACAACAGATCAGTTATTTGCTGCGATCATGAAGGATGTAACAGAGAAGCAAGGCGAATGGCTAAAACTGAAGAAAGAAGCTGAGCAAACACTCGAAAAATCTGGTCTTACAAATGAACAAGCAGAGTTATACGCAAATTTTCCACCCCATATACAAAAACTATTAGAGAACAGTGATTTAAACGCATTGCAAGCTGAACAAATTCGGTTAATAACAGAAACAAATGATATCCTCCGAGAGAAAGCGAGCTTGGAAGGAAAAGAAGTAGACACACAATTAACTGAAGCAAGCGTAAAAGAATCTGCCGAAAAAAGAATGGCAGGCACCGCAAAAGAACAAGTACTACAAGACAAAATTGATGAAAGCAAGGATGCGAATAAGGCGTCAAAAAGAAAGACTTCAGAAATCGCAAATGCTTATACTGGCAGTATACGCAAAGGAGAAAATTATCAAGCACGTCAAAGAGGGAAGGAGATGTTTAGCACGGACGACCAAGAGGTCGCAACAGGCGAATTTCACACGGACATAAGCACCGAGGTTGATAAACAGAAGAAGCTGCTAGCGGAGTGGAGGTCTTTGCGAAAGGATATAACAGAATTGGGGCTGTTGGGCCTCTCAGATGATGCCCAACAGCAGTCACTGCCTCAGTCACTGCCTCGAATGAAGTTTGAGGATAAATTTAAGGGAGCGACCGATAAATCGAAAGAAACACTCAAACAGGCTGGAGTGATTGATAACGAGGGGATGACGTGGGATACGGCAAAACTGACGAAACAAATAGTCGCAATGAGGCAGTCTTTTGAGAAACAAGACACAGAGAATATAGGTAAACAAGAAAAAGATTTAGAAGATCTAAAAAACAGCAACAGGAAGATGTACACTTTGTTTTCTACTAATTCTACGGCTTATGTACACGACACACACGTAGAAAAAATCCTTATTGCTATGCTAGCTGTTATGAGTGGTGGAGACAAAGAACAAGGAGTTATTGCTCCACTTCTTGAACGCGCTGGAGCATTTCAAGAAAAAATGAATGGAGGCGGCGGAGGCATTCTTCAACAAGGAATAGCCGCTGTTAAAGACTCTATGGGTTCTACGGGAGGGCTTATGGGTATGATGGGTGAGAAGATCGCAACCTCTGTAGCCGGATGGACTAAACCGACCGCAGCAGAATTGGAGGGAGGCTCGCTCGGTGCGTCAGGTGATAGGTCGGGCGAAGAAACAGAAGTCGCAAAACAAACACCGTTACTATCATTGATAGCAGATGGCATTTCTACACTAACAGGAGGTTTAACTTCCACAGGAGAAAAAGCTGCTACTGGAGAAGAAGGTACAGAAGGCGGGTTATTTGGAGGGTTTGATTCTAAAGCTTTTGGCGAAAGCATAACTATGTTTTCTCTAAGTGCAAACTCACTTGCAGAAGCGCTAAATAGTCCACTTAAGATAGAAGTGGGCGGCAAGGTTAACATGACCGTTAAAATAGAAGGCGATGAAGCGTTTGCTAAACTTTCCGGTGAATTCGAAAAACTGGCTGTAGAAAAAATAAATATGGGTATCAAGAACTTCGTCAAGAATATGCAACGAGGAGATCTTACAGATGCTAATTGGGCTGGTGGAGACAATCAACCCACAATGGGAGGCGGTGCGGGTAATACTGCTTAAGGATTAAAAATGGCAACACATCAGGGATACACAAGTTTAACAGCGACGGCCTCATGGCTTGGATCAGGCGCAATGGAAGTTTCGCCCCCTGCTGCTTTAGGTTCCTTAGCCCACACGATAGGAACTCTACACAAACCGGGCGAAACCAATTCTATTGGTCTTGTCATGATGGGTGCTGTAGAATTCGTTGCGTCTAGAGATGTTATGCCGAGCGGCACCAATCGAGAATATGGGTACTGGCGAGGGCAATATAACAGAACCTTTATAGACAATTTTGACAAAGCTTGGATGCCGTTAGAAGGTAGCGGTATAAGCGGAGGTTATCCTTCAGTCACAGTAACCACAAACACTTCCGCTCAGGGTGTAGAAGACGGTGGCTATGCAGCCAACTGTAGCGATAATGATTGTGTCTGGCAATGGGACGGAGCTGCATGGGGCTTATATGCTGACATGTGTATTTCAGGATGTGGGTGTGACGATCCCCCTAGCGGAACTGGCACGATGGGAGAAATTCAGTCTAAACCTTGCATAGGAGGAGGAGGAAGCGCATCATCTTCTAGTTCTCAAGGAGTGGGAGACAACGTAGGTTTTGCAAGGTGGGAAAAAGCCGGATCGCTAATAAACCAAGTAGGAAGAGAAGCCATACAGCAAAGAAGCTTATTCCTGTCTGACCGATCCTTTGTCAATGCCGGAAGTGGTGTTGATTTATCTGACAGTACAGGATATTCAATATACGCTAAGGTTCTACCTAGTGGTAACGTTACCGGAACAGTAATAATTGGTCAACATAAAGAAAATCCAGCACAATTTGTTCTTGGGTGTGATTACGACGGATCGTATTATATTAGATCAGACCATGATGTTTCTGGGGTAAACACTCCTGTATACGCAAAGACAACAAAAAGTTTTGAGGATTACCCATACCCAGCTCACGTAATTGGAGTGTACGCCTCTGGAGATGCAAAACTTAAAATATATGTTAATGGAAACCAAGAAGGAGAATCGGTTCCATTTATTAGGAATAAACAAAGAGCCGCAAACACAAATGTAACTATAGGCAAAAGAGAATTTGCTATTGCAGAAAGAGGGTTTACCGGATGGATTGACGAAGCGGGAGTTTCTTCAAAAAGTCTAGACAAACCAGATATCAAAGCTTTCCACGACGGAACCTTTAATATAACAGACCTTATTTTTAATGCAAAAGTTACCCCAACCGGCGACAGTGGCTTGTCTGGAACTTCTTTTGGTGACACCGGCATAGACGCTCTAAATAATAACTATGTGGAATTTGTTGTAGATTCCGGAGTGGTTGGAAGATTAAATCCTGATGGAACAAAGGGTGGAGCATTTGATACAGAACTGTGGGGTCAAGCTGACCATGCAATATCTTCTGTCTTAACTTTTGATTTAACAGAAATGCCCACGAGATTTCACCAGTTAACAGGCATGTCTGTTGATTTATGGGTAGAGCATTCAACTAATCACCCAAGTGGTGCAGACCTTTCAGTAAGAGTCGCCCATAAAGATAAAACAATAACCGGCAAAAATCTCCATTGGTATCCTTCTGGTGTATCTGTTCCGTCTGGTTCTAAAAGACTTGTATCAATTACACATCCGTTAGAACATGAGGCTTATTACAGAGATGGAGAACCATCTTTTCGAAATGATTTTGATGATCATCAATTAGAACTTATTGTTAAATATCCAAAATCTACTTTGCCGTATGATGCCGAATTTAAGATTTATTCAAGTAAGCTAAGTTTTAGCGGCTTTGATACTTTGGCTAAATACAACACCATGACCGGGTTAACGGAAGCTTCAATAATAAAAGGTCATTCGATAACAGACATTGATGGAAACGTGGTTTCTCAAGTTACTGGCGACAGAAGCTTGACAATGTATTCTTTTGGTGATTCACCAACCTTATCAAGCGGCATAATGAATATGTTTGTTGGTGTTGGAACTGTTGACCAAGCCCTTAATCTTACATTAAACCATGATCCTCAGACAGACATGGGGGATACAGCTAGTGGATACTTGTTCGCTAATGGGGCTGTAGCAATGAGCGGTCAGCGAATGAATCTTTATACAACCGCTGGTGTGTTTAGTTCTACAATGCCTTTATTTGTAAAACAAAGAAGCTTTAAGCGGTTCACTTCACCATCGCTTCGTTTAGAGATTGAGGGTACAGAATTATCATTCCCAAGGTCGCAGAAGAAGATACCATTATATTTATTGGGTAGTCCGGGTTTTGGTGTTCCTTCAGGGGATATGGTATTGGTTATGCCTAACACACACGCACCATTGCAATTTGCAAATAGGCTTTTGTATATTGGCGGTAAACAACCTCTTGGTGATATACCTTTATATTTGGAAGTTGCTGAACCTAAAATTAATACAACAAGATTATTTACAAGAGGGCCGTTAGCTTATACCCCAAGTGGAATAATGGGTATGTTTGTGAAGCAAAAAGACTTTTATGGCGTATCATATATAAAGGCTCTACCAACTATCGTTGGCACAGGCAATATGCCATTGTTTATGAAGGGGCTTGCTGCTCCAACTGGAGCAATGAACTTTGCGATGCCGAATGTTATAGGATCTGGAACTAAAACATTTAATTTATCAACGAGAGGCTTTGAAGTATAATGCCAGTATATCTAAGCGGAAAAGTAGCAGGCGAAAGAAACCATTTGATTCCAGCCCCATTCGTAAGTATTTCAAAAAATTACGATAAGGACGGAACTGGTGAAATACTTGGAGTTTCATATAGTATACAGCTTACCGGCACGTTGGTTGCCGATAGGGGTTCTCCTAAAGCTAACGGTGGGCTTATTCAGGGTGCTGGTGTTGATGTTTATTATGCCTTTACTGGGGATGATTTCCATCAGGCTTTATTAAACAAGGGCAAAGCCCTAATGAACATGTTTAGTAAACAATACGATGGTCAGGTTCTGACAATTGATTCTCCTATGTTTGGGAATCCTCAAGGTATATCTTGCTATATAACTGTAGAGAGTGTTGATTTGCCGGGACACAACCCCGGAGACCCGTACAAAATGCCGTATACAGTTAATCTTTCAACAAACGCCCTACTTGGCCCTAATAATGTTCCACTTGATGCTGACGACTATGAGCGGGTTGATAATTGGACGATCAAGTCTGCTACTGAGACATGGAATATAGAAGAGGTTGATAAACAAATCTATACTAGACATTCTATAGATGGTGGAGAAGCAGTAAATGATGCAGGAATTGTAAAAGGCCCGGGGAATAAAGGTGAATTAGTAAATAGCAGAAAACTATTTCAAATAACAAGAAGCATGTCAGCTACCGGAAAAAACAAATTTCAAAGAACTGGAAAAAGTGAAGGAGTTAGCGCTAACGATAACTGGAGTACAGTCTATGCTCCAAATGGTAGAGCTTGGCAACAAGCCAGAGGGTATCTATATGACAAAATAGAATATGGTAACAAATACCTATTTGGAAAAGATGATAACGAATTTGTCGGCGCTGTGCCAGATGCTGGCTTGCCAGCACCGGGAGAGGTCGATGCTGATGATATTCATTTGTTCTCAATGAATATGCCCGTTCCAAATAATGAAGCAGACGCTAACAAGCAATACAAAGCTTTTAATTATAAAAGATTATCAAACGTAGATATAAATGCTGGTAGTTTTAATGTAACGGAAACTTGGTATTTAGCTCCATCTTCCGCCAAAGCTATGGAAACCATGGACTTTAGCATCAACGAAGAGTCAGAGGGGGATGGTAGTGTAACCATTAGTGTAAACGGCACCATAGAAGGATTGGGTGACAACGCTGATAATCTAGGTGTAGGCAACGCCAACAATGATGATAGGGATGTACGGAGAAATGCCGCTCGTGGAGATAGGGTATTTGATTACGAAGGAAACGGCCTTGGCGTGTTCGGCGTTAGTAATAGTAAGTGGCAAAATGCAGTTGAGCATTATGAAAAAGTAATGCCAACTTTGTTTAAGACCGTTACCGAAATGTTAAATGACCTTCCAGAATACACTACTTTTAAGGTCAATCCAGTTCCAGAGTCAAAAAGTGTCACTGAACAACCCGGAACTGGAACCATTACGTATAACATATCCTTTACAACTAAGGATGGAGCTAATGGTAAGTATATACCTTATTGTCGAACTGAAGACTGGACTGTAAACGACACTTATCCCGGTATGGTTATAGCTCAACACACTGTTCTAGGTAGAAGAGTTGGCCCCGTATTACAATCTATTAATACACAAACGCAATGGCAGAGAGATTTTTCTATCACCGCTAACTTTGATGTTAATAGAGCGCAGCTATGTGTAGATGCTTCTAATCAAATAAGAGATGTTGGGAATCAAGCAACATGTGAAGCAACGTTGGATAGTTTTGGACTGCTTATGAAATGGATACAAAATCCCAATTATGTAAACACCAGAACGTCTTTGACGATTGATGATTATTCAATAGATTTTATTAGCGCAAAACCGGGGGCTGCTAGAATAGGAACTAATTTGGGTGTTTGTACTCCTGAAACTGATCCAGTCACCGCTGCAACTATAACATCGCAAGCTGAATGTCAAGCATTGACTCCTGCGGGAAGTTGGAATCCAAATGGTAACCCAGTTGGAGCCGCCACGGGGACGGGACTTATACAAGCGCAAGCAATTAAGAAACTAATTGATTCGTTTGATCCAAAAACTTATCTCATAACTGGGGCAAACAACCCAAAAAGAGTACATAAAAGGTTTGTAAATCCACCGCAAGAAAGCTGGAATCCAAAAACTGGAGACTGGAGCTTTAGCGTAAGTTGGATTTACGAAATAAACGACCCTTACGCGTTTCCATCCGGCGATTATGTATTCGCTGATGTTGATGGAACTTATGGAACATGTAGTGATGCATCTATTGCAACCAAGGCGGAGTGTGTAGCATCAGGTGGATCTTGGGAAAGCAAGCAAGATGACGGACAAGGCGAACCATATCCGGGGCAGGAATTCTAATGAGCAGTCATGACACAGCATTTAAATGTAGTAAAGACCCAAAAACGAATGACACTAAATCAAAGTGTACAGACGCTGGAGGTAATTGGGATTCGTATAACTCAACATCAAGCGATTATACCACATTAGAATTGGGTATTTTTCAGCAAAGCTTTTTAGGCCTGTCCATTATGGACTGGAGTTCAAATCTAGGGTTTAACGGAAATGGATCAAGTTTAACCGTAAACTTAGTTAGAGATGAATTTAATACACGGTCGTTCTTAACACCCTCTGGAACTAGAGATGCTATAACGGAAGGTTATCATAGCTGGAACCCAGACGCTTTCCCAAAAGACATGTTAACTAAATACGGCATTGACACCTCGCCTGATGCTGAGCCGGGGAATTCCGAAGACGGAATGGGGCTTATATATTCGCAGTTTGGAGATATAGCTCACATGCCAGATCCGGGAGAGCCTGTTTTCTTCCATTATTATAACGGCGCGGATTTGAATTCAACTTGTGTTCTTGAGAGAAATTGTAACAAAGCGTTTTCATTTCCGGGAATATTAACCAAATACGAAAAGAGGTTTTCTACATCTGGATTAACCTATTCCGTAAACATAGCAGACCCCCGAACCATCTTGGAAAACACCATAGTTATCTTAAATGGGTATGCGTCTAGGGTTTCACCCAGTGATTACTATACGGTAGCAGATAGTCTACGAACATACGAAGATGGATGGAATGGATATTACAACATATTAAATGTCTATGGGTATTACGAACATCACGGCTTTAATAAATCCGATAGAACAGAAGCTGGAATGATTTGGCTTAGTCCAGACAAAATATTTAATACAGATTGGGAATCCGAAAAATGTATGAAAAATGGCGCAGAACACGTAGTCACTGGAGCTGACTGCGCTGCGGATGGTGGCACCATTGAGAGCAATGGAGGTCAGCATATGTTTGGTATACTTCCGGCCTTGATGGAAATGACAGGCGGCACAATTACAAGCTACCAAAATGATCAAGAGCCTTTTGGTGGCCCAATGACCTATTCTGTAGATAGTAGACACTTAGCTGAAAAAGCGCCTTTTGCAGAGATATACGGAGAGGATGGATATGGTAGTAACCCTTACCGTTCTACACACAGGTATCTATTAGATCTAGGAGACTTCCTTAGTCTAAGTCCTTATGATCCAGAATGGGGAGTAGTAGAAGACTTAAATGGAACAGAAGGGTTTATACCAACGGATTATCGAGTTGCCGGAGACTCAATGTCTCTCCTTCAATTAATACAACAGGTTTGTGAAGTTGCGGCTTCTGATTTTTACGTAACTCTAGAACCAATAACGAAAAAACTAATTGAAAGAAATTATGTTTTACCGCAAGACTACGAAGCAATAAAAAATTATTCGGGCGTTATTAGAGTTGTTGTAGTTGCTAGAAACTCAACCATAACCAAAGATGCTTTGAGCGACGCTGTAGACCTGTCTCAAAAATTACCACCAGAAGGCCCATTTGTAGACGTGGAAAATAATCCCACACTTGTTAGTTCAACTCTTGGGTATGAGTTTACTGATCCAGTAGAAGGTAAGATTTTATTGGGTGGGCCAAGAACAAGGGTTGTGGGCGTCACACCTATTGGAGATAGAAGACTTAGAAAAGAGCTATTCTATAACGACACATCACGCAAGTATTTAGATATGTCATCAAGAGCCTACAAATGTATGGATGATAATGACGTAGAAGTGCCGGGGATGGTAGATGATACGGCGTGTTTGAACGAAGATGCAACAAACACATGGGAAGAAGTTGACACAACAGAACAAAGTCCAGCACCAGTAGAGGGAACAGACTCTATATTAACAGAGTATTTACCGAATGTAGAATTGGATGGAGTTACCCTTACTCGTCAAGACATACCAGAAGACACTTTTTTAGATGGAACGACTTTTGGTTGGAACCCTTATGGAAAAGTTGGAGTAACTGACAAAGACCTTTTTCCAGATTTTGCACAAAACCTTCCTCCTGTTAGTAACGATAATTACATTCCTTGGTATTGGCCTCAAGACTATTCTGGCGACAAAAACGAAGAAGCAGACCCTTTCCAGTTTAATAGAGTTAATTCTTTGGAGCAATCAAATGCTGGGGATTGCGTTTTTTCTGGCAATACTCCAGAAAATTTTTATTGCAAAGCGGTGGATGACGCTAACCAAGGCAGTCCAACAGAAGCGGAATGTGTAGCAGCTTCGTCAGATAACGTCTGGACAACAGCTCCCAGTAGCGAAGACGGTTGTGACGGAGCTGAAGGAGGCTGGACTGCTAAACAAGAATCGCTCAGTTCTGGTTATTTAGACATATTCCCATGCTGGGGATATATTGAATATGAACACACAGAAGGTGGCGCGTATAAGAATTTGCATGGAAGCTGTATAAAAACAGGAGAAGCTGGAGATGTTGGGGTTGAGGCAGCAGACAAGGAGGCTTGTGAAGCATTAGGTTTTGATCATAAATGGGTTCCTGATCCTCCATCAGCCATTCAAGCAACCGACCCGCTTCTTGACATAGTAGATAATACTGTTCAGGGTAAACCAATT
>Ga0209091_10000540_pt1 | contig 35914 bp, 36 predicted proteins | sample ArcticOcean_MG_C_6_FD_187438 | JGI IMG/M metagenome (GOLD analysis project Ga0209091, IMG submission 187438) | Marine microbial communities from western Arctic Ocean - ArcticOcean_MG_CB8_128 (SPAdes) (version 2) | ecosystem: Environmental > Aquatic > Marine > Oceanic | place: Arctic Ocean...
ATTTGAAGATGCTTTAGATAAATCGCGAAATATGAAGAAGGCATACGATAAATTTTTGGAGAAGAGAGCGAAAAAGAACTCATAAAAATGAGTAACATCTAACTGGTTAAACTAATTAAATGAGAACATTTTTTTAAACATGAATACTGCTAAAGTCATTTTTTGTAATAGAGAAAATGTCTGACTCTTTGCCGAAAACAGAATGATATACCTTATATCCGAAACGGATCATAAATTAGTTCCGAATCAAAGAATTTTTTTTTGAAAATTCATTTTGACACCACTATATTAAAATGATTTTGTTCCAGATACCATTCAAATGTAGACATTGTGTCTGTAAAGGTTACAATGTGGTTTATTATGCTCGATAAAAAATATACAAATTTATGTATAAGGTATTATTTAGCAAATTGCTATATTTTATAAATTGCAAGATCTCACTATCCATCTTAAGTAATGTCTGCATTTGCACTTACATTTGGGGACATTGGGATCAGTTGGATTAAACCCCGGATATTCTCCAATCTCAGGTTTATTTAATGAATGTCTATGACAACATCTGCAAGTTCTTAAGATATCACATAAATATAATTTATCGCTCATGCAATCATGAACAATGTGTTCGTATGAAATTAATTCTAAAGGTGCTTTCCTAAGATACTCTCTATCTAATCCTTTGAATCTGCTTAATGCACCTTTTATAGGAATTTCTCTTAGAGCTTTCTTAAAATTCACTCTATGATCAGCGTCATATTCCATAATACAAATCTTTAACTCTTTTGGTAAAGTATTCATGAGTATATATCAATCTTTAGATTAATTCTTTATTGTTCAAGGTATTCAATACTATGTGTTGATCTCATCATTTTTATAATGCGGGGTTGTCTTCGATAAAGGATGCTCTCGCAATGTCTCTCATTACTTGTCTGCATTTACATTTACAATTATGTTGATCTTGATTAATTGAATTATAGCCTGGGTATTCTCCAATATTTGGTCTACTACATAAATGTCGTTCACAACATCTACATGATTCTAAAGTTTCAAATATATATAATTTATCATTCATGCAGTCATTAATAACATGATGGAATGTATCAACTCCTCCAGCATCCCTCTTTTTAAATTCTTTCCAAATTTCGTTACATCTATTAAAAGACCCTTTAATCGGAATCTCCTTTAGAGACCTCCTAAAATTAACTCTATGATTAGCATCATACTCCATGATACAAATTTGTAATTCTTTAGGTAAACCATCCATAGTTATATCGAATCGTATATTTCTTTTATCTCTCAATGTATAACCTATACATCTGAACTCATCATTTTTATGATTCAATATTATTCATATAACTATACCAATCCACCTTTTGTTTTGTTCCACCCTTGTATTCAACTGCGAATCTATTATTTATAAGCCATTTATTCACAGAAATATTCTCGAAATCTACATCACATAGAATTCTTCCATATTTATCAGATCCTACGTTCGATACGTGAACATATTTTGATAATATCAAATCACTCAAATTTTGTTGCACAATCTTAGCTGCGATCTTTTCCTTCAAGTATTTACTTCTCATTTCGGGTGCATCAATGCCTCTTAATCTAAGACTAAACCTAAATATTGGTTCGTTTTTATACGGTTGTGATACTATAGTTATTGTATCACCATCATATACTTTTATAACCTTACCATATGATACATTTGGTTTAAAAGGTTCCGTGTTATCCCACGTTGCTTCATCTAATTTTACATCAGATAAATGAATTTTTCCATTTTTATTGCTTATGTCGTCAAATGAAATATTGTTTTCAACATCTTCTAAACGAGTCGTGCAACAAAATGGCATTGTTATACTAATAATGTAAACGATTTAAATACTGAAGCCATATCTCTATTTGATATAGCGACTTTGAGCATTGGGACCATAATAAAAAAAAGTCTATAAAAAACAACCAGAAGTGATAACACACCTACTGTATATTCCATTTTTTCTTCTAAGTTTCTCGTATTCATTATTGTAACTTATTATAAAAATGAATTGAAACAATACAGTAAAACAAAACAACCAATGGACGATAAAACAAATTTAATTAATTATTTGGACAAAAATGATATTTTATGGATGCCAATTAATCTAAAATTAGATGAAAACAAAAAGAAAATCCTTTTACCATATGCAGAAACAAATAAGAGACCTTCGTATACAGATTTTTCAAAAAAAGATGATACAATTTCTGTTAGAAAAAAACTAATACATAAATACGATTATATTTGGATTGATACCAGAAATATTCAACAAATTGATGTTGACGGAGATATCGATCCTAAATTAAACACACCTTGCTTTTTAAGTGTTGGAAAAAAGAAACGTCATTATTTCATTAAAGGTTTTGGTAACATAAAATTGAAACGATCGTCTACGAGATGGGAAAATGTAGAACTATTATGCGGACAAGCCTCTTACGCACACAAGAATTCCCGTGTTTATTTCTCAAATAAACCTATTCTGGATGTTTCAGGTAGACAAAATGAAATTGTATCTACTGTTGAAAATTGCACGGATAAAGAATATAAAAATATACCTGCTTCTATATCAGATAGTCTTTCTAGAGTCATGAATATAACTGGCAAATGGAATATTCACACATACCGAAGTTCACAAACCGCAATTGTATGTGTTCCGGCATCAGATAAAAGATGTTTGGTTGATATTACAAAAACGCATTCTTGTGTACAATGTTGGTTGGTTGTATCTCGTACACAATGTACTGCAAAATGTTATTCGTGTAGTCCATCCAAGAAAATAGATACGAAATTAAATGCAGGTGAATGGAAAAGTATTAGAGAAGGTATCGGTATTAAACCACCCGAAGATACAAAATATGATGATCTATTGGACCACCTTGAGGACACATGTTCTCAAGAAGGGTATCTTAAGAAAGATGGATACATTATGAGACGTTCACCAGATTGTCCTATTGAATACGAGCAGGTTAATATTTATGAAGAGTTTCTGGATAATTTATTTCGAAAAGGCGATGATCAACTCAGGAGATTATACAGACGACCTACTGTAAAAGAAAATTTAGTTAAGTATTTGAGCAATAATCATGTCACAATCCCTTTACTAAAACGAAACCAAAATATTGTCGCTTTTAAAAATGGATTTTTGAAACTGGATTCGCTTTCATTTGAAGAATATGACGAATATCCAAGATATACTTTTGCGGCTAAAAAATATATTCCTTTTGAACTTGATCCTGAGATTCTAAACAAAAACTGGTACGATATTAAATGTCCAGTATTTGATAAGATCATCGGCGACCAACCTCAATTATCGGGTGATATATCAATTATATTCCACGGATTTCTTGGAAGGTTGCATTACCCAGTTGGGTCTGATCCATCTGATAAAATTCATGCCATCCCCTATCTATTCGGTACTTCCGGTACTGGCAAATCAACAATAGTAAATATCATATCAAGTACATTCTCTCAAGAATGCATTGGAACATTGAATTTCAAAGAAAAAATATTTGGTAAAACGGCATTTTTGGATAAAGATATTATTATCGATTCGGATACTCCGTCTAATATGATCTCAGAATTTGGTAAAACAGATTTTCAAAAGGCCGTATCGGGTGAAACAATCGCTATTCCAGTAAAAAACCAAAAACAAGAATCACAGAAAAAAATCACACAACCTATGTTATTTTGTAGTCAATATATGCAGGATGTACAAGATACAGGTGAAGTTATTAGGAGAATCGCGTATTTTGGCTTTGAACCTGTAGAACAAACGAATGGTGATATGGAATCAGAATGCATCAAAACAGAATTACATTTAGTACTTATTAAACTATTACTCGCAAGAAAGGAAATGTTACACAAATACGGAAAAACACCTTTTCACGAATGGAATTTACCATACTTTGATTCTATGAAAGAAGATATATTGATTGAGAATAATCCTATATATAGAATGGTGTCGCAATCTGATTCATTAGTATACAGGAAAGGTTCGAAATATTCGTTCGTAGATTTTCTTGAAGAATATAATGCATTTTATGCATCACAACATAGAAAACCCAAGAAACCCAAAAGTACAGATGTTATATTTACTAAAATGAACACACCAATCAAGAAAGAATGTATTTGCAAAGGATGTCGTAAAAAATTCAATCCTGAAAAGGTATGTTGTGCAGATTATTCTACAAAGAATAAAATATCTTGCTATTATGTTATGAATATATACAAAAAGAAAACAATGCATATTGATGATTCTGATAGTGAAGATCCATTAGAAAGAAACGTACGATCAATTAATCTTGTACAATAAACTACACAAATACATAATAATCAAAAAAATTACAAGTAAAAATATACTGTATTTGTAATATTTCAAGTTCGTGTATTCACCATCTCGTTTCAACCCGTACGACAAGTAACCTTCTTTTAACATAGATGGGTGTGATGGTACACATATACTATGACTTTTAACAATTGGGTACTTTTTTTTAGGAAAATATTGTTTTTCTTCAAAATTAATTCGTTGACATACGTCGTGTATTCTAGTTCCTTTCCCAGCAAATGACTTTAACACTTCTGCAGGATTGAAATCAAATAAATCTTCAATTAGGCTCGGAATAAGCCCAGCATTTTTACCTATTTTATATTGTGTCTCTTTTCTGTAATCTGTACGTTTTTTAAAATTACCAGAAGGAATTGTATCAATAATAATGTTACGAGGTTTCCCTGAACAATCATCGAGACTTTTTGGACCACACGTTCCACTGGTTAAAAAAGTTTGTTCGCCAAATTTCATATCATTTAATTTTTTTTTCCCACATTTTTCTGTACCTGTAATTGCTAAAGATAATCCCCTTTGTATATTATCTTCTACTGTGTAAATCGTGTCATATACGTTTCTTTTTCGCCCCTTATATCTATACTTGTGATATGATGGAACATGTTTGGATAAATTGTAATTAGGTAATTTGGCTGTGGTATTTGTATTGGAACTTTCACTTGTTTTAGAAAGATCTGTAATAAAGGGAAAAAACTGTGACATTAGTTATAAATATAATATATATAAATGAGTAAATAAATGGAGACATGTAATAAATATGATAAAGGGACTGGGAGAAGAAACTCATCCGCCCCTAAAGGTGCAACCCGATCTTCAACGGGTAGTGTTTTTGATAGTGTTTACTTAAATGAAGCCAAAAAAACAGAAACCAGTCAATATCTTAAAAATATAGAAAATGAAAATAACATAGGATTTAGAAATGATAGAGGCCTAATACACCCCGGTCAAAGTATAAATGATGGGGTGCCATTTGAAAGACCTTCTTCAACAAGGGAAACAAGTATTAGAGACACACAACAATCTATGTCACTTACAGGTAAACCAATCGATCCTGCTAATTTTAAACATAATAACATGACCCCCTTTTTTGGAGGTAATGTTCGCCAAAACGTAGATACTGAAAGATCCAATACATTATTAGAAACCTTTACAGGTGTACCAACAAACAATATTAAAAAGGAAGAGGTCACCAATATGTTCGAACTTCAAAGAGAAAATATTTTCGGAACACCGGATGTGACAGATGATTTTGAGAAAAGATACAACCCGTCGAGATTTAGACAAGGTGTTCCTTTAAATGAACCTGTCCAAGTTGGCCCAGGACTTAACAATGGCTACACAAATAAACCAACCGGTGGTTTTCAACAAATTGATACACGAAATTACATAATGCCTAAAGCAACAAACGAGTTACGTTCTAAAACAAACCCAAAAAAATCATATGAAGGAAGAATATTACCTGGGTTCCTTGGGTCTAAAAGGGGTATTCAACCTGTTGTTGAACAGAATAGATCTATCCGTTTTCACTCTTTTGATGATAAACCAAGATTTAATACAACAGTTGTAACAAGTGGTCCTACGTTACACGGTAAATTTGATGCTAGAAATACAAATAGACAAGAAACATTAAGTGGGTATTCTGGTAACGCAGGACCTTCCGTTGTTAAAAAACCAGAAAAATACTCAAATTATTCACCAGAGGTTGTACATAAACAAAATTTACAAGCATCGGGTCCTAGAAACGCTACAAACTCATCCTCAAAAAATCCTACAATTCAATATTGCTCTCAATTAAAACCAACTCAAAAAGATACTGAAAATGACTATATGGGTTTGGCAGCTACCGTTGTCAAAAGAATGATAGCACCTGTACAGGATATCATGCGTGCAACCGTAAAAGAAACAACAGAAGATAATGGACGAACAGAAGGCTATGTAGGAGTCGCTGTCAAAAAAGGAACTATGTACGAAACAGATGATATTACACGAACTACGATTAAAGAAACTACAATACACGATACACGCGATGGTAATGTAGGAAAACTTGGACATCAAGGACAAATATATCAGATGGATGATCCAAAAACAACTGCAAGAGAAACATTAAAACAATATATATCATCTTCTAATTTAACAGGTAGTTCTCGCATTGTACGTCCGGAATTGGAAGCCGTCACAACTGTAAAAGAAACAACTCTTCATCAACCCGCACAAGGACATGCATCAATCGGACAAGTAGGACAAGGCTACATTACAAACCCCAAAGAAGCACCTCTTACGGCGAGACAATTCTTAGCTGACACAGAGTATACTGGGGTTGCGGATGGAGAAGATAAAGGAGGGTATACCGTCTCCAAGGTTAAAGCCCCCAATACATCAAGACAGTTTTTAGCAGACACTGAATATACCGGTGTTGCAGAGGGTGATTCCAAGCCAATGTCATATTCCGATATCTATAACGCTACATTGAATGAAGTAAAAGAAAATATAGCTGAAGGAAGAGAACCTACACAAACAAGTGTTAAAATAGCGTCAGGTCAAACAGAAATTGGTAACGTGGATGTAAAAGTACCGTTGCAAGAACCCGATTCCTTACAAAAGACAAGACTTGTTAATATACACCTTGATCCCTCAAATGAGTCTGTTACTACTGAAAAAAATAACATATGTAACGAGAATTTAGAAACTAGATTTGATCCTGAACAACTCGCTGCATTTAAAGGAAATCCATTTACACAACCATTGAATAGTTCAGCTTAATTTTTTAGCACCGTATTTCATTTCCCATAAACGTCCAAAACAAGCATAAATTGGTAGTTTATTATAGTCGTGATTCGAATATACAGTCAGTGTTCTTCCAACTTCTATGACATATTCTATACTTGAATCATCAGACTCTCTTAAATAATTATATATATGTGTTACTATATCTAAATGAGAATATCCTTGAATCTCCAAATCATGAATTATGTTATATCTTTCACGTAGTGATGGATGATTCAGCAATTCACTATATGGTAATTTTTGTTTATTATAATTATCTGGCAATTGACTAGGACATTGTAATAAATACAAAAAAGTATATAGATTATTACGAGAAAGAGAATACGTATCCTGTAAATATTTTTTATTCCATTTTCTCTTTTCTTTCTTTTCAATACGCTTTGCAATAATATAATAATCTTTAGATGTCCTCTCTCTCATATTGAAAATAATACACCATTGACCCACCGACATATTTTCCTTTGTTTCAACTATAATTACTGTTAAATTTTTCATTGTAAATAAATTATACAAAGCATAATGAAATTGTATTGGAAATCTTCTAATATTTTGTATAATAATCCATTTGTGCTTTTCTTTCGTTTTTTTTTCTAAAAAATTAGAAAATAAATTACGCGTATCGTGTATTTTTAAATTTGAGTGATATATTTTGAGTATGTTTTCTTTACAGCATCCAATCTCTTTCATAAAAGCGGATATTAATGTTCGTTTACCACATCCAACTGGACCTCTCAATACAAAGTTAGTCCATAACTTCGTTTTTATCATAATTTTTAACTTTTCGACAACTTCATCATTGTCTTTTATTTCACTTAATGATTCTGGTTTATATTTCTCACACCAACTTGAATCTAACATTAGTATATAATTATTTCTAATAGTTATCTAAATTTTTTTTAAATATGAATCGATGAATAAAAAAAAACAAATATGTAAAATATTATTTGGTTAATGTTAAACAATCGGCGAATACATGAGAAAACTAAGTATTTCTTTTTTTAAAGAAATTTTCTAGCATTATTTTACGATTTTCTCTATGATCGCTAATAAAATTGATCTCTTCTTTTAAATACATATTTTCAACATCCGTTTCGCAAACATTTATTCCTATTTTATTCAAATATTCTGTTGCTAAACGTAAAGAATAGGGTTTTCCAAAATTCATACACATTTGTTGGACCATTATTAACTCGCGATTTATCTTTGCTTTATTGAGACATCCAGAATCAGAAGGAAATATATTCAAATTTACAGTATCACCCCTTTTATATATTTTTTTATCTGACCCCTCTATGTTTAAATTATCCTCGTTTAATATAGTTTCTTCTTTCGTCAATACATTATTAACCATCATTTCTAACATAATAAATCAAGTCTTTCATTTTTATATTTTGTAAAATAGAAAATTTGTATCTTACTCATAAATACTTTAAAAACAAAAATACCATTTCCCATCGTGACAATTCTAACGTTGTGTTATATCCTTAATCAAATTATAAAAATGATTGACAAGATGTTATAAATATAAATATCTTGATTATCATAATGCAACTATTCTTGAATTTATACAATAAAAATTCAAAAGTATTAGATATAGACGAAAGTTGTACTGTAAATGAATTAAAAACTGTTATTGAAAATGAAGAAATGTATCCTATAGATATTCAAAGATTATTTTGTAATACAAAGGTATTATATACCGGTACATTATATGAGAACGGTTTATTAGAAGGAGATACAGTACAAGTAAATCTCCCTATACTAGGTGGAGGAAATAGATACAAAAAAGCGTCATCTAGAATGAGATGGAAATGGGTAAAGAAACGAACACGACGTCTACAACGAAAGCGTCGTAAGATGAGACTAAGGGCTAAGTAATATAACGAATACTCTATATATAAATCATAATGTCGTTAGAAGATATAATATCTACTTATAAAAGTAAAATAAGTTCCAAAACAGTAATATTATTTATAGGTGATGCTAATGTAGGAAAAACAGCACTCATAAATAGATTAACAAATAATGGATTTGATACTCTCTACGAACAAACAGAAAACCTTAACATAATACATCACCAGAATTTTATTTATCTTGATTTTCCAGGTGACTATATATATTCAGATTTTTCTTATAAAAAACCCGATTTAATAATTTTAGTATATGATTTAAGAAATCGAAGAAGCTATAAAAACATCAAGTTTTGGAAAGATAAAGTGTCTCATACATGGGAGAATGAAGATATTCCAATAGAAATATTTGGTAACAAATATGATGGGTTGTTTAGGCTTGTTTTTGAAGACACACGCTTAATTTCTGCAAAAGACAACACAAATGTTTTGTGTTCATATTAAGATTTCAATCTATCTCCCACACATTCCTCAAATGTTTTTCCTTCCAAAATACATTTACACTGCTGCCCCATTGACCCTTTACCAAAAACCTCGTGATAATTTAATTCTGTTATTTTAACAAGTGTTCTTCTTGCGATTGCACCTTGTTTTTTGTAAGCAAGTCCTTTCATTGAGTTTTTTTTATCAAAATATCCTTTTGCTACATCATCAAAATATTGACCTATTTTTTCATTTGGTCCATCTTTAGAGGGTGGTGGGAGTTTAATCTTTTTTCTACTTACCGCTAATTCTTCACTTCTAAAGTCTATTATTTTAGCCATTTTAGGTTTAGATGGACATGAGTCATCACCTTTTGCATACCCAAGAGCACTACATTTTAATACATCACCCACTACAAAATGCTCTTTTGGTCTTCCTTCTGTCGAAACATAAAAGACAGATGATTCGAGATGTGGTGGTTTTTCACAATCTTGTCTATAAACCTTTAACGACTGTTTCAATGGGTGTGGTTCTATTACAACCGCATCAAACTCAATTCTATCTTTGTATTTGTACTTTTTTAATGATCTTTTGAACTCATATTTCGCATCTGGAATAGATAAAATAAGACCTTCGCTTGGTTGTGGTTTACATTCTATTTCATATTTGGTCAAATCTACATTACATGTATGTTTGTTTTTCATAATTTCATTAAATTTTCTTTCAATCTCATCTGGTTGTGTCATAAGATCATGATGTACTGCCTTAATGGGGCAGTCTTTATCAGGATTGTCTAATCTCCATTCTTTACATATATTTTCGACAATGTTAGTATATTCTACGATTCTATCCGTATAGATACCTTCGTGCGTAGGTAAATCAAACACTTGAAAATTTGCAACGTTTGCCCATAACTCTTTCGACAATTCTGTATGTGTTCTCAATGCAGCGACTTGAGATGCAGGTAATCCCGGTAAAAATATCTCACCATCCAGTGGTATCTTAGAAATACGCAATGCTTTTTTCCATTCTTCTGGCAAATTAAATGATGTTTTTCCAGTTCGAGATAATCCTTCATTTATAACCGGGTCATATAAACATCTATGTCCATCAAATTTTTCTGATACTAATAAACCATTTGGACTTCTAGAAAGTCTAGAAGGAAGATGTTTCTTAGGATTCCGTATCTCACCCATTGGATCAAACTCGAATAACATGTCATGATTAATAAATAACGATACTTTTTGCTTTATTTTGATTGGAATCATCTTTATAACAACATATCTTCTCATCTCCCACTTTATTTTTTTTCTTTTTTTCAACAGTTCCTTCTTTGCAAGGTGGGGATGGATATTTGGATGTGCAATCAAATTTTGATTTAATTTTTTTAGGTGCTATCTTCTTTGTTTCTTTATTTTTGTTAGAAGATATATCGGTTACTACTTTTTTGGTCTTTTTACCTTTATAACAACACGTTTTAGATATCCCATTTTTATTAATTTTGTTTTTTTCAATCATCCCGTCTAAACACGGTGGTTCTGGATAACTTTTTGAACAAAGTGATTTTGGTTCAGTAAGTGTCTTCTTTTTTGGTTTCACATCCTTTTTTGTTTTGTAACAACATGTTACTTTTTCACCCGAGTTCGATACGCTCTCTTTTTCACTAAATCCATCTTTGCATGGTGGACTTGGATTTCTATCGTTACACTTCTTTTTAGTTTTTTTTGACTTGTAACAACATATCGTTTTTTTACCTGATTTTAAAACTTTTTCTTTTTCGTCGTATCCATCTTGACATGGCGGACGAGGATTCCTATTATTACACTCTGACATCTTATAATCGTTTATATATATATTTATGAATTTTCTCTATTATTTAATATTACCTTTTCAGCATCTTGACGCATATTTTTAATTAGTATATCATTCTTATCATCCATTTTAGATTGAAAATCATAATATCTTTCAGCTTCAACATCATTTAATTTATTTTTATTTTGTGGATATTCAAGGTCTAAAGATGCATAACTTTTATCTATTATATCATCTAATACTTCTTTTTTTCTTTCATGCATCCATTTACCTTCTTTGAATACTAAAATCCAAGGTTCCTTTTTGTTTTGAATTCGAACGTTCATATTTTCTGGATGTTCTCTATCAAAATGTATGGCTTCAATCATTCTGGGAATTGCCGTATATGGTCCTCTCAATAACGAATTTATAAACTGTGTATCTTTCAATATGTGATCAATTTTCTCTTTTCCATAATTGTTTATTGTTATATTATTCGTAATTATACAATGTTTTACGCTATTATCAGTTGTATTGTTTATAGTACCGTTGTTGATATTCAATCTCATGTAATCTTCTATACTATTTCCTTTCATATTTTTACAATACAATCTTAAATGCCGTTTCAAATTGTCTTTTCTGCTAAACTCAGACTTACAATGAGGGCATTTAATTTTTGATGATGACATATTTCGGTCAGATGATGACATATTTCGGTCAGATGATGACATATTTCGGTCAGATGATGACATAGTTCCGTTCGATGATGACATAGTTCCGTTCGATGATGACATAGTTCCGTTCGATGATGACATAGTTCCGTTCGATGATGACATAGTTCCGTTTTGGATATTCTGTGAGTAGATTTGTGAGGGATCTGTGAGTAATTTGTGAGGGAGTAGTGAGTAATTTTTCGGATCTATATCTATTTTGCTTTTTGATGCTATATATACGTCTAATTCTTGTCGCAAGTACTCCAAAGATACGTCGCATAACAGCGTTCTACATGTATTTTTCTTTCTAATATGGTCGTAGTATTTTGTTCTTATATTTGTGATAAATCCACACCTTTTACACCTGTATATTACCATTTATTTAATCTATTATTATATTTTTAAATACAGATTTCAAAATATCCATTTTGGATATAAAATATCCATTTTGGATATTCAGGGGGGGAGAAAAAATAAAATCTCATGTTCAATTTTGAAACAAAAAAAAATATGTAGGTAGACCGACCTATGTGACTTTTTACGAGTTACCATATAACACGTTAAGTTGAAGTTTATTATTGATTCAACTGAAACTGCATTTTTTGTTAACAGGTAACAACTTACAAACTCAATAGGTCGGACATAGGTACCCCAAAATACAAATATATAAAATCTGAAAATAGAAATGTCATCATGTCATCATTGTCATCATTGTCATCATTGTCATCATTGTCATCATTTCAACGGAATTATATTATTATCCATCCAGTGATAACTCCCCTGTTGTGACGATATAGAATGACACATCCTTCTTGCTATCTTCTCCTGTTCTTCTCCAGATTTTCTTCTCAAATCTAAATCCTTACGACTTATATAAATATGTCTAAACAACGTAAGTGTAAAATCTTTATTCAATAGTTTCTTTAATACTGAATTTGCCCACATATTGAAAGCACGTCTTGAATTGTACTTTTCACCTTTTGTAGATACAAATAGATATTTTCTTTTTGGGTCATTCTTTAATAAATCTCTTATTGTAAGTGATATTGACTTTGGAAGATCAAACTTTTGTAGTCTATAAGACTTTACTGTTTTATAATCTTGCAAAACAAGTTGTATTTCTTTGTTGTTTGATTTCGGTACGATTATGTAATTGTCTTTTATAGTATCTTCGTCAGGTACTTCTTTTCCATTTTTTTTAGACATACTTGATGACTTTAATATATTCTTTCTAGTTTTTTTAGCTTTTTTTAAAGGATCGGATGTAAATATTAGAGTTGAGTGAAAATCATTTGCACGGATGGGTGGCATTTCAGTATATAATTGTAATAGAAGCAATTCAGGTGTTCCTTTATGAGATTTCAACAGACCGTCTCTTATTTTACATATATCTTCGAAGGTCATGAATCCAGCCATTTGTTTTTGTGTAGGTTCGTTCTTTCTGTAATGAGAACGTTTATCTTCTCTAATCAAATCAGATTCTAATTTCCACTCATCATATATTTCTGATTCTTTTAAAGATTGATTATAAGTAAAAAGAGACATCATTGCAGTCATATATCCAGGAGCACCCGAATATTTACTTAATTTTTTAACAAATTCTTTAGGATGTTGTAAAATACAATATAAATTATAGCCTTTGTTATCACAATCTTTCCATATTTCTTTTTGTATTACTTCCAAACGTCTCAAATATCGTTCCCTTGTTTCAGTATTCAAAAATCGTGTTGTATTAATGTTGTTTAGTATATTTTCATCACTGAAGTATTTGTTATATTTCATACTTAATATTAGAATACAAATTATATGCACATAAAAGGAAACAGTACATTTCTATAAATTTCCACATAAATTATTCATGGTAACATTTCAGTTACATCTGCGGATAATCCATTCAAAAATGCAGTACACGATTCGATATATAGAAGTTGCCCATCGTAATTTTCATTAAAATACAAAAAAACACCATCATTGTTTGAAAATGGATTTTCAGTATTAGACCAAACAAGTAAACGATATACAGAAGAACCATCCACAAATCCATCCATATACCATCCTGAAAGTCCATGAAGTGTAACATTGTCGGGCTGTTTATCGAAAACAAAATACACACCCGTCACAAAACCATATCCAGTATAGATTATCTGATTTTGACCATTTAAAATAAAATTTGCTATATGTTGAGATTCTGGTTCGGGTTCTGGTAATGTTAATGTATAACCTGATTTTTTAACAAGAGAACCAGCTAAATAATCTAATGCCATTTGATTTACATCAGATACATCAATTGTGTAATTTGGATTTCGCATAGCAAGATTTAATACATAATCATCATCTAATTCATAGCCCGGGACGTTATTTATATGGGCTTGTAAAAAAACTAAATCGTTTGATGTAATAACAAGATCTTCATCAAAATCTCCTACATTAATCATTATTATAATAGTTATGTTTGAATACAGTCTAAATTATTTCACAATTTATAATATTACGTTTTGATACGATTTAATAGTTTAGGCAAACTTCTGGTAAAGTATTTGTCTTATTTTTTAATATCTTTTCAATGTCTTCACATAGTTTTTTTTTTAAATTCATATTATCATCATCATAATACTTTTGAAAATTTTCATAATTTTTTTTTTCTTCTTCTGATAACCTATCTGCACCACCTTCATATGTAAAAAACATATCCATTTCATTGTATGTTTTATCTATCATGTCTAAAAAGCATTCTTTTTTATTCATGTAAGACCACTTATTCTTCTTTAAAACACGAATCGTTGTATCATCAATATTTGAAGCAGACACGGTTTCGTTTTTTTCAAAGTATATTTTAAATAATAATAAATTTACAATCATATAAGGTTTTTTAAGACTATTTAATAATTCTTCTTTTGTTAAAAAAGTAGTATCTTCCATACCAAAATATTTAATACATTTTATATCTTCGTCCAAAGTACATTCGTTCGCATTAATATCGTTCGATTCTAGAGCTGTATTCATCAAAGTGTCACGATTGTTATTTTGTTCTATGACATGTAAACTAACATTTTCAATTTGTGTATCATTATTTCCAATTTGTGTATCATTATTTCCAATTTGTGTATCATTATTTCCAATTTGTGTATCATTATTTTCAATTTGTGTATCATTATTTTCAGTGTTCAGATACACAAATGGTTCATCTATGATAATAGGTTTACTAACACATGTTTTTTGATGACGACTTTTACCTTGCCTTGACGAATACGTTTTATCGCAATAGGAACACGCGTGTCTTTTATTCATAACCCTTTATTATATTACATACTCGTTTTGAAAATTTAAATATGTTCACACTTTATATCTAAAAAATAATAAATAAAAAATATATACGTTATATATCACTGCAAATAAACATTATTACATGTAATTCTAAATATGATAAGGCAATTAACAAACGGTAATTTCAGATGGGTTTGTCATCACGCACATATTGATAAATCTCAGATTATTTCTAAAAAATTACTTGACAAAACAAACAATCATATGTGTGACAAGTGGTATATTATGAAAGACTTGAAAAAGCAATACACGCGAACTTCTGTTTACAATAGAATGAATAAAACAATTCAAGGAATCGTATCACAGAATTGTAATCACATTAGAACATTTATAGATGTCGATAAAACAGTAAATTTAATGTGTATAGAAGAATCATTGAAAATTAAAGATTTATGGGCAAATAAAGGAGTTACGATTCAACTTGCAACTCAACCATTAGAGGGTCTTGTTGGAAAATCAGAAAATATTCGATTGTTTGAAAAAGCCGCAGATATGTGCGACATAGTTGGTTGTTTACCAAGTGTAGATAAGACCAAATCAGAAGAACATCTGGATATTGCATTTCGTACTGCAGAAAGATTACAAAAACCGATTGAAGCACATTTGGATCAATTAAATATACCTAGTGAAAATGAAACAGAAACCTTTTGTAAGTTTGTTGATAAATATGATTATCAAGGTAACGCAAGATGTATACATTCAATAAGTTTGGCATGTAAACCAATTGAAGAACAAAAAGATATAGCACAATATTTAAGTAAGTTGAATATAGGAGTTATAATATGTCCTTCTGCCGCCATATCTATGACTCAACATTCAGAATATGTATCACCCATTCACAATTCTATTGCACCATTAAAAATTCTTTTAGATTCAGGAGTCAACGTCGGACTTGGAATAGATAACATAAATGATTTGTTTATGCCATTCTGCGATGGAAATCTTGAATTTGAATTAAGATTATTAGCTGAATCAACAAGATATTATGATCTGGATGTGTTACATAAAATTGGTCAAAACAAGATGGGATTTAAATAATTAAAGGTTATATTATTATTTACACATAATTGAATGTATATTAACAAAACTTCGAGAAGACTAATTTCTGTTTTTCATAGGAATTATTCTTCAAACTTAAAAAATACTATAAGAACGATTATTCCAATTAGACAAGAAAAATACAATAAATTGAAAGACTTTCATGGTGACAAAATAATAGACAGTATATCCGTTGCTCAAATATTAGGCGATACGAAAGGTACAACGTCAATGTATTGGGATATATCTACACTTCACTCTGAGAAAGGAATTACATTTCATAATAAAACAATAAATGACTTGAGAAAAGATTTACCTAAATTTTTTTACCCTAATTCAAAAATAGATACAACAAATGGTATTGTTAACAAACAATCTGAAGAACCAATGGTAGAATCATTGTTATGGTTCTTATTAACCGGTAAAATACCAACTCTAATAGAATCAATTAGATTGAAAGACGAATTAAATACAAGACCCCCTTTGTCAGAAGATATTAAAAAAAGTATATTACAATTTCCAAAAGATATGCCACCTATAACTCAACTCTCTTCTGCGATATTACTTATGCAAAAGGATTCTTTATTTTTAAAAAAATATAACGAAGGTATAACACAAGACGAATATTGGGAACATACATATGAAGATATACTAAATATAATAGCAATATTACCCGAGATATGTGCTCTTATATATTCTAGCAAATACAGTGTAAAACCACTTGATGTATATAATGATTCGGATGATTTAATAGGTCGATTTTGCCAATTAATGGGATTCGGTGATGAAAAATTTCATGAATACATGAGATTATATATGATAATTCACTGTGATCACGAAGGTGGAAATGCATCTGCACGGGCATGTAGATTAGTAGGTTCAACATTAGCGGATCCTTATTTATCGTTAGCATCATCTATGAACGCATTGGCCGGTCCATATAATGGATTGGAGAATCAAGAAATTTTAAAATGGCTATTGGATTTGAAAAATACATTAGATAAAGAAAAAAAAGAAGTAAATCCGGAAACAATTCGGGAGTTTATTTTAAAAACTTTAAAAGAAGGAGAATCAATACCTGGATATGGACATTCCGTTTTGAAACAAATCGATTCTAGATATTTGTGTCAGCGTGATTTCGCACTTAAAAATTTCCCAGATTATGAATTGTTTAATCTAGTCGATACGATATATAAAGTAGCTCCTTCTGTATTAAAAGAGCATGGCACCGTAAAATATCTACATCCAAACGTTGATTCTCATAGTGGTATCATGTTAAAATATTATGGTTTAGAAGAGTATGAATTTTATACGGTTCTTTTTGGATTAGGACGAACATTTGGCGTATTATCTCAACTATTTTGGGATCGTGCATTAAACATTCCTTTGCAAAACCCTAAAAGTGTATCTTTACAATTATTGAACGATACTGTAACAAAGCAAATTTATGAGAAAAGTTTTAAAAAATAATATGAAAATATGACCATCTATTTACTTCTTTTTATCCTGTTGGAATGAAAGAATCTAGACTTAAGGAAAAATGCCACGTAGAATTGATTTTCTTTATACATCCCAAAAGGAATATCCTTTTGCATTGCTATATTTTACAGGTTCTAAGACATTTTCTGAATCAAGGTTTCCAACCGGTTTAGTATAATTTACTCCGGTACTTCCAAAACCACCATCGCCTCTTTTTGAATCATCAAATTCTTCTGTAGATTTTACAGTATTTACATTAATTGGGGATGTATCGTAAGAAACGATTTGACACAACCTCGTATTCTTTTCAATCTTATATTCTTTGTCTGAAAGATTATCTACTACAAGGATCAATTCACCTCTATAACCATAATCAATCAAACCAATCGAGTTTGCTTGACGCAACGGAGTCTTACTCCCCATTGAACTTCGCGGTAATACAAAATATCCTCTTGGAATAAAATCTTTATAAGAGGGTTGACACTTAATACCTAAATGAATTTTATAACTAATCGCTTTTGGCGGAACAACAATTTCATTAGGACATAACACGTCGAGTCCAGAATCAAAACGTTTTGAATTATCCTTTGTATAATTATTGTAATATTCGATTACATCGTCCGCTTTATTCATAACATTAATGAACAAATCCATTATGATTATCGTACTAAATAGATTATATTGAAATCATTTTTATATGTATTCTGTAAAAAATGATTACATATACATAATATATATATAAGTGTATATAAAAAAGTTATAATTAAAGAATGGAATTCCCTACTTTATACAAATTTGATTCTAAAAACAATATTAGAATGTGGAAAATCTATGTCGTAGATAAAGGTTCGCATGCTGATATTTACACAGAATCGGGCATGTTAAATGGTAAAATCAGAACTACGGAACCAACTACAATTACAAATGGTAAAAATAAAGGAAAGTCAAATGAAACAACTTACTTAGAACAAGCAATTAACGATGCGACTTCTAAATTCAAAAAGAAGAAGAGGTCTGACCAATTATCAGAAGATTTATCTTCTTTAAAAAAGACGACTTCTGAAAAAAAGATTTTCCGACCTATGTTGGCGAACAAATACGAACCAAATAATGTTTCATTTCCATATGTACTACAGCCAAAATTGGATGGTGTTAGATGCAATGTTCATTTTGAATCAGGTGTTCCTAAATTATTTAGTAGAACTGGGAAGGAATTTTATAATTTACAAACTATTAGGAAATCTCTACAAAAAAATCCATACAGTGATTCAATTATTTTAGATGGTGAAATTGGATGCTTTGGTAAAAACCCCGAATTGTCATTCCAAGAAGCAACTGGGATAATCAAAAGAAAGGAGCATTCTGATAAATTAATCGAAGAGACATTTTTAGATTATGTACTATATGATATTTATGTTAAGGACCAACCAGATATAAGTTTTGAAGATAGATGGAATATTCTCGTTGATTATCACAATAAATTAGACAATGAATCAAAACAACACATCAAACTTTGTTGTGGTACTAAACTAATATATGCTAAAGATACGAACACAATTGATAAAACTCTAGAATATTATTTGGATAAAGGTTTTGAAGGATTAATGCTTAGAAAACCAGAAGATGTTTATGGTGTTGATAAGAGACCAAAGGGGTTGTTAAAATATAAAAAGTTTCAAGATGACGAATTCGAAATTGTAAACTTTAAAAGTGGTAAAGGTCAAGATGCAAATACAGTCATATTTACATGCAAAACAAAGGATGGTAAATTGTTTGATGTTAGACCCAAGGGTACATTGGCAGAACGCAAAAAGATGCTATTAAATGCTAAAGATTATATTAATAAAAATTTAACAGTTAAATTTTTCGAGTTGACAGATAGAGGTGTACCTCGTTTCCCAGTTGGGATATCTTTGAGAGATTATGAATAAACTTATAAATAATGTTACGACATGAATATATTTTCTCTGGTCAAAAAATTTTTTATGTGTTTCTCTTGTAAAAACAAATTACCCAATACAGTTCTTGTTATATTTCCAGGACTTGGATTTTTGCCAACAGATTATGATGCCATTCTACCTCATAAGATGTCAAAAATATACTTAAATATTTGGACAGAAGATGAATTATATACGATTAAAAGGGGGGTCGGTTTAAAAGATTCACAAAGTTATAAAAAATGGTTTGATAAAATTGTATCAAAATCAAGACATATTCTTTTTTCAGAACTAAAAAAATATAAGCATACTTTACCTAAAACTATTTTTTTCTCTCATTCGATTGGTTCATTAATTGCAAATGAGATACAAGAATATGCGGATATATTAATATCGTATGGTGGCATTATAAAACCTTCGCATATAAAATTACTTAATTTACTTGGAACCGAAGATAATATTACAATGAACGAGTACAAAATATGGCCTAAAAGTGCAAAACCAATTTTAAACGCAAACCATTTGAGTTGTATAACTACTAAAAGTAAACAACGTAACTTAAAATTGAATAAAGAATTAGGAATAAATCAGATAATTGAAAGGGAACATTCTGATGATAAAATATCGGTAATAAAACGTGAAATAGAATATTTTATTTATCTAAATATAATAAATAACAGTTGTTAAATTAAGAATTATCTATAGAATCGCACAATATGCTTCCATAGCTCAGTGGTAGAGCACCTCACTAGTAATGAGAAGGTCAAGAGTTCAAATCTCTTTGGAAGCTTTTTGAATTATACATATATTGGTTTGTTAACATAAACTAATGTTCGTATTTTTAATTTTTGAGAGTCTAAAAGGTGGTATTTCTTCTAATAAATTTCCAATTATATTTAGACCTATTGGAAACATAATAGTATCACTAAAACTATATGCTATAGCTGCTGAGAAACTGGTCATAAAATTTGATAAATATAAAGGATTCCTGAATACTTTTGAATTGTTTTGTTTTAAAAGTGTGTCCACATCTGTATTATGAAACGTTCGGATCCAAGCATTTGATAAATTTCTAAAAATTTGTTTTTCTTTTTCTGTATTTATTATATTTTTTTCAGTGACTTTAATAATAACATCACTATTCTTGTTTTTTTTCATTGCAACCAAATTTGATTTTAAAATTCTTATATGAATATCATCAGATAAAATAGATTCTTTAATAGCATGTAATTCTTCGTATGAGGTTTTAGGCGGACTGACCCATACAAAAGAAAGTATCTCAACAATAACCGACATAAATCCAAGTATTATAGCTGTTTCTACTATGAGTTCAATGTTATTTTGTTTAATCATAAAATAATCTAAAGAGTTAATACCAAGTAAAAAATAGTATATTTTATTTTGTAAATAGAATTGTACAAAGGCCACTTTTGGAAAAGATGAAATCATTCGTAAAATGAATGACAGTATTACATGATTCATTCCCATTTCTTTACGATCCATATAAGATGCAGGAGCCTTTGTATAATTACTGAGAATTCCATCAACGATAGAGTGTTCTAAAGAACCACCTAAAAGACTTCCATTTGTTTCATCCCATATAACATTTTTACAATATGAAGATATCAAAAATATAACAACACTTCCCAATAAAACTGCAGACATTTCTGGCATATGAAGATCAAGTTTGTTACTGGTCCAGGCGTCTTCTAAGACAATTGGATTATTCTTAAATAATTCCCAAAATTTATATTGTAAACCAATCCATATAAATAAGGCGGGTTTCTCTAAACCGATTCTAAATGCACCGTCAAATATAGACATTGTTGTAGTATGAAGAGATTTAGATATAATATAATCTAATCTGTTAATTATTCGTTCCTCAAATTCATCTATTACGGTTATGCTCATTTTGCGATCTTTACTTTTAATCTCTACCGTTCTTGGTGTATTCCTTGCTTTACCTCGAATCCATTTTCCATCCTCGAACTTAAATCCAAGTCTTTGTAGTTGCTCGTTATCTTTTAATCCTTCAGATGCAGTTTCATTGATCAATTTAGAGTTGAATTTAATTTTTGTTTTTGGAAGTTCGAACATGAGCGTTTCGTTTGCAAATTCTGATGCAGCATTATCTTTCCATGATTGTAATGTATCGCGATCTACTTCGGACGTTTTTCCATAATTTATAGTATTTTTATCATTGTCATTATTTCTTTTCCATTTATTATCCGTTTCATCGTAAACGAAACCAAATGATTCCATTTTTGTTAAAGTGTCTTTGTCTAATTTATTAGGTGGTTTTTGACGTTTTGAGGATTCGGTCTTAATTTTTATTTTCCTCATTTTTTTTGTCAAGCGTGTTCCATCAGGAATTTTAAATGCGACTACAACGTTTAATACATATAATATTACGTATTTGATATGCATTATTTGATAGATTATTATTCAACTAACAAAATATTTTTAATATCCCACGTTTGATTATTTACACATTTGCTTATTAATTCAGATATTTTAGTATTTTTTATTATTGAAGTATGAATTATTATTCGTCTTCTTCATTCAATATGTTTGATACATCTTTTATATTTATAGATGAATCGGTACTACACGCAAATCTTGATAGTGTAAAATACATTATTGATACAGTCGGCCACACTGCACACGCTGACCAAAATCCAATTGACATGAAGTACCCCCAACTCGATTTTCCACCACCAAGTAATTGATAAAATGGTGTATTCATAAACTCAAATGTAAAACATAGTAAATACATTATAATCATAGCAAATGCAGGTAGGAAAGCGAGTAACCACACTGCATATTTTCTAGAACTTACATTTGATTTTTTATTATCAAATGATTTATCTTCAAATCCAACTCTTTTTATTGAGATATCGTCTGTATTGTTACACGTTGACAGTTGTGCATATCCCATCGTAACGGATATCATATATGAAGAGAATGCAAGTAATAATGGTAATGCAAAAAATTCATATTTTTTTAAACCAGCAAATAATCTTGAAATGATAATCAAACCAAATGTTTGCGATAATAAATAAAGGATTGTTGATTGTTTTAACATCTCCCAAAATGCAAATGATGAATTATTGGGGTTATATTCTTTAAATAAAGATTTTGCTAATATTAATAAGTTAATCATTGCAACTATTCCCATTGTGATAAAGGCAGATACTGGATTATCCGCACCATCTGACATCTCAGCAATTCCAATTGGTTTTGGTGTTTCAACTACGGGTATATTTTGAATTGGGTTTGTTTCAACTACGGGTATATTTTGAACTGGGTTTGTTTCAAGATTCATATTCTATTATAAACTTTGTTATTTTTTATATATGTACAAATATACAACAGTTTCCAACTTCATACAAAAAATTATAAATCTGGTGGACAGATCTTATGTACAGTATCCATTAACACTTTAATTAAAATGTATAGTATTACAAAATGTACAGCATATATTGAAAATGAATGTTTTCCTAAATATTGCAAATATCGTGAGAATGAATTCTCAGAGAATTTCTCAAGTTTATTCATTTTTTTAAATCTCCTTTCTATCTTATTATTTTTATATTTGTATAAAATATTACCTATTAATACTCCAAGAGCTGCTACTCCGAACCAAGGTACCAAAGGAAAATGGTCCATTGAAGAATATTCCGGAAACAATCCAAATATAAAATTTAAAATTCTTGGTAATTGTAGTGTTTCTTTTACTAATATTTTGTTAAATCTGACACATACAACAAGAAAAATTATAAATATATTACAAATGATTGATTTAGATACCCACATTAATAAAAATATAGAGGTTGCTATAAAATGTAAAATACCAAATTTGACATATATTTTTGGAAATAAAATGAAAGTACTTACAGTAAAAAACAACGCTAACATCGCAATTTTAAAGATTCTCAAAAATTGCTTTTTAATAAACTGTTTTTTTGTATTTTTCCGCCTACTCAATGTAAGATTCACACCAACGTTAGTTATAAATAAAAATTCCGAAATACGAGCAATATACAACAAAATCCCATCTTGTATTGGTTGATAACCGTACCCCATCATTGTGTAAAGATACGGTATATGAAAGATTACCATAAATATTACAGCTATACCCTTCAATAGATCTATTTCAAATATCCTTTTTGGTTTTTCTTTTGATAATTTTATTTTTTGTTCGTGTTGCATTACTAAATACAAGGAATATATCTAGGACAATTCATATGATACAATGTTACCTTCAATGGAGTATTCGATATTTGAGGTACATTTACGTTATCTCCATCATATATTTCATTGCATCCATACTCCTCGCTACAATCTCTACCGCAATTCATAACAGGTAATACAACACTTACGAATTTATCATTTCTTGTAAAATAATTCCATTTAGACGAGCCATTCCATAGTCTTCTTCCGTAAAGAGGTATGGTCATATCAAGATTACTACTTGTTAACACACCTACTTGTTTTGTTTCTTCTGGACACCCTCTCGTAGGGACATTTATTTTCATAACATCAACTAACTTATTCTTTGTACAGCATGACTCTTGTGATTCTTTTAGGATTAGTTTATTTTTTATTTCATTCTCAATATCTTTCTCTATTTTATCCTTTAGAATATATTTGTCAATATCCACTTTTAAAGGTACATTTGTATGAGATACTTTCTTATTATTATTGTTATTTAACGTAAATACAATGTAACACAGTATTATAAGTATTGATGTATGATAAAAATCTAAAGTCAACTCCATAGATTAATATACCATATGTTTTATATCTTTGATGTTTTTACATCTTTGGAAATTTAAAACGCCGACCTTATAGATAGTTTTTCTTTATTTTTCTTGTCTTATTTTTTGGTTTATATTTTTCTGGACGCTCATAAACTCCCTTAAATATATTCTTAAATGTTGTTAATTGTATATCACGCAAAACATTTGCTATATTGGTTTGTAAATGATTATAGGTTAATCCCTGTTTCTTTTGTAATTTAGATTTTAGAACACTAACCAATTTTCTATCGCATTTGTAAAATGTTGATAAGGAACGGAATAAAGTATTTCATTATTTTTATTTACCAAATCTTTAATGTTTTGATTTCTATGACTACTCGCATTATCCATAATAATAAGTTTATTTTTGTATTTACTTGTTATATTTTCTTGTAAAAAATCATATAATCTTTCACTATTAATTCCTCCTTTATCATATAATTTCCAACCTAATACGCCTTTTGTAGATATAGCAAAAATCCCAGTATATTTCTTAAATACTTCTTGTGAATGTGTTTTAACAACACATCTCTTACCCTTTATACTATAACAGAATTTTCGCTTTTGTAATGATTTTATGCTTGTTTCATCAATACAAATTATATCATCTATTTTATATTGTTTTACTTTTTCGTAGAATAATTTAATATTTTTATTTATGTTAATATCTTTACCAAATCGTTTTGTAGGTTCATGTCTAAATCTCGTTAATTTTAATGTAATATTGTTAGGGATAATAATATTACTAATATGTCTGGTTGTAATATCAAAGTCTGAATACTTTTCTTTAACCTTTTGAAGTATATCATTCATCGTAATTGTCTTGTCATTACGTAATGTTTTTAAAATATAATCTACCTGCTCTTTTTTAACTTTGTATGCTTTTGATATTCTGTTTTTCCGTGTTATATTTTTATTTTTATTATACTTATCTACCCAACGCATTAAACTTCTTGGATGACATTGAAATATTTCACAAGTTTGTAGTTGATTCTTATTTTTAGATAGATAATATTGAACTGCTGTAATCTTATAGTCTTCGCTTTTTTGTGGTGGCATATTTTTATATTATGAAAGTCTGTTTAGTAACAATATGCATAGGAGAAAAATATTTACAACAGTATAATACATTATTTAGACCATCGCAAGAAAAATATGCTTCAAAATGTGGTTATGATTTCAAAGTAATTACAGATTATATAGACGAACCAAAACACCCACATTTAATTTCTTTTAACAAAATTTTAGTTTGTGATTATAATTGGGAAGAAGAATATGATTTTATTATATTTATAGATGCTGATATAATTATAAATGAAAACACCCCATCAATACATAATGAATATAATTTTGGTGATAAAATAGGTGTTGTAAACCAATCCCAACCTACTCTTCAAGCAAGAATAGAATGTCAAATACATAAAGGCTATGAAGTGACAGCAAAAGATTATTATAAATTAAAGTGTGGCCACATTATTGAAACAGACCATATAATAAATACTGGTGTTTTAGTAATACAACCTAAAAAACATAAAGTATTTTTAAGAAAAATATTTAATACATACTTTAAGAAACAAATAAATAATCCAGCACGTTTTCATTATGAGCAATCGGTTATTGGTTATGAAATTCAAAAAAATAATATGCATTATTTTATGGATATGAAATGGAATGCTATATGGTCAAACAATAAGTATTATTTTAATATCATGAAAAAACAACCATTAATATTACAAGAATTTTATGATACAAATTATTTTACTCATTTAGCTGGGCATTGTGATTATCATTTAATTCCAACTCTAAAAAAATAATCGGCATTTTAAATTTCCAAAGGTGTAAAATGATTTTTAATTAAACATCTGGTACATCACCCTTTTGAAAATAATATAAATATTGATAAAAATATCCTTCGTTTGTTAAATCCGTTGTAAATTTATGAACAAGACCCTTCCTTTCAAAAGCCTCTTTGATAATATCTGGGAACGGCATAACCATTGTATGAGTTTGTTTTCTTATTTTTTTAGGATTATTAAAGTGAAATTCTTCATTGAAATGAACAATTGATTCATTGTCTTTCATTTTAAAATCAGAATAATATGAAAATTCTTTGAATTTTACGCTTGATTCAGTAATTCGTTTCTTGCTATATTTTTGTAGGGTTAATCCATAAAAGGGATTTGCAGCATCAAGAATAGGATCAAATCTTTTAGGATCAACTAAGTGCACGACAAACCAACCACCAATTCGTAACCATTTGCGTATATTTTTTGCAAGCATATCATATTGTATAGAATATACAGTAAAATTAAAGCATGTTATATGACTAAAACTTAATGGTTGAAATAAATCAATGTTTAATGCATTTCCCTGAATAAGTCTTAGATCTTCTGTTTTTCGTTTTTCTTCTAATTCTCTTAGCATAAATGGTGATCTATCTAATCCAACGATATCCACGTTTGGAAACCCTTTTTTTTCTAAAAGTATGATATGATCACCTCCACCCGCACCAATGTCAAGAAGTTCCACCTTATTAAATGATTTCATGTTTGTTCTTTCAATTATATCTTCTACTTCAAATATAGTTTTTTTTTTAATATTGTTTGTAACTAGTTGTGTATATACTTTAGAATAAAAATTATCATAAGGGTTTCTTACAGCATATACCTTTGGATCATTTTGTACAAAATTTTCTTTTGATATTTTTGTAAGTTCTAAAGCATGGTCGTAATAACGAAAATAAGAAACTTCGATATGTTCTGAAGATTCACCTGGTAGAAGACGTATTGGACAGGATGCCAACCTTGGTATATTGATTAAAGTTTCGACTTTAAAAAGCATGTCATTAAGAATTATTTTTATGTCTCTGTTTTGAATAACTATTTTTAATGTATTCCATCTTTGTAAAGGTATAGATTTCGTATCTATTTCCATATCATTGAATCTTAAATCTTTAAATATAATGATTAATCCAGATGTTTTAGGATTGAACCAAAGACCGGGTGATCCATTGTCTACATCATTTCCGCGAAAAAATATACAATATGGCTCGAATGCATTTGAATTATTTTTAACACGAAATTTTAAAAGCAGAGAATAAGTAAGATTCATAGGAAGAGACGGTACGTTCGTTAATTTTTCACCATCTTTTGACATGTACATCTTAATTCTGCTTTTAGCAGCTCTCACTGCATCTTTTGCATCCTCTATGTCTTGTTGACTAGAATTATTAAGTTCTGCTACTTCTAGAGATTCTTCGGCTCTTTTTAATGATACAGTTGCCTTATACTTCTCATTTTTATTGGTAGTTGTAATATCTTTTGTCTGATTAATATTCTCGAAAAGAACTGGATTATTAAAATTGTAATTTCTATATTTTATGATTAAATAAATGAGAAATGAACTAATTATTATTCCAGCCAATGCAATAATTTTACCACGAACATCCATTAACGTTTAAAAAATAAAAAAAATATACATGTAATGAAACCATATTTAGAAATTTTATGGTTTATATTATTACCAATTTTATTAGCAACAGTTATTAATAGATTAGCGAATAATAAACGTGTAGGGAATATTCGCATTGTTTTATATAAATTATTTCAATTTGCAGTGATATTAGCAATCGCATCTCAAATACAATTTGATTTTGAATTAGGAGATTTAGATTTTATTATAGCTGTATTGGGTTATATTCTATTATTTGCTCTTGTTTTTGATATGTTTTATATATATCCGAAAACAACAAGTCCCAGTAAACTCATGATGGTTTCTAATATAACATTATGGATAGTAGGGTTTGGGTTTTTTTTTACTATATTATCGCATTATATGACTCTCGCAGACGATCCAGAATGGAACACATTTAATCCTATGACACATGCTACAAAAATTTGGAATGAAAGGACCCTGCCTAAATCAAAACTAGGTAGTTTAGATACGAAACCCAGTAAAAATCTATTTAATTTATTCAGTAGTGTAAATAAATCAAACCAAACCATATCCACTCCACCTGTAATAATTGCCCCTCAACCTGTATCTATAGAATAAACATATATAAATTAACCTACTGGTCTATTAATAAAATTTGTAGACCAAGATTTATGTAATGTCTTTACATGTAATTCTATTCCAATTCTACAAAATATATTTCCATTTTCAGTTGTATCATCGTCTGAAGGAAACTCGATAATAACACCGTTCGGATCTAAAAAATTAAATGTTAATTTCGATATCTCTATTCTTGGATTAAATATTTCTGTCATATATCCCGTTTCAGAGTCATCAAAAAAATAATGTAAAAAATCTCCTATTAAAATCGGACTCATAAGTTGTCCATATGAATTATTTAAATGTTTATTTGTTCCATTTGTTTTATTACCCAGTTCTGAGATATTTAACAAAATATATGGGTATAATTCTGATATATTATTTCCACTTGAATCTAAAGTTGGCAATACAATTCTAGTAATAGATACACTTTCTACATTAGAAAAAACACGACCAATTGTATTCTCATCACTATTATTTTGTAAATCTATAGAAGAAGGTCCCATCGAAAATTGAAATGGATTTATATTTTCCCATTTATTCTTATTTCTATCATAAGAATCTACAAAAACGTTATGTACCTTATAAGAAATACTTTCAATTGGGACTGATTCTTTTTTTTCTAAAAAATCATAATCTTTCTCGTTATTATTTTCGAGACTTTTCTCATTATTATTTTCGAGAATAGTATTGAGATTCGTCTCACTACCATTTTTATCACCTACAGATGTATCGTCAATTGATACAGATCTTAAACATTTTACATTATCTATTTTTTCTAACATTGGAAATATACGCTTATGTATATCTCTTACAAATTTTGCATTAACATCTGTGTTACCTATAGATACTTTTAGTTTACCATTTGTAGCTTTAATTAATCGATACAGGTCATTAAATAATAACCATCTAAAAATATTAGAGTATTTCTTATAAAGTATTTGAGTTATTACTTTATTCTTTTTTTCATTATCCATATCTTACTATGGAAATCATAATTAACACAAGTAATTGTGTGCACCTTTGATTAAATAGATATTCGTAACTTTATGAAAAAAGTTGTGAACAAGATAAGTACTATAATCATAAAAATATCTAATTTTGTAAATTCATTCATATTATTTAATATATCACATATTAAAATATAATATGGGTTTGGTGTGGGCAATGATTGTCATTGTTTTAACATTTTTAATTTTGTATGGTTGGAATCATATATTAAATCCTGTACCTAAAAATTTTAAGAAAGATTTTGAACTATATATAGCACTTATGTTCGTATTTTTTATGATTGCTCTTTAACATTAAATCTTTTCAATTTTTGAAAATGCACCTGTTGCAATTGGTGTGATAAGATTAATATCTTTCGGTCTTACTAAAATACGGGCACAATTATGAGAACCGGGAGATATATGCATCAGGCAGAATGTTTTTCCACATGTACATGTTGAAAGAATAAGTTTCTTTTTACAACAAAAACACTTCTTACGATTCGATTTCTTTGTATAATCAGAATTCGTTTCAATATCAATTACTTTATTTAAAATGTCTTTGGTTGAATCTCCCATTGTACCCTTTTTATACTTTTAAGTATCTAAAATCATTTTTACACCAATTGTTCTAGCTTCTTGATTGAGAAGTTTAAATGCATAGGGAATCTGAATTTTTTTAGCATTTTGTGTTTTAGGAGGTACAAAATCACTTGATGTATTTGTTATATACGTTTGATATGCATCTGCCCGTTCATAATATGTCTCTTTACAAAACTGTGAGATTCCATGAGATAATAACACATCTCTTTCCATCTCACCATTTCTTAATCCTCCACCTCTTGCCCTTCCATGTAAAGGTTGTTTAGTTAACATATCCTTGGGTCCGCCCGACCCTCTCGCATAAATTTTATCGGAAACCATTTGTTTCAACCTTTGATAAAACACGGGACCCATTGATACATTCGCACATGTTTTTGCTCCTGTAATTCCACTACGCATAGCATATTCACCTTTGTTTTTAATACCGATCTTATCTAATAAATCTAATATTAAACTATCGATATTTGTGTTTCCGTGAAATGCAGATGCATTAATAAGACCACCAGATTCAATTCCGAACAATCCACTAATCATTTCTAAGAAAAAACCCATTGTCATTCTACTTGGAAATGCATGCGGGTTAATAACAATATCGGGAACGACACCGTCATCTGTATATGGCATATCACAATGCTCTACTAGTAGACCAACTGTTCCTTTTTGTGCAGAACGTGCTGCGAATTTATCTCCAATAATTGGTACTCTAATCTCTGACGTCATAACTTTTGCTATTCTAGGTATATTGCCTAAATCTGAAGGAGCTTGAACCCATTCTGATAAATACACTTTTCTAACGACTTCGTGTTCATGTGCCATTCCATAAGTTAGACTTGAATCAATCCAATCACCACTTTCATTCTTGATACATGCACCTACTAATATTGTATTTGTGGTTACCACGCTGTTTATTTTTATAACCCCGTTATCATCTAAAAGACTGTAATCATAACCTGGTTTTAGATTCAATATAATTTTAGATGTTTTTAAAGGATTACAGATTTTAACGGTATTCACGAACGACGATTCTTCTTTTATTGAATGTGTTTTTGTATAACTTGATAAAAACATTCCTCTTTCAACCGATGTTTTATTTAATATTATAGAATCTTCCTGGTTATATCCTGTAAACGTACCAATCGCAACAATTGCGTTTATTCCATAACAAAATTTGTTTTTATTAATGATATCTAAATATCCAGCATGAACCAATGGTTTTTGACCATAGAAAAGTAATGAGGCAGTCTGGTCCATACGATTTCTGAAATTAGAAACATATGTTGATACTGCTTGTTTACATTGTCCAACTGCAAATAAATTTCTAGGTGATGGATTATGTTCCAAAAATGGTAGAGACAATGCGGTTGTTCCCAATATAAGTGATGGATGTAATTCGATATGTGTATGGTCTTTTACATCTGATTGATTCATGGCAATAAAGATTGTATCAGATTCACTAGGGTCTACATATTCAATAAGAGATTTGTTTCTTTCTGAAATCTTTTCAATAAGATCAGTTAATGAATTTTTTTTAGATATTTTGTTAAAGAATTTATTATCAACAACACCACTTGTGTATTCTTGACTTAATTCGCTCCATTTAAGAGACAATACCTTTTCTGAATCATAATTCTTAGCAATAAATAAAGGACGTAATAATCTACCACCTAAAGTACAAATACGAATCTCTTTTATAGATATTTTCCATGTGATAGAAATAGAATAATGAATCAATTTCGTTCTTCTTAAATCTCTAAGTATACTTGTAAATGTATCGGGTTCGGAAGTTATACCTGTCCAATGGCCATTTACTATTATTTTGTGATAATTATAATTCGTTTTATTCATGTCAACAATTGCTATCATTCCCAATATGAAAAATACAGTATATAATTCTTCTGAAATAAGTGAATCAGAATATCTTACCATAATTGAGATGTGTTTTAATTGTGATACGTTCCCTCCATCAGGTGTTTCTATTGGGCATATATAACCCCATTGTGAACCATGTAATCTTCTAGGTTGAATTAACTTTGCTGTTTCGGGTAAATACAAATGAGTTCTTCTTAAATGTGATATTGAACCCAAATATGAAAGTCTTTGTAAATCTTGAACAACTCCTAAATTTTCTTCTGCATTAGGATTCTTACCCCAACGACCTCTGAATGACTTATCTAGTCTTGACTGAAAAGTAGATGTATCAAAAATAGGTTTTGAATTAGCATCTATTAAAATATTTTTGAATTTTTCTCTGTATTCTTTTTTGTATTCAAATCTTTTATAGAGTTTAGATCTTACATCGTCAATATATTCGCTATAAAAATCTCTAAAAATATCAGTTAATAAATCTCCACCGGTATGAAATTGACGCTGGGAAAAAGCATCTTTATCCGTAATTTTGTAATACCCTTGTTTCGTTAGCAAAATATTTCTTATCATATGAGATAAATAGAAGGCTTTGTACAATAATTTTGTAGATTCTCTATTAGAATGTGGAAAAAGACGTCTTGTTAATATGTATAAAATATTCTCTTTCCATCTTACATTTCCCTTTTCAGGTTGAACCTTTGTTAATGTTGCTAGATATCTCAAAGCAGCTTCTTGATTATATAATATTCCACCTTCTGATATACTCGGACGTATTAGTGATGCAATAAGTTTTCCAGATTCTGTGTTAATATCACCACAAATTATACTCATCATTTCTTTATCTGTTTCAATACCCAAAGCACGCATGACAAGACATACGGGTACCATTTTTTTGACAAAAGGTACTAGAATCCAAAGTCCTCCGGTATCTTCGTTTAATTTTAAATAAGTTATTTGTGGTATTTGGGCACTACCCTCTTCTCTACTTTTAACATACGATTTATATGTAAAGGGATAATCGTCAGGCGAATACATAGTTTGAATATTGTTTAATAAATTCCTCTCTTGAGATACGACTACTTTTTCTAACCCCCCTATAATAAAATAGCCCCCTTGTTCATATGGACATTCTCCGTGACCATGGAGTTTGCTTTTGGACATATCTCTTAACAAACAACTTTTTGAATGTAACATAGTTGGTATTTTCAAAAAATCAATATCAAAAGTGTTTTCAGATAAAAGTTTTTCGTCTTGAATAATCTCAACTAATACCTTTATTTTTAACATTCCACAATAATCGTCTCCTTCTAATCTACATGTATTTGGATATTTTGATGGTTTTTCATAGTAAAATTCATCGCCACCACGTCCACCAAAATATAAATTAATACGATGTGTAAAAGTAGAAGATAATTTGTCTTTCTTTTTTAGTATTCTTACCGGATGTTCTTTTTCTAATATAGCTTTTCTTATACCATATAAGGTAAAAGTATCAAACGAATCAATAGAATGTTGTGTTAAATAGTATGGGTTTTCTTCAATATATTTTTTAAATATATCCATTATCCAATTAATATCTATTTCTTTATTTACATAATTTTTCAGTTACACAGTTTAATCTCTTCAAATCCTAATTTATCATACACATCATTAGATGTTGCACACCCGACATTAGGAGATATTACATGCCCAGACGTACTTCTTACATCTTTCCAAACCAACACTTTTTGTTTAACACACGGTGGTGCACACGGTGATGCACACGGTGATGCACATCGTGGTGCGTACCTTGTAAAAATATTTCTTTTTCTACGTAACCATCCACCTATCTTTAAGTTTTTTTTGGTTTTATAGCAACAACCATCCCTTTTATAAGGTTTCTCTTTTGGACATACACCGTTCGAATTAGGTTCTGGGTTTCTATTCGTGCATTTTTTTTTAAGTTCTATTTTTGTTTTTTTATTGGGTTCCGGTTTTGGTTCCGGTTTTGGTTCCGGTTTTGGTTCCGGTTTTGGTTCTTTTTGGGAGTCTTTTATTTTAGATTCTTTCACAGGTTTGTCTTTTTTTATCATTTTCTTTTTTATATCTTGTGATAAATCTTTCCGTACATCTTTCGACACGTCCTTTGCTAATTCGATAGAATTATACAAATCTTTAATATAAATAGTGTAATCGTCCAATGTTTTTGGTGGTAATTTTAAATTATTTTCCAATCTTGTAAACATATTTTTATCAGAAAAACCAATTCCTTCCTTCTTAAATTTTTTACAATTTTCATATAGTTTATCATAATCAACTTCTATTTCTTCATATAAATTACCCTTATCATCTTCGATTAATACATCCCATTTTCCTTTCACATCTTCTTTATTAAAATGATGTCCCGTAAGTGGGCGATATAACATTCTCAATTTAGACGATGTATCTCCACCACTCCCCCATACATGCGATGTTTCCCAATTTTTATTCATCATATCGTTGTATATTTTTGTTTGTAATTCATATTTTTCTTTTTGTAATTCTAAGTATTCTTTACGATTTTTAGTTTTCGATAATAATTCTTTTATACGATTCAATTCGTCTTTTTTATTAATTTCAAATGTCTCCTTTATCCATTTAGATTTTTCATTATTTTTAGCTTCATCGTATGTTACTTTTAAAGGCGGTATTAGTTTAAAATTAACATTACTATGTGTGTAATTAATACTTCCGTCGTTATTTCTAGCAAATGGTACATTTGAGGATTCTATAGAGTACGTTTTATTTATCAATTTGGTAAATTGTTTGTATTTTTTTATTACTTGTGCTTCCATTATATGAATTAATTTAAAAATGATATGTTTTATTATTTAGAATATAAATCAAGTATGGTGACAGATGCGGAAAGTATTTGTCGTGCCGGTGGTATAATTTTTGATAAAGATAGAACACATATTCTTCTCGTATTAAACAGATTGAGTCATTCAAAAAAGGAAGATAAATGGGGGTTGCCAAAAGGACATCTTATCGAAGAAGAATTTTGTAAACCACATATTGGTGCAAGACGAGAAATTTTAGAAGAAACAGGTATATTTCATCCTATAAACGAAGATGACAATCATATTATTATATACGATACGATCTATTTTATAATTCACTTAAATAGATTTCTAAATACATATTTCGAACCAAGAGATAAGAAAGAAATACACGAAGTTCGATGGGTTAATTTGAAAGAAGCAAAAAAATTAAATAAAAATAGAGGGTTGTCTCTATTATTAAGACAAATTAAATCATAAATACTAAATACATAATACATAAATATGTATTTTTTTACTAAAAATACAGTAACTTATTTAATGAAAACGATACCTGTCTTATTCTATTTGTTTAACTTTTAAAAATAAATACGAATATTTGTAAAACATTGAAAATATTATGATTCAATTATTAATATAATGGCATCATCGGACCCATATGATACAAATGTCAAGATTCTTCCTATGGAACCACCTATTCTAAAACAACCTACGCCTGAAGCACCTATTGAGGAAGCACCTATTGCTGAAGTACCTATTGCGGAAGCACCTATTGCGGAAACACCTATTGCGGAAGGACCTACTGTGGAAGCACCTACTGCGGAAGGACCTACTGCGGAAGCACCTACTGCGGAAGGACTTACTGCGGAAGGACCTATTGTGGAAGCACCTACTGCGGAAGGACCTACTGCGGAAGGACCTACTGCGGAAGCACCTACTGCGGAGGAATCTACAGATGAAACACCTGACGACGAAGAAACACCTGACGACGAAGAAACACCTGACGACGAAGAAACACCTGACGACGA